>Ga0118677_10003076_pt1 | contig 32323 bp, 13 predicted proteins | sample AliMusrvi5mmetaG_FD_86154 | JGI IMG/M metagenome (GOLD analysis project Ga0118677, IMG submission 86154) | reverse complement strand
GCCGAGCACTCCGACAGTGCGCAATTTTTCTATATCGACAGCATTCGGATCGGCTAATTTCAATCGCAACCGGCTGACGCAGTTAGCCAGCTCCTCGATGTTGGCCTTGCCGCCAATCAGTTCGAGGATATAGCCGGCTTTGTCCGCCAACGACAGCTTCACTTGTTCCTCGACAACTGGCTCGCGCCCCGGCGTCATGAAGTTAAACTTTTTGATACAATAGGTAAAACTTACAAAGTACAACACGCTCATGCCGCAACCGATCCAGACTAAGTTCCAGGGATTGGTTGCCTTGTTCCACTGCAAAATAAAATCTATTACCCCGTTGCCGCCAACCCCCATGTGCTTGGCGTGAAACAAGTTGGCCAGCACGTTGGACAATCCGGTGAAAATCGCGTGCAATAAGTAGAGCGGTGCCGCCACGAACATAAAAGAAAATTCGACCGGTTCTGTTATCCCGGTCAGAAACGACGCTAGTGCTGCGCCGCCCAACAATCCCGCTACCTTATAACGATTTTCCGGATAAGCACAGTAGATCATCGCCGCAGCTGCCGCCGGCAACCCGAACATCACATTCACCATCAGCAAGGTCTCCGACTTGAAAGTGACCGGCAACAAGGCGTCTGGCAAGGCGCACGGCAAGTTCACGCTGAACGGCATCGCCAAGGACATCGTCGCGCCGGTGGAGATCGCGTACTCCGCGGAAAAGAACATGATCAAGGTCGTCACCGACCTCAAAGTGCCGCTGCTGGAACACGGCATCAAGGGCAGCGGCGGCGCGGTCGGCGGCTCCGGCGCCTATGCGCTCTACCTTTACGGCAGCTCCTACAACCAAGTCTATAACAGCTCTATCATGATCAGCAGCGGCACGCCCGGGAGCACCGGCGGTAGCATCGGCGTGCCCGGCTCCACCGCCACGGCCAGCATCGCCCTGCTCGCCGGCTCCGTGGGCAACGCCTTCACCAACGTGTCCATGAGCGGCGCCAATGGGTTCACGTTCGACGCCCTTTCCGGCTACAACACGGTGAGCCAGAGCACCATCACCAGCCGCATCCTCGCGCCGCAGTACAGCACCGGCACGGTGCTGTACGCGGGCTTCTTCAGCAGCGGCAGCTTCAACACGGCCACCAATGATTCCTTCACCGGCTACTACGGCGTCTACCTGGCCTCCGGCGCCAATTCCAGCACCGTGAGCCTCAGCACGATCTCGGGCGCGGCCTACGGCCTCACCATCGCCACCGAGACCAACCTCTCCATCTCCGGCATCACGTTCAACAGCCTCGCGCCCGGCGCCACCGCGATCAATTTCCTGGGCGGGACGTTCGCCAACAACACGATGGCCAACGTCTACTTCGAGCTCAACGAGGCGGTCAACGTCAGCGCCGCGCCCCTCTCCGCGGGCTCGCTGATCTTCATGGCCGGCGCCGCGGGCCCCCACTACGGCCCCGTGTTCTCCAACGACCCCTTCGGCTACGTGCGCTGGCCGTCTTACGTCCAGGCCCTGGCGGCGGCGGCGATCTCCACGCCGACCTACCCTGCGGGCTGGGTCAACGCCCTCAAGCCCAACTTCGACTGGAACGGCCCCAGCACCAGCACGATCTTCGGCCTGGCCGGCATCGGCAACCCCGGCTCGGGCTTGAGCTTCGGAGCGTCCTACATCCTCCAGGTCTCCAACGACCCCAACGCCGATTTCACGAACCAGGCCAACCTGGTCATCAGCATCTCCACGCCGGCCGTGGTCCTGAGCACGTCCTTGCCCATGGGAGCCGGGGCCTATGTCTCGACCTTCACCCTGCTCAACGCCGCGACCTACTACTGGCGCGTCAGCATGGTCAGCGGCATCGACGGCTCCACCTCGCCGTGGTCCTCGGTCTCGACTTTCACCGTGGACGCGGCCTCGCCCTCGGCCTCGGCTTTCGCGAGCCTCAGCCCGACCTTGGGCGTCCTGGGCGAGGCGGCGTGGAACAACCTGGTCTCGGGCGTGACGGCCTACATGACGGTGCAGGACGCGACGAGCGGCCTGGCCGTCTCGACTCAGGCCGCGCCGTTCGCGGGCGACGGGCACGATTCCATGAGCGGGACCCGCGGTTACGGCGTGATCTACTCGACCAACGCCGGGCAGACCTGGATCGACTCGGTCTCGATCGCGACGGTCGCGGCGCTCGCGACCCAGCTGCATAGCCTAGCCGTATTCAACGGGAGGCTCCACGCGGGCGGCGACGCAGGCAAAGTCTACGTCAGCACCAACGGCACTAATTTCACCCCCACCAATTGCGGCACCTGGGACATGTCTCTGGCGGCCTTCAGCGGGAGGCTCTTCGCGGGAGATGTAAATAACGGCTATATCTACGTCAGCACGAGCGGCGACACCTGGAGCACCGTCAACGGCGGCGCGAAAGTCGGAAGCGTCATCGCGACTCTGGCCGTCTACAACGGGATGCTCTACGCGGGAGACGGTTCGAACGGGAAGATTTACGTCAGCACGAGCGGCGACACCTGGAGCACCGTCAATGGCGGCACGAAAGTCGGCAACGCCATCAATGCCCTGGCCGCATACAACGGGAGGTTCTTCGCGGGGGAATCGTCCGGCAAGATAGACGTCAGCGCCGACGGCAATTCCTGGGGCGTCGCCAACGGAGGCACGGGGCTCGGGAGCATCGTCACGGCTCTGGCTGCCTACAACGGGAGGTTCTACGCGGGAGTCGGCGCGGGCAAGATCTTCGTCAGCACGAGCGGCGACACCTGGAGCGCCGTCAACGGCGGCACGGCCGTCGGGACCAATATCCAGTCTCTCGCCGACTTCAACGGTAAGCTCTACGCGGGAGATGGGGCCGGAAAGGTGTACGCCAGCGCCGACGGCAATTCCTGGAGCCTCATCTACGGCGGCGCGGCCGTCGGGACCGTCGGCGCCTCTCTGGCCGCCTTCAACGGGCAGCTCTACTCGGGGGATATGGGGAACTCCGGCTACGTCTACCGGATCACCCCGACGTCCACGACTCTGACGGCCGCCGACGGCGACACCGGCGGCCGGACCCTCACCGCGACCGGCCTCAACCTGGCCCAGTCCACCAACTCCGCGACCTGCGCCGGCGTCGGACCCTGCGGCGCCACCAACCAGGTCAAGTTCACCGTCACCGACCTGGCCGGCAACGTGGCCACGGCCGGGCCCTACGCCATCTGGGTGGACACCACGCCGCCCACCAACGTCGCGATCTCCGTCATGAAGGCCAACCCGACCACGCCGCCGAGCGCGACCGTCATCGCCGCCGTGGCCACGGACACCCTCTCCGGCCTGGCGCCCCAGCCCTACGACCTGGAACTCTCCGCGGACCAGTACTTCGGCTCCGTCTCGAGCTCCAACTACCAGTCCACCACCACCTACACCTTCACCGGCCTGGTCGCGGGGACGACCTATTTCGCCCGGGTCAAGGTCATGGACGCCGTGGGCAACTGGACCACGTCGAGCACGATGTCCTTGGCCATGCCCTACATCGTCAACGTGGTCCTGGCCGACACGGCGCCGGCCCTGAGCTACCAGTCGCAGAGCACCTCCATGTGGCGGCTGACCGTGACCAACCCGACCCTCAACGTGGTCACCTTCAACGGGCTCACGGTGCGCTCCACGGGCACCGTGCAGGACAGCGATATCGGCGCGGTGTCGGTCTACCAGAACGCCGGCCCCGCGTCGCTGATGCTGGCCTCCACGACCCTGTCCGGCGGGGTGGCGAACTTCGGCCCCATCCCGGTCCTGCTCTCGCCCACCCGCATCACCCTCAACCCCAGCGGCACGACGTCCTACATGGTGACGGTGACCCCGTCCTCCAACGCGGTCGTCGGGCGCACGCTGGGGCTCTGGCTGGCCGGAGCCGGCGACTTCTCGTTCCTCGATGTCAGCGGCCACGGCTACCTCTACGGCGCCTACGGGACGTTCCCGGCGACCACGTCGCTGGCCACCGTCCAATACGGCGGCAGCGTGCTCAGCGTGAGCTCCTTCACCTCGCTGGTTCCCCACCAGGTCGGGCTGGGCGCGCAGAACATCCCCCTGCTGAGGCTGGACCTCGCCGCCGGGGCCAACAGCATCCAGATCAGCTCGCTGGCCATCGCCTGCGCGGCCACGGGCGACCAGTGCAGCAGCGACATCTCCGAGGTGTGGGTGTACCGGGCGGCTGCGGGCTCGACCAGTTTCGACGTCAACAGCACGACCATGACCCCGCTGACGGGCACGGCCTTCGCGGCCGGCCAGAGCAGCATGACCCTGAGCTTCGTCGTGCCCCAGGCCTCGGCCACCCTGGCGGCGGGGACCACGGTCTCCTTCTTCATCGTGGCGGACATCGACGAGAACGCGACGCTCACCGACACCTTCACGGTGGTCGTGCTCTCGACTGACTCCTTCGGCCTGGCCAGCGCGACGGACACGGTCGCGCTGATGAACCTGCCGGCCTCCTGCAACATCTCCACCATCGCCGCGGTCGTCGCCAACGTGACCCCGGCGTCCATCACCCCCGCCGTCGGCGTCTGGACCACGGAGGCTTCCACCTTCGCCTTCAACGGGAACTTCGACGCCAACCTGGTGGGCTACTACGTCTACTGGAGCACCCAGACCAACCTGGCCCCGGACCAGACGCATTACGACAACATCTGGAACTTCGGCTTCTCCAGCAACACCGCGCTCTATGACGGAGCCTGGTATTTCTACGCCCGGGCCTATGACGCCGGCGGCAAGATCGGCAGCATGCAGACCTTCGGCCCCTACCTGGTGGACTCCACCTCGCCGACGGCGGCGGGATTCGCCAGCGCGAACTCCACCGGCGGCCTGGTCGGCGAAGGCCAGTGGAACAGCCTGGCCTCGGGCGCGGCCGCGCAGATCCTGGTGCGGGACCTGCTCAACGGCGCGACCGCCGCGGGCCTGGCGGTCTCGACCGGGGCGCTGACCGGCGGCGCCGGCGGCGGCGCGAACTACGTCCCCAACACCAGCGGCTACGGCGTGATGTACTCGACCAACGCGGGCGCCACCTGGATCGACGGGACCTGGTCGCAGGTGGCCACGCAGGGCGCCGGGTTCACCCTGGAGAACAACTTCGCCGTCTTCAACGGGAGCCTCTACCTGAGCATGCGCAACAAGGTCCTCTCCTCGCCGGACGGCGTCAACTGGAGCGACACCGCGTGCCCCCTCACCGGAGGCGTGGGCCCCGGCGTGATGATCCCCTACAACGGCCAGCTCCTGGCGCTCATCAGCGGCAACTACGGCGGGGCCTCGGCGCCGCCCAACGCCGCCCTCTACAACGGCTCCAGCTGGACGTCGGTGGACATCGCGTCGACGACCGGGTTCATCAGCGCGGTCGTCTACAACGGCAAGGTCTACGCGGCGCTCAGCGGCGGCGCCATCGCGGTCTTCGACGGCAGCTCCTGGAGCACCCTCAGCGGCGCGCCCTTCGCCTGGACCCAGAACATGCCGGCGACCAGCGGGCTCGTCGTCTACCAGGGCCGGCTCTACGCTTTCGGCAGCAACGGGATCAGCTCGTTCGACGGCTCCAGCTGGAGCCAGGTCGGCGGCGCTCCCACCGGGCTGGTGGAGCCGGTCGTCTACAACAACAAGATCTTCTTCATGACCGCGGGCGGCTGGCAGCTCGGCTCCTACGACGGCAACTCGTTCACCTATTATCCGTATCCCGGGCCGAGCCAGAGCGGCTACCTCGAGGGCGGGCTGACCGTGTTCAACGGGAAGCTCTACTCGGGGGCCGGCAACCAGTTCGCGGACATGGAGGTCTTCGACGGGTCCTCGTTCAAGCAGGCCAGCGGCGGCGTCATGGCGGGGGCGGGCCAGGTCCTGGCGTCGGAGGTCTTCAACGGCTCCCTGTATGCCGCGACCGTGTACGGCCCGGTCGGGTCGGCGCTGTGGAAGTACACGCCCGTGGCCGCGGCGCTTTCGGGCTTCGACGGGACCCTCGCGGCCTCGACCTTGACCGCCACGGGCCTGCAGCTGGTCCAATCGACCAACACCAAGACCTGCAGCGGCGTCCGGCCCTGCGGCGCCACCAACCAGGTGGTGTTCACGGTCTCGGACCTGGCCGGCAACGTGCGCGTGGCCGGGCCCTACGCCATCCTGGTCGACTCCACGTCGCCGGCGGCCATCTCCACGCCGACCTATCCTCTCGGCTACGTCAACGTCCAGCCCAACTTCGACTGGAGCGGGCCCAGCACGTCGATCTTGGCCGGCCTGCCGCCGGGCTCGTCGTTCTACCTGCAGGTCTCGGCCGCCAACGACCCGACGTTCACGACGACCCCCTACGCGATCGCCATCACCACGCCGGTGGTCGCGGCCGCGGCCGGCGGGGCCTATCTCTCGACCTATACGCTGGCCGACGCCGCGACCTACTACTGGCGCGTCGCCGTGATCAGCGGCTTCGGCATGCAGGGGCCGTGGTCGGCCTCGACCGGCAGCTTCACGACGGACCTCACCTCGCCGACCGCGTCGGGCTTCAGCCTCTGGAGCGCGACGGCGACCGCGCCCACCAACGGCCAGGTGGCCGAGGCGGCGTGGAACAGCCTGGTCTCGGGCGTGACCGCGCAGCTCACGGTGCAGGACTCGGGCCTCAACGCCTCGGGCCTGGCGGTCTCGACCGCGGCGGTCGGGCTGGACTCCGACGGCGACAACGGCGGCTCGGGTTGGACCAGCGGCTACGGGGTCATGTATTCGACCAATGCCGGACAGACCTGGATCGACGGGTCCACCTACACGATCACGTCGGGGGCGGCCTTGGCCGGCATGGGCGGCAGCATCAACGAGGTCATGTCCATGATCGTCTTCAAGAACACGCTGCTGGCCCACCAATGCAACGGCAACGGCCTGATGTACAGCCCGGACGGCGCGACCTGGCACGCGACGGGCGGCGCGACGCAGAACGCCTACAACATGGCCGCGACCCCCGACGCCTTGTATTTCCCCACCGCCAACTTCTATCAGGGCATCACGCGCAGCGTCAATCCGACGGCGGGACAGTTCACCTACACGCCCTTGGCGGACCCGAACTTCTACGGCTCCGACGTGATCGCCTTCGGCGGGAAGGTCTTCGTGGGAGGCTATCAATCCTCGAGCGACAACGGCGGCCTGATCTACGCCAGCACCGACGGCGTCACCTGGACTGCGGTCTGGTCGCACTCCTCCGACAACACGGCCGTATACCGGCTTACCGTCTTCAACGGCCGGCTGTATGCCGGCACCAACAGCGGCGTGACGTCGACCTCGGACGGGGCGACCTGGACGGCCTTGTCGGGGAGCTGGATGCAGCACACGGCCGTCTTCAACGGCAGGCTTTACGGGAACAACGGCCCCAACGTCTATGTCTTGAACAGCGACGGCAAGACCTGGACTTACCTGGCCGGGTTCGCGGGACAGTGGTGGCTCAGCGGGCTGGGCGTCCTCAACGGCAAGCTCTATGCGGCGGCCGGCGCCGGCAGCACTCCCAACATCGTCTCCACCCTCTACGCGAGCGTCGACGGCGTCCACTGGGCGTCGGTCTGGAGCGCCCCGCTCCCCTCCGGCGACGCCGGGCTGGTCCCCTTCAACGGCAGCCTGTACCTGGGCCTGGGCAACAGCTGCGGCTCGGGCGGCGTGCTCAAGTACACGCCCCTGGCCGCCTCGCTGTCCGCGGCTTCCGACGGCCAGCCCGGGCCGGCGACCCTGAGCGCCGGCTTGAACCTGGTCCAGTCCACCAGCGCCGCGACCTGCGCCGCGGCCCGCGACGCCGCCGGCAGCCCCAACTGGAAGGGCTGCGGCGCCACCGACCAGGCGATCTTCACGCAGTCGGACCTGGCCGGCAACGTGCGCGTGGCCGGGCCCTACGCCATCCTGGCCGACACCACCCCGCCCGTCAACGTCGCCATCGCCACGATGACGCTCTTCCTGACCGTGCCGGCGAGCATGACCGTGGTCGCGGCCGTGGCCACGGACACCCCGGCCGGTCTGGCGGCCCTGCCCTACGACCTGGAGCTCTCCACGGACGCGTATTTCGGCTCGATCTCGAGCTCGAACTACCAGTCCACCACCACCTTCACCTTCCCCGGCATCCGCCGGGGGACGATCTACTACAGCCGGGTCAAGGTCATGGACGCCGCGGGCAACTGGGCGGTCTCCAGCACGATGTCCTACACCGTCCCCAGCCCGATCAGCGTGGTGGTCGCCACCAGCGCGCCGGACTTCATCTACCAGTCGCAGGACACCGGCATGCTGCTGGTGACCTTGAACAACCCGTCCCAGTCGGACGTCAATTTCGACGGGCTCATCGTGCGCTCCACGGGGATCGCCCAGGACGGCGACATCGGCCAGGTGGCGGTGGCGGCCTACACGAACATCGGCGACCCCGCCCCGCTCTGGAAGACCTACGCCCCCATGTCCGGCGGGGTGGCCGACATCGCGCCCCTGGGCAAGCTCTACCGCGGGACGACCATCTACTACGTGATCTCGGTGGCGCCGTCCTCCAACGCGGTGGTGGGGCGCACCCTGGGGCTCTGGGTGACCGGGGCCGGCGACTTCTCCTTCACCGACACCAGCCCGACGCCCATGCCCTACGGCGCCTACGGGACGTTCCCGAAGGACGTGGCGCTCTCCACCGTCCAATACGGCGCCAGCGTGATGAGCGTGAGCTCCTTCGTCTCCGTGGCGCCCGTCCAGGCCGGAGCCGACCAGGCCACGGTGCCGCTCTTGAGGCTGGACCTGGCCGCCGGGGCCAACAGCCTCCAGATCAGCTCGATGGCCGTGGCGTGCGCGGCCAGCGGCAACCGGTGCTCCTTCGACCTCCTGCGCACCTACGTGTACCGGGCGGCCGCGGGCACGAGCAACTTCGACGCCAGCAGCGTGCTCATGACCGACCCCAACGGCGTCGCGTTCGCGGCCGGCGCCAGCTCGGTGACCCTGCAGTTCCTCGTGCCCCAGGCCTCGGCCACCGTGGCCGCCGGGACCGCGGCCTCGTTCTTCGTCGTGGCGGACGTCAACAACAACGCGGTGGCCTTCGACACCTTCACGGTGGTCGTGGTCTCCAGCGCCTCCTTCGGCCTGGCCAGCGCGACGGACACGGTCTCGCCGGCGAACCTGCCGGCGGCCTGCAGCCCCGTCACCATCGTCGCCGCCCTGGCCAACGTGGTCCCGGCGCCCTGGACCCCGCTGCCGGGAGCCTGGACCACGGCGGTCTCGACCTTCGCCTTCAACGGCAACATCACCGGCCGCCTGGCCGGCTATTACGTCTTCTGGAGCACGCAGACCGGCCTCACCCCGAACAGCTTCAACGGCGCCAAGATGTGGCAGTCGGGCTACTCCAGCAACACCGCGACCTCCGACGGCTCCTGGTACTTCTACGCCCAGGCCTACACGCTGGGCTACATCCTGGGCACCATGCAGACCTTCGGTCCCTATTGGGTGGACGCCACGTCGCCCACGGCGGGGGGCTTCGTCACCGCGACCTCCACCGGCGGCCTGGTCGGCGAGAAGCAGTGGGGCAGCCTGACTGCGGGCGTGACCGCGCAGATCCTGGTGCAGGACGCCGCGTCCGGCCTGGCCGTCTCGACTGCGGCCGTGGCGTTCGCGGGCGACGGGCGCGATTCCCCGGGCGCCGTCAGCGGCTACGGGGTCATCTACTCGACCAACGCCGGGCAGACCTGGATCGACACGGCCTTCACGGCGACGTCCAACGGCGGCGCCCCGGTCGGCGGCGCGCTGACGACTTTGGCCGCGTTCCAGGGCCAGCTCTACGCCGGCGACGCCGGCGGCAAACTCTACGTGAGCCCGGACGGAAGCTCCTGGAGCCCGGCGCCCGCGCCCGGCGCCGCCGCGATCCGGGCCCTGACCGTGTTCAACGGCAGCCTCTACGCCGGCGACGCCGGCGGCAACGTGTCCCTGAGCCCGGACGGCAGCTCCTGGAGCTCCGTCCGGCTCAACGACGGCGGCTCGGTCGACGCCCTGGCCGCCTATGACGGCAGCCTCTACGCGGGGACGTCCAACGGCTACATCTACGTCAACACGGGCGCGGGCTCCTGGCAGGTCAAGAACAGCGGCAACGCCCTGCCGCTGGGGGGGACCGGGTCCGGCCCGCATATCGGCTCTTTGGCCGGGTTCAACGGCAAGCTCTACGCCGCCAACAACACGTACTGGGGGGCGGTCTACGTGAGCGCCGACGCCGGGAACTCGTGGACCGCGACGAACCTGCAGTACCATCCGAACTGGTGGTCGCGGTCCCTGGCCGTGGTCAACCGCAACCTCTACATCTCGGACAACAACAGCGACAACGGCATGTCCGGCTTGATGGTGAGCACGGACGGCTTCTCCTCCCAGGAAGTCCTGGACACCCCCTGGAACCAGGGCGGCGGCGCGCCGATCGTGACCTCCTTCAACGGCAAGGTCTACGCCAGCTACAACGCCAGCAGCTCCGGCCCCGGTTCCCTGTATGTCAGCACCAACAACGGCGTCTCCTTCATCCCGACCAACGCGGGCCCGGTCACCAGCGGCGCGATCACGGTCCTGGCCCCCTTCAACGGCTCGCTCTACGCCGGCGACAGCGGCGGCTACATCTACCAGGTCGCGCCGGTGACGGCCACGCTCACCGGCTTCGACGGGACCACCGCAGGCTCGACCTTGACCGCGACGGGCCTCAGCCTGGTCCAGTCCGCCAACCCCCAGACCTGCGCCTCGGCCCGCGACGCCGGCGGCAGCCCCAACGGCGCCTCCTGCGGCGCCACCAACCAGGTGCTCTTCACGGCCTCGGACCTGGCCGGCAACGTGCGCCTGGCCGGGCCCTACGCCATCCTGGTCGACACCACGGCGCCGGTGGCGGTCTCCACGCCCGCCTACCCCGCGGGCTGGGTCAACGTCCAGCCCAACTTCAACTGGGGCGGCCCCAGCACGGGCGTGCTCGCGGGCCTGGGCGCCGGAGCCTCGTACTCCCTGCAGGTGGCCAGCGACACGGCGTTCGCGCGGCTCGTGATCAGCATCTCCACGCCGGCCGTGATCCAGAGCACGGCCCTGGCCTCGGGCGCCGGGGCCTACATCTCCACCTACACCTTGAACGCCGGGACGACGTACTACTGGCGCGTGGGCGCGGTCAGCGGCATGAACGGCGCGCTGTCGCCCTGGTCGGCGGTCTCCACCTTCACCATCGACACGGTCCTGCCCTCCAGCGCGGCCTTCGCGAGCCTCAACTCGACGGCGGGCGCCCTGGGCGAGCCGCAGTGGAACAACCTGGCGCTCGGGGTGACGGCCCATCTCACGGTGCAGGATCTGGGCGTCAACGCCTCGGGCCTGGCCGTCTCCACGGCCGCCTTGAGCCTCATGGGCGACGGCCACGACGGGACCTCCGGCGCCGCGTCCGGCTGGGGCGTGATCTACTCCACCAACGCCGGCAAGACCTGGATCGACGCGTCGACGGTCGCCGCGTCCGTCCCGGGCGGCGGCATCCAGGCCCTGGCCGTGTTCGACAACATGCTCTACGCCGGCGACGCCCTCGGCAAGGTCTACGCGAGCGGCGACGGCGCCGCCTGGGGCGCCGGGGTCAGCCCCGGCTCCGGCGGCAAGATCCAGGCCCTGGCCGTGTACAACGGCGCGCTCTACGCCGGCGACGCCCTCGGCAACGTCTACGGGAGCGCCGACGGGGCCGTCTGGTCGGGCGGCGCCGTGGGCTCCGGCGTCCAGGCCCTGGCCGTGTACAACGGCCGGCTCTACGCGGGCGACGCGGGCGGCAAGGTCTACGCGTACGACGGGAGCAACTGGACCCGGGGCGCCAAGCCCGGGACCAGCATCCAGGCCCTGGCCGCGTACAACGGCGTGCTCTACGCGGGCGACTCCAGCACCGGCAAGGTCTACGCGAGCGCCGACGGCGTCAACTGGAACGCGGGGGTCAGCCCGGTCGGAGGCAGCAAGATCCAGGCCCTGGCCGTGCACAACGGCCGGCTCTACGCGGCCGACGCGGTCGCCAAGGTCTACTGGAGCGTCAACGGGGTCGCCTGGACCGCGGCCGCCGTGGGCTCCAGCATCCAGGCCCTGGCGTCCGGCAACGGCAAGCTCTACGCCGGCGACGGCAACGGCGGCCTGTACGCGAACCTGGGCGGGGCCAGCTGGAGCCAGCTGCCCGCCGTGGCCAGCAAGATCGGCGCCCTGGCGTCCTTCAACGGCGCGCTCTACGCCGGCGACGTGAACAACGGCAAGGTCTACCAGTTCGCGCCCCTGGCGGCCGCCCTGACCGGCGGCAGCGGCCGGGACGGCGACCTGGCGGTGGAGACGCTCTCGGCGACGAGCCTCAACCTGGTCGCCTCGACCAACACCAAGGTCTGCGCGGGCGTCTGGCCCTGCGGCGCCACCGACCAGGTCGTCTTCACCGTGACGGACCTGGCGGGCAACGTGCGCATGGCCGGGCCTTACGCGATCTGGAGCGACTCCACGACGCCGCTGGCGATGTCCACGCCGACGTCCCCTTCGGGCTGGGTCAACGTCCAGCCCAACTTCAACTGGAGCGGGCCCAGCACCGCGGCCGTGGCGGGACTGCCGCCGGGCTCGTCGTTCTACCTGCAGGTCTCGGCGGCCAACGACCCGACGTTCGCGACCACGCCCTACGCGGTCTCCATCGCCACGCCGGCGGTGGTGGTCTCGACCAGCGTCTCCTTCGTGGGCGGGGCCTATGTCTCGACCTCGACGCTGGTCAACGCGAAGACCTACTACTGGCGCGTCCTGACGGTCAGCGGGCTCGGCCAGCGCGGGCCGTGGTCGGTCTCGGTGGGCAGCTTCACCATGGACCTCACCAGCCCGACCGCCGCGAGCTTCGTGAGCCGCAACTCCACGGCCGGGGCGCTCGGCGAGCTCTCGTGGAACAACCTGGCCTCGGGGGTGACGGCCCAGATCGCGGTCCAGGACCTCGGCTCCGGCCTGGCGGCGGCGTCCACCGCGGCGGTCCGCTACGCCGGCGACGGCCGCAGCTTCATGACCGGGACCGGCGGCTACGGCGTCATCTACTCGACCAACGCCGGGCAGACCTGGATCGACTGGTCGACGCAGACGAGCCGGAGCCTGGGCGCCGGCGCCTTCACGGCGCTGGCCTCCTACCAGGGCCGGATCTACGCGGGCAACGGCGACGGCTTCCTCTACGTGAGCGCCGACGACGGCGCCAGCTGGCAGCAGGACCCCTACGTGGGCCAGGCCAATGCGCTGGCCGTGTTCAACGGCAACCTCTACATGGGCTGCTCGGCCAGCCTGGGCTCCAACGGGAACATCTTCATGCGGGGCGCCGACGACTCCCATTGGCCGTTCATGGGCGGCGGGCCCGACCAGGGGCACAGCACCATCGACCCCACCGCGATCAACGCCTTCGCCGTGCACAACGGCAAGCTCTACGCGGCCGGCGGCTCGGGCCGGGTCTACTTCAGCGCCGACGGCGCCGCCTACGGCGCGACCAACGCCGGCAACCCCCTGCGGACCGGCTCGTCGGTGAACGTCCTGGCCTCCTGCAACGGGCTGCTCTACGCCGGCGTCAACAGCGACTCGGCGTCCGTGTACGTGAGCTCCGACGGCTACTCCTGGAGCGGCGTCCCGGCGCCCACCTGCGGCGGGGCCGGGATGAAGGTCCTGACCGGCTTCAACGGCGCGCTCTACGGGGCGGACGCCTGCGGCAAGGTCTGGGTGTACAACGGCCGGTCCTGGGACGCGGGCCGGATGGTCGCCGGCGCCGCGATCAACGCCCTGAGCGTGCTCAACGGCAAGCTCTACGCGGCCGACGTCAGCGGCCGGCTCTGGGCGCGCCTGGGCGACAACGCGTGGGCGCTGACCAACGGCGGCGACGCCTCCGGCCCCCAGCTCAACAGCCTGGCCGCGGTCAACGGCCGGCTCTACGCCGGCGGCTGGGACGGCTCGGCCGGCCGCCTCTACCGGCACGTCCCCTCGGCGGCCCTGGTGACCACGGCGGGCGCGCCCGCCGCCGACGGCACGCTCGCGGTCTCCACGCTGTCGGCGACCAGCCTGCAGCTGGTCCAGTCGACCAACAGCGCGACCTGCAGCGGCCTCGGCGCCGGCCTCTGCGGCGCCACCAACCAGGTGATCTTCACGCAGGCGGACCTGGCCGGCAACGCGCGCGTCTCCGGGCCCTACGCCCTGCTGGTCGACACGGTCGCCCCGACCGTGAGCCTCACCGGGCTGGCCTCGCTCAACATGGCGCTGACCTTGACCGCGACCGGCCAGGACAACCTGACTCCGGTCACGTTCAATTTCCAGGCCTCGACCGACGCCTCCTTCAACACCGCGGTCGCGACCTCGGGCTTCATCTCGACGACCTACTACCAGTTCGCCGGCCTGCTGACGGCGACGACCTATTACGCCCGGGTGACGGCGCGCGACCTGGCGGGCAACCTCAGCGCCCCGAGCCTGTGGCTCTCGACGCAGACCTCCGGCGCGCTCCTCTGGAGCTACACCGCGATGGCGGCGACCAGCAGCGCGCAGGGCGTCGAGGTCGCCCTGGCGAGCTTCACCCTGACCAACCCGAACGCGACCGCGGCGTTCTTCCAGTCCCTGACGGTGCGCCGGGTCGGCGGCCAGGACTCCGACATCCTGACCGGCAGCGGGGTGGGCGTCTACATCGACAACCACCACACCGGCGTCTTCGCCAGCGACGACTCCCCCATCGGCACCGGCGGGCTCTCCAACGGGGCGGCCACGATCGCCATCGACAAGAACTGGCAGATGATCCCCGCCGTCAGCACGTCGCCGACCTACTTCCTCGTCTTCACGCTCGACAGCAAGGCGCAGGTCAACGACACGCTCTCCGCCGTCATCGACGCCTCCACCTCCGTGGGCGTCTCCTACCCCTTCGTCGTGCCGACGGCCGGCTTCCCCGCGGGCTCCAACATCGTGACGGTCCAGGACTCCGCGAACACGCTGAGCGTCTCGACCCAGACCCTGCCCGGGGCGTTCGCGCAGCCCAACACCGAGGTCCTCATGCTGACGCTGACCGCCGACCCCGGCCCGGGCACCAGCACGCTCGACTCCCTCGTCGTCTACCTGGGCGGGACCATCCCGTCGAACGGGGCCACGGCCAACGTCTACCTCGACAACGGCAACGGCGTCTTCGACGGCCCGAGCCAGGACACGCTGCTGGGCTCCAACGTCTTCACCGCCGACATCTCCACCGTGAACTTCAAGGGCACGGGCCTGTGGGCGCGCACCGTGAAGGTCCCGACCAAGGTGTACGTGACCCTGAGCCTGGCCAACGACTACACGAACCTCCCCGGCAAGACGTTCAGCGTGAGCCTCGCCTCGGCCAGCGAGCTGGCCCTCGACGGAGCCCTGGACACGGTGGCCTACGCCACGAGCCCGATCGTCTCCGCCCAGGGCTCGGTCGTGGTCAACAACGCCCTGACCGCGACCTTCTTCGGCGGCGCGCCCGCGGCCATGACCCAGGGCGTGGACTACCAGGTCGCGGCCGCCTCGATGACCGTCGACGTCGGGCTGGCCGGCGTCAACGAGCTCGACATCAGCCTGGTGGGCAACACCGCCGACGTCACCGGGGTGAAGGTCTACCTCGGCGGCGTCACGGACGCGGGGCAGTACAGCCCCACCGACCAGGTCCTCGGCTCGGCCGTCTTCTCCAGCAACCTGGCCGCGGTGAGCCTGACCACGGTCCCGGTGACCGCGGGCGCGACCGCGGTGCTCTACGTCGTCTACACGGTCGCGCCCGACCCCCAGTCCACGCCCGGAGACATCCTGGGCGCCAAGATCATCGGCCTCAAGGCGATCAACACCCTGACCTCCGTGACCACGCTGCCCACGCTGCCCTGGAGCGCCTCGACCGGGAGCATCGTCGCGACGATCAACACCATCCAGGTCAAGGCCTTCGACGCGACCCCGGGCTCGCTGACGCAGGGCGACCGGGACGTGTCCATCCTGAGGCTCAAGCTCTGGTCCGACAAGAACCCGGTCCCGCTGACCAAGCTGCAGGTCAACCGCTTCGGCACGGGCCCCGACGGGGACCTCGCCGCGCTCAAGATCTACCGCTGCGACAGCTGCGGCAGCCAGCTGACGGTGCTGACCTCGACGCTGGTGACCCGCGGCTCCGACCTCCTGTCGGCGGGCGCGGCGGCGCTGGCCTTCAGCCCGGCGCAGAGCATCACGGCGAGCACGGCGACCTACTTCGTCACGTTGGACGTGTCGTCCAACGCGACCCCCGGAGACGTCGTCCAGCTGGAGGTGCTGACGACCGGCCAGTTCTTCGTCAACCCGCCCAACCTCGTCTCGACGACCACCGTGTCCTGGCCGATCGCGGTCGCGCCCGCCATGACCATCAACCAGTTCCACAACACGGTGTCGGTCTCGACGGTGGGCTACGTCAACCCCAGCGGCGCCTACCCGGGCGCGGCGAACGTGGAGCTGATGAGCCTCGCGCTCAAGACCAACGTGTCCAACGCCGGCTGGGTGAGCGTGCGCATCGACGAGGCCGGGACCGCGCAGGACGTCGACGTGTCGGCGCTCAAGCTCTGGTACGACTTCAACCATGTGGGCACCTTCTACCCGACCCAGACCTCCCGGTACCAGCTCGTGACCCCGAGCACGCTGACCTTCCAGAACGGCACGGTCAACCTGGTCTTCCTGAGCACGGCGCCGCCGCTCTCGAGCCAGGCCCAGACCTACTACCTGACCGTGGACCTCGCCACCGGCGCCTGGCCCGGCCGCACGGTGGTGGCCAGCGTCTTCGACCAGACCTACTTCGCGGTCAACTCCCCGAACCACATGGGGCCGCTGTCCACGTTCAACGCGCCGTCGCTGATGATCGCGGCCCCGCAGAGCTGGCTCTACGTCCTGGCCCGAGATTCCGCCCCGGCCAGCGCCGTGCAGGGGACGCCCGCGGTCCCCATGCTCGCCCTGGACCTGTGGATGCAGCGCTACACGGGGCAGTTCTACGGGGTGACCCTCACGCGCAACGGGACCGCCGGGAGCGCCGCGGACGCGGACATCTCCGGAGTCAAGCTGTACTATGACAAGAACCACACGGGCGCGCTGGACGTCTGGAACGAGCCCATGCTGGCCAGCGGCACGTTCTCCGGCGGCCAGATCACCCTGTCGTTCGCGCCCCAGACGGTGGGCGTGGCCACGCAGACCTATTTCGTGGCCTACGACTTCTCCGCGAGCGCCAAGGCCGGCAACGTCGAGGGGGTCACGGCCGGACCCTTCGTCGTGGCCTTCCCCAACAACGCGGTGCTCCTCTCCACCGCGGCCTCGTCCCAGACGCAGATCACGCCCACGCAATCCGGGGTCTTCGTGAACAGCCACGACCTGGCCCCCATCTCCATCCTGCAGGGCACGACCAGCCAGCCCTTCCTGGAGCTCGCCCTGAACACGACCGCCCAGACGGTCCTGGTCAGCGCGCTGAGCTTCCAGCGCCTGGGCACCTCCGCCGACTCCGACGTGGCCCGCCTGCGCGTCTACGTCAACTCCGCCTGCGACGGGACCATCCACTCGGGCGACCTCCAGGTGGCCTCCGCCGCCAACCCCTTCACGGGGCCCGTGAGCCTCTCGCCGCCCCTGTCCGTCAACCCGCAGAGCCAGTGCCTGCTGATCGCGCTGGACATGGGCGCCTTCGCCTCCAACGGCAAGACCGTGGGCGTGTCCATCGTCAGCACGGGCAACGTCACCGTGCCGCTGCCCAACTACGTCGTCGCCGACGCCGACCACCCCTACCCCATGAGCTCCTCGGCCATCCCCATCACCAAGGTGCCCGACACCCTGAGCCTCCTGGCGAGCAACCTGCTGATCAACAACGTCATCGAGGGCCTGGCCTCGCCCGCCATCCGCCTGCAGGCGTGGGTGAGCCGTCAGCAGACGGTCTGGGACCAGCTGGTCCTCAACAAGTTCGGCAGCCTCCCCAACGCCGCCAGCCTCGGCGTCGACCAGGTCCGCGTCTACCGGGACACCGACGGCAACGGCGTCTGGAGCGGCGCGGACCTGCTCATCGGGACCGCGACCTTCGCCGACGACGGCAGCGCGACCGTCGACTTCTCCTCGGCGCAGACCGTGGGCTTGACCACGTCGACCTATTTCGTCGTCCTCGCGCTCGACATCAACGCCACCATCGGCGACACTATCGGGCTCTCGCTCCAGTCCTTCAACGTGGTGCCCCCGGATTCCTGGAACCTGGTGGGCGGGACCTTCCAGACCTCCATGGTCACCGTCCTCGACGGCCGCACCCCGGTCCAGCCCCAGGTCAGCATGATCGGCGGACCCTTCTCCAGCGCCTACTCCAGCTCCTTCGACTCCCTCAGCTTCGTCTGGACCTCGACCGTGGTCCTGGGGCATATCCAGAAGGCCTACTACGCGGTGGGCACGAGCTCCGGCGGGAACCAGATCGTGGATTGGACGTCCATGACCCCGACGCCGGGGACGATGAGCGTGACGGGGCTCTTCCTGTACAACGGGACCACCTACTACGTCTCGGTGAAGGCCGCGTCGGACCTGGGCTACCCCCCTTACACCAGTCCCGTAGGCTCGGGCTCGGGGCAGATGGTCGACTCCGCCGTGCCTCCCATGCCCCAGTCGCCGACGGCCATCGTCGGCAGCAACTCCATAGCGATCTACTGGAACCCGGTCCTGGGCGGGGCTTCGGGGATCGCGGGCTATATCGTCGAGTTCCGCCAGGCGGAGAGCCCGACGTACTACAACGCCAAGACCATGGGGGTCAGCGCCCTGAGCCTGGGCGCGGCCGCGACCCAGACCCCGGCGCTGAGCACCTCGGTCGTGGTCGCCACGCCGCCTTATATGGCGACGAACCTGCCCCAGGGGACGCTCTACGTGCGCGTGCGGTCGGTGTCGTGGGCGGGCCTGGTGAGCGACGCGTCCCCCGAGGTGCGCGTCCAGAACGGCGGCCTGCCCGCCGTGGGGATCGTTGCCGGGTCGGCCTACCCCAATCCCTTCGACAGCCGCAAGGGCAGCGTCAACATCGTCTTCACCCTGGCCGCGCCGGCGTCGGTGAACATCAGCATCTCCTCCATCTACGGCGTCAAGCTCCGGAGCTTCAGCGTCGCCGGCGTCCAGGGCGACAACGTCACGACCTGGGACGGCGCGACCGATTCGGGCGCCAAGGTCTCCAAGGGCATCTATATCGCGGTCCTCAGCACGGGCGGCGCGACGCAGACCGTGAAGATCGGCGTCATCCACTGACCGGTCCTCTCTCCGCGCGTGACGGTTCGGGCCGCGCTATCCTGTTGCGTGCGGGCGGCGCAATTCCGATCGCGAAGATTGGCGTGATGCTGGCGGCCTTCGCGGCGGCTTATATGTCCACCATCGCCACCCAGATCAATTGGGGGGCCTCCTACCTGGTCAATGATTTTTACCGCCGATTCTTGGTCCGCGGCCGCGCGTGACGGTTCGGGCCGTTAGGAGTTGCGCGTTGGATCCCAGTCCAACTGAGCTTTTCAGGCTGATCGGAGAGGCTCCTAGCGAGGCGATGGCCTGTTTTGGAAGGTACCCGGGGAGCGCCGTATGCGAGCCGGGCACCCCGGCGCCGACAGTCCCGTCGGCGTCGAGGCCGGTGTTCGACCGACTGGCTGGACCAACGTTTTTTTACGCTCCTCGGGAGTGTTAGGGCCGTTTGAAGAATGCACAGAAATGGCCGGTCTTTGATGCTCAGTTTCGCGGCGCGGCCATCGTGCTCAATTTTGGCCACGGAGCTGCCCGCCTTCGTTTCGTGATGATATAGCAGCATCCTTCTGGCAGGAGGGCCCTGCCATGAAGCTCAGAAATTGCCTCTGCCCAATCTGCAAGGAAGCCTTCACGCCGCATCCTCGCAATGCCAAGGGAAACTGTAGACAAAAGACCTGCGGCAAGCCTTACTGCCGCCAGGAATGGCAGCTCAGGCGGCGGCGTGGCTGGAACAAGCTCAACCCCGGCGGCGCTAAATGCCTTGAAAGCCGCAGATTAAAAAACCGAGCCTGGGCCAAAGCCTATCCGGACTACTGGCGTCGCCGTTACCAGACCCATCCGGAATACGTAGAGCGCGACAAGCGGCGGCGTGTGGCGGCCAGACGCAAGGCGAAAGTGTCCGCCAAACGAACACCGCTCCCCCAGGTCCTCATCGAGAAACTGCACGCATTGGACAGCTGCCAACCAGCCAAAGTGTCCTCCAAACGAACACCGTCCTTTCGACGGGTGGAAGCCATCGAAGATTGCCTGCGCTCGACGGTGGAAGTGCTGTGGTCCGCCAAAAGGACACCGATAGGCGCGGCGGCAGTTTCTGCGGGATAATGGCGCCTATGAACGCAGAACTGTGGGCCACGATCCGCCGCCTATTTGAAGTCGAGAAGCTGACCAAAAGCGCCATAGCCAACCGGCTACGCATCGACCGCCGTACGGTATGCCGGGCCTTGGCCAGCCCCTCGGGGCCGCCGGCCGATGCCAGAGGGACGTCCTCTGCGCCGAGCAAACTTGATGCCTACGAAGGCTACCTGCACCGGCGATTGTCCGAGTACCCCGAGCTTTCCGGCAGGAAGCTTTTTCAGGAGTTGCGGCGCATGGGCTATACGGGGGGACTGAGCATCCTCAAGGAGCTGCTGCGCACCCTGCGGCCAGAGAAGCCCAAGGCCTTCCTACGCATCGAGACCCAGCCTGGGGAGTTCGCGCAGGTGGACTGGGCCAACGTGGGCACGATCGCCGTCGGCAATGCCACGCGCAAGCTGTCGTGCTTTGTCATGGTGATGAGCTATTCGCGAATGATGTACGCGGAGCTAACCCTGTCGCAGTGCCTGGAAGATTTCATGGCCGCGCACGTCAACGCCTTCCGCTTTTTCGGCGGGGTGCCCAAGAAGATCAACTACGACAACCTCAAAACCGTGGTGCTCTCGCGCCTGGGCCGGGATATCCATTTCCAGCCGAAGTTTATGGATTTCGCCGGGGCCTATTTGTTTGAGCCCGTGCCCTGCAATGTGCGGGCAGCCTGGGAGAAAGGCAAGGTGGAATCGGGGATCAAGTACCTGCGCGGCTCTTATTTGGCCGGCCGACTGCTGCTGGACCTGCCCGTGCTGCGCCGGGACTTGGCGGCCTGGCTGCAAGGCGAGGCCAACGTGAGGCTTCACGGCACGACCCACGAGCGGCCGATCGACCGCTTCGAGGCCGAGCGGCCTTTGCTGCAAGGCCTGCCGGCATTGGACTACGACTGCGCGATTATAGCCTCGCCGGGCTCAAGCAGCCAGGCCCTGGTCCTGTTTCAGACCAACCGCTACAGCGTGCCCCACAGCTACGCCGAAAAGACGCTGACGCTCAAGGCGACCGGGCAAACGGTTTGCATCTACGACGGTCCGCAGCTTTTGGCGACCCATCCCCGCAGCTACGAGAAGTACCGGATCATAGAGAAGCCGGAGCATTACGCGGGTCTTCTGGCCAAGCGCAAGAAGGCACGGGCGAGCAAACGGGTTGAGGAGTTCTTGGCCCTGGGACCGGTTTGTGCGGACTACCTCAAGGGCCTGTCCGCGGCCGAGCTCAACCTGGCCGCGCACCTGGACAAGATCATGGACTGCGCGCGCGACTTCGGCAAGCCTGAGACGCTGGCGGCCATCGCCCACGCTTTGCAGTTCGGCGCCTTCGGGGCGGCCTATATCCACAACATCATCCTGCAAAGGCGGGCGGCGAAGGGGCAGAGCGCGCCGCGGCCCGTGGTTCTGAACAAGAAGCCGGACTGGTCGAACGTGGTCGTTGAGGAAACCAACCTCGGCCTTTATGACGACCTCTTCAGCGACGAAAACAAGGGAGGTGCCAACGCATGAGGACTGCTATTGCCGGTGGTGACGAGGATGCCATCCAGGGCATGGCCGAGAAGCTGTATCTGACCCGCACGGCCCAGGACTATCGCGGGCTGCTGGAGGCCGCGGCCAAGGAGAACCTGTCGCATAGGAGGTTCCTTGAGCGCCTGCTTGGCAACGAGCTGGCCTGGCGCCATGAACGGCTGGTCGCGAGGCTCATCCGCGAGGCCCGCTTTCCCTTCATCAAAACCATTGACGCTTTCGACTGGTCGCATCCGACGGCCATCCCTCAGAGCATGATCCTCCACGCCCTCGGCTTGGACTTCGTGGACAAGCGCGGGCACCTCATTTTTCTCGGTCGCGGTGGCTTGGGCAAGACGCATCTGGCCATAGCCATCGGCTACGCCGCCTGCCAGAAGGAAATCCGAACATCCTTCACGACGGCAGCGGACATGATCAACCGCCTGGTGGCGGCCAAGTCGGACCACAGCCTGGAGCGGGCATTGCGACGCTATTGCTCGCCCAGGCTGCTTATTATCGATGAGCTCGGCTATCTGCCCCTGGACAAAGAAGGCAGGGACCTATTCTTCCAGGTCATCTCGAAGCGCTCACAAACGGGTTCGGTCATATTGACCACCAACAAAGCCTTTCGGGACTGGGGAGAAGTGTTCCAGGACAACGCCGTGGCAACGGCTATAGCCGAACGCCTCATCGAGAACGGGGAATTGATCAAGATCGAGGGGACCAGCTATCGAGTCAAGCGCAGAAAGCTCAGGGATTCGGACACACCGGGATCGGGCGAGTAGTCGGGCCCGCTTTTTCTTTTTTTCGCGGAGATCCTGGCGGACCGGCACGCCAGGAAAGACCAAAATCAGGCCGGCTGAGCACTGTTCACCGGCCAAAACTGCGTACTTTCAGACCGGCCGCAACACCAGCGCCAGATCGCCCTTGAAGCCCTCCAAAATTTAGGAGGGGGACAACGTCACTGAGCCCCTACTTGCGCGTAGCGCGCTCGGCTAATAGCTTGTCTGCGGCTGCCCCAAAAAGCTCTCCCCAGCCTTCAACGCAGACAGCCGCAGAGGCAACGTAAAGGATGATATCCTGCTCCCGGAAAGGACCGATAAGTTTTTGTGCGGCCGCGACAACATCTTTAACCGCGAGGGAGGAGATGTCAGGTTTCTCCGCGAGTCCATCCTTGTTGGGGATGCCGCATAGGTCAAGGAATTCGCGCATCAACTTCGCCCGCTCATGTATATGAAACGCTCTCAAACCATCTTTAAGAATATCGGATAGGCTCTCCAGATGTGAGAGACCCGCTAAATGAGCGGCGAGTTCAGCGTTTGGGAGTCGGTCTACAAATATCTTGCGGAATCCTCGAGCCGCCGCGATGCGCCTACGCACCTGATCTCGGGTATCCTTATCAGCCCGGTCAAGGACGCTGCGGAAAATGGTGACACGCATCGGCCCATCGGCCGCGCGCTCAAGAACTCTTGCTGGTGTCCATTCGTTCATGGGATAGGATGTCCGCTTTGGTTTCAGTCCTAGACACCCCCTAACTGTCAGTGTGGCGCATCTGCTCGGAATAGTGCTCTTTGAACTTTTCATGGGCCACGCGGACGTCGGCGGTCTTGAGGGTGCGCTCCCAACCGCAGAGGCACTTCAGTTTCTTCTTCTCGGAATGGAACTCGAAGAGATGCATCTTCATGTAGTTCTCCCTGAAACACGAAACCCCCTTTCGGGGGTCAAGGTCCTGACATTTCTCGTTACAGGTTCGAAACCGTTAAACGTAACCTTATGATATCAAAATGCCATCTCTTTGGCAATCAAAAATATCGCCGGCAGTGTTCTCCCCTTCCCCATCGGTCACTGATGTCTTTTGTCGATCAGTGATTGTACGGCGTCAGGGGTGTTGGTCTGGATCATGATGTCGGCGCCCTGCTCGACGATATCCGAAAACAGACGTCCGAGGTCGTCATGATAGACACCCTCGAATTGGGAGGTGTCGGACTGCGGGATCTCGTCGTAAAGGATCTTGAGGTGGTGCTCACGCGCCCAGGCGCGGATCCGCGGGTCGCGGATATGATTCAAGTACTTGATCTCGATGAATTCGGGGTCATAGACCAGGAAGGGCTCCATAGTGCCGATCCATTCATCGGCGCTGGTCTGAGAGGTGATATTGTCCGGACTTGCCATGATCCTGATGCCCGGGTCGATCTCCCGAGCCATTGCGGCTATCCGAGGATGGCGCACGACGATGAACGCCTTGTCATGCGCCCTGGCCTGACTGAGGGACGTCGAGAGGTCTTGAATCTTCTTCCGGGTGAATCCCTCGATCCGTTCCGTGCTCCAGGAACCCATGATCCAATGCCAGTCCGGAAGGTTGTAAAGGCGTCGGGCCAGATGATTGATCTCCTTGAAATCGAGGTAGAAGGCGATGGGCCCTGACGCGATGGTCCGCGGCGGGACGCGGCCGCTCGTCTGCGGGGGGCCGCGGGCTTCGTAAGAATGCTCGGGTATGCGGAGCTCCCCGGGGTGCTCGATGCTTGCGAGCAGCTCGCTCAGGCCGATGAGTGGATATTCGCGCCCTGATGGACGGTCGTAGATCTTGATCTTGTTCCGGAGCTCGTCGTCTCTGTAGCTTCCCACGTCGTCGAACAGGAGGAAATCCCAGCGGCCATCCTGCCGTGCGAGCTCCGGGTGATCCCGTCGGAATGCATCGATCTTATGCTGAGGAGTATGGTAGTCGCGCGTGCTGAGATGGAACGTCGGATCATGATGGATGAAGAACTGCTCGCTGCCCTGGCGGATGTCGACCTCGATGACCGTGGGGCGTCCGTGAGCGGACTCGACGGAATGGGCGATGTTGCCCCAGGTGCTCTCGCCGGCGACGCCCCTGTACTCGTTCTTGCCGTGAGCGACGACGATCGGCCCCGCGGAACCAATGAGCCGATCGACGACGCCCGGAGCAGGCGCTGGCGTTGCGACCGGATCGATCGCGACGGCGGGACCCTCCGGCTTGGCGGGACTCCGGTCGAAGATCGAAGCCCCGATCAGGGAGGCATGGGCCGCCCCCTGCTCCCCGCCCGAGGGATCAGCCAGGATCGAACGGATGGCCGCCGTGCGTTCGCCGACATCCTGCAGGGCATCCCGGGTTTGCGCCGATCCAATCTGGGGGATCGGTGCGGGCTCGGCAGACGCCTTGGGCGACGGTAAAACGGCTGTCGGCGGCAGCGCCGTCGGGAGAGCGGGCCAGGTCGTGTTCGCTGGCGCGAAACTGGGTGGAACCGTTTGGCTGGGAGCCGCCCCGATAGGCGAGCGCGGCACAGCCAGGGGCGAGCCGCCAAGGTTGAGGGAGGCGGGGGCTATCTTAAGCGCGCCGTCGCCGATATCCTGGGAGGCGATGCCGACGGGAAGTCCCGCGATCCCCCCGGTCGGACCGATCACGCTCCGGGAGACGTGCGCCGTCACAGCCGAGACGACCGGCAAGGGGACGAAGGTCAGGGCCAGGGAAACGAGCGCAGCGATCGCCTTGCTGCTGTTTTTCATATATCTTCGCGTATGTCTTAGGATAGACGTCGCGAGTTCCCGGTTCCAGGTGCCAACGACCCGGTCGTGAGGCCGTGAGGCCTAGGCGAGGTTATAGGACCTTTGGCCCAAGGACGGCCCAGACTTTTTCGGCCTCAAAAATCGGCAGCGAAATATTGCTGTAGATTGGGAGAGCGCTAAGCGGGCTTCCGGGGAACATGTGAGGGATTATCTTAAGCCAAAACTCACTCCAGAAGAATCTCCGGAAGAGCCCGACGCTTGCGAGGCTTGGGCGACTCCGCTGGATAGCCGAGGGGCATTAGGGCTACGACAAACAGATTCTCGCTCCAATGGAACAGCTCCCGGACCTTCTTTTCATCCAGAGCGCGCACCCAGCAGGTCCCCAGCCCGAAGTCCAAGGCTCTCAACGCGATATGCTCACCGGCGATACCGATGTTGAACGATATCCGCGCGGCGATCTCCGCTCGCGGGCTCTTGCACAACTCTTCGGTGCGCCGCCGGATCTCAGTGGCCATGCCGGACGGCAAGTCTCCGCTCGTGCTGAGTTCCCGGATCGTGGACAAGGTCCCGTCTATGTAGCCCTGGATGTCGACGCAGCACACCAGCACAACGGGCGCGGCCGCAATGAACTTCTGCTGCTGGGCGGCCTCCATCAGTCTGGCCTTGGTCGCGGCGTCTTTTACGATCTTGAACCGCCACGGCTGGGAGTTGCTTCCCGAGGGCGCCAACCGGGCGGCATCCAACAATTCGGCCAATTGGTCTTCGGGGACCGGATCGGGTCGGAACTTCCGGATGCTGCGTCTGGCGGCAATGGCTTCTTTGGTGGTCAACATGGTCAAATCCCTCCGATTCCGCCGTCTCAGCGGGCCTCGCCCCGCGGCGAGGCGTTCTTGACGTACTTATCGAACCAGGCGAGCATCTCGTAGAGCACGTGCTCAGTGGACTCCATGGCGCGGTAGCCGTGGGACTCGAACGGCAGCATGACCAGACGCGCCGTACCGCCATTGCCGCGGATCGCCTCGAAGAGCTGCTGCGATTGCAAGGGCACCGTTCCCGGGTTCACGTCCAGCTCGCCATGGATGAGCAAAAGCGGCGACTTGATCTTCTCCGCATGGAAGAACGGCGAGACCTTCGTGTAGACCTCCGGCGCTTCCCAGAGCGTGCGCCGCTCGTTCTGGAACCCGAACGCCGTCAGCGACCGGTTGTACGCCCCGCTTCGCGCCACGCCCGCGCGGAAAAGGTCCGAGTGCGCGAGCAGGTTCACCGTCATCAGGCCGCCGTGACTGTGCCCCGTGATCCCGATGCGGTCGCGGTCCACCACGCCGAGTTCCACCGCCTTGTCGACCGCGGCTTTCGCGCCGGCCACCAGTTGCTCCATGTAGGTGTCGTAGATGCGGTTGACGTCGCCCACCACGGGCATGAGCGGATTGTCGATGACTGCGTAGCCCGCCAGGAGCGGGAACAGATGCAGCGGCCAGCCGATCCTCGTAAAGTTCTGCGTCGAGCCCGTCACCTGCCCCGCCATTTTCGGGTCTGCGTAATCGAGCGGGTAGGCCCACACGATCGCGGGCAAGCGCGTGCCCTCTTTGTAGCCTGGGGGCAGATAGAGCGTGAAGGACAGATCGACGCCGTCGGCGCGTTTGTACGTGACGAGGCGCTTGGTGATCGCGCGCAGCTGCGGCGTCGGGTCCGGCAGGTGCGTGACGGCCTGGGATATGCTCGCGCGAGCCGCCTCGCCCTCCGACGCCCTGACACGGTCCGAAAGAGTCCGCACGAAGAAGTTCGGCGGGTCCTGGGGGCTCTCGCGTTGGGTGAGGAAGGTCCCGGCCTTGGGATCGAGCCAGACGTAGAACTGCTCGTAGGACGAACGGTCGCAGCGGAAGAGCCGCTCGGTCTTGAGCGTCTTCAGGTCCAGCCGGTCCAAGAAGGGCCGGTCCCCCTCGGGCGAGGCGCCCTCGCCGTCGAGATAGATCGAGTCTTTATCCTGAAGCACGACCCGCATACCGTTGGGCAAAGTCTTCATGACCGGATAGCCCGGGTGATGGTAGGCCTCGTCGCTCGACATGTCCCAGATGAGGCGGGTGGTCGCCTGAGGGTTGTCGAAATCCGCCGCGTGCGTCTGGGTCCAGTGCTTGATCATGTCCACGCTGGTAACCAGCGCCAAGTCGCGGCGCTCTCCCCAGCGGATGCCCTCGACGCGGTCTCGCACCTGAAGAACTTCGGCCGGAGCCCCCGCAAACGGCGCCTTGAGCATCCTGATGCGGTCGCGATGCGGGACTTGCACCTTCCAGTCTCCGCCGTCGAGCGCCTCGGCCCAGACGAGCGTCGCAGGATCGGTCGACCGCCAGCTGAAATCGCGCGGTCCGGTCCGCACTCCCCAGATCGGCACGCGGTCGGCCAGCGCGATGGAGGCCACATGGTGCTCCACGCGTCCGGAGGTGTCCCAGACATCGACTTCGCGAGGGAAGCGCTCGTGCGTGGTGAGATAAGAAAACGGCCTCTGGATCGTCACGACGAGCAGGTGGCGCCCGTCCGGCGCAGGCGAGAGATCCGCATACAAGGCCGGCTTGCCCAAAGGCGTGAGGCGCCCGTTTTCGGCGTCCACAAGCAAAAGCTGCGTCGCCGCGTAGTAGCTGAAGAGCTCCTCGTCCTTCGGGCTCTTAAGGACGTCGCGCACCTCGTAGGTGCTGCTGGCACCCTTTTCGCCGGAGGTCTCCTGGATAGACGGGCCGCGCGGCGCGTCGTCTTGCGCCGGGGGGGCGCCAAGGCCCTCCGGCACCGCGCGCACGAGCAGCGTCTTCTGGTCCGGCATCCACAAAAGCGGCCAGCCGAGGAACGGATTGAGGCGCACGCCCGCGATCCTGCGGGCCTGTCCCGAGGCCGCGTCTCCCACCCACAGCTCGACGGAGTCCGCGCCGAGGTTGGTGAAGGCGAAGCGCTTGCCGTCCGCGCTCCAGGCAGGAATCCCGACCTTGGCATCGGCAGGCAGGCTCACGCGGTGCTCGGCGCCGCTGGGCAGCGCGACGAGGCTCAAGGCGCTCCAGTATCCCGCGTTCTGCAGTCGCCTCGTGCGCGGGACGATGCGCACACCCGCCAGCCGCAGCATCGGCTCCGCGAGATAGGCGATCGAAGGATAGCGCACCGGCGTCGCCAGGATCATCGCCTCGCGCGTCGGGCTCATGATCGCGTCCGGTGCGACCGGCGCGTGAAGCACGTCGAGGACTTCCTTCGGCGGCTTCTGATAGACGGTCTCGGCAAGCGCCGGGGGAAGCGACCCGATGACGAGCAAAGCGGAAAGCAAGAGAAACAAGGCAGAGTGGCGATTCATGCCGCCAAGTATACTAAAACGGAATTTCAGAGATGGTCCGGATATAATTGTTGAAAACTCGTTCCCGCATGTCCCGCCGAGGGCCCCAGAGGATCATGCGCGACGGCGGAGCTGCCCGCAAGCCGCGTCGATATCGGGACCGCGCGACCGGCGGAAGCGCGCGACGAGGCCCCGCGCGCGCAACTCGGCCACGAACCCCGCCTCCGCATCCTCATCCGACGGCTCTTAAGCCACCCCGCGCAGACCGAGCCCGGAGAGTGACGCGGCTGGCCCTCAGTATCCGCGTTCCTGGCGGATGTGATACTCGATGAGCCTGGCCCGGACCGCGTCGAACCGGGTGGAAAGGGCCAACGTGAACTTCTGAAGCACCCGGTAGCCGAGCTCGAAGTCCTGCTCGCACTTGCGGCGCAACTCACCCGCGTCGAAGACGATGACATGGAGGTGCTCGACGGCGCGGACATCGAACGTCGACTGATAGGGCGGGATGATCCACGACCAGCCCACGATATCATCGGGCCCGAGGGTCTGGATGGGGATGGAACCGCTCTCCGGGGTGAGCAGCTCGAGGCGGACCTCGCCTTTGCGGATGATGAAGAAACGCTCTGCGCCCTGCCCCTGGCGCAGGAGGAACTGGTCCCGGCCGTAGTGGGCGTCGCTGACGCAATCTTGGAAGATCTTCAGATGGTGCGGCTTGAAATCCCGGAAGAACTCGTGACGGGCGATCGTGTATTGCAGCGGTTCCATGGACGTTTTCTCCTTCCCCCGACAACGGCCTTGCGGTGCTTCTGAAAGCATAATACATCAGGTGCCCATCTCGAAAGTGTTCAAGGAGTTTAGGGGGGGGTGCCGTACGGCATCCATCGACTGGGACGGTCAGATACCGGCCATGAATCGGCAGCGCCCTAAATTAGCACTCGAAGTATTCGATTGACAACTTTGGGAATACATGCCATAATTGGCAATCGGTATGAGCGAGTGCTAATTTTGCTGGCCACTCAACCGTCAAGGAATCTGGAGGTCGGAACATAATGGCAGCTGAAACCACGCTCACGAACGTCAAGATACAACCCCTAGGCGACCGGGTCCTCGTCAAGCCTATCGAGAGCAAAGAAACCAAGCGCGGGGGGCTCATCATCCCCGAGACGGCTAAGGAAAAACCCCAAGAGGGGAAAGTCGTGGCCTGCGGCAAAGGCAAGCTGACGGAGGACGGCAACGTCATCCCGATGGACGTCCATGCCGGGGACCGCATCCTCTACGGCAAGTACTCCGGCAACGAGATCAAGATCGACGATGTCGAGCACCTGATCATGCATCAGGACGACATCCTCGGCATCCTCAATTAGCACCCCTTATATAGGAAGCAAGAGAGGTCAACACGAACATGGCAAAGCAGATAGTGTATTCCGAAGAAGCGCGCAAGCAGCTCAAAAGCGGTTTGAATAAACTCGCCAACGCCACCAAGGTCACGCTCGGCCCCCGCGGCCGCTCCGTCATCCTGGAGAAGAAGTACGGGTCCCCGTCCGTCATGGACGACGGCGTGACCATCGCTAAGGATATCGAGTTGGAGAACCCCTTCGAGAACATGGGCGCCCAACTCGGACGGGAAGTCGCCTCCAAAACCAACGACGTGGCCGGCGATGGGACCACCACGGCCATCGTCCTGACCCAATCGTTGCTCGCCGAAGGCATCAAGAACATCACGGCCGGCGCCAACCCCAAAGCCATCGAGCGGGGCATGCACAAGGCCCTCGAGATAGTGATTAAGGAACTCAAGAAGAACACCAAGCCGGTCAAGACCAAGGAGGAGAAGGCCCAGGTCGCCACCATCTCCTCCAATGACAAGACGATCGGCAACATGATCGCCGAAGCCATGGAGAAGGTCGGCCACCAGGGAGTGATCACGGTCGAAGAGGGCAAGAGCGCCGAGACCACCCTCGAGGTCGTGGAAGGCATGCAGTTCGACCGGGGCTACATCTCGCCCTACTTCATCACCAACGCCGAGGACATGGAGACGGTCCTAGAGAACCCCGCCATCCTCATCACGGACAAGAAGGTCTCCTCCATGCAGGACCTGCTGCCCATCCTGGAGAAGGTCGTGCAGTCGGGCAAGCCCTTCCTCTTGATCGCCGACGACATCGAGGGCGAGGCTCTCTCCACGCTCGTCATCAACAAGCTGCGCGGCACTCTCAAGGCCGCGGCCGTCAAGGCTCCCGGCTTCGGCGACCGGCGCAAGGAGATGCTGCAGGACATCGCCGTCCTCACCGGCGGCCAAGTCCTCAGCGATGAACTCGGGCATAAGCTCGAGAAAGCCGCCTTGGACATGCTCGGCTCGGCCAAACGCGTGGTCATCGACAAGGAGAACACCACCATCGTCGGCGGGACCGGCGACAAGTCCGAGATCAAGAAGCGCGCCGAGTCCATCCGCAAGCAGATCGAGGACACCACCTCCGACTACGACAAGGAAAAGCTCCAGGAGCGACTGGCTAAGCTCTCCGGCGGCGTGGCGGTCATCAACGTCGGGGCGGCCACTGAGACCGAGATGAAGGCCAAGAAGTCCAAGGTCGAAGACGCCTCCAACGCGACCCGCGCGGGCGTGGAAGAGGGGATGATCGCGGGCGGCGGCACGGCGCTGCTGCGCGCGGCCGCGTCCCTGGACAAATTCGAAGGCGACGACGCGGATGAGACCACGGGCGGCAGGATCGTGGCCCGGGCGCTGCAGTCTCCCATCCGCCAGATCGCGGCGAACTCCGGCCTGGAGCCCTCCGTGGTGGTCCAGAGGATCATCACCTCCGCCAACAACGTGGGCCTCAACGCCGACACCGGCGAATACGTGGACCTCTTCAAGGCCGGCATCGTCGACCCCCTCAAGGTCACGCGCACGGCCCTGGAGAACGCGGTCTCTTTGGTGGGGACCATCCTCACCACCGAGGTGCTGGTGGCGGACATCCCGGAAAAGACGGAGCCGGCGATGCCCAACCACGGCGGAGACGGAGACATGTACTAAAAGGAGAGTCCCCATGGCAAAAATCGGCTGCGTTTCAACACTGTTGGGCATCGTGTCGATGTTATTGGCGGTCGTCACACGACTGACGCATTGGGCTCCCTGGCATCTGGGGCCGCGAAGCTTCGCCGCGGGCGCCGCTCTGCTGCTCTTGCTCTCCATCGCCTTGCATACGTGCCAGAGCGTCTGCGGCTGCGAGGCGCCGAGCCCGAAAAACTAGCCATTCCCGAGCGGCAGGTCAGCTCGGGCCTCTAGTCCTATGTTCGACTTCATCTTCGGCCTCTTCTCCAACGACATGGGCATCGACCTGGGTACGTCCAACACCCTGGTCTACGTGAAGAACCAGGGGATCGTGCTGCGGGAGCCGTCGGTGGTGGCCATCGACCGGGAGACCCGGCGCGTGCTGGCCGTGGGGGCCGAGGCCAAGCGCATGCTGGGCCGCACCCCGTCGTCGATCGTCGCGGTGCGGCCGCTCAAGAACGGCGTCATCGCGGACTTCGAGGTGACGCAGGAGATGATCAAGCACTTCATCCGCAAGGTCCACAACCGGCGCTCCCTGCTGCATCCGCGCATCGTCATCGGCATCCCCTCGGGCATCACCGAGGTGGAACGGCGCGCGGTGCAGGAGTCGGCAGAGCAGGCGGGGGCCCGCGCGGTCTACCTCATCGAGGAGCCCATGGCCGCGGCCATCGGGGCGGACC
>Ga0118677_10003074_pt1 | contig 32325 bp, 25 predicted proteins | sample AliMusrvi5mmetaG_FD_86154 | JGI IMG/M metagenome (GOLD analysis project Ga0118677, IMG submission 86154) | reverse complement strand
AGGATCCACAATGCGGAAAGGTTAGCCCCGATTGCCGTGAGCCATGAAGAAGCGAGATGAAACTCCTTGCTGACCTTGTTCCACCCGAAAAACATGACGGCGATGAAGGTCGATTCCAGGAAAAATGCCATGATCCCTTCGATGGCGAGCGGCGCCCCGAAAATGTCGCCGACAAACCATGAGTAGTTCGACCAGTTGGTGCCAAACTGGAACTCCAGGATGATGCCGGTCGCCACTCCGATGGCAAAGTTGATTCCAAACAGGGTCATCCAGAATTTAGTGATCTGTTTCCATTCCGGGTTGCCCGTTTTGACATAAACCGACTCCATGATGGCGACAATAAATGCCAGTCCAAGGGTGAGCGGAACAAAAATCCAGTGGTATATCGAAGTTAGTGCAAATTGGGCTCTTGACCAGTCAATCAGCGAAAGGTCTACATGTTCAACCATGTTTCTACCGTTTTTATGGCAGGCAAATATACCAAATTCTAAGGTGTCAGGTCAGGTTGAATAGAGCTAAAATGACGGCTGTACTGACAGCCATCATGCGCGTGGATGAGGTAGGAAATTGAAATTAAAATTTTGTTAATCAATAACCTGTATGTAATATGTTTTTGACTGTATAGGTTCAACATCAGTTTCCCAGCTTCTGCTCTGCCGGAAAAATAATTTGGAGGTACCCATGCGAATGGCTTTGATGGTGAAAATCTCCTCCACGGAGGCGCCAAGGGGCATTTTACGCATCTCCTGGCTGTTTACGCTCTTTTCAACAGAGATAACACCAACATTCCCTATTTCAAAATGCCAGGAATAACCTGCGGTTGCCAGGCTTGTAAAAGAAACTGCAGTTCTTTCACCCTGCCGTAAATTAATGGTTTCTACCATATTTGGTTGTAAAATTCCGGCTTGAAAAAGGTTCAAGCCGGAATTTGCTGCATTTTTTAATTAACTAAAAGGCCAAAGAAGATGTTGATGGGATTTGGCCAGCTGATCTCCGCCCAGATATTGACCCCGCCTTCCCTCGGTGCGATGTTGTAAATTGCAAACCTCGCTGCCCCGATAAAACGGCTCCCGGCAGGATTGCTTGTATTGGAATATTCACTGAGGCTTACGAGAACAGTAGAACCCGCATGGATTGTCGGGCAGTTGATGTTCAGATGGATCACCCCGCATCCCCTCCAGGTGGCGGACCAGCCTGTATCAAGACCCAGGGGCGCGCCCACAGCTGAAGATTTTTTTGTTTCAATGATATATTGTTTGGCATCAACGGTTGCCTGGTGACCGGTTAATGGCATGTTACTGCCTTCGTTATTTTTATCCATTGTATAAATATTTAAGTTGTTAATTTAAAAATATTCATTCATAATGATTGGTGATAACCTGCTCATCAGGAGCGAACCGCCAGGTCGATGCATACATTGATTGGACTGGACCAATTGATCTCCGCCCAGATATGCACGCCGCCTTCATAAGGCGAAATGTTGCAAATTCCCATTCTTGCCGAACCGATAAACCTGGTTTGCCTGGGGTTGCTGGTATACTCGCTTATGGCGGCATAGACAGCAGACCCGGCATGAATGTTTGAATTTGTGATGTTCAGGTTCACGGTCCCGCATCCCCGCCAGGTATAATAGGTGGAGAACAACCCGCTGTTTCTGGGGTATACAAGACCTGCAAATTGGCCGTCCTGTGTGTCAATGTTTGTACCTCCCGGAATGGCGATGCCATTTTTCATGATCGATCCGGGCAGCCAGTAACACATGATCGAATTGGGATCGGCTTGTGCAGTTGCAATCAGCGATGATTGATCCAGGGGGGTAAGTACCTGTGCGATCACCTTGTCCCGCGACCAGCCCTGGGAAGCCATGAAATAGGCAATGGCTTTCTCATAGTCGATAGCATTGACAATTTCACTGCGCATGTGTTCGTGGGGAAACCCGAGTGTGTGGCCTGTTTCATGACGTATTACTCGGTAGAATTCAGAATCGGCTGTGGTCATCGAAAAACTGTCCAGGTTCATGGTCGCCTGGTTTGCAGGGATGTTGAGAATATCCGTACCGAGGTAAGACCAATAGCCGCCTCCGGCACCCCTGTTTATACGGACCTGCGGATTGACCGATGATTCGACAAAACGGACATTTGCGTAAGCGCCCCAGGCATTCATGTGCGACAGGATGCGTGTCCGGAGCGCTGCAGGTGGATTATCTAAAAACCCGACGGTCAGTTGTACTCCGCCGCTTCCCCAATACTTGGTGGTGACCACCGCAAGGTGTTCAGGCTGAAGAACAGCATCCGGCATGGCCAGTTTAAGGAGGTGAAGGGCCGGGGCATTGTTTGGATTGATCTCAATCGCTTTTGCAGCTGCAGCCACCCATTGCTCCTTTGGCAGCTGTTTGATGCAACAACCGATGAATCCGTGATCGTGATCTTCTGGTTTTTTCAGTTGATTTGCCATTTTTTTCATCTTTAAGGTTATATTATTCGTTTAATTATTTCAGAAAGCAAATTGTACCATATACGCAAATAGAAGAATATGGCATGGAATAAGCTTACTTTTTCTTAACAGCCACCCCTTGTTCAACCATCCTGATGGTCCAGAAATCATCGCAACGGGCCGTGTCGGTGATATAGGCATAAGGCATGTAGAAATATCCCTTGTCGCCCCATGAAGGTCCCCAGCTGTTCCTGACAATAAACATGTGTTTGGCATCATCATAGCCCACAGCCATGACACAGTGACCGCCAAGCATTTGTTCGGTGGGTTTTGGCATCGGCATGATCCCGTTTTTGCCAATGCTCCTGAAGCTTTCATAAACCGAGAAACCAAATACGATCGGGAAACCTGAAGAAAGGCAGGACTGCAGTTGGTTCAGGCTTCCGTTGTTCACTCTCATATAGCTAAGCACCTGGTTTGTCATTGCTTTGCTATAGCACAGTGCCGGTGGTTTTTGGGTGAATTTTACAGTGTCATAGGGCCAGTTTTTTTCCGCACACACTCCCTGCTTATTCATGGTCTTGATGCCGTCGCGAATGTATGCACCGCTGTCGGAATTCACGGTATTCATCAGCACCCTTTCGTTGTAATAAATAAATAAGCGGGAGGGAACCCAATCGGGGATGGCTTGTTTTATTTGTTCAAACTGAAAGGCTGCACCCAGGCCGTTTGCAGTACAACTGCCCAATTGCCCCTGATCGTAAACCGGAGGACATTTGCTTCTCAAATCAACTTTTGAAGCTAATTTTTTCATTACCGAAAGGGTGGCAGAGTAGATTAAATCCCTGGCATCAGGCAGGTCGGGCACCCAGCCAAAATTGTACTCCGGTGTTGCGGTTTTTTCTTTTTTCATTTGCTTATGATTTAGTGGTTGGTGTTTTGCTTACTCTATTAACGGTTTTCAGCTGCGCCGTCAATTGTCAATCAACTGGTAACCTGTTGATAATTTAACTTAAGAAGACTCAATCTAATTACGGGACAAAAGTAGTATGCTTTTTTTTTCATGTCAAGAAAATTAACAAATTTTAACAAAAAATTATGTTAATATTAGGATAAGAGAATAATAAAGGCATGATAAACAGTTAATATTATTCCATATTTGGTCATATTTAAGGGAAATGTCATATATGAAATAATAGAAAAATATGGATGAATGATTCCGGGTTGCACCCGGTTTCTATATTTTCGCTCCATAGTGAAGTCTGAAAAACAGGAGTGTTTTGTTTAATTTTGCGGCGGCCTGATATTGGAGGCCTTCAATTTATGACTGAAAATACAGCTGGCCGTGAGACGGCAAAAAACACCAACGAATGCTACCATTGCGGGGAGGATTGCGGAACTGTACCCATCAGTTTCCGGGAGAAGCTTTTTTGCTGCAACGGTTGTAAAATGGTGTATGAGATACTGAGCCAAAGCAATGCCTGCGACTATTATAAATACGAGGTTCATCCCGGTCTTAAAGCGGGCAACGGAGAAGTTGGCAGCAGGTATGCCTATCTCGACAACGAGGAGATCCGCGGGGATTTGCTGGAGTTTACCGGGGATGGGGTAAGCAAAGTCAGGTTGTTCATCCCTGCCATTCACTGCAGTTCCTGCATCTGGCTGCTGGAGAACCTTCAGCGGCTTAACGACGGGGTGATACACTCATCCGTTAATTTTGTTAAAAAGGAGGTCGTCATCACCTTTCATGATGCCAGGATATCATTACGACAGCTGATCGAGATGCTGGCCGCTGTCAATTATATCCCTCAGCTCACAACCGATACACTTCAGAAGGAGGCAAAACGCAAAATCAACCGCGGGATCTATTACCGGCTGGGTGTTGCAGGGTTCTGTTTTGGGAATATCATGCTTTTCAGCTTTCCGGGTTACCTCAGTGTGAATGATGCTGTGGAGAACCTGTTGCGTCAGAATTTCGGGTTGCTCAACATCCTGTTTGGCATACCGGTGGCTTTTTATTCAGGGTCGGTATTTCTCATTTCTGCCTATAAAGGATTGAAAAAGAAGTTTGTTAGTATTGATGTACCCATTGCCATTGGAATTCTCGTTCTTTTTTTTCGCAGTGCCTATGAAATCATCTCCGGAACGGGTGCAGGGTTTATGGATTCACTGGCAGGGCTTGTCTTTTTTCTCTCCATCGGGCGCTGGTACCAGGATAAGACCTACCAGGCACTATCTTTTGAACGGGATTATCGCTCCTATTTTCCGGTAGCGGTAACCATCATCGCTGATTCGGGTTCCGAATCGATCATTCCCATCAAAAACCTGAAGACCGGGATGCGGATACTGGTCAGAAACCAGGAACTGGTGCCGGCTGACGCCTTGCTGGTAAAGGGTGATGGCTCCATTGATTACAGTTTCGTGAGCGGGGAGTCGTCGCCGGTAGCCAGGAAAGAAGGCGAGCGCATCTTTGCCGGTGGGCGCCAGGCTGGCGCTTCCATAGAACTGATCGTGGAACGTGAAGTAGCCCAGAGTCACCTTACCGAACTTTGGAACCAGGACATGGCTGGCATGGAAAAATCGACCCGTTGGGATTCCATCCTGGATGTGATCAGCAGGTATTTTACCGTGATGATCCTTCTCCTTTCCACGGTTTCGGGGATATTCTGGTGGTGTTACAACCCCTCCATGGCCTTCCTGGTGGTCACAGCCATTCTAATCGTAGCCTGCCCCTGTGCGCTTGCCATGACCTACCCCTTTTCGCTGGGCGGCGCCATGCGGGTTTTCGGGCGGAATAATTTTTATCTCAAGAGAACCGGGGTGGTTGAGGCGCTCTCCAGGATTGATACCATCGTATTTGATAAAACCGGCACCATCACGCGCAACGATGGTTTTGGTGCTGATTTCGGCTCGCTTGCCGTTTCACACGATCAACTGCATTGTATCTCCTCCCTGGTGCGGCATTCAACCCATCCCGCCAGTGTCGCCATATACAGGCAGCTACAGGGATTTGCCCCGCTCCCGGTTACTGGGTTTAACGAGGTGCCGGCCAAAGGCATTGAAGGCCATGTGCAGGGCCATTTTCTGAAGATCGGTTCTGAGGAATTTGTCACAGGAACGAAGACCATGACGGCCGCCGGTGGTCGTGTTTTTGTCGCCTTTGACGATGAAATAGCAGGGTTTATCGGGATCAGCAACCAATACCGCGAGGGGATGAAGGAGGTTCTGGAGGAACTTGCAACGCGGTATGAGCTGCACCTTCTTTCGGGTGATAACGATGCCGAATTGCCAAATCTCCTGGCTTTTTTCCCTTCCAGAGACCATTTGAATTTTAATAAATCGCCCAGGGAGAAACTCGAATATATCCGCGATTTGAAAGCCCGGGGAAAAAAGGTTCTCATGATCGGCGATGGGCTGAATGATGCAGGCGCCCTGCGAGAAAGCGATTGCGGGATCTCCATTGCCGACGACATCTACCATTTTTCACCTGCCTGCGATGCCATCCTGGAGTCGGGACGGTTCAGCCACCTTCCTTACTTCCTTGATTTTAGCCGCACCAGCATGAGGATTGTCTTCATCAGCATGGGGCTCTCCTTTTTGTACAACGTTGTCGGTTTGAGCTTTGCCATCACGGGCAATTTGTCACCGGTGGTCTCCGCCATTCTCATGCCCCTGAGTTCCGTAACAATTGTTGCTTTTGTTACGCTATCTGTTTTTGTATCAGCCCGTTTTAGTAAGTTTGAAGGAAGATCATGAATTTAGACTGAATATAAATTTCTTGAATTCGAGGTATTTCACTGCTGCTATTTTGGAAATTTGATACTTTAATCTTTATTTTGCCTTCAGGAGAAATAATATGAGTGTAATCCTTGTCCTTGTTGCTTTTAGTGTGGTGCTTGCCGGCGGTTTCCTGGCAGCGTTTTTCTGGTCGGTGCGCAACGGACAATACGACGATACATACAGCGCTTCGGTCAGAATACTTTTTGACGATGATAAACCCCGGGAAACAACCGAACAGGCAACCCCGGCAGCCAAATTGATGAATGAACAATTACCAAACCAATAACATATGGAAAATCAGACATTTTACTATGACAACAAAATTGTAAAAAACTTTGCCTATGCCACACTCTTCTGGGGTGTGGTCGGTATGGTTGTCGGACTGTTACTGGCGTTGCAATTCATCTGGCCAGCGCTTACTTTCGGTATCCCGTATACCACTTTTGGCCGTATCCGGCCGATCCATACGAATGCAGTCATATTTGCATTTGTCGGCAACGGGATGTTTACAGGGATTTACTATTCCCTCCAACGGCTTTGCAAAGCCAGGATGTTCAACGACCTGCTGAGCAAGATAAACTTCTGGGGCTGGCAACTCATCATCGTGCTGGCAGCTGTGACTTTTGCATGCGGGATGACCACCGGCAAGGAGTATGCCGAGCTGGAATGGCCCATCGACATTCTTGTGGCCGTGATATGGCTGGTTTTTGGCGCCAACATGATCGGAACGATCCTCAAACGCAGAACCCAGCATATCTATGTTGCCATCTGGTTTTACCTGGCCACCTTCGTGACCATTACGGTGTTGCACGTTACCAACAGCCTCGCAATCCCCGTGAACCTTTTTAAAAGCTATCCCATCTATGCCGGGGTACAGGATGCGCTGGTCCAGTGGTGGTACGGCCACAACGCGGTTGCATTTTTCCTGACAACCCCATTCCTGGGATTGATGTACTATTTCCTACCCAAAGCTGCCAACCGCCCTATTTACTCTTATCGGTTGTCGATCGTCCATTTCTGGGCGCTGATCTTTCTCTATATATGGGCAGGCCCTCACCATCTTTTGTACAGCGCTTTGCCGGGGTGGGCCCAATCGCTGGGAGTCGTTTTCTCGGTGATGCTCATCGCCCCGTCATGGGGAGGAATGGTCAACGGACTGCTTACCTTGCGTGGCGCATGGGACCGTGTTCGTGAGGATCCTGTGCTGAAGTTCATGGTTGTGGCTGTCACTGCTTACGGAATGTCGACCTTCGAAGGTCCGATGATGTCGACCAAAACGGTGAATGCGATTTCTCATTTTACCGACTGGACTGTGGGCCACGCCCACATCGGTGCACTCGGATGGAATGGTTTTCTAACCTTCGCTGTGCTTTATTATCTGATTCCCAGGATGTTTCAAACCCAGTTGTATTCCAGGAAAATTGCAAATCTTCACTTCTGGATCGGTACTCTTGGAATCATTTTTTATGCCGTCCCTTTATACTGGGGCGCCATTACCCAGGCTTCCATGTGGAAAGAATTTACTGCCGACGGATTCCTCAAATACCCTAATTTCCTGGAAACCGTTACCCAGCTGAAGCCCATGTATGCCACCCGTGCCATCGGGGGAGGGCTGTATATCGTGGGTATCGTACTTGGAATTTACAACCTCATCCTGACCGTCAGGGCCGGGAAATTCCTGCCCGAAGAGGCGGCATCGGCTCCTGCATTGGCTAAGACACAAGGCAAACGCGGCTCAGGCGAAGGAATCCACCGCTGGCTTGAGCGCAGGCCTGTCCAGTTTATCCTCGTGGCTCTGGTTGCCATTCTGATCGGGGGGCTCATAGAAATTGTGCCGCTGTACCTGGTAAAAACAAACATTCCCACCATTGCGAGTGTAAAACCATACACGCCTCTGGAATTGCAGGGCCGCGACATCTATGTACGCGAAGGATGCTATACGTGTCATTCACAGCAAGTCAGGCCTTTCAGGTCTGAAACGGAACGATACGGTGAATATGCCAAAGCCGGCGAATATGTATATGATCATCCGTTTCAGTGGGGTTCTAAACGCAACGGGCCGGACCTGTCAAGGGAGGGAGTCGTAAACGGCCGGCAGTATAAACCCAACTCATGGCACTACAACCACATGCTGAACCCTCAGCGGTTGAACGAACAGTCGATCATGCCGGTTTACAAGTGGCTGATCACCGATGATCTTGATCTCTCCACTACCGCGAAGAAGATCCGTGTGATGCAGTTTCTCGGTGTGCCCTATCCGGCAGGATACGATAAAATCGCCAATGATGACCTTATGATCCAGGCAAAGGGAATTGCAGACGACCTGAAGAGCCAGGGCATCCAGGTTGAGCCTACCAAGGAGATCATCGCCATGATTGCTTACCTGCAGAGGCTGGGCAAGGATGTCCATGCTGCCGGTATGCCAACTGCGACCATCACAGGTAAATAACCGGGAACATGCTGCGCGATATTTTTAAAACAGTTGGGGGCATTGAAAGTTACGGGTTGTTTTCCATGATATTTTTCGTGGTTTTCTTTGCCCTCCTGCTTCTTCACACCTTTTCAATAAAAAGCAAGGATGTGGAGGATTTCAGCCGCATGCCCCTGGAAGATTTTTCAAAGGAATCAGATGAAATTCAGGATATTTAATAATATTTTCTATGGAAATGAACGAACATAAAACCGTTGAAAAGGATGAACTGACCGGTGATAAACTGTTGTCGGGTCACGAATATGACAACATCAGGGAATTGGACAACAACCTGCCGAAATGGTGGGTGTGGCTCTTCATCATCACCATCGTCTGGTCGGTGGTTTATATTTTCGCCTACGATGTTTTCAAAATAGCCCCTTACCAGCAGGATGAATATAAGAATGAGATGGCTGCGGCCGGCGTGCTTTCCCCCGGTCAGCCGGCACCGGTTGATGCCTCAACCCTTGTTGCCCTTACCGACCAGGCCAGCCTGGATGCCGGCAAGGAGATCTGGCTGAAACAATGTAAAGTCTGTCATCTCGATGGAGGGCAGGGACTCGTTGGACCGAACCTTACCGACAATTTCTCCATTCATGGTTGCGCCTACGGTGACGTGGTAAACATCATCACAAACGGGGCCCCTGAAAAGGGGATGATCTCCTGGAAAACACAACTTACCGGCGATCAGATCAAAAAGGTTGCCAGCTTTGTGATGACGCTCAAGGGCACCACACCACCAAATCCCAAAGCACCGCAGGGCGAGCCCTGCAAGTGATATGCAAAATCAGGATGATTCCTCCGGCGGCTTTCGCGACAGGCTCTATACCATCGACGAAAGCGGCAAACGACTTTGGGTTTTTGCGAAGAAACCAAAGGGGACGCTGACCACTGCCAGGAATATTACCGGCATCGTGCTGATGATGTTCTTTTTTTCAGCACCCTTTATCAAGGTCAACGGTCAGCAACTGCTGCTCTTTAATTTCCTGCACAGGACATTTGTAATATTCGGCGGGCAGTTCTGGCCCCAGGATTTCAACCTCTTTTTTATCGGCATGATCGCCCTGATGGTCTTCATCATTCTCTTTACCGTTACATACGGACGGATATGGTGCGGATGGGCCTGCCCCCAGACGATTTTCATGGAGGTGTTCTTCCGCCGCATCGAATACTGGATCGATGGAGATGCCCATCGCCAGAAGGAGCTGGCTGCCAGGCCGTGGAACGCGGATAAAATCTTTCGACGGGTGTTGAAACATGGCCTGTTTTACATGCTCTCCTTCATCATCAGCAACTATTTCCTGATGTATCTCATGGGATCGGATGAATGGCTGAAAATGGTGTCGGAAAATCCTGCGAATCACCTGGCTGGACTGACAGGCATGGCTCTCTTTTCATTTATTTTCTACTTCATCTTCTCCTGGTTTCGCGAACAGGTGTGCACCATCGTTTGTCCATATGGCCGGTTACAGGGTGTGCTGCTGGACCGTGAAACTGTCGTAATTTCTTATGATTATGCCAGGGGAGAGGAGCGGGGACAGCTTCGGAAAAGCGAGATCAGGGCCGAAACCAAAAAAGGAGATTGCATCGACTGCAACCAATGCGTGGCGGTTTGTCCTACAGGGATCGACATCCGCAACGGTACGCAACTTGAGTGCATCAACTGCGCATGCTGCATCGATGCCTGCGATGACATGATGACTAAAGTCGGGTTTCGACCCGGCTTGATTAGGTACGCATCAGAAAAGATGATCGCCGACAAGAAACCATGGCATTACACCATCCGTTCTGCCGGTTATACCATCGTACTGGCAGCTTTGCTGGTTGCGCTCACCTATTTCCTGGTCTCGCGCAACCCGGTTGAGGCTACGGTGCTTCGTTCTCCGGGGATGTTGTTCCAGGAGCAGGAGGGAGGAAAGATAAGCAATTTATACAGCGTAAAGGTCGTTAACAAGACTGCCAGGGACCTGCCTCTCGAGATCCGCCTCCTTTCGGGACCGGGAGAGGTGAAGGTTATCGGAAATGCACCTGTCATTTCCAGGCAATCGCTTGGAGAGGTGGTTTTCTTCCTTCTGATCGACCGTGGCAGGCTTACAGGAAGTAAAACAGAAGTGGACATCGGTATATTTTCCGGTGGAAAGCAACTTGACCAAACCAGGGCGACTTTTGTCGGCCCGAATAAATAGTGTTTCATGAAGTGGAATTGGGGGACCGGTATTTTTATCGTAATTGTTCTTTTTCTGGGCGCATGCGTTGCCTTTATCTTTTATGCGCAACACCAGAAATTTAACATGGTTGAGGAAGACTATTATCCGAAGGAGCTCCGCTATGAGGAGAAACTTGTGAAAATGAGGAATGCCAATGCCCTGACGGAGCAATTGCAGGTGAAACTCGACAGATCGAACCTGGTCATGCAGTTCCCGGTTGATTTCCATGGGAAGAAACTTACCGGCAATATCAACATCTACCGGCCTTCAGATGAAAAGCTTGACATCATCCTCCCGGTTTCGGCTGATACTTCCTTAACCCAGGCCATCCCGTTGAACAGGTTATCAAAGGGCCGTTATGTCGTCAAGGTCGACTGGTCTTCAGGGGGGAAGGAATTTTATAAGGAACAGGATATTTTTATTCCCTGAAATGGATTTTTGGCCCCCTTTGATTGTCGGGTTACTGGGTAGTTTTCACTGCATGGGCATGTGTGGACCCATAGCCATATCCCTGCCATTGAAAGAAAACTCCTGGCGTACCAGGATTATCAGCGGGTTGCTGTACAACCTGGGCCGTGCCTCAACCTATATTTTTCTCGGGCTGATCTTTGGCCTGCTGGGGATGGGAATCCATATCTGGGGAATCCAGCAGTGGGTCTCCATCGGTGCCGGAACTGTCATGATTATGAGCGTCGCTTTCCCGGTACTTTTTCACAGATCGGCCCTGACCGGGGGACTTGACACCTTTTTTACAGGATTTAAAAAGTTTTTTGGACGTTTTTTTGGTTTACGAACCTACCTCTCATCATGGGTCATCGGACTGCTCAACGGATTGCTTCCCTGCGGATTGGTTTACATCGCCCTGGCGGGTGCATTGGTTTCGACCAGCCCTGCGCATGGAGCCTTATACATGATGGTTTTCGGATTGGGAACCGTACCGGCGATGTTTACCCTTGCATTGCTGGGGAATGTCATCAGTATGGCTTTTCGCCGGAGGGTGCAGAAATTAATTCCTTTTCTCATCCTCCTCATCGGTATGCTGTTTGTGCTCAGGGGTATGAATCTCGGAATTCCTTATGTCAGCCCGAAAATGGACCAGGATCAAAAACAAAAGACCGAACAACTTCAAAAACCCAAATGTTGCCCTTGAGAATTCAAAAAAATTGAATAATTTTGTACATGAAAACCGTTTAACTGTTTGTCAAACCTATAACATCCTTTTAAAACTAAAATCCCATGAAAAGAACTACGATTTTTCTGATTTCATTGTTTGCAATTACACTTATCATGACCTCCTGCGGCGGAGGAAGTCAGCCTGCTGCTGCTGATCAGAGTGCCGTTAAAGCCGCCGGACCCTATGCTGATCTGCCTGCCGATATCCAGGCCATGATGCCCAGGGGCGAAGAGATTTATAAAACCAAATGCACCGTATGCCATCAGGTTACGGGATTGGGTATTGAAAATGTATTCCCTCCGTTGTCCAAGGCAGATTACCTGCTGGCAGACAAAGTGAGGGCTGTTGCTCAAACCCTCAATGGTTCTAAACTTGATATGACCGTGAATGGAAAAGTATTCACCCAGGAGATGGTCCCCCAGGTCGATACCAAGGAAGATGCCGTGGCGATTATCAACTACGTATTGAACAATTTTGGCAATAAAAACGGATTCGTCACGCTGGCTGAGGTCCAGGGTGTCGAGATTAAACCCAGGAAGAAATAAAATTCACGTATCATATAAAAACGAGGCAGCCGTATTTTTATGACTGCCTCGTTTTTTTTATTTATGTACATTTGAAAAAAACATCACCGCTCCATGAAAAATCAACTTAACCGCAGGGATTTTATCAAAACAGTTGCTGCAACCGGGGTCGGGCTTGCAGTGAGTGACAACCTCATGGCTGCCATTCAGCCTGAACGAATAAGCAGTCCATACACTCCGGCTCCTGTTGGAAGCCCGATGCAAAAAGTACGCATCGGGTATGTGGGGGTCGGACTACAGGGTACTTCACATGTTGAAAACCTCCTTAAGGTTGAAGGTGCTGAAATTGTTGCAGTTTGCGACATTATCCCGGCGAAGGTTCAGCGCGCCCAGGATATGGTTGAAAAAGCCGGGTTCAAACGGCCCGAAGGGTATTCGAAAGATGAATATGACTGGCAGCGGTTGTGTGAGCGGAACGATCTCGACCTGGTTTACACGGCGACACCCTGGCAATGGCATGTTCCCGTTTGCCTTGCCGCCATGAAAAACGGCAAACATGCAGCAACGGAGGTTCCGGCAGCCCTCACCATGGACGATTGCTGGGCGCTTGTTGAGACATCGGAAAAAACGGGGAAGTATTGCATTATGATGGAAAACTGCAACTACGACAAGGTGGAGATGATGATTTTGAACATGGTCAGGAAAGGATTGTTCGGGGAGATGGTGCATGCCGAATGTGGTTATCTTCACGATTTGCGTGAGGTCAAACACGATATGGAAGGCGAAGGCGTATGGCGGCGCGATTTCTCCATGCACCACAACGGCGATCTCTATCCTACCCATGGATTGGGACCGGTCATGCAATGCCTGGATATCAACCGGGGAAACTATTTCGACTTCATGGTCTCGTTCGGCTCCAAAACAAGAGGGCTCCATGCCTACGCCATCGATAAATTCGGCCCGGAAAGTTCCCAGGCGAAGGAAAAGTTTATCCTCAGTGATGTCGTCACAACCATGATCCGAACCATGAACGGGGAGACCATCGTGGTTACCCACGATACCAGTTTGCCACGTCCATATAGTCGCAATATCCTTATCCAGGGAACAAAAGGGATTGTGCGCAAATACCCTGAACCGAAGATATACATCGAAGGTGTCAGTAAAACAGATGACCAGTGGGAGCCGATCAATGATTACCTGAAGAAATACCAGCACCCGATCTGGGAGGAGCTGGAAACAGCCAGCAAAGGAGCCGGCCATGGCGGGATGGATTACATCGAGGATTACCGCCTCGTAAACGCCCTGTTGAAGGGGGTTGAGCCCGATATGGATGTGTACGATGGAGTTCTGATGAGCGCTGTGAGGGTGCTCAGCGAACAATCCATCGCCAAAGCGGGTAAACCCCTGAAATTTCCTGATTTTACCCGGGGGATGTGGAAGAAACCCCGCGAACTGCAGGTCATGGTATCCCTTTAACCCCGCGCTTCAGCGCGGGACATACCCCCGTGCTGTATCACGGGGCTACACCCAAACCTTAAAAGAAAAACAATGCCTGAATGCAGATACCCGGTTTCCCGGACAATTTTCATCGCACTTCTGATCTTCCTCTTAACCCCGGTCTTTGTTCGCGCCCAGCGAAATGTTACCGGTCATGCCATTTCGATCATCACCCCCAATCTGATGAAACAGACCATCAGTTACCTGGCTTCCGATTCCATGAAAGGCCGCGCCACACCTAGCCCGGAACTCGATGCAGCCGGGGAATTTATCGCCAGACAGTTTAAATCGTTTGGGTTGCAACCTGTGAAAGGTTCCTATTTCCAGGAGCTGTCATTTTGTTATCTCGATCTTGGGAAAGAGACTTTTCTATCTGTTGTCAAAGGGATTGAGACCAGGAATTTTAAAATCAAGGATGATTTTATACCTTATGAATTCTCAGGAAGCCGGCCTGCCGAGGGCGAAATGGTTTTTGCCGGTTATGGGATCACGGCGCCTGAATATCATTATGACGATTATAAAGACCTGGACGTACAAGGGAAAATAGTGGCAGTTTTAAGGCAGGAGCCGGGGCAGACTGATTCAACAGGGAAACTTTTCGACGGGATTGCACTGACCCATTATTCTTCGTTAAAGGAGAAGCAGGAAAATGCGCAGGCGCATGGCGCAGCCGGGATACTGGTCATGTCGGGCCCGCTGCAATACTCCTCTTTGCAGCCCACAGGTTTTGCATGGCCGTCATGGTCAAAAACAGTGTCAAAGGATGCACTGCTTATGGATTATTGCGACAAACCTGCAATGTGTATCCCGATGGTCCAGGTCGGAGAGTCTGTTATCACTGAATTATTCGGCCGGGTTGATTCGCTGAAGCGGGTCCAGCAGCGCATCGAAAAAACCATGCAGTCACATTCATTTGCCATCCCAAACAGAATCCTGGCTTTGAATGTCTCGTTCACCAGCAAACCTATTGGTGGCCGGAACGTAATCGCTTTGCTCGAAGGATCTGATCCCGCTTTGAAAAATGAAGTTATTGTGATAGGGGGCCATTATGACCATATCGGATGTATGAAGGAGCGCCAGGCAGATTCAGATTATATTTTCAACGGAGCCGACGACAATGCCTCGGGGACCAGCGGGGTGCTGGCAGTTGCCAAAGCCTTTGCAACCATGGTTGAAAGCCCCAGGCGCAGCGTAATGTTCATCGCTTTTGCCGGTGAGGAGAGGGGATTGCTTGGAAGCGCCACTTATGTACGAAAGCCTTTATGGCCTTTGGAGAAAACGGTGGCGATGCTCAACCTCGACATGATTGGCCGAAATAACCCGGACTCGTTATATATCATTGGTGCGCGGCAAAATCCGGGACTGCTGAAGGTCGTTCGAAAGCAAAACAAGGCAATTGGGTTCACACTCGTGGAAAGTCAAAACAAACAGTTGGAGGGTGGCAGTGATCACGCCAGTTTTTTTTACCAAGGGGTGCCGGTCCTCTTTTTCTTCACCGGGTTCCATCCCGATTATCACAAAGTTACCGACCAGGCAGATCGCATCGATGCCGATAAAGCAGCACGGGTTGCCAGGCTGGCTTTTTTAACCGCATGGACTGTGGCGAATGAAAACAAGCACTATAAAATTACCGGATCTGCAGATGGAACCGGTAAGTGAGATGAAACATATAATCTACACCAGGTAAAACCGCAGGAAATGATAATTCCACGGGGCAAGGGCGACATAGAGCCCTGGGTCGTGCATCTCATCCCCGTTGCGTTCAAAGGTGACTTCACTCAGGGCATCATTCAACCGCCAGTTCCGCCTGCGTAAATCATTGCCGGGAAGGAGCACCCTTCCCTGTACGGTCATGGAGGAATAGTTGACCACGATCAGAAAACGGTCGTCGCCATCCCACCAGCACCACGAAAGCAGATTCTCATAACTGGTGTTGCCGGGCCATCCGTGGCATTCGCAAAGTTGCCACACCCCCTCATGAAAAACAGGATGGGTGATTGCAAGGAGGAGTCGCTGGCAAAAAGCCCTCAATTCGAAATCGACCGGTTCATCAGGGCGCCTGCGGAGGAAAACAGGCAATTTAACCTTCCGTCCGTCAAACTGACCCTCATGGTATAGCCTGGCACCGGGGAGGGTTGAGGAGATCACTGTCGCGGCACGGTTTTTCCCCGGTTGAAATGCAACAACATGCCTTGGTTCATCATGATTCTCAATAAACCGGATCATTTTAGACTGGTAAACCGGGTCGGCAAGGAGGTGGAGGCGGATTTCGGGCGCACTGTCATGCTCCAGCCTGTCGTACAGACGTTTATCGTAGCAATAGTCGAATCCCTGCTGCTGGAGCGCCCACTCCAGGTCCCAGTATGCTTCTGCTATGAAGATAAATTCACAGTTGGTTCTTTTTATGGCCGGGATCAACTCCTCCCAATATTCGAGTTCCGGTTTGGGGCCTGCCCGTTTGCCCCAGGTACGTTCAAATACATCATTCATCAACAACATGGCCATATCGCACCGTACGCCATCGCACTGGTTTGCAATCCCGGTAGCCGTTTCAATCGCAGCTTCACGCAAGCCGGGATGAAATGCATTGACCTGCAACACATCCTGCCATGCCGGGTAGTTAGGGTCTTTTCCGCAGGCAAATATGTTCCCGTTGATCTGGACATATGTTGCAGGATCATCACGCAGATCTTCCCTGTTCCCGGTGATGAAGTAGTCGGGAGATTCATCCACCCACCGGTGGTCAGGGGCCATGTGATTGGGAACGAAATCAAGGATGAGCCTGATGCCGCGCCGGGCAAGCTGGGCCCGTGCAATGGCCAGTCCTTTATCTCCGCCCAATTCGACATCAACTGCATAACGCTTCACGCAATAAGGAGATCCGACATTGTCTTCAAAACAGAAATCGGGAAGCGCCCTTCGAAAATCGGCAAGGTTGCCGCTGTTGAGGTTTGAGACTGCAATCCCACGGGGACTTCGCTCCCAGACGCCCATGAACCAGACAGCATCGATGTTGAGATGAGCGAGTTCATCCCACTTCTCACCGGGTACATTGGCCAGGTTGATCGGGAATTGCATTTGCCGGCCCATTTCATAGAGCCATACCCAGGTGTTGATCTCATAAATAACAGGATTTTTTTTCCAGCGTTCCATAGGTTGTAGTATTATTGACTCCACCAGGGAAGGGTCATTTTTTCTCATTCCACGATTCAAAATGTGATTGAATATAGTCAACTACCCGCTGATGGTCCTCCTTGCCTGAACCGGTCATACTGATTGCTTCTCCAAAAGCAATGTGAACCGTTTTTTTCCGGTCGATCGGTCCCAGGTAACTTGAATATTTTCCAAATCCCCAGAAATCGGTTTTTATCGCCACCGGGATTACCCTGACACCTGCCTTTGCAGCCAGTTTGGTGCCGAGGGAATTGAATTCAGCCGGGCGAAAGTCAACCCTGCGGGTGCTTTGCGGGAAAATAATGATTGAAATATTGTTTTTCAGCCGTTCAAGGCCCCCCTCCATGACAATACGGAAGTCCTCGCGTGCATTGGAGCGGCTCAGTACGATGGGATTGCGCGAGCGCATGACATCCTTGAAGGCCCAATGGTTTACCAGTTCGTTTTTTACTACGAAAGTGACATTTTTCAGCGGCTGGATGATTCCGGGGAAAATCATGGTTTCAAGTGTGCTCATGTGGTTGCTCAGGAAGAGCACAGGCCCATGGCTTCTTCGAATGTTATCCAGTCCCGTGATATGGATCCGTCCGCCGCAATGTTCCACATCAGTAAAAATATCATGGGAGCTTTCCACCCATTGAGTTGTGTCATACAAGCCTTTCCGCGCCTTGGCCCTGGCTTTAAAGACGGAGCTTAAAAAAAGACCCGAAAAGACAAAACGGGAGTTGAATGTCAGGCGGTCTAAAAGAAGCCGCGGAGTATCTTCCGGGGTTATATATTCGTTATCTGCAGTAATATCTGGACGCATCTGTTAACCCTTTACAAATTCCTTTTCCGGCTGACCATCCTTATCCGTTAGGAGATCACCGGCGTACGAAGTTTCAATGACCAAAGGTAGGGAGTTTTTATTTGCGAATCATCCAAACAGAATTTGTTCCCGGGAAAATGAAAAAAACAAAAAAGTATTAATGTTATGGATGAAAAAATATCATAATATACTTGACATTCTCATTTTGTAGTTTTATTTTTGTACCCGAACCCGTGATATTTGTTAGTTAATTATTTAACAATCAAGTGGTTTTAATTTTGTTCATGTTCTTTTAATTGTTGTCCGGAATATATGAAAAATCAATAAAAACGCGGTTGCCGAAAAGCGAACAGAGTAGGCATTAAAAAAAGGAGGAGCAATATGAATTATTCGTTAAAAGGAAATCTCAGGGGATTTTATTGCGGAGATTGTTTTGACTTTCTTTACAATGCAAAAATCCGGGTTTATTCCGTTGACCCGGCAGCCAACGTGGCAGCGCTGGCTGCATCACGGGAGAAAGAATCTTTTCACCAGCGGACGGAAGAGGAATTGAAATCCCTTTCAAAGAGGTTGTTGTTTGAAACGCTGACCGATGAAGGGGGTAATTTTATCATCGAATTGTCGGAAAAGACGAAATACGAAGGTGGAGCTTTTGATGTTGATTTCGAATGCGGATCTGTCCCGGTTAAATTTGAAATTAAAAATCCACCTAAACCTCACGGACCGCTTCAATTCCACATCACAACCCTTCAGCCACTCTGGAAGGAAACCCAACCAAATGAAAATCTGAGGGGGTTGGTTGCTTTTTGGGAATATGCAATCCCTGCTAAATTCTGGTGCTGGATACTGAAGCTTTTCAGGTTTTATGTCATTTGCGGAAAAGTGAGGGATTGTAAGAATGACATCGCAATAGGCGGGGTCAAGGTGTTTGCATATGATGTGGATCTTATTCAGGATGATCATCTTGGGTATGGAATCACCGATACAAACGGTAATTTCAAAATCTATTATACTGAAGCAGATTTCAGCAAGACGATTTTAAGCTGGCTGAATGTAGAGTGGCCTGCCGGCCCTGACCTTTACTTCAGGATCGAAGCAGGCAACGGCGCTGTTCTCCTGAATGAAAACCGTCAGCGCGGGCATGACCGCGACCGTACCAATGCTTCAAATTGTTTCTGCATCGAATTCTGCGTGGAGTGCCCCCAGGGATCACTGGTTTGCGGACTGGTACAACCAACCGGATGCATCGATAGCGGAATGAAATTGCTGGATGACAAGTTTTTAACCGTTATCGGAACTGCGAGCGGTTGCGGAATGATCAGTTACAAACTTGAACTGCTCTGGAATGGAACCAGGGATGTTTCGGCCGGTGCCATCGTTTATGCCGACAATCTTGGCCACCCCGATCCTTCCCTCGCAAATGGGACCCACAGTGTCATGAACGGCAATCTTGGCTTCATCTTCCTGCAGAAAGCCCTGGAAAATGCCGGCAGCGATCTGATCACATCGACGACTTTTGTCATTCGACTTACGGTGATGGGGGCAAATAAAAGTGTCTGCAATGCAACACTATCCTTTGCCGTCAAGGCAAGTGAAGTCTACATCAAGAATGTTGGTGGCCGCGTGGCTCATGATGTGGTCGACACGCACGAACAATTGCGGGTAGCCGATGCTGCAGGTGCGGAAATCGGGGCAATTGGCCTTGGTGCCGGCATCTGGGGCGCAGCAAGGGTTTTTGGTTGCACGAATGCACAGATCAACGATTACGGGATTTATGTGATCAACGATAATTTTACAACGCCTCAGCCTGTAAACGGGGCTTCATACGATCCGTTGACTCATGGCTTTACAACCGTATGCAATGTTGATTTCGGCGCCGGTTTCAACGGTTTCACCCCCGATCAGCTCAGGCAGTGGAATATTCTCAAAGGGCCCGGTTCACTCATCTCAAATAACGGGTTTTATACCTATGATGATATCGTAACCTTCTTTTTCAACGGTGCCTGGATCACCATGCATTTCCCTGAAGGGCTTGTTTCCGGGACGAGCTGGAATACCGGGCCTAGCGGACGTTACACGCTGCTACTTAAAGTCACGGATACCAACAACTTTTCCTATTATGATATTCAGCGGGTCTGGGTTGATAATGACTGGCCCACTGCCAACATCTATAATATCGGCGATCTCCCTTCCTGTTCCGACCTATATACCAGGGTTGATGCGGCAAATTTCAGGGTAGTGGATATTAATGGGATGGCATTTGATCCGCTGATCATCGCAGGGGATCTCAACAATCCGAGTGATAACTTCGATAATTACAGGATCACCATCCAAAAGCAAGGCGCACCAAAGGAACAGATAAAGATATCGTCAGTTCCGGTGCCCGGCAGAACAGGCCCTGTCTCCACCAATCTTTTCAGTTTTGACCTGAGATGGCTGGACCTGCCTTCTGCTGCAGGGCCTCTCACTGCTGCCAATAAACTTGCTCCGGGCGAATCATGCGCTTATGTATTCACCCTTTATGTGCGCGACAAGACTGTGTTGAATAACGCCACGGATGTTCATCATGTTGAATACGATTTCCCGATAAAGATCATCAACAGCGTGCATCCGTAATTCAGGTTTCATCCTTATCGTACCATCCCGCGTACATGTTGTAATTCCGCGAGATTCGGTTCACCTGGCCTTCCAGCAACGTTTGATCAATATCCTTGACCTTGCGTGCAGGGAGGCCAGCCCATACCGAACCTGATTCAACAATGGTTCCTTCCGTGATCAGGGCCCCGGCTCCGACGATGGAGTTGCTGTGGATCACGGCGCCGTCCATTACGATGGCGCCCATGCCGATCAGTACATTGTCGTGGATCGTACAGCCATGTATGATCGCGTTGTGCGCGATGGATACGTTGTTCCCGATATTCACCGGGGCTTTCTGGTAGGTGCAGTGGATGATGGCCCCGTCCTGGACGTTCACATTGTTTCCAATGCGGATGGAGTGAACGTCACCGCGTACCACGGCATTGAACCATACGCTGCAGTCATCGCCCATCACCACATCACCGGTAAGGGTCGCATTGTCGGCCAGGAAACAGTTTTTGCCCATTTTCGGCAGGATGCCTTTTACTGATTTGATGAGTGCCATGCTGAATTTTATGTTACCTGGGGCTTGTTCTCGGGTAATCAAGCGAATAATGCAACCCCCTGCTTTCGTGACGGTTGCGGGCCTCCTTGATGATCAGGTAGCCGATGTTGATGAGGTTGCGCAATTCACACAATTTTGGAGTCAGGATCGACTTGCTGTAGAGCTCTTCCGACTCGCGGTAGAGCAGTTCAAGCCGGTCGAAGGCCCTTTGCAGGCGGAGGTTTGAACGCACAATGCCCACGTAACTGCTCATGATCGACTGGAGTTCCTTCAGTGATTGGGTGATGAGCACCATCTCTTCATTGAGCACCATTCCCTCTGCATTCCAGTCGGGAATCTCGTGGCAGAAGCCGATGTTCCTAAACTGGCGGACGGCTTCGGCACTGGCCCTGTGAGAGAATACAAGAGATTCAAGCAGTGAGTTGGATGCCAGCCTGTTGGCGCCATGAAGTCCTGTTGATGAGCATTCCCCTGAGGCAAACAGGTTCACAATGGAGCTGCGACCGAACTCGTCGACTTTGATGCCGCCGCAGGTGTAATGGGCCGCAGGAACCACCGGGATCATATCCTTGCTGATATCGATACCGATGGAGAGGCATTTGGCGTAAATGGTCGGGAAATGGTTGATCAGTTCGTTTTTAGACAGGTGGCGGCAATCGAGGTAGAGGTAGTCCTCGCCGCTTAATTTCAATTCATTGTCGATGGCCCGGGCCACAATGTCGCGGGGGGCAAGCGAAAGCCTTGAATCATATTTGTGCATGAACTCCTTCCCGTCGCGGGTCCTGAGCACTGCTCCAAAGCCGCGCATCGCTTCGGTAATCAGGAAGGCCGGTTTTTCTTCGGGATGGTAGAGCGCAGTTGGGTGAAACTGGATAAATTCCATGTTTTCAACGAAACCTTTGGCACGGTATACCATTGCAATGCCATCGCCGGTTGAAATGAGCGGGTTTGTGGTGTTATTGTACACGTTCCCGGCACCTCCGGTGGCGATGAGCGTTATTTTCGACAAAATGGTATCTACGAGGCGTGTCCTCGGATTCATGACGAAGGCTCCAAAACAGGTGATCCCTTCCGTGCGGCTGTTGACTTCGACTCCCAGGTGGTGCTGGGTTATGATGTCGATTGTGAAATGATTTTCAAGGATCTCGATGTTCGGGTGCTTCTTTACCTGTTCGAGCAACTTGTTTTCTATTTCCCTCCCGGTGCTGTCTTTGTGATGGAGCACCCGGTATTCAGAATGTCCGCCCTCTTTGGCGAGGTCATAGCGACCCGTGACGGTTTTATCGAATTTTGTACCCCATTTCACCAGTTCCCTGATGCGCTCGGTCGATTCGTTGATGGTAAACCTCACTACTTCTTCATTGCACAGGCCGTCACCGGCAATGATGGTATCCTGGATGTGTTTTTCGAACGAATCCGGGGTATACATCACAGCCGCGATGCCTCCCTGGGCCCAACTGGTAGCGGTATCATCCATCTTCGACTTGGTCACGATGCATACCTTTCCATGTTTCGCAACCTTGATTGCGAAAGTAAGGCCGGCAATACCCGACCCGATGACCAGGAAATCAACGATTTTTCTCATGTTGTCAGTTTACAGGTCCAGGAGCAATTTAATGGGGTCCAACCCTTCTGTCAGCATTTTGGCCGGGTCTTCAACCAACTCTTTAACCTTGACGAGGAAGGTGACCGATTCACGGCCATCGATCACACGGTGATCGTATGACAATGCGACATACATCATCGGCGCAATGACCACCTGTCCGTTTACCGCAATGGGCCGGTCCTGGATCTTATGCATCCCAAGAATGGCACTTTGCGGCGGGTTGAGTATGGGTGTTGACATCATGGAGCCGAATACGCCACCGTTGGTGATGGTAAAGGTGCCACCCTTCATATCGTCGATGGAAATCTTGTTGTCCCGGGCTTTCCCTGCGAGTTCTTTGATCTTCAACTCTATTCCGGCGATGCTCATCAACTCCGCGTTGCGCAAAACCGGCACCACAAGGCCCTTCGGGGCACTTACCGCAATGCCGATGTCAACATACCTGGGGGTAACCAGCTCATCTCCGTCCAGCATCGAGTTGACCTGCGGGAATTCCCTGAGGGCAATGGTTACCGCTTTCGTGAATATTGACATGAGTCCAAGCCCGACCCCAAAGCGTTCTTTAAATGATTCACCGTATTTTTCCCTGACCTTCAGTGCTGCCTGCATGTTGATCTCGTTAAAGGTGGTCAGCATGGCTGTTTGATTCTTAACCGAAACCAGCCGTTCACCCAGCTTCAAACGCAGTGTGGTCAGTTTTTTCCGCTCTTCGTCCCTCGTTCCGGTGAATCTCAGGGTTCCGGGCGCCTCAGTTTTGCGGTGGATGAAGGTCTCAATATCCTTGCGGGTGATCTTTTTCCCGGGGAAGGCATTTGCCAGGTCAATGGTGCTTACCTGTTTTTCCTCAATCATTTTACGGGCAAGGGGAGATGCGTGCAGGTCAACAGGTTGACTGGCAGGTGTATGGAGTGGTGAACTTTTGACCGGAGGGGGTGCAGGTTCGGGGATTTCGGATTTCAGATTTCTGATTTTGGATTTTTGTGCAACTCCGTCCACGGTCTCAACAACTGCAATAACCGCTCCCACCGCAACGGTCTCACCTTCTTTGGCCATAATCCTGATCACCCCCTCTTCGGGAGTGGTTACAGGGAATGAGGCCTTGTCTGAATCGATTTCAACAACTTCCTGGTCTTTCTCAACGATATCGCCATCTGCTACCAGCCATTTTGCCAGTTGCACCTGGGTAATCGATTCACCGGGACTGGGGACTTTTATTTCAATTGACATAGACTATGGGCTTTATGATACATGGTTAAGAGTGAGGGAGGAGTAATCCTTTCATTGGCAAATGACAAGTGACAAGTGACAAATGACAAGTGACGGATTTTACTCATTATTTTATGAATGCAAAATTACAACGAATGTGTCAATAACCCATGGTTATACAATCTGAAACTCGTGTTCGGCACAATGAAGCCTGCATGAGCCGTTTGCATGCTCGCAGGTGCATTTCCCCAGCGCCTTTTCAACGATCAGCCTCTGCTGGATTTTATGCAAGCGCGATGATCCGGTCGCCGGGCTGCCACTGGCAGGCCGTGCGGTGTGATGGAGGGTTGGCATGGCCGCATGACCTTCAAACACCATGTTTTGCGATATAAACTTCCAGGCTCCCATGTTTACCGGCTCTTCCTGCACCCATTCAAAATGGGTGGCGTGAGAATACTTTTTAAATACCGTCTGAAGCTGTTTGAGGGGAAGCGGATAAAGCTGTTCGAGCCGGATGATGGCTGCATCCTCTTTCTGCAGCTTCTCTTTTTCCTCCAGGATGTCGTAATAAACCTTGCCTGAGCAAAGCACTACCCTGCGGATCTTTGCAGGATCGGCCGATGCATCGTCGATGACTTCGCGGAATTTTCCGGTGGTGAAATCGCTGATGGAGGATATACAACGCGGATGGCGAAGCAGGCTCTTCGGGGTAAACACCACCAGTGGCTTGCGGAATGGCCAGTGAAGTTGCCGGCGCAATACATGAAAGAAATTGGCGGGTGTGGTGCAGTTCACGATCAGCATATTGTGATGGCCGCATAACGAAAGAAACCGTTCAATCCTTGCGGAAGAGTGTTCCGGTCCCTGGCCTTCATACCCATGTGGCAACAGCAGCACCGCCCCGTTCATCACTTTCCATTTGTCTTCCGCACTGCTGATGTACTGGTCGATGACGATCTGCGCACCATTGTTGAAATCACCAAACTGGGCTTCCCAGATCGTCAACCCGCCCGGTGTGGCAAAGGCATAACCGTATTCAAAGCCAAGTACGCCATATTCAGACAACAACGAATTGTAAATGCTTAATTTTCCCTGTTCGGGCGACAGGTGCTCCAGCGGGATGAATTTTTCTTCAGAATCTTCGACTGTAAGCACGGCATGGCGGTGACTGAAGGTTCCACGCTGGCAATCCTGGCCGCTCAGCCGCACCGGGTACCCTTCATTTAAAAGGGATCCGAAAGCGATAAGTTCCCCCATGGCCCAGTCGAGTTTGCCGGTTTCGAGCATGGTTTTCCGGTCGTCCTGCATCTTGATGATCTTACGGAAAAATGTTTTACCATCGGGCAATGCCGTCAGTTTCCGGCCGATTTCCAGCAGTGTCGATTCGGCAATTGCCGTTATTGGAGATGCCTGAAAATCAGCTGGTGTGGCCTTTCGCAATCCATCCCATTGGTTCCCGAGAAATGAAGTGATGTCGCCCTTGATGATGGTTTTGGCCTGGTCGAAACCATATTCTAGCGTGGCAATAATATCAGCTTTTATACTTGCAACATCCAGGGAAGGAAGGGTGTTTTCCGCATCAAGTTTATCCAGGTAAATCTCAAGCGGATCGGGGTGCTGTTCAATGATCTTATAAAGGATAGGCTGGGTGAAACGGGGTTCGTCACTTTCGTTATGGCCATATTTCCTGTATCCGAGGAGGTCGATGAAGATGTCTTTGTGAAATTGTGCACGAAATTCCATGGCAAGCTTCACGGTGTAAACAACGGCTTCCACATCATCGGCATTCACATGGAAAATCGGCGATTGAATGGTCTTTGCCACATCGGTGCAATAAACACTCGACCGGCCATCGAGGTAGTTGGTAGTGAAACCGATCTGGTTGTTCACCACCAGGTGAATGGTACCGCCGGTTTTGTATCCCTCAAGGTCGGCCATCTGGATCAGTTCATAAATGATGCCCTGCCCTGAAATGGAGGCATCTCCGTGGATGAGGATAGCGGCAAGCTTGTCGTTGCCCCCCGCATGGGAGTGGTCTATTTTGGCCCGGGAAATCCCTTCAACGATGGCATCGACTGTTTCGAGGTGCGATGGATTGGGAGCCAGGGTTAGATGTACTTTTTTCCCTTTATGTGTAATGACGTCGTTTGAAAATCCAAGGTGGTATTTCACATCCCCGAGCAGGTCGTCGTCTTCGTACTCTTTTCCTTCAAATTCGGAAAAAATCTGGGTAAAGGGTTTGTGCATGATGTTGCCGAGCACGTTTAACCGGCCGCGATGAGCCATGCCCAGGACAAATTCATCAATGCCCAGCTCTGCGCCCTCTTGTATCACAGCATCCAACGCGGGAATAAGCGATTCTACCCCTTCCAGCGAGAAACTCTTCTGGCCGGGAAATTTCTTGTGAATGAATTTTTCAAAAAGCACTCCTTCAGCCAGTTTCCGCAAAATGGAACTCTTTTCAACGGTTGAAAAATCGGGCGTATTCCGGCGGGGCTCCATCTTTTCCTTAAACCATTCCACCACTTCCGGACGGCGTATATAGTGATACTCCACGCCAATTGACTGGCAATATGTTTTCTGCAGGTGGGCGACGATCTCAGAGAGTTTTGCATTTCCAAGTCCCAGTTCTTTCCCTGCCTGGAAGGTCTTCTGCATTTCGTCTCTGGAGAGCCCGAAATTCTCAATATCCAGTGTTGGGAGATATTTCCGGCGGGTTCTTACAGGGTTTGTCCTGGTGAACAGGTGCCCCCTGGCACGGTATCCATTGATGAGGTTTATTACTTTGAATTCGTTTGGAACCACATATGCATTGCCCTGACCTGTCTTGAAATTGGCCTGGCAGAATTCGAATCCTTCAAAGAATTTTCGCCAGCTCTCATCCACCGACAATGGATCGTGTTGGTATTGTTCATAAAGCCCGTCAATAACCGAGTTGTCTGGTTGATTCAAATAGGTGAATTTATCCATATTATTTGTGCTGCTGTTTGTTAAATTTCTCAACAGCCGTGTCCAGGAATTTCACGAAAGCATCAACATCGAGGTTGTATGCCCGCGGGGAGGTAAGCAGGTTGCCGCTGGTGTCGAGCAGGACATAATATGGCTGTGAATTGACATTAAACCGGGTGATCTGGAGATCGGCGAATATTTTGCCGATGGTTTTTTTAACTTTCCTGTCATACTTCGAAGTGATCCACTCGTTTTCAGGAAGATCAGTCTTATCATCGACATACAGGGCGCTCACGATGAAATTTTCACGCAGACGCTTCAGCACCTGGGGGTCGGACCAAACATTGGCCTCCATTTCACGGCAGTTGACGCACCCGTGTCCGGTAAAATCAATGAAAACCGGTTTGTTCTGTTTTTTAGCGCATGCAAGTGCCTGCCGGTAATCAAAATATCCTTCCAGGCCGTGGGGGAGTTTCAGGAAATCGCCATATTTTGGTTTGTCGCAAAGCGCACTGGCGGGTTGTGATCCTCCTCCGGAGGAACTGATGGTTCTTACCTCTTTTTGCACAATGGCGTTGAGATCGAAATCCTGGTAGGTGGCAGGAGGGAGGTACCCCGAAAGTGCTTTCAGGGGAGCGCCCCACATGCCGGGGATCATGTAAACCACGAAGCTGAAAACGATGATGGAAAGGATGATTCGCGGCACGCTGATGTAAGGCAGGTCGGAATCGTGGTTGAACTTGAGTTTGCCCAGAAGGTACAATCCCATCAGGAAAAAGATGACGATCCAGAATGCAAGGTAAACTTCCCGGTCGAGAATATGCCAGTGGTAGGTCTGGTCAGCAATGCTGAGAAATTTCAATCCAAGCGCCAGTTCAAGAAATCCCAGCACCACCTTCACCGAATTCAGCCATCCGCCCGACTTCGGGAGCCCGTGCAGCCACGAGGGGAAAAAAGCAAAGAGTCCGAAAGGCAGCGCAAAGGCGAGTGAAAAACCAAGCATCCCGATGATTGGCATCAGCAGGGCGCCGCCGGCCGATTTTACAAGGATGGCACCCACAATGGGGCCCGTGCAGGAAAATGAAACAAGCACCAGCGTAAAGGCCATGAAAAAGGCACCACCATACCCGCCTTTATCCGCCTGTTTGTCGGCTTTGTTCACGATCCAGCTCGGCAGGGTGATTTCAAACATCCCCAGGAAGGATGCGGCGAAAACCATGAAAATAATAAAGAAAAAAACATTCGGGAGCCAGTGTGTGCTGATGAAATTATTAAAGTTGGCACCAAGGGTCACGGCGACGACAATGCCCAGGACCATGTAGATGACGATGATCGAAAGACCGTAAACAATTGCTTCAAGCCGCGCTTTCCTCCTGCTGGTGGTGTCGTGCATGAAAAATGTAACAGTCATGGGGATCATCGGGAAAACACAGGGAGTGATGATGGCCAGCAATCCGGCCAGGAAAGAGATGAAGAAAAACCAAAGGAGCGACTGGTTTGCTGCCTGGTCGGCAGCGGTCTCTCCAAGCCTGGTCTGCTCCTTTTTTTTTGCTGCCGAATCGGCCCTGGCAGTCAATGCAGCGGCCTTTTTCATTGTGTCGGGATGGGTGGCGGCGAGGGTATCTATGGCCGGTTTGGCAGCAACTTTGGTGGCGTCGGGGTTCCCCCTGATGTGAAACTCAAAGTCCACATCACCGGGAGGCAGACATTGCTTATCATCGCAGCACATGAAGTTGAGGGAGCCCTTAATGACAAAGTCCCCGGGGCTTAAAACCTTGATCTTCTGTTTGAAAACCGCCTTATCGGCAAAGTACTTGAGGACCATTTTAAACATGGGATCATTCTCCTCAATCGGTTTGCCCTCCTGGACCTTCCCCTCAAGTTTGTAGTTCTGGTTCTTGGTAAAAACAAAGGTGGTAGGTATCGGACCGCCTTCCGGGATATCCTGTGAATAAAGATGCCAGTTCTTGTCGGCATGGGCAGTCAGTACCAGGGTCGCCTCATCAGGTTTTGATTGCTCAGTCCTGAAGGTCCATTTTACCGGATCAAGGATTTGTGAAAACGAGAGCAGTGGGAAGACCACCAAAGCCATCAGACCGATCAGAACTTTTTTCATCCGTAAGAAATTAGGAGAGGCAAAATTAGGCAAAATTACGAATGATGCAGTTTGTAAATGGATGAAAAGCTTAATTTTGCCGACAAATTTGAAGAGCTGCATGAACGTTACATATATTGGTGAGCACCTTTTACCGGGGGAGATCGGGAAATTTTTTGTCTGGCTGGGATTTGGAACCGCAATTCTGGCGACGCTATTTTTCATACTGGCTTTTTACCGCAATGATAACCGCCGAATTTGGTTGTCTGCCGCCCGGGGGGTGTACCTCGCCCATGCAATTTCCATTGTTGCAGTTGCCGTTGCGCTCTATTTCATCATTTTTAACCACTATTTTGAGTACTCCTACGTCTGGCAATATTCTTCCAAAGAGTTGCCACTCAAGTATATCGTCTCCTGTTTCTGGGCAGGTCAGGAGGGAAGTTTCCTGGTTTGGGCGTTATGGCAGGCACTGATAGGGCTGGTGTTGCTTAGACTTGCTCGCAAATGGGAATCCCCGGTGATGCTTGTTTTTTCACTTTCCCAGGTTTTTGTCACTTCCATGCTTCTGGGGGTAACTCTTTTCGGAATAAGGATCGGGACAACTCCTTTTAACCTGCTCAGACATACCGTTGATAACATTGACGGAACCATTTTTGCCATGCCCAACTACGTGACCATGCTGGGCGACGGGAACGGGTTAAACCCATTGCTCGAAAATATCTGGATGACCATCCACCCGCCTATCTTATTTCTCGGTTACGCCCTGTCGCTGGTCCCGTTCAGTTATGCCATTGCCTCGTTTTTAAAAAAAGATTACCACACCTGGATCGGCCGGGCGCTGCCTTGGACCCTTTTTGCCCTGCTGATGCTGGGAGCGGGGATATTGCTCGGGGGAGCCTGGGCCTATGTTTCACTCACCTTCGGTGGTTTCTGGTCGTGGGATCCGGTTGAAAACTCATCCCTGGTTCCCTGGATGACCCTGGTAGCCGGGCTGCATTTCATGCTGATCGCAAGAAGGCAGAATTATGCATTGCTTGCAGCCTATGTGCTGGTAACATTCTCATACGTGCTGGTATTGTATGCCAGTTTCCTGACGCGAAGCGGCGTTCTGGCCGATACCTCCGCCCACTCTTTCGGCGATAATGGCATGACGCTGCAACTCCTGGTCTACCTCCTTGTATTCCTGGCGATGATGGTGGTGATGATCGGTGTCAATTTCCGGAAGTTCCATACCGCAAAACAGGATGTCCTGTTGTCGCGTGAATTCTGGATGTTTATCGGGTCAATCATCCTGGTGCTTGCGGCCTTCCAGATTGTCTTCACAACATCGATCCCTGTTTTCAACAGCCTGTTTCACACAAACATCGCTCCCCCGGTCGACCGGGTTGGATTTTACAACCACTGGCAGATGCCCTATGCATTGCTGGTTGCTGCTTTTATTGCTTTCAGTCAGTTTTTGACCTACAATTCAAATGATCCGGGGCAATTTTTAAAAAAGTTATTCATCCCGCTCACTGCATCAATCATCCTGTGTATCCCGCTGGTTTTAACCGGGGCCGTGACCGGGATGAACTTCATCCTGCTGATTGTTTTTACCCTTTTTGCGCTGTTGTCATCGCTTTACAACATGCTGTTCCTTGCCACCAAACCAAGGAACATCGGTGCGGTTACAACCCATATCGGTTTTGTGGTTTTTGTGCTTGGCACAGTGCTTACCTTCTCCAATTCAAAGGTTATTTCAACCAACACGTCGAAATTTGATCTTGGCGACAGCCGCACAAATGCCGAAAACCTTGTGCTGATGCGTAACGATACGTTGCATATGAATGACTTTTATGTTTCCTATGTAAGCAACAAACCGGAAGGAAACACAACGGTATACCGGGTCGATTTCCTGACAAAGAGCCGTGGTAAATACAATCTTGAATTTTCGCTGCATCCCTCGGTAAACGTTCATCCCAAGATGGGAGCTGTTTACAATCCCGACACGCGGCACTTCCCGGGACGCGACTACTATACCTACATTGCCAATGTGTCGAAGGAACCCGATTATATCGTGATCAAAGCCATCATGAATCCCTATATCAACGTATTGTGGCTGGGATCAGTGATCATGATCACGGGATTTGCCATTGCTTTTACCAGGAGGGCCCGCAAGCGCTGGCTCGGCAATTCCTGAAGCCGGGAAATTCATAATTCTTTTGCTTTGTCTTCAAGCATGGGCACAAAGCGGAAAGCTCCGTACTCTTTTTTTGCGAAGGTGTTGTCCGGATTTTTTGTAAAAGTGGTCATGATTTGCACCTCGTTGGCGCCTACGGGAATTACCAGGATACCGCCGGGTTTGAGTTGATCCAGCAGCGCATCCGGAACATAAGGTGCGGCAGCGGTTACAATCATTTTATCAAAAGGGGCATAAGCGGGAAGTCCCTTATACCCGTCGCCGAAGAAGGTTTTAATGGATGGGTAGCCAACCACGGGCAGGAATTTGCTGGTCCGGTCAAACAAGGTTTTCTGACGTTCAACCGAGAAGACCTTTGCCCCGAGTTCGGCGAGGATGCATGCCTGGTAACCTGACCCGGTTCCGATTTCAAGTACTTTGTCGTTTCTCCTGATCTGCAGCAATTCTGTTTGAAATGCGACGGTGTAGGGTTGCGAAATGGTCTGGCCGGCCCCGATCGGGAATGGCTTGTCTTCGTAAGCATATTCCAGGAAGGAGGAATCGAAAAAGAAATGACGCGGTACCGTTTCCAGGGCTGCAAGAACCTGCACATCCGAAATTCCCTTTGCCCTGATATTTTGAACCAGCAACTTCCTCAGTCCCTGATGCCGGTATGAGTCAGCCGGTTTAGCGATTGCCATCTCTTTTGGGGTGTTAAATTTTTCACGAAAATACTAAATTCAGTCAGGGTAAAAACCTACCTTTGTAAAAAAAAATAAAATGCTGAAAATCGGAGTGCTGGGAGCCGGGCATCTTGGTAAAATTCACCTCAAGTGCATCAAGGAAATTCCTGAATTTGACCTTGTCGGATTTTATGATCCTGATGAAGCCAATGCTGAAAAAATCGAACAGGAATTTGGCATAAAAAAATGGACCTCCCTGGATGACCTGATCGATGCTGTAGATGTGGTTGATATTGTCACACCCACGATTTCACATTTTGAATGCGCCTCGAGGGCCTTGAAAAAATGCCGGCATGTCTTTATTGAAAAACCGATCGTCACCACCCTTGACGAGGCCCGCGAGTTGATCAAGATTGCGC
>Ga0118677_10003073_pt1 | contig 32325 bp, 32 predicted proteins | sample AliMusrvi5mmetaG_FD_86154 | JGI IMG/M metagenome (GOLD analysis project Ga0118677, IMG submission 86154) | reverse complement strand
GTAGCTGTGTGCGGAAATGATAAGCGCTGAAAGCATCTAAGCGCCAAGCATTTCCCAAGATTACGTCTGACGGTCGCAAGACCCTAAAGGCTCGGGGAAGACTACCCCGTTGATAGGCCAGATGTGTAAACGCAGCAATGCGTGAGCTGACTGGTACTAATTAGCCGTGAGGCTTGATCACTTAAATTTTCCCGAAAGGGACAATTAGTGATTTACAAACCAGCAAAGTCATAGTTGCCAGCTCCTGTATGCAATTATCAGAGAATCTTGTTCTTTGATGTTAGATGATCGCGTGCTTGCACGCGGTTCAACCATCAGAAAAATTTCCTGGTGGCATTACCGCAGTGGTCCCACCCGTTCCCATCCCGAACACGGCCGTGAAACGCTGCAGGGCCGATGGTAGTGCTTGTATAGCTTGTGCGAGAGTAGGTCGCCGCCAGGGTAAATTAAAACAGGCGCGTTGGAGAAATCTGACGCGCCTGTTCCTTTTTCTAAATCTCAGATCAACTAATTGATTAGTTCACCACGCGCATTTCGCCAGTACCAGTCTGCCGTTTGCCGTGTGTGATTTCGTAATGGTCAAATTCGATTGCGCCGTCCTTAACCGAGCCGTCGAACGCAAAGTGCCGCTTTCCGTCCATCGCGTCGCCGGTGCCGGTAATGAAACCGTTATGGAGATCGCCTTTGACGGTGCCGGTAAAAGTCATCGGGTGATGCTTCCAGTCGAAATTCCAAACTGCTTGCCACTCATTTGTGCCGATTGCAGTAAATTTTGCATGCACTTCATGCCTTTGGATTGGCTCGTTTGACCAGATAAACGTTCCAAGTAAATTCACATCTCGTGCCATAGTTGGCAACGGCGCTGCCGATAACCACAGTCCTGAACAAGTAAAAACGGCAATCGAAATAATACTTAACTTCAAGTTTGATTTCACAACGTTTACTCGATGCCGGCAGCGCGGAGCGTATTGTGCATCAGCATCGCAATTGTCATCGGGCCAACGCCGCCGGGAACCGGTGTTATGAGCGAGGCCTTATGGCTTACCGGCGCGAAATCCACATCGCCAACCAGCCGGTAACCTTTTTCAGCAGTTTTGTCTTCGATGCGGTTAATGCCGACATCAATTACCACCGCGCCGTCCCGGACCATGTTGGCTTTTACAAAAAACGGAACGCCAATGGCCGCTACCAAGATATCAGCACTGTGACAGATACCGGCAAGATCCCGGCTGCGCGAATGCGCAACGGTCACTGTGGCATTGGCGTTGGGCGCTTTGTGCGACAAAATCAGCGAGACTGGTCGCCCGACAATCCGGCTGCGACCGAGAACGACAACGTGGGCGCCTTCGATTTTGACGCCGCTACGGATTAGTAGTTGGTGGACGCCGGCCGGCGTGCAAGGTGCGAAGCCAGTCTCGTCACCGAGCGCAAGCTTGCCAACGTTTAGCGGATGAAAGCCGTCCACATCCTTGCCGGGATCAATGGCGGCAAAAATTATTTCTTCCGAAATCTGCGCCGGTAACGGCGACTGGACAAGAATGCCATGGATAGTCCGGTCGAGGTTGAGTTCGCCGATTTTGGCGAGCAGTTGCGCCGACGTGGTTGTGGCCGGTAAGTTGACGCGCAACGAGTGCATCCCAAGCCGGGCGCACATTTTGTCTTTGGAATTGACGTAGGCGCGGCTGGCTGGATTGTCACCAACCAACACGACGGCCAAGCCGGGAGTGACTTGTCGTTTCGCTTTTAGGCGGACGATGCCGGCAGCGGTTTCAGCGTTGATCTGTTCGGCAATCGCTTTGCCGTCAATGAGACGCGCCGGCACGGCTCACCAGATTATTTCACAACGCTCGACGGTAATCACCGGAACGCGCTCACTTCGTTTCCAGCGTTGGTTGCCGAGAATGCGGACATGTTTGCCTTCATACCGGCTGAGTGTATTGGCCGGTGCGTCGATGTAGGCAATGATGTATTCACGGCGCATAATATTCTCGGTCATCAATGCATATGTGGCCGGCGCATTCGTCTCATTGACGGCGGCTAGGTAGCCATCTTTGACGACGTATTGCATGTGAATTTCATCGCGCATGTCCGTAACTGCAACCGGTGCAGATGCCGGGGCCGGCACCGGCAACAATGCCGGCGTGACCGGTGGTGCGATTGGCGTAGTATCGACTATTTGAATTGGCGCGGGTGCCGGTGTTGGCGGCAGAATTTCCACAAGGTCGGCAGCGACCCAGCCGACACAGTTGCTGGTTGGTTTGATTTGCGTCCACTCGCCCTTGGTTTCGATGACCGACACCTTTTCGCCTTTGCTAAGCTTGCCAAGTTCTTTGAAGTTCATGCCGGGACCGCCACGAACGTTAATCGCATCGCTGATCGCTACACCGGCTTTGAGCAGCTTGGCGGAAACAAAGCATTTGGCGTGGGCGGGCGCAACGATGCAAAGCCACTCGCCTTTGTGCTCTTTCACATCTACGTCATCACCCTTTTTGAGTTGGACAAGAATCTCGGCAGCCTTGTCGGCGCGGGCGCGGACATTAACATTGTCCTTGAGCACCTTGCCGGCGCCGGTTGAAATAACCAATGCGCTCACCGGTGCTTCGGCGGCGACATTCATTGAATCGGCACGAACATTGCCGGCGATCAAGCCGGCGCTAATCAGCGATAAGACTGTGAACTTCTTCATTTGTTAAATACCTCCATTGACCTGGTTTTAAACTACCCAACGAAATTTTCCCAACCGACAACCGCACCAGCCGTCGCACCGGGCAACCGACTGCCGCCAACATCCGGCGCACCTGCCGTTTTTTACCCTCACGGAGCACCAACTGCAACTCCGTGTTCGCACCGACCGGCTGCACGCCAAAAACTTTCTCGGCGTGCAACAATTCACCTTCACTTCGCACGCCACGCAATAACTGGGCGATTTGATTGTCCGCCAGCGTGCCGGCGACTTCCGCGCGATACGTCTTGGGCATCTTGTAACGCGGGTGCGTGAGTCGCAAGCTAAAAGTGCCGTCGTTAGTCAGCAATAACAACCCTTCGGTATTAACGTCCAACCGGCCGACGGTGTACAAACGCGGAAAATTCGCCGGCAAAAGGTCAAGCGCTCGGCGTCGGCTTTGTGGATCGTTGCTGGTACAAATGTAACCGGCCGGTTTGTTGAGCGCGATGTAAAGTTTTTGTTCGACGCTGACCGGTTTGCCGGCCACGGTAACGCGATCATTGCCGGGATCAATTTTCAAACCGAGCGCGATGACCGGCTGGCCGTTGACGTTGACCTGACCGGCGGTGATGAGTGTTTCACAATGCCGGCGCGATCCGAGACCGGCTTCTGCAAGAAATTTCTGGAGACGGACGAGCACTACTCCGGCTTCGTTTTCGGCAGGCCGAACACGCGCTGGCCGTCTTTGAAGCGGCCTTGCTTCTTGAGGACTTCGATGCGCTCAAAGCGTTTCATGACGTTGCGCTTCGCTTGAATCTTCGACGAACCACCTTTGAGGCTTTGATGTTGTGACATGGTAAATCCTACTTCGTTTGCACTTGTTTAAGCTTTTCGATTTTGGCTTTCGCCTCGGTTTGGAACTCGGCATTTTTACCAGAACCGAGATAAGTTTCAAACTCTTTTATCGCCACGCCGGGGTTTGTGGCCTCGAAAAGCAAACCGAGTTTGTAATGGATGAGTGTGTAATCTTTCCGCAGTTCCAGCGCGCGCCGGTAAGCTTTATCCGCTTCCACACGGTCACCTTTCTGCCGGTAAGCGTCGCCCAACCCGCTGTAAGCGGGCGCATACTTGGCGTCTTTTTCCATCGCCTTTTTGTAGGCCGAAATCGCCATCTCAATTTCCGCCTCGATAAGGTACACATCGCCCATCGCATTGTTGTAATACGATATCGACGGATCCACATCGAGCGCCTGCTGGAACAATTGTTTCGCTTCTTTCACGTGTCCACGCGCGAGCTGCAATGCGCCAAGGCTGTAGTACGCGTCGCCGTTGCGCCGCCCGGCGTCCTCTTCCAGTTTTACAAACGTTTCGAAATGTTTCTGTGCCGCATCGAGATCGCCGCGCTCCTTTAACAGCACGCCAAGATTGTGGTGTGCCAATCCAAACTTCAGATCAATCGCGAGTGCCTTCTCATAAGCGGCTTGTGCCTCAGTTTTTTGACCGTCTTCGTCGTACCGGACGCCCAGTTGCGTCCACACGTCCGCGTCATTCGGTCGAATGTCGAGATAATGCCGGTAATGCTCCACCGCCTCGTCGTTTTGTCCGAGTTTTTCGCAGGCGACCGCGAGATTGTAGAGCGCATCCACATGCCGGGGGAAAATCCGCAACGCCTTTTGGTATTCGGATTTGGCGCGCTGCAACGAATTGTCCTGCGCGAATTTGTTGCCGCGCTCAAAAAACTGGTTGGCCTCAGCCACCGATTTCTTGTCGGCATCATTCAACTCTTCTGCTGCCACCGCGATGGTGGCAACACTCAACAACGCTAAAATAAATCGCTTCATTTTGATCCCAATTTTTCCAACACTTGCTGGCCAGCTTTTGCTGTCGCGCTGGCCGGAAATTCGCTGGTCAGCAGCGCCAATGTCGCTCGGCCCTTGTCCTTCTGCCCGCCGGCCAACTGACTCAAGCCGAGGCAATATAATGCTTTGTCTCGATCCGCAAATTGCGGCCACCGTTGCAGCAACTGCTCCATGCAGTAAACCGCCCGCGCGTGCTTGCCGGCTTTGCCAAACGCAAAGCCCAACGCAAAAATCGCGCGGTCAGTGTGACCATACCGGTTTTCGTCGTCATGGGCAATCACGTTCCGCAAGAATGGTTCCGCCAAATCTTCCCGGCCTTCATCGAGGTAATTTTCCGCCGCGCGCCAATTTGCCTCCACGTCATTGGCAAGTGGTCGGACCGACTGGCGTGCCAACTTTGCCAATAACTTTTCTTTATCAATCAGCCCAGCCACGCGTGCCGACTCATTGCCGCGCGCATCGAGAAGTAACAATGTTGGCACACCGCGCACGTCAAACTTTTGCGCCGTCTCCGCATGCTGTCCGACGTTGAACCGCACGCAGGCAAATCCGCGCGTTGCCGCGATGACTCCGGGATCTGCCAATACACCTTCCTCGAATTGCCGGCACAATTCTGAACCGTGTACAGAGAAATACACCAAAACCGGTTTTGTTAAAGTTTCCGGCAGCGTTCGTGCCCACGCAATCCCTGCGCGCAATTTCTTCACCGCTTCACCGGCGGCTTCCCTGACTTCCGCCGTTTTGTCGTCCTTCAAAATCGCTTCCAGTGCCGGCACCGCGTTTGTCCAACCGCTTTGCCCCAACGCCAGCGCTGCTGACCAGCGCACCGTTGCGTTCTTGTCCTGCAATCGTGTCTGCACCAGTGCTAGGTCTTCCTCCGCCTCGCTGACTTGTTGCAACCCGATGACCGCCATCTGCCGGCGTTCGGAATTACTGTCCGCTAGCATCTCGCGAAAAAGTTTCTCTGCGCGCGGTCCACCGGTCTGTGCAATCTTACCGGCTGCTTCGGCGCGGATTTCCTCATTTGTGCTGCCGAGATCGTCAAAATCATCCGCTCGGCACGGCAATGCCGTAAAAAATAAAATCACCATCGCCATCCGGAGCCATCGCAAATACCGGCGCTCGCCCGATACGATTGATGTGAAAATAATCTCCGGCAGTTCATAACTGTGATTGGCTTGGATGACCTGCGTAATCGCCTTCGTCTTGGCGCCGGTGGTTTTGATTAACAATAGAAATTCATTCGCCCGGTCAAGCTTGCCTTGCCACCAGAAATGCGACTCGACGCCAGCCACGATGCTCACGCACGCCGCCAACTTCTTCGTCAATACCGCTTGCGCCAATCTCCGTGCTTCAGCTCGGGAAGCGCAGGTGACTAATCCAATGACATACCGACTCATTTGTACTTCCCTTCAAGAATCGCACTAATTTCCGTTAGCCGCCGCAAATGATAACGGGCCGTCCGCGCCCATTCCGGTACAGTCGCGTCATTCAATAGCACCGCGCATGGAATGCCGGCATTGGCGGCGCACAATACGTCCCATTTGTAATCGCCAACCATCAATATTTCCCGGCGCTGTAGCTTCCATTGTCGGGCGATGTGCCAGATCGGTTCGGGTGCCGGTTTGTGCGGCCCATCCTCACGCGTGACGGTGATGTCGAATTTCAAATTCAGTTTCTGGCAAACACCGGCCACCGATTTCCGGGAATTGCGCGTCAGCAATGCCGTCGGGATCTGGTGTCGCGCGAGATACCTGAGCAACGTGCGCGCCCCGCGATTCAAGCGCGCGCTGGAGACACCACCTTCCTCGAAGCGCATCAAAAGTTTGTGGACGCGTTCATATTCCTTTCCGGTTGCCTCGCGCAAGTAATCAAGCATGTCCACATCGCCAATGCCGGCCGCTTCTTTGATTTTGGCAAACTCCAAATCCGGCGCCGTGATGGTGCCGTCCATATCAAAAATGATGCCGCGAATTGCCATGAGTCGCGGCAGTAAACTCAATCTCACCAAAGAAATCAAGCAACGTCCGCTTGACTCGCCGCGCACTCTCGGAAACAATCCGTGTATGAACTGGAACATCTTTGTCGCGCGCCGCATCCCGGTTGCCGGGCTGGAATTATTGAAACAGGAGTACCGTCAAGTGGACCAGTTCGATGAGGAATTCGCCATGCCAACCGATGCACTGCATGCTGCGGTGCGCGGCCGGGCTGGCCTGCTCGTTATGGCCAATGACCGGGTTGATGCGGCGCTCTTCATGGCCGCCGGTCCGCAACTCCGTGTCGTTTCCAATTTCGGTGTCGGCTACAACAACATTGACGTGGTCGAAGCCAAGCGCCGCGGTATCGCCGTTACTAACACGCCGGGCGTGCTCACCGAAGCCACCGCCGATCTGACATGGGCGTTGCTGCTGGCCGTCACGCGCCGGATTGTTGAAGGCGACCGGCTCGCACGCGCCGGTAACTGGCGCGGCTGGTCGCCGACGCAACTTTGCGGTGCGGATTTTGCCGGCAAGACGCTCGGGATCGTCGGCGCCGGCCGAATCGGCGCGGCAGTTGCCAAACGCGCCGCCGGGTTTTCGCTGCGCGTGCTCGGAGTTTCAAGCCGCAGCTCGCGTGCGGAGTTCGAGCAACTGCTTCGCGAATCCGATTTCATCACCGTTCATGTCCCACTCACGGATGCAACCCGGTATCTGTTTGGAGAAAAAGAATTCCGAGCAATGAAGCCGACGGCTTACTTCATCAACATGGCGCGCGGCCCTGTTCATGACGAAGCCACACTCGTCAAAGCACTCCGCCAAGGTTGGATTGCCGGTGCGGGATTGGACGTGTATGAACAGGAGCCGCAGATTGATCCCGGCTTGCGCACGCTCGATAATGTCGTGCTACTACCGCACCTCGGCAGTGCCGCGACGGAAACGCGCCGGCGGATGGCAGTCATGGCGGCTGAAAATTTACTGGCGGTTTTGGCCGGCAAGCCGTGCGCGAATATCGTTAATCCGTAAAGCCGGTTACTCGCGCTCGACAGGATTGGTCAGCGTGCCGATTTTTTCGATCTCGACGGTCACAGAGTCGCCGGGCTGGAGCCAGACTGGCGGATTTTTTGCCATGCCAACACCGGATGGCGTGCCGGTAAGAATCACTGTCCCCGGTAAGAGCGTTGTGCTGCCGCTGAGAAATTCGATTAAGGTCGGCACGTCAAAAATCATGTCGCGGGTGTTGGAGCATTGCCGGACTTCGCCGTTGACGATCGTGCGAATGGCGAGCGCGTTTGGGTCCGGGATTTCGTCGCAGGTGACGAGGCACGGACCGAGCGGTGCGAACGTGTCGAAACTTTTGGCCCGGCACCACTGGCCACCACCCCATTTCTTCTGCCAGTCGCGGGCGCTGACGTCGTTGGCGCAGGTATAGCCGAGTACGTAGTCGAGAGCATTCCGTCGCGCAACGTTCCGGCAAGTCTTACCAATCACAACGGCCAATTCGCATTCGTGGTCGAGCTCATTGCTCCGCAAATGTGTCGGAATCCGGATTGGGTCACCGGGATTTTGGAGTGCGGTGACAGCTTTGAAGAATAAGACCGGGAATTCCGGAATTTTGGCGTTGGTTTCGATGGCATGCTGCCGGTAATTCAACCCGATGCACATCAATGCCACTGGCACAACTGGCGCAAGCACTTTGCGCACGTCGGCGGGTTCATTGGTAATGGAAAATACGCCGAAAATGTCGCCGGAGATTTTACGGTTGTCCGCCGCAAAGCCAATCTGGTCTTGCGAATCCAAATACCGGATGATTCTCATCGAAGTCGTCCGCCAGTGTGGCGGGAATCGGGTGGCAGCCGGTTAGGCGGCTTTCAACACGCGACCGCTTTTAATGCACTTAGTACAGGCTTTGATCTTCTTGTGCGTCTTACCGACCAAGGCGTGAACTACTTGCAAGTTCGGCTTGAACAGGCGCGGCGTGACGGCGGTCACGTGCTGACCGATGCCGCCGGTTTTCTTCGCCTGACCGCGCCGCAGAATTGAATTTCCGCGCACGTCACCTTTACCGCAAATTTCACAACGTCGAGACATAACTAGTTTACTCCGTTTCTTTGAGGCGCAAACCTTAGCCAATCCCACCACACCAGTCAACGCCTATTTCTGCATCCGGTTGCTAATACCTGTGCCTGCACCACCGGCCCGCCTCATTATTTGGTGTAGGAATCTTTCAGGGCACCGTCCGATAGTCACCTGCGCCGAATCTCGTATAGTTAATGGTCGTCAGCCAGCGCTGTCACAGGGAGAAACATTACCTAAAAACGTAACAACATGATGCAGGAGGCAATATGAAAATCATCAATCGAATGGCGCTCGCAGTGGCGGTCGCAGTCTTGGTGGGCAGCAGTCAGCCGGTACGTGCGACCGGCACAGATGAACGGATCGTAGCCGCGTTCCGAAAAAGCTACGTCTACATGGAGTATCTCAAGGATGAGCCCATCACGATTAATTCCAAGGACGGCGTGGTCACCCTGGCCGGGGCCGTGTGGAACGACGCCCACAAATCAATGGCCCGCGATGTTGCGGCGGCGTTGCCCGGGGTGATCAGTGTGGATAATCAGATCGAAGTCAAAGGCGGGCCGCCAGTCCAATCGGATGCGTATCTCAAAATGAAAGTGAAAACCGCACTCCTGTTCCATCGCAATGTAAACGCCCACAAAACGGAAGTTGCCGTGACGAATGGCGTGGTGCGGCTGACAGGCGAAGCCACCAGTCCTGCCGAACGAGACCTGACCACCGAACTCGTCAAAGATATCGCCGGAGTCAAATCGGTTCAGAACGAGATGCAGGTGGCGGCCAATCCGGGACAGCTGCACGAAACGATGGTTGAAGCGATTGACGACGCTTCCATCACTGCCCAGGCCAAAGCGGTGTTGCTGTGGCATCGTGCGACCGGTGTTCTCCGAACCAAAGTAGCGACGACTGAAGGCGTGGTCATGGTGGGCGGCCAGGCGCGTAATGCTGCCGAAAAGGAACTCGTGAGCAAGCTTGTGGCAGATATCCACGGGGTGAAGAGCGTGGTCAATACCATGGTCGTCGAAAAGGAAAAGAAAGAGTGACCCGACTCAAGAGTGCCAGCTATGCAATTAAAACACCCCGGACTAATGGAGAAGGCAAAAAATCTTATAATGGCTGCGATCACCGGCCCGGCGAACGGCGTGTCAGTGACGGCGGATATCGTCACCGAAATCATCGCAACAACACTCAAAGATTCAGGCCTGTCAGTAGTTTTTTCCGTGACCGAGGCCATTGACGATGTGGTGAGTGGTGCGATATGCGGTACAATCCAAGTTGCCGGCGACCTACAGCAGGCTGCAACGGGGATCATGATAGGGGTTGTTCGTGGCACCAAAAAGATTGGCACGGAATCCTTGGAGTCAATTATTCACACCGCGCAAGTCATGATCCGCGAGACGTCCGCCGGTGGGGGCGATCTGGTGGCCGCGACTACCGGTCTGATTGACGGGGCGATTGCCGGAGCCATCGAAGCTGGTCTCAGCTCTGAAGATGCCGCGATGGCAGCGGCCGACGGGGCCTTAAAAGCGGCTGGTCTGGCCGGTGCGGACATCGCGGATCTGGTTCACCCGGCAGTGACCAATGTCGCTCAACATGTCAAGATGGTGTTGAATCACAAATAGATAACTATCGCCTAGTCAGTCAGCCAAATTGGCCAATGATATGGATCAACCAATCAACCGGGTAGCAGTGATCGGGGATTATATCCCAAGACAATGTGGAATTGCGACATTCACCGCCGACCTGTGCGAGTCAATTGCGGCACATTCCCCGGCGATCACCTGTTTTGCAGTACCGGTCAATGATCGTGAGGAGGGTTACGCCTACCCGCCCCGCGTTCGCTTTGAAATGGCCGAACGCGACCTCGAGTCGTACCGGCGGGCCGCCAATTTCTTGAACATTACCAATGTCGATGTTGCCTGTCTGGAGCACGAGTTCGGTTTGTTCGGCGGGCCGGCCGGCAGTTACATTTTGGCGTTGCTGCGCGAACTCAGGATGCCGGTCGTGGTGACGTTGCATACCGTCCGGCACGAACCGGACCCGGCCCAGCGGCGCGTGATGCGTGAGCTGGCGGAAATCGCTGACCGCTTGATCGTGATGAGCCAGCGCGGTCGCCAGTTTCTCCGCGAGGTTTACCAGGTGCCCGACGGGAAAATCGATGTGATCCCGCACGGCATACCGGATGTCGCGTTTGTCGACCCGAACTTCTACAAGGACCGGTTCCGGGTCGAAGGCAAAGTGGTGCTCCTGACCTTCGGCCTGCTCGCGCCGAATAAGGGCATCGAGTTCGCCATCGAAGCGTTGCCGGCGATTGTCGCCCACTATCCGGATGTCGTCTACTTGGTGCTCGGCGCAACCCATCCGCACGTGAAACGTCACGATGGTGAAACCTATCGCCTGATGTTGCAACAATTAGCCCGTGACAAGGGGGTCGAACAGCATGTGAGCTTTCACGACCGCTTCGTCAGCCTCGAGGAATTGGTCGAGTACATCGGTGCGGCGGATATTTATCTGACACCTTATCTGAACCGCGACCAGATCACCTCCGGCACCCTGGCTTATGCTATCGGCGCCGGCAAAGCTGTGATCTCGACCCCATACTGGCATGCCGAGGAATTACTGGCAGATGATCGTGGGTTGCTCGTGCCGTTCCGCGACGCGCCAGCCATTGCTGCCCGTGTGTTGGAGCTGCTCGATAACGAAGCCGACCGGCACGCCATGCGCAAGCGCGCTTACATGTATGGCCGCGACATGGTTTGGAGTAACGTCGCCAAACTTTACCTGGAGAGCTTCCAGCGTGCCCGGAACGAACACGCGAGTGTGCCGCGCCCAGCCGGTGCCGCGCGTCGGTTGGACCGGCCGTTGCGTGAGCTACCGGCGCTCAACCTTGACCATTTGCGCCGGCTGACCGACGAGACCGGGATTTTTCAGCATGCCGTGTTCTCGGTTCCCCGTTACGGGGAAGGGTATTGCACTGACGATAACGCGCGAGCCTTGATTGCCACCGTGTTGTTGGAACAATGTGGCGAAGACGAATCCCGCGCCATCAAAGGCTTGCCGATACAATACATGGCATTCCTTTGGCACGCCTTCAATTTCAAGACCAGCCGGTTCCGAAACTTCATGGCGTTTGAACGCCACTGGCTCGACGACGGTGGCTCCAACGACAGCCATGGCCGCGCTCTGTGGGCGCTTGGGACCGTGCTCGGCCGCTCCGAGAAACGCAGCTTGTGTAGCACTGCCAGCCAGCTGTTTGAACTCGCCTTACCCGCCATTCTCGAGGCCGACGCGCCCCGGCCATGGGCATTCGCACTCCTGGGCATTCACGAGTACCTGCGGCGCTATGCCGGTGATCGAGTGGCCCAGACCACCCGCGAGACACTTGCGCAACGATTGTTTGAATTGTATCGGACCCAGAGTGCGCCCGATTGGTTGTGGTTCGAGCCGACGCTGACTTATGCCAACGCCCTGCTGCCGCACGCGCTGTTGTTATGCGGCCACTTCATGTCACAGCCCGACTACACCGCCGCCGCGTTGGCCGCGTTGGGCTGGCTGGCTGACAAACAGCGGGGGTCGGGCGGTTGGTTCGCGCCGATTGGTTCCGAAGGGTTTTATTCGCGCGGTGGCGAGCGTGCCCGGTTTGACCAGCAACCGATCGACGCGCACGCCATGATTTCCGCCTGTCTCGAAGCGTGGCGCCAAACCAACGACGAACGGTGGCACAACGAAGCCTACCGGGCTTTTGAATGGTTCCTCGGCCGGAATGATCTCCATTTGTCCCTCTACGACCCTGTCACCGGTGGCTGCCAAGATGGACTGCGGGCCGACCGGATCAACCCGAATCAGGGCGCTGAATCCACTTTGGCCTGGTTACAGGCGCTGTTGGAATTGCGCCTGTCCGAACATGTTTTGGAAAACAACAATGAAGCGCCAACCCCATGAATCCAAATAGCGAAAGCCTCTTCCAACGCGACCGTCATAATCCACTCCTGTCGGCCAAGGACTGGCCTTACTCGATCAACACCGTGTTCAATGCGCCTGTGCCTTACTTGCCGACGGCACCACGCTGTTGCTCTGCCGCGTTGAAGACCGCCGCGGCCATTCTCACTTCTGCGCCGCTCGTTCCAAGAACGGCGTGGACGGTTGGGAGATTGATCCACAACCAACTTTTGTTCCCGACGTTGACAATCATCCCGAGGAACTCTGGGGCATTGAGGATGCGCGGATTACCTACGTGCCGGAATTGAAAAAGTACGCCATCGCCTATACCGCCTATTCCCGTGGTGGTCCCGGCGTCTCATTGGCCCTGACCGAGGATTTCCGCACCTTCGAGCGGGTCGGCCCGACAATGTCGCCGGAGGACAAGGATGCCGCGCTCTTCCCGCACCGGATCGGTGGTAACTGGGCGATGATTCACCGGCCAATGACCGCGCTCGGCGCGCACATCTGGATTTCCTATTCGCCCGACCTGCGCCACTGGGGCAGTCATCGCATGATCCTTCAGGCCCGGCGTGGCGCGTGGTGGGACGCCAACAAGATCGGCCTGTCAACGCCATTGATCGAGACACCCAAAGGCTGGCTAATGATCTACCACGGCGTCCGCGCCACGGCATCAGGCAGCCTGTACCGGCTCGGCTTGGCCTTGTTCGAACTGGGCACTCCCGAGCGTTGTCTATTGCGCAGCGAGACCTGGGTCTTTGGCCCTCAAGAACCCTACGAGCGGGCCGGCGATGTCGACAATGTCGTATTCCCTTGCGGCTATACTGTGGCACCCGACAACGACACACTCAACATGTACTATGGGGCCGCCGACACCTGTCTCTGTCTGGCGACTGCCAGTATTTCCAAGTTGGTCGAATGGCTGGAACAAAATGGCAAACCCAGCGTCGTCAATCTTGGGTAAACAAACGTTGGTGGCGGCGGCGTAACGGAACCTCAAGGTGGCTCAAAAAACTTAGACGAGTACACCTGCGCAGGTGAAGCTGGACGAGTGTCCTAGGTCGTCTGCAAGTCTGGCGGAGGCACCGGTCAGCATTGGGCCTGATTGTGCCATCAGTCGATTCAGTTGAAAGTACTCACAACACGACGTTTTGTGTGAGCGTGCGTCAGCAACAACGGAGGGCGATGCAATTCTGGCTCTTGATGGCGGTAATCGTGGGATTAACGCAGGTGGTTGCGATGGACTTTGCCGCCATCCGGATGAAAGCCCATATGCTCGCGGGGCAGCCGTATGTCCCGCCGGTTATGCTCCTCCCCGGCGCGTTGTTACATCTTAATTACGACCAGCACCGCGCCATCAAGTTTCGACCCGAGCAAATGTTGTGGCAACCGGACGGGCGAGGTGGGTGAAGGTGAATGCGCTTCGAGATTGGATTTCCGGCATACTCATGCAAGGCCCGGCTTGGGTGCATTGGCTCATGTTGGGATTCACGGCAGTCTGTGTCGCGCTGGTGTTGGTGTTTGTTGATTTGACTCCGCATGTGGATGAGGATTTTTTCTTTTCGGAAAGCGATCCGCAATTTCAACAATCCAAACAAATCAATGCGACCTTCAAGGCGCAGGCGCAACTCATCCTCAACGTCGCGGCCCCCGACATTGCCACCCCGCAGTACCGGGCGGGCATCCAGCAATTAACCGCGCAGCTCAAGGCGCTGGCGGGCGTGATCGAGGTGCGCAGCTTGACCGCCGGACCAAAGAATTTTGCCGATGCGCTCGCCAGCCCGCTCTGGCGGCGGTTGCTGATCGCCGCCGACCACCGTTCCTCCAACTTGATCGTGCTGCTCGAACGCAATGATGCGGCGAAATTCATCCGGCAAGTGGAAGCGACCGTTGCGCCGCTTGCGACGCGCGATTTTGTCATCCACATCGCGGGCGCGCCCTACGTCGTTGCGATGATCCAGCGCAACCTGCGGCACGACTTTGTCTGGTTCAGCGCCACGGCGGTGCTGTTGTTTGGCGGCGCCATGCTGCCGATTTTCCGGTCCGTCCGGATTCTGCTCGGCATGTTGGCGACCTGCATCAGCGCGATCATGATCGCCTTGCTGGTCCAATCACTGTGCGGCATGAAAATCGGCATCCTGACCGCCAACCTCAGCACGATTGTCTTCGTCCTGACCTTTTCGCATCTCGCGTACCTGACCTCCAACTGGCGGAACCTCGCCCGCGGCCCCGGCCCCAAGCAGCCCCAACTCACGCTCGCGGCGTATTGGATGACCCTGCCGCCGTCCAGTTGGTGCATGGCCTGCACCGCGCTGGGTTTTGCCACCCTGCTGCTGGTCAAAGCCAAACCGCTGCGCGAACTGGGTTTTGGCGGCACGATTGGCACGCTCGTGGCCTTTCTCTGCGCCTACACGATCTACCCGTTTTTCCTGCGCACCGTCGTCCCGCCAAAGTCCCGCGCCGCCGGCGCCCAACGCCGCTCCCCGTTTGGCCCGCGCCGGTTCCTCCTGCCGGTCCTGCTCCTGCTGCTCCTGACCGGCAGCCTCGCCCTGGGCATGCGCAAGCTCAACACCGACCCCAGCCTCTTGGATTATTTCAAGCGCCACGAACCCTTGCGGGACGGACTGGAATACGTGGACCGCAACGGCGGCAGCAGCCCGCTCGACCTGGTGGTCGCCGCCGCCGATGGCAGCAAATTGAACACCGAAGCCGCCTACAAAAAAATGTGGCAGCTCCAAGCCGCGCTGGAACACGACCCGGCCGTCGGTTCCGTGATCTCCCTGCCGGTCCTCACCGCCGAGGGCGAACGCGTGCCGCTCGCGTTTCTGCTGCCCGAGGAAACGCTCTTGCGCCTGATGGACAAACCGGCGCACGGCCGGGTCGCCAGCAACTTCATCACCGCCGACCGCACCCGCGCCCGGTTCCTCCTGCGCATGGTCGAATCCGACCGGCACGAACCCCGCGCCAAGATCGTCGCCGACCTCAGCGCCATCGTCCGCGCCCAAGGTTTCCAACCGGTCCTCATCGGCAGCATCTACCAACTCCAAGGCCGCATGGCCAAACTGGTGTCCGACAGCCTGCTGCAAGGGATCGGCTGGCTGTTCGGCGTCTTTTTCATCGTCGCCCTGCTCATCACCCGCTCAGTGCGCACCGCGCTGGCCATGCTCGTCAGCCTAAGCCTCTGCCGGATCTGCATGCTCGGCGCCGCCGGCTTCCTCAACGTCCCGATCGACATCATCTCCGCGCCCGCCGCCAACATCTGCATCGGCATGGCGGTGGACTCAATGATCCACCTCGTCTACGCCGTCCGCCGCAACCGCAAGTTGGGCACCGACCTCTGGCAAATCTGGGTCGCCGCCCGTGACGAACAATGGCGTGCCGTGGCCGGTTCCGCCACCATCATCGCCACCGGCTTCGCAATTTTCACCCTCTCCGATTTTCCCCCCACGCAACGGTTCGGGCTGGTCGTGATCTTCGGCACGCTGATTGACATCATGGCCACATTGCTTGTCCTACCGCTGCTTGGTGCTGCTTCATGGAAAACGATGGCGAAGGTGTAGATAGTATCGATAGGCCCTACCACACACAAAAATCCGGCCAGCGCGCTTGTTCTCACAACTTCCGAATCGCTGCAAATTTGTTTGCGGCGAAGTCAACCGCGCCAGCAGTTGCGCCATTCACAACCCAAGCGTAAGTTGTCTTTAAAAGAGGCAATGATGTGCAAAAAGTGGCTCATTTATATTCAGGCCACATGACGGTAGTGGGTAGCCTGATCATCATTGTAGGACTGCTATTGGTTCTGGCGGAAGGGTGCGTACTTGTGATTTACCAATTGTTAAACCGGACTGAGGTGGCTTGTTTAAGTCTGGATCGACATCCACTGGACTGTAATTGAACGCGTGGGATACTCTGATTCAAATATCCTGAACGGCTGGCAACTATCAACGGTTCAACCGTCTTGGAATGGTGATTTTCTCAAACCCGCACTACCCTTTGGATCATACCGAACATTGTTGTAACTAGCTTGGTTTTATCCGATGGGTTGTTGTCAGTAGGGCAGCACCATAGGACTAAGGCTTAGGTAATAATCAGACCGAAGTCCGATTTCGCCAATTACCGATGTCGTGGTACTAACCACAATGGAATATGGATTTTGGTTGCTTGCGAAAACCACGGCGGCGGGTTCAGTATCTCTAAAAACAGACAAAACCTTGCATTATTAATCTCGCCTAATATCGCTGCCAATCGCAGGCAACCAAAGTTCATAAAATGAAACAGCGGCAGGGGGGTTAAACCTGCCGCTGATTTATTGCCTCCTTTCATTGATCGGAAAGGGAACGCAGTCAACCGACGGCTGTTAAATTATCGTGCGCTGAATCAATTTCTGTGACTGTGCCCCACACGGCGCAGCATTGCCCTGACCGCGGATGGGCGGGCTTTCACAACCACGCCGCGCTGCATCAGATCAGCGACGGCAAACCCCACTTCGTGATCATTCCGCGAACAGTCTGCAACCACACGGATCAGTTCGCCAAGTGCCATTGCGCGTTGATGTCGGCTCATGATTTGACCTCCATTGTGTTTATGTTCATCCACCCACACATCTCATACAAAGTTATTTGTTACCGCTCAGGTATACCGCATGAGTACAAATCCTAACCACACCGCTCCGATAATAATAAATACCAAGATCACCACGACGGCCTTGGAGTCAGACTCAGTTTCTTCCATAATTACCTTACGATGCGTTTGCCATGGCGGTTTCCTTGGCCAAAATGACTCCTGAGACAAAATATTTAGATATCGACGTGAATCCCAAACAGTCATTGACCTGTAGTTGATAATCTGCCAAAGCGCCATACAGCTTGTAGCACAAGCCGACCGTTAGTTGGATTGGAGAGACAAACGAAAAAGGGTTTCCAATGGCCTCACGCGTCAGGGTGGATACCGACAAGAAGTGGATATCCTGAACTAGATAGGTCTCATTCTCGATGTTTAGTTTATAGCTCATAATCATCGTCTAGCAAGAACTGCGGTGGGGCTCACCGTGCCCCAACCGCAGTTCTGCATTCACCTGACCCAACCTGACCAAACCCTTGCTCATAACCTCACCTAAATCTTTTTCCTGATGCGACCATAGCTGATCCAGTTAGAACTACAATCGGGTGAAGTGTGTATTTGGTGGTAGGGGGAATTGTGTACCGCGATGGAGGGTTTAGATCGTGAATTGAACAGTCCATGGCATCCCGCATGTCAAATCAGTAGTGAAACTCGGTTGTGAGCAATCTCACGGCAGGTGGTTATGCTTCTCCGCCCTCGTTTGCCTGGCGAGGGGAACACCGCCAATTGCGAGCAATCGAGTTTCCTGTCGTCCAACACTTCTAGTGGGCCTGCCAGTTAGGACTTAATGTGCAACTTGCTTCAAATCTCGATTGCGCTGCGAATATCTCACAAATCCGTAACCATACAAGCCACTTGCCAAGCGGTGGCCTCACTGTTATAAACACAGCTTGTGAGTTGGCGGCCACTGCTGAAATTTATTAGCATGCTGGGTTGCGGTTGAAATTGCCAATTGAGTCAAGTTAGCTTTAGCTAAGTCTTTGACGGAGAGGTACCGAAGTGGCCAAACGGGGCAGACTGTAAATCTGCTGGCTTATGCCTTCAATGGTTCGAATCCATTCCTCTCCACCATTTTCCCTGCAAGGGGTTAGGCGGAATCTCATCGTTCTTATTGAGGATCGATAAAACCAATTGTGGCATTCGTCGGCATCTTGGCCACCCAACCAACGTGACTATCACTAAACAAAACATTGCCACCAACACCCCTGTGACTACTGGTTGAAGCCCACGCAGCATTGACTGCAAATGCACCGGAGTCGTTTGCGCCTTTCACCGAACCCGCAACGTTATCATCCCAAACAACGATGTCATTCGGATCGAACATCCAACTCATAGAGTTCGTTCCAGCCTGACCAGCGCCTTGATAGGCATAGCTGACATTGGTTGCATCAACACATCCGGCCCAAGTGGTCGCAGGTGCCTTGCCAGCTTGTGACGGACAAGCCAGAACCTTGGGTGAAGCCATATAGCCTGATATCAACGACAGATTGCTGGAAATATTAGAAGCTGCCACTTGGCCAGCGGCAGGTGTTTTGTCATTGAAATCGCCTGAGTACTGAGCAATGGCCAACCCAATCTGTTTCAGATTGTTCAAGCACTGTGTGCGGCGGGCTTTTTCACGTGCGGTAGCCAACGCTGGCATCAACATCCCAGCAAGAATGGCAATGATTGCAATTACGACCAACAACTCAATCAGTGTAAAGCCGCCAATCTTCTTCAGATAAAACTGCCTCATAGACCGCGCCTCCAATTGTTTATTTTTCAACTAACAATTTTTATAAAAACCCCATGCCGGTAACAATCAGATGACGCCCCTAAATTCTTATCAGATAAAGTCCTAGTCGCGGGTGAAGTTAGAGCGCCGGGGCTGACGACAGACGGAACGTCAGACCACCTAACCGATTCCCACGCGGAGCGATGTCCTTGAAAAAAAAATCGCGCCGCGTTATACACGGTCACCACTTTAACCCGCAATGGTCATGCAATCCGAAAGCGTTAAAATGTGCCGTGATACCGAACGCGATAGACGCCAGCAAAATGCGGGAGTCATCAGATGTTGTTGGATAACTCGGCCGATTGCGTCGCAAACATCAATTTTTTGGAGGGAAGCACGCCATGAAATCCGAAATTAGCACAATCAGATTTCTGTTTGAAAAAGATCTGACAGAAAACATCCTTCCATTCTGGATTACGAAATCGCCCGACCGGGTCAACGGCGGATTCAACACCCACATCGACCAGGATGGCACGGTGCACGTCCAGAACCGCATGCTGATCATGCAGACGCGCATGATCTGGTCGTTTGCCTGGGCGTACCGGAACAAGTTCGGCGGCCAGGAATGCCTCGACCTAGCCACGCACGGCGTCAAGTTTCTCTTGGGCACGATGCGCGACCAAACCAACGGCGGCTTTTACACGGTGGTCACGCCCGCCGGCGCGGTGGTGGACCGGACCAAGGACGTCTACATGCAGACGTTTGTCGTCTACGCCCTAGCCGAATACGCCCAAGCCTCGGGCGACAAGCAGTGCCTGGCGCAGGCGATGGAATTATACCGGCTCCTGAAACAGCGCGCCTGCGACCCGGCCACGAAAAGTTATCCGGAAGTGCTGGCGGCGGACTGGCAGCCGATCCGCGGCGAATGGCAAAGCACCAAGGCCGGCAATGAACGCGACCGGCGTCAGATCAAGACGCTGGACACGCATCTCCATTTTCTCGAATGCCTGACCACGCTCTACCAGGCCAGCGGCGATGCCGGCGTGAAACAGGACCTGAGCGACATTTTGCACATCCTGACGGCACGGATGATCAACCCCGTGACCGGCGCCGGCATCAACGAGTTTGACTTGGCGCTCAATCCCTTGCCGGCACGCGTGGGCAAGGGCGTGAGTTTCGGCCATGACATCGAGATGGCGTGGCTCGGCCAAGCCGCGCTCGATGTGCTGGGCGGCGAGCCCAAACGCTTCACCGCCATCTTCAAGCGGATGATCGATTTCGGGTTGGAGCACGGCTGGGACCGGCAATTTGGTGGGATCTACACGTGGGGCGACGCGGCCGGCGCCATCACCGACGACGGCAAAGTCTGGTGGCAACAGTCCGAGACGCTGATCGGCGCGCTGACGTTTTACCGGCTCACGGGCGAGGCCCGCTACTGGGATTATTTCCAGAAGCTCAGCACCTACGTCCGGAAGTTCTTCCTCGATGAGAAATGCGGCGAGTGGTTCCACGCTCTCGACCGGCAAGGCAAAGTCGTCGTCTCGGAGAAGGGCGGCAACTGGAAAGCCGCCTACCACGTCGTGCGATCCTACGGCCGCTGCCTCCAGCTCCTCCGCGAGCTGGAACAAAAGCCCCGCTGACCCGGCGCCCGACCGAATTACTCGCCGAAGTACTTGAACTTCATCAGCTCGACTTCGATGGCGGCGATCTGGGTCTGCATCAGGTCCGGCGAGTACAACGCTTTCGATTGGGACAGCTGGTTCTGCGCCATGGATTGCCGGATCGCGTCGTTCGCCGCGTACAGATCGGCGATGGACTCCTGCACGTTGAACCGCCCCGGCGAAACCGGATCGGGTGGCCACCGCGAATCGGACACGTAGGCCGACGTCAATTTCTTGAGCGCCTGCCGCAGCAGCTCGTCCATGTTGTTCAGATTGCGTTTGCGCGCCGCGCAAATGCTCTTAATCCCGAGGAACACGGAGTAGCAGACCGGATCAAAGATCCGCGCATACTTCGTATTGGCCCATGCCTTGCCGGTGCCGCCGTGCCACGCCACGCCGTTCTCAATGTTCTCAATCGGCGCGTCCTTGATGATCGTCGCCGCGCTCTGGATCACTTCCCGGCAGTTGGACAATTCATAGCCATCGGCCCGCGCCGCGTCCAGCAGCCCTTGGAACCGCTTGAGGCTGTCCGGCTCCGGCTCGAAGAAGCGCGCCTGGCCGAACTGCTTCACGTAAAAATAGGCGGAGGTGCCGATGTATTCCGCATCCTCGGCATACGGCATGATGAACGTGCCGGTCTGTTTGACCCGCTCTTTCCACCGCGCGAGCATCTCGCGGATTTCCTCGATGGCGATCGGTTTGTCGCGCATCTCCTCGGTCGCCCCCATCAGGTACCACAGCATGAAGTTCGACATCATGTCCGACCGGAAAATCAGGTTCAGCCCGTTCTTCGCCCGCGACGGATTGGTGATGTATTTCAAGAACTGGGGTTTGTCCTTGATGTACTCCTCGATCTTGAACAGCTTGTTCTTGTTGCTGTGGCCGGTCACATCAAACTTCAAGCCGGTATACGCGCGGATCTCCTCAAACGACAACAGGAACGAATCCGCATCCATCACCAACGTCTTGAACCCGGCTTCCTTGTACAAGTCCGGCACATCGCTCGTCCAACCGCATTCCGGATTCCAGCCCGTCTCCGGCCGCACGCCCGTATGGCGTTCCCACGCCAGAATCCCGTCCTTGAGCGTATCCAGGCAGATCTCCGGGTCGATATTGGAAATCATGATATGGGTATGCGGCGAACCGACCGGCTCGACCAACCCTTTCTGGATCAGCTGCTTCAACTTGACCATCGTCGCCGGGCATTTATCCGCCATCACATCGAGCGTCTGGCCGGACGCCTCGAACGCGATCTTGTACTCATGCCGTTCCACCAGTTCGAACAGCTTGTGGTAGGAATTCTGGATCACCCAGGCCCGCTTGTCCGGGCGCAACTGCGAATACTGGATATTGGCGTGGGGCAGGAAGATAATTTTCGGGTTCATAGTTGTGAAATCTCTCTTTCGAAGGCCAAACCATGTGAGAACGCCAAAAAAAATGCAAGCCCGGATTCCCAACCTCCCAAAACCTGCGCTGGGGATAGCCACTAACGAAGGGACGTTCTAAGCGAAACGCGACGGCAACCGGCGGTTATCAGTGTTTGGCTAGTGAAACGCAGATGATTTCTCGGTCGTTCCGGGCAAAGATACAATGATCAGCATAAGCGGGATGCGACCAGACTACCTTGCGCCCAGCGGCAGTGCTGGTCGGTTCCAGTAAATGGGTGCGACTGATCTCGTGGTAGCCCTGCGGGTCAAGTTTGGCAATAATCAGGTCACCGAGTTCGTTGTTGAGAAAGAACCGGTCGCCGTTTTTCACCAAGAACGCATTGGCCCAACGGGTCGGCTTACCATCAGCAGTCGTGGCGGCGAGTGTTTCCCAGACCCGCTCACCAGTCTCGACCTTCAAACAGCGGAGTTGGCCGTAGCTACAGACGCCGTAGATATATCCGTCTTCGATGAATGGCGTACACATGATGCCGTGCAGTCCATCGGTATTCTTTTCGTCCTGCCGTTGGCCGCGCCATAACACTGTGGCAGTTGGCTGATCTGCACCGAGTCGCATCATCAACGAACCATCGAAGAATGCCGTGACCAACAGTCGATTATCCCGGCAATACGGTGTCGCAACGGTCAGTCCATTGCGAATCGGGAATGGTTCCGACCAATAAACCGTGCCGGTGTCCGGGTTGAGCGCCGCCAGTTCTTCCGGCGACCACACAATCAATTGCCGGTTGCCGCCAGCCGTGATGATTATTGGTGACGAGTAGCCTGGTTCTTTGGCTGAGAGCGACCGCCAAAGTTCGTGACCGGTTTCCTTATCAAAGGCAACGACGCCGGTGCCAGTCCCGCCGACCAAACAGATTAACTTGTTGCCATCGAGCAATGGATTCGCCGCAAACCCCCAAATTGGCGAGGCGACATGGAAATCTTGTTTGAAGTTGCGTTCCCAGATGACCTTGCCGGTTGTCGCGTTCAAGCAGAGTAAGTTTCCCTCAGTGCCAAGGGTATACACCTTGCCGTTATCAACCACCGGCGTCGTCCGCGGACCGGCGGGATAACTGACGGTGTAGGGACAGTCATATTCATGCTGCCACACGATTTGCCCGTCAGTTTCATTCAGGCACAGGACCCGCTCAACTCCACGAGCTGAACTGCGGTCAAACTGGTTGGTTGGATTTTGGACGCCCGGTGCCAGCAGCCGGTCGGAAACGTAAACACGCCCGTTGGCAACTGCCGGACCACTGTAACCACCACCAATTGGAGTGCGCCATTGCACCGCCGGTCCGCTTGATAGAAACTCATTCAAGATGCCAGCTTCATGCCAGACCGCATCACGTTGGGGGCCCAGCCACTGCGGCCAATCGTCAGCCCATGCACCGCCTCCTGCCAGACTGCCGACGCAAAGAAGCACAATCAAATGCCGGATTCTTAAAAGCATAATTCGTTTGCGTGGTGGATCGAGGAACATATGCGCAAGCTGCCAGTTTTTATGTGGAACGTCAACGTCGATAGCCGCCGACTACGCCCGCCAACTTCCGCTTGCAACTCTTGTGCGCTTATCAGCGACGGCCTCTCCAATGGCGATGTCCCCAACCGCCACGACCACCCCAATAACCGCCATACCATAAGCCGCCTCGCCAATAGCCGCCAATCCAGACCGCATCGGAATAAGGGGGTAAAACCCATGCACCGGGAATCCAAACCCAACCGCCGCCATTCCATGACCAGTAGCCAGCCACCCAGACGTAGTCCGGGCCGGGGGACGCTACGACCGGATCTGCCATAACCGTCGTTGGCGGCGGAGGGGCAGTGACCGATGCGGCAGTGGTCGGCGTCGGCGTATTAATCATGAGGTCGATAACCTTGTTGCTCACACCAGCGTCCTTCAGTTCGACAATCTCCGCTGTGCTCAAATGGTAGCTGGATTGGGAATTGCGAATTTGGCTGAGGATGACCTCCTCCGAGACGCCAGCCTTTGCCAATGCCTTAATATCGGCCACCGAAAGCGGATGCTGCACGACCGGCGGCGGAGGCGGGACGACCACACTGGCAGGACGCGGCGGTGTTGAACATCCCACGATTGCCAGCCCAACTGTTGCAACCATTAATTTAATAAAGTTCAGTTTCATTTTTCGTTCTCCTATGGAGGTAATTCTGCCTCCACCTATTATTTTTGACCGTCCATAGCCCAATTCGTTCAAGACATCCCCCTTAAGGCAAAAGCCACCACGCCGTCCAGCTAAATCACGTGAATTAAGTGGCTTGCAACTGTCGGTCTGTGGCCGACTACCGCAAAACGGTAGCTGGCCACCATTTACCAGTGCCCGACCACCGTTTTCCGGTAGTGCGCTACCGTTTTTGGGTAGTGGACTACCGATTTTCGGTAGCTGACTACTGTTTTTCAGTGGTCGACTACCATTTTTCAGTAGTCCACTACCGATTTTGGGTGGCGCTCTACCGATTTTTGGTAATCGGCCACCGTCTGCCGGTAACCCGCGAGTAATCAAGCGAGCCTAACAACCGTGGGGCCGGGGGAATTGGCTGCGGGAAACGCTTGAGGTTGGGGCGATTCGCCAGTATTGTCCGCTCTCAGATGAAACCCAAAAACATCGTCCTGCTGGGCGCGACCGGCTCGATTGGCGTGAGCACGCAAAAAGTCGCGGCGGACTTGCCGGAGTATGTGCGCATCATCGGCATGGCGTCCCGCGAAAACGTGGCCGGCATGGAGAAAGCCTGCCGACAATTCAAGCCCAGGGCCGTGGCGATGACCGACCGGGATAAAGCCCGCGAGTTGGAGCAGCGGCTCGGGACGCCGGTCTTGACCGGGGAAAAAGGGTTGGTGGAGTTGGCGACGCTGCCGGAGGCGGACATTGTGCTGGTGGCGATTGTCGGCACGGCGGGGTTGGAGCCGGCGTTGGCGGCGATTCGGGCCGGCAAGGATTTGGCGGTGGCGTCGAAGGAAATTTTGGTGATGGCCGGCGAGTTGGTGATGAGCGAGGCGAAGAAGCACGGCGTGAAGGTGTTGCCGGTGGACAGCGAGCACAGCGCGATTTTCCAGTGCCTCGAAGGCCGCAACCCGGTGGACGTGAAGCGGTTGATTCTGACAGCATCGGGCGGGCCGTTCCGGCAGACGCCGCGCGAACAGTTTGCCGGCATCACGGTGGCGCAGGCGTTGAAGCATCCGTCGTGGAGCATGGGCCAGAAAATCACGATTGATTCGGCGACGCTGTTCAACAAGGGTTTGGAGATGATCGAGGCGCGCTGGCTGTTTGACATCGAGATCGATCGGGTGGACGTAGTGGTGCACCCGCAGAGCATTGTGCATTCACTGGTGGAATTTCAGGATGGCTCGATGCTGGCGCAATTGAGCGCGCCGGATATGCGGCACCCGATTCAGTACGCGCTGATCGGGCCGAAGCGGTTGCCGAATTCGCTGCCGCCGACGGACTTGGCGAAGATCGGGACGCTGACGTTTGAAAATCCGGATCAGGAAAAGTTTCCGTCGCTGCGGCTGGCGCACTTGGCCGGACGCTTGGGCGGGACGTTGCCGGCGGTGTTCAACGCGGCCAACGAAGTCGCGGTGGCGCGGTTTGTCGGCGGGCAGATCAAGTTTACGGATATTTTTGTGACAGTGGAAAAAACAATGAACGCGCACCGGCCGGTCAGCCAGCCGCCGCTGGACGCGATTCTCGAAGCGGACGCTTGGGCGCGAAGGGAAGCCGAACATGCTGTTTAAATTTATTGATTTGGTGCGGCTCTACGTTTACCCGGCGCTGCTGGTGTTGTTCTTCTTTGGGCTGACGGTGTTCATCCACGAGTTCGGGCATTACCTGATGGCGCGCCGGCGGCGGATGATCGTCGAGCGGTTTTTCATTGGATTTGGCCCGCGGATTTTTAGCTGGAAAAGCTCCGGCATTGAATACGGCGTGGCCTGGCTGCCGTTTGGCGGATATGTCGCGTTGCCACAGATGGGGCCGATGGAAGCATTCGAAGGCAAGACCGACAAAACTGCCGCCGAATTGCCGGCGGCGCGGCCAATTGACAAAATCCTCGTTGCCGTCGCCGGGCCGTTCATGAACTTGGTGCTAGCGTTTGCGATTGCGACCGTGCTCTGGCGCATCGGCCTGCCGGCGGCGAACCATTCGACTGTGATCGGCTGGATCGAGCCGAACAGCCACGAAGAATTGGCCGGCCTGCGCGCCGGTGACCGGATCATTCAGATCAACGGCAAGGACGTCAGCAAATGGACGGACATCGTTGCCGGTGTCGCCCTGAGCTTGGAGCCGGTCGTCAACGTCGTTGCCATGCGCGGCGACGAGCGGATTGATTGCAATCTCGAAACGATTTACGAAAAAGAATTCGGCATCAAGATGACCGGCCTCTATCCGCCGGGCCGGCCAGTTGCGGTGCGCGCGCGACCCGGTTCGCCCGCCGACCGCGCCGGCATACTGCCGCAAGACGAGTTTCTCGCCATTGAAGGCGTCCCGGTGTACAGCCGGCAACAGTTGATTGAATTGATCAGCAAACGCGCCGACAAACTGACGCACATCAAATTGCTGCGGGCCGGCGCGGTTGTGGAATTGGCGGTCACGCCGGTTGCCGAGCCGCCGGCAGAAGTCGCGCGCATCGGCGTCGAACTCACCGAGCAAATCGTCCGGCCCGGTCCAAAACCGTGGGAACAGTTCGGCGACGTGTTCGGCATGCTTCACGACAGCGTCTTCGCCATCATCCATCACAAGCAAACGGGTGTCAGCGTCAAAAGTTTTGCCGGTCCGGTTGGTATTCTTGGCGGCTGGTGGGGTGAGTTTGCCAGCGGCGGCATGCGGCGCGGCCTGTGGCTGGCCGTCGTGCTCAATATCAATCTCGCCATTTTCAATCTGCTGCCACTGCCGGTACTCGATGGCGGGCACATCGTCTTTGCGCTGATTGAAGCCATCATCCGCAAGCCGGTCAACGCGCGCCTCGTCCACGTGGTGACGACGGGGTTTGCGGCGTTGCTGATCGGGTTTATGCTCTACATCACGTTCAACGACATCCAAAAATTCCTGCCGCGTAAACCGCCGGTGCTCAGCGTGCCCGGCACCAATGAGCCGGCGCCAGCCACCGTCGCGCCATGAACTATTGCGCCAATCCATTGCACCGGCAACGGCGCGTGACCCGCGAGGTCAAGGTTGGCAATGTTGGTGTCGGTGGCGCCAATCCGATCCGGATCCAGACGATGCTCACTGCCGATACGATGGACACGGCCGCCTGTGTCCGCGAGGCCGTACCGATCCTCGAAGCCGGTTGTGAAATTTTGCGGCTCACCGCGCCGGCCATCCGCGACGCGCAGAACTTGAAAAACTTTGTCGCGGAAATCCGGCAGCGCGGTTTTACCACGCCGATTGTGGCCGACATTCATTTTGTGCCGGCTGCTGCCATGGAAGCGGCGTTGCGGGTCGAAAAAGTGCGCATCAATCCCGGCAATTATGCCGACCGGAAGAAGTTTGCGACGCGCGAGTACAGCGACGACCAATATGCCGACGAATTGGAACGGCTGGAAACGGCGTTCACGCCGTTGGTCTTGCGCATGAAAGAGCTTGGCCGCGCCCTGCGGATTGGTACCAACCACGGCTCATTGTCCGACCGGATTCTGAACCGGTACGGCGACACGCCACTCGGCATGGTCGAAAGTGCATTGGAATTTGTCAGGATTTGCCGGCGGCACAATTACCACGACATCATTCTCTCAATGAAATCGAGCAATGTGAAGGTGATGATCGCGACCTATCGCCTGCTCGTTGCCCGGCTCAACTCCGAAGGCCCTGACTGGAATTACCCGCTGCACCTCGGCGTCACCGAGGCCGGCGGCGGCGAAGATGGTCGCATCAAATCCGCCATTGGCATTGGTGCGTTGCTCGAAGATGGCCTCGGCGATACCGTCCGCGTCTCGCTGACCGAGGACAGCCTGCGCGAAATCCCGGTCTGCCGGGAACTTGTGGGCAAGTATAATTTGCCAGCCAGCAAAGCGCCGGCACTGCCGCCAGTAATTGAAACGCGCGACCCGTTTGCCTACCAACGCCGCGCGACGCAGTCAGTTATCATTAATGGCGTTGCCGTCGGTGCCGGCAACCCGGTGCGCGTTTGTGCCGCGCAGGGGACTGCCGATTTGCCGGCGGAATTTCCCCCAACTGCACCAGAGATTTTGGAAGTGAATCCATTGGCGTTACCAGATTTTAGCAAAATGCCGGTCCGCCTGTTGACCGTGCGCGCCGGCACCGGGTTGGAGCCGATTGCGGCGTATCGGCTATTGGCCGCGCGTGCGCCGGACTGGCCAATTTTGTTGCGCGACAATACCGGCAATTTGCTGACAACAAGCACGAACCTCGGCGCGTTGCTGTGCGATGGCATTGGCGATGCCGTGCAAGTGGCCGGCCCGGTGATGCTGGCGTACAATGTTTTGCAGGCGGCCGGCTGCCGGTCGTTCAAGGCCGACTATGTGGCTTGTCCGAGTTGTGGGCGGACGCTCTTCGACTTACAGGCTGTGACAGCGCGGATCAAGGCGCGCACGGCACACTTGAAGGGTGTGAAGATTGCGATTATGGGCTGCATCGTCAACGGTCCCGGCGAGATGGCGGACGCGGATTTCGGGTACGTTGGTACCGCGCCTGGCAAAATCTCGCTGTGGGTCGGCAAGACACAAGTGAAACAGCACATTCCAGAAGCGCAGGCGGTGGACGAACTCATCGCATTGATCAAGCAACATGGCCGGTGGATTGAACCGCCGGCGAAATAAGGAAAACATGAAACAAATCATCACCATCATCACCGTTTGTCTGCTCGCCGGCAGCGCATTGGCGAATGACATCGATTGGCAGAAGAACTACGACAGCGCGCTGGAACAGGCGAAAAAAGATAAGAAGCTTGTGATGGTGGACATTTACACTGACTGGTGCGGCTGGTGCAAAAAACTCGACCGCGATACCTACAGCGATAAAGACGTCCAAGCCAAGCTCGCAAAAAATTTCATCGCGGTGAAGATTAACCCGGAAAAGAGTCAAAAAAACGCTCAGCTTGCGGAACAGTTTGGCAAGGCCGGCTACCCGCACATTGTATTTCTAGACAGCAATGGCAAGAAATTCTCCGAAATCATCGGCTACAAACCAGCTGCGGACTTTCTGCAAAAATTGGAGCAAGTTTCCACAAAGCCCAACACGAAATGATCCGGCCCTGGGAAATTAAGAGTTCCCGGCGTGTACTCGACTGCCGCATCTTCCAAGTGCGCCATGATGTGACCGTCAACCCGCGCACCGGTCAGCCACACGACATGTACGTGTTGGAGCAGCCAAACTGGGTCAATGTCATTCCGCTGACGCCCGATAATCACGTTGTCATGGTTGAACAATGGCGTCACGGCACCCGCACGATCGAACTCGAAACACCCGGCGGCTTGATGGATGCCGGCGAGTTGCCGGTGGAATGCGGCCGGCGCGAATTGCTCGAAGAAACTGGCTATGCGCCGGACAAAATGGAACTGCTGGGCACGGTGTATCCCAATCCCGCCATCCAAAGCAACCGGCAGCACTACGTCCTTGCCACCGGTTGCCGGCAAGTCGCGGAGTTGAAACTCGATCACGCCGAGGACATTGTTGTCCGGTTGGTTCCGCTGGCGGAGATACCGGATTTGATTCGCACCGGTAAAATCATGCACGGCATCGTTATCGGCGGTTTTTATTGGCTGAACGCGCGGGCGTAACCAGTGGTTCAGACTTGCGTCGGGGGCGCGACTGCGTGACATTGTCACAGATGAAGTTCGCATCAGCAATTTCAACACAGGCTGACCTGCTTGATTTGGTTCAAGACTTGGACCGGCAGATCCGCGCGAGTTTTGGCTCGGGAAAAATTGATCTGGTGCTGTTGTTTGCGCATCCGGATGTGCTCCGCGCGAATACCGGTTTGGCCGAGACCATCCGGCGCGGTCTCGGTGCCCGACATATCGTCGGCTGCAGTGGTGCCGGCATCCTTGGCAACCGGCAAGAGTGTGAACAGCAACCGGCAGTGTCGGTGTTGGCGGCGCAGTTACCGGGGGTGGAAGTGGTGCCATTTTCGATCTCGGCAGAAATGCTGTTGGAAGCAACCGGCCCGACCTTCTGGCATTTTCAACTGGAAGTGACACCGGAAACACACCCGAACTTGCTGGTGTTCCTTGATCCATTCAGCATCCCGGCTGCGACGTTGGTGGAGGCGCTCGGCGAAGCGTATCCGGCCGCGCCGCTCATTGGCGGGTTGGCCAGCGGTGGCCGGCAACCCGGCGAGAGCCGGCTGTTTTGCGATGACGAGACGCTGGATGCCGGCGCGGTGGGAGTGGCGTTGTCCGGCAACGTTGAATTGCGCGCGCTGATTTCGCAAGGCTGCCGGCCGATTGGCCAGCCGTTGACGATCACGCGGGCGGACAATAACGTGATTATTGAGCTGGGTGGCCGGCCGCCATTGGCGGTGTTGCAGGAGTTGCTGCCGCAGTTACCGGCGGGTGATCAGAAGCTGGCGCAAATGGCGGTGTTGCTTGGCCGCGTGATCAATGAGTATCAGGAAGATTTCGCCCAAGGCGATTTTTTGGTGCGCAACCTGGTCGGCCATGACCCGGCGTCCGGCGCGCTGGCCATCGGCGATTGGGTGCGGGCCGGGCAGACAGTCCAGTTTCAAGTGCGTGATGGCGCAACTGCCGCGGCGGATTTGGATGCGTTATTGCGGCGCGAACACGAGCAGGCCGGTCGCGCGCCGGTCCGTGGCGCGTTGTTGGTGAGCTGCATGGGACGTGGCGCCGGGATGTACGGCGAACCGAATCACGATATCGAAGCGCTCCAACGAGTGCTTGGCCCGTTACCGGTCGCAGGTTTTTTTGCAAATGGCGAAATCGGACCGGTTGGCTCAAAATCATTTGTGCATGGTTTTACGAGTGTGATCGGTCTGTTTGCTGAACCGGCTGTTAAGGACACGCCGGCATGAAATGGCTGGCCGGTGTGAGCTTAGTCTGGTTGGCCGGTGCGGTCGCGATTGCGGAATTTGACTTGGCGGTATTGGCCCGGCAAACCCAGCCGGCGATTGTGCGGCTCGATATTTACGATCGGTCTGGTAATGAGATTGCCAGTGGCAACGGATTCTTTGTATCGGCGGATGGCAAGTTGGTGACGGATTTTCATCTGGTCGAGAAAGCTGCACATGTAATTGCTAAACTCGTTACCGGTGAACTATTCCGCGTTGAAGGCATGCTAGCTACAGATGTGAAAAATGATCTGGCTTTGCTCAAGCTCACTACCAGCAATCAGACATTTTTGGCTTTCGGCGATACCGGCTCACTCGTGACCAGCCAACGCGTAGCGATTATCAGCAGTCCATTGCAAATGATGCGGTCGCGCACTGAGGGAACGGTTTTGAATAAGACGCTCCTGGTCATTGGTACTGACACGACAATGCCGGCCGAGGTGGAAGGGATGGTGTTGGCGGTGCGGACGCTGTATGGGGATACCCGGCGCATTCAAGTTTCCGCTACGATTGATCCGCGGGCGGGTGGGTCGCCAGTGGTGGATGAGCACGGTGCGGTCATCGGCGTTATCCGCGCACTGGTGCGTGACCCCCGGTTGTTGAATTACACAATCCCGGTCGAGGCGGTCAGTAAATTGTTGATCAATACCAGTGCAAAGCCTGTGCCGCTCCTGCCCGGACATAAAGTTGGTGACAATACCGACATCGAAATCTTTCTGTCACTCGAATGGAAACGTACTGTGGCCGCGCGAGAATCGGGGGATTGGCCGGCCGTGTTGGCAGCGGCACAGGCGTTGGCAAGCCGGTATCCCGGCTATGCGGAAGCGCATGCGTGTGTGGGCTCGGCTTACATGGAACTGAAATCTAACGACAATGCCGTGGTCGCCTACCGGCACGCCATACAGCTTGATCCGGACTACGCCTACGCTTGGATTGGCCTCGGCGTTAATTACCTCGCGCAAGGCAAAGATGACGAGGCGATTGCTGCGTACCAGCAAGCTATTAAAATCCAACCGGATTCTGCATTGCCATGGTGCAAATTAGGCGAGTTGTATTGCCAACAGGAAAAATATGGCGAGGCGATTACTGCATACCGGCAGGCGACACAGTTTGATCCTGACGATCCATCCGGCTGGGGAAATCTTGGTGTCAGCTACGAAGGTCAGGGCAAATGGATTGAGGCAATTGCGGCATACCAGCGCGCGGTGGAATTGGAGCCTGATTATCCGTTTGTTTGGGTACGACTCGGTGTGACTTGCGGCCAAAGCGGCCGGCAAGGCGAGGCATTGATGGCATACCGGCAAGCCACACAATACAAGCCGGACTTTCCGGCAACGTGGCTGAGTCTGAGTGTA
>Ga0118677_10003072_pt1 | contig 32329 bp, 22 predicted proteins | sample AliMusrvi5mmetaG_FD_86154 | JGI IMG/M metagenome (GOLD analysis project Ga0118677, IMG submission 86154) | reverse complement strand
GGCTGGAGAACAGCATGGCGCCGGGGTAGCTGGCCGGAGCTTCCGGCGCAAAGGCGTTCAGCGGCGTGAAGGGGTTGTACCACTCCTCGTTCAGGTAGCCGCGGTCCTCGCCGCCGCCTTCGCTCCAGCGGAAGTGCCATTCCCAGCGGCCGGTGGAGCCGACGCGCCAGTTGTAGAACCCCCAGGAGAGGCGGTCCATGCCGCAGTTGTAGAGCCACAGCGTCCGCCCCTTCTGTGGCGTGAGCGTCATGAGGCGCTCGCTGGGCCGGCCGGCGTGCGTGGCGATGATGTCGTGATGATCGACCAGTGCGGTGTAGTCCCGGCCCGAGTTGGTGTCGCCCATGGGCGTGACCAGGATGTTGCCAACACCGGCCTCGCGAAGATAGTCGGCGTAGAGATCGGTCTGCTCGAGGTTGCGGTTCCAGGGATTGGGCGTGTCGCGCGGCTCGTCCACCGACTGCACAGCCACGGGGAGCCCGCACTGTTTTAGGAACTCCGCGTACTTGCGGGCGCCGGTTATGAACTCCGCCTTGAACTGCGGCAGCTCCAGTTCGCATCCCGGATTCCGATCCACGCGCGTGTCGAGGTGCTTCCTGCCGATCGCGCGCCCCATGCCCAGCGACGAGGAGAGGCTCATCTGCAGCGGGTGCCGCCCCATGCCGACTTCCCGGGCAATCTCATACAGGAAGCCGCGCGGCACGCCGTCGGTTTCCGGACCGTCCACCGTCACGCCGGTCAGGCCGATGTCGACCATGAATTTCAGCTGCTCAGTCACGATCCGCCGGCGCGCCACGGGATCTGCCATGGCAGGCGCGCTGTACCACAGGCCGAACGAGTACGGCAGCACCTGCTCGAGGCGGATCGGCCAGATTTTCAGGCTGACTGGCAGCACAACGGTCTTGCCGGCGGCAGCAACCGTAACGGAGCCGGCATAGCCGCCGGGCGCGGCGTCGGCCGGCACGCGCATCCAGGCCCAGAACGAGCGAGTCAGCCCATTTTCCAACAACACCTGGTTCGCGGGGATCAGGGCTTCTTCGTGCGGATCGATGCCGCGCAGCCGGTAATCCTGAAAGAACCAGCGAGCTGACGAAGCCGGGATCGTGGCCGGCCCCTTCAGGTCGGAAAGCGTGACTGTGCACGTGCCGAGGTCCTTAAACGCGCTGATCCCCAGGCGGAAGATCAGGTTCTGGCCCGGCGCGGCGGCCAGGTCATAGGCGTTGTGCCCACGCTCGCCCCTGCCGGGCGTAGTGTCCGGCCTCACAACGGTCAGAGCGTCCGGCACAAAGCAGAGGAAGTCGTCCTCGTCGGGGCCGCGCGTCACCGGCCGCGGCACATGGGTCTTCTGGGACGCGTAGAACAAGCGGATGCGCTCCTCGCGGATGACATTGCTCATGGCGGCAAAGGCGGCTTCCTCCTTTGCGGGCAGGGCGATCAGCGCGCTGAGTTGCATGCCGCAGGCCTCGATTGCCAGCTTGCCGCCCGTGACTGTGGCGTTGACCTCGTACACCGGGTACATGCGGTCGATAAAATCGAGCCAGAGCGCATTGGGCCGCTCGGAATAGCGTGTGTGCAGGAAGCGGAAGAAGTATTTCTCACCGTACAGGTCCGCAGCCGCGGGTGTGTCGTCCAGCACGGTTGTGCCGCCAACCTTCAACCGAAACCGCGGGTTTCCGATGTCCCGGCGCAGCACCATACCGGCCGCTACCCAGACGCGGTAGTCGCCGTCGGGCAGCGCAGTTTCAAACGAGAACGGCTTGCCGGACGGCGAGTAGACGCCGTTGCCGGTCAGCGGATCGGGCCAGCTCTTGCCGCAGTCCGCGAGGTCCCCCTTCCGCACGAAAGCGGGGGAGGCGGCCGGTGTCGCCGTGAAGCCGTCCATCGGTTTCCCCTTGCCGAAACAGAAGGCGGAGGCGCCCGTTGGCAGGGGCACGGTCATCTTGAGCCCCAGCGCATCCTCCTTGAGCAGGCGGATGTTGTCCACAAACCAGACCAGGTCATGGTCCTGAGGCGGCGTCACGAAGAACTTGCACCTGACCATGGCCCGCAAATCGACCTTGTCCTGCGGCTCGAGCTCGCTCCAGTTGCGCCCCTCCTTGCCGTTGCGTCTGGGATGGTTGATGGGAATCAGGATGGTCTGGCGGCCAGGGACAACCGAGGTATGCAGCGAACAGCGGGTGACGTAGTTCGTCGCGCGTGCGTCCAGAAGTTCCAGCGTACAGGCTGAGCGTTCACTGCCGGGCACGTACACGTCCATGGCAAAATAGTCGTAATCCTGCCACCCAGCCTTCTGCTCGCCATTGAAGTACAGGACAGCATACGGGGCGCCCTTGGCAAAGACCGCGCGGCAGCAGTACTTGCCCGTGAAGGCATTGTCCGGCGAACGGTCGAGCGAGACGTTTTCGCTCCCCTGGCCGAAAACCTGCACCTCGGCGGAATCCTCAAAATCGAAGAGCACGCGGACACCCTTGTCCTGCGCCGCGGCGGTGAAGGCCATCAGGCCAGATCCCAGCAGCAGGCTCAGCAGCGCGCGCCGGGACTTGTATGCGTTTGTTTTCATGATTTTGTTATGCGCCCTTGGTGACTGCACGATTTCCGAATCGTCCCTACCTCAACAACCTTCCCCCTCACACCTGCCGCAACTGCGGGAAGAGGATCACGTCGCGGATGGCCTCTGCGCCGGAGAGGATCATGGCCAGGCGGTCCACGCCGAGCCCCATGCCTCCAGCCGGCGGCATGCCGTGCTCGAGCGCAGTAAGGAAATCCTCGTCGATCTTCTCCTGCGCGCCGGCCGCCTGCTCTGCAAACCGCGCCCGCTGCTCGAGCGGGTCGTTCAGCTCGCTGTAGGCCGGGGCGATCTCCTGCCCGGCAATGACCAACTCGAATACGTCGGCGGAATCCGGGTCGTCCGGACAGCTTTTGGCCAGCGGAATGAGCGCCCTGGGCAAGCGCGTGACAAACGTCGGCTGGATCAGCGTCTTTTCGATCAGCTTCTCGTAGACCTCGTGCGTGATCAACAGCTTGTCCCAGGCCGAATCGAGGTCCAGCCCCGCTGCGGCGGCGCGCTCCCGCGCGGTCTCCAGCGGCAGCTCGAACCAGTCCGCGCCCATGCGCTCGCGAATCAGGTCGCGATAGGGGCGCTCGCGGAAGGGAGTCTCGAAGTCGATGGCCGCATCGCCCTCGCCCACACGCAGCGTGTTGTAGACGGTCTGGGCCACGTGCCGGATGAGCCCCTCAACCAGCGCCTTCATGGAGCGCAGGTCGCCGTAGGCCTCGTACAGCTCCATCATCGTGAACTCGGGGTTGTGCGTGCGGTCGAGCCCCTCGTTGCGGAAGCAGCGGTTGATCTCGAAGACCTTGTCGAACCCGCCGACCAGCAGGCGCTTGAGGTGCAGCTCCAGCGCGATGCGCAGATACATATCCGCGCCGAGCGCGTGGTAGTGCGTGACGAACGGCCTGGCCGACGCGCCGCCGGCCATGGACTGCATCATCGGCGTCTCGACTTCCTGGAACCCGCGTTCGTGCAGGTAGGAGCGAATCTCGCGGACCAGCGCGATGCGCCGGTCGAAGCGCGTCCGCACCTCGGGATTTGAGGCCAGGTCCAGATAGCGCTGGCGGTAGCACTGCTCCGTGTCGCGCAGGCCATGAAATTTTTCCGGCATGGGCAGCAGCGCCTTGGAAAGCAGGGTCCACTCGGAGACCTCGATGGTCTGCTCGCCCATGCGCGTGGTGAAGAGCCTGCCGGTTACGCCGACGTGGTCACCGAGGTCCGCAAACTTGAAGGCGTCGAAGGCCGCGTCAGGCAGCGCACCGCGCTTGACGTAGATTTGAAAGCGGTCGCTGCCGTCGCGCAGGTCCGCGAAGATCGACTTGCCCATGCCGCGGATGGTCATGAGCCGGCCGGCCGCGCGCACGATCTTCCCTTCGGCAAACCCGGCGCGGATCTCCGCCAGGCGCCCGGTGCGCTCGAAAGCCGCGCCAAAGGGGCGATACCCCAGTTTCTCCAGCTCCCGCATGTTTGCCAGGCGCTGATCCCGGTATTCGTTGCTGCTCGCTGCGTCCGCCATGACAACCCCGTTTCTGCTTTCTGCCCAGATAGTGCGAATCATGCCCAAACCTTGCCCCGCTTGCCATAACAAAGCATGGGCAGGTGGAATCCCGACGAATCGCGTCAGCACCGCCCGTTGCGTTCAGACCAGTTGCATCCAATATTGACGCTTACCGCGCGAAGTTCTATCGTTCACAATGTAAATGGGCTCGGGGCATCGCTTGACGGTAATCTTTTACGAATCCGATGACTGGCCGTATCACATCGGCCAAAACGAATACAGGAGGATGATTGCATGAACCGCTGGAACTTGACCGGGTGTCTTGTGGGCGCGATATTCCTGATGGCCGCGCAGGCGCCGGCCGCGCCGAGCGTGACGATTTACAACCAGAATTTCGCCGTCGTGCGCGATCAACTGGCCCTGGATTTAAAGAAGGGCGTCAACGAAATCAGCGCAACGGATATCACAGCGCACCTGGAGCCGAATTCCGTGGTTCTGCGCGACCCGGATGGGAAGCGCAGCTTACGAATTCTGGAACAGGACTATCGCGCGGAACCGATTTCAGAAGGCCTGCTCCTCTCCCTCTACGAGGGGAAGGAAATCACATTTCTTCGGGACACCAATGCCATTCTCGGAAAGATCATCCGCAGCGGCTATGTGCCGCACAGCTCCGGGATGCAACGATACGGCCAGGACTATCGGATGATGCAGGGGGCCTACGCGTCCCCGCAAAACGGCGGCGGCCAACCCATCATCGAAGTCGACCACCAGCTTCGCTTCAGCCTGCCCGGCCAACCGCAATTTCCGTCGCTGCCGGATGACACAATACTCAAGCCAACGCTGCACTGGCTTCTGGAGACCGACCAGGGGGGAAAATCGAAGGCGGAACTATCCTACGTGACCGGCGGCATGGCGTGGGCGGCGGACTACAACCTGGTGTCCCCCGAACTGGATGACCGGATGGATATTGTCGGGTGGGTGACAATGGACAACCAAAGCGGCAAGACCTTTGCAAACGCCCGCATCAAGCTCATGGCCGGGGATGTAAACAAGATCCAACCTGATGGTGCTGCATACGATCGTTCTGAATATCTGGGTTTCAGCGGGGCTGCCAGGGGCATGCAACCTCCTGTTTCGGAGAAAGCCTTCGACGACTACCATCTCTATGTGTTGAATCGCCCGGTGACCTTGCACGACCGCGAAACCAAACAGGTGGAATTTATCCGGGCAGCCAACGTCAAGTCTGACCGCATCTACGTGTACGATGGCGTCATGCTGGATCGCAACCGCTACCGCGGCTATGCATTGGAAAATATCCGCCAGGATCGCGACTATGGCACCAAGTGCAACCCCAAAGTGTGGGTCATGCGGGAGATCAAGAACTCCGAATCGAATCGCCTGGGAATCCCGCTCCCGGCGGGCCGGGTTCGCTTCTATCGCCAGGACACGGATGGCCAGCTTGAGTTTACGGGAGAAAATACGATCGATCACACGCCGAAGGACGAGACCCTGCGAATCTACACGGGCAATGCGTTTGACATCAGCGGAAGCCGGAAGCGCACCGACTTCAAGATCGACAACTCCCACAGCTGGTGTGACGAATCCTTTGAAATCAAGCTCCAGAACCACAAGGAGAAGGAAACCGTCGAAGTGCGCGTGGTGGAACATCTGTACCGCTGGACCAACTGGACGATTACGGAGAAGACCAACACATTCCTGAAAACCGACTCGCAGACAGCGGAATTCCGATTGCAGCTGAAGCCCGGCGAGGAGCAAACCATCACCTACACGGTGCACTACAGCTGGTAAGCCATGCAGTACCTACCTCGAACGCGTGCGGGCGCACTGGCGCTTTGTTGCCTGGCGCTATCTGCGGCAGCCCAGTCCAGCGACAGCACGCTGGGGCGCCCCTCGCCCGCGCCTGCGTATCCTGGCGTGTTGCCGGTGATCTGTGCGGCAGAACCGCACACCCATACCAATACTTTCGCGATCAGCCCCGCCATGCTGGCGGACCTGCAAGCCAGCGATTTCTCCACGCGCGAAGCCGCGGTGGCCGCGCTGGTTCGCATCGGTACGCCGGCATTGCCGGCGTTGCGGGAACTGGCCGACAAGGCTGGAGCGGACGCGGCCTGGTGGGTGCGGGCAACCATCCAGCAGATCGAAGGGACTGCGGCACAAAGTGAAGGCACGTCTGCATTTGTTGCCGGAATCCCGGAATTGCTGGCACAGGGGCTGACAACGGAAGTGCTGGCAAATCTGGCACCTCTGTCACCGGCTGCCACAGGCGCACTGGTCGAAAAATATCTGCGTCTCGAAATCGGCATGGACTGCCTGTACTCGCTCCGTCCGGCGCAGGTTCTGCCCCGGGCCGTCGAGCTATTGCAGGTGCAGACCGACCCCTTTTACCAGGCAATGTTGTTGCGCCTGATCCGCAATGTGCTGGAGCGCACCTTGCTGCCACCACCCGGAACGCCGGCCCCAGGCGACCCGCGAAAGGGCATTGCCTACGTCGGCGCCAGCCCGGAGGTCGCTGTGTCAGTCCGCCCATTCTTGACGCACCCCCATCCGCTGCTCCGCCGCGAGGCGTTGCTGATTATGGCCTGGGGGCAGATCCCGGCCGGGCGGAAAGTGCAGAAAGCGGTTCTTCAGGATCCAGATCCCATTGTGGCGCGTGAGGAACGCCGCCTGCAGGGGCTCCTCGACACAGGAGCTGCCGCGACACCAGACCCCGACATCGCCTCGTGGATCAAGGCCTGCACGGCTGCCCTGAACCAGGACACCGATGGCCTGGCTCAGTTGGGTGCCTATTATGCATTGTACGAACTGGTCGGCGACTTCCCGGCCGAATTGGCGGGCGCGGTTGCGGTAACGGAAGGACGGGCCAAGGATGCAATCGCCTGGCTTCTCAGCCAGGATGCGGCGGGCCGTGCCTATCTCCTGCGTGCCGGGTGGGAGCGTTTTCCGGAACCTGCCCCAGCCACGCTCCGCAAGCTTCTGGCACTCCGGGAGTATGACCTGAAGCGCCAAAACATTCAGGAAAGTCATGCGTACTGGCCGGAACCGACACGGGCCCTCCTCTGGCGCAATTACATCAACGACACTGCCGCCTGCGGCTGTGAGCGCCTCTCGGGTGCCGCAGCCAACCGTAACCGCGAATTTCTGAGCAATCTTGACGCCTTGGGGCAGGGCAAACTCGGCGCGGAACTGACCAACCGAATGTCACGCCCCTTGGCCGCTGTAACCATCCCTGCGTTCGAACCGTGGTACCAAATTTGTGCGAGCAACGCATTCTCAACCCGCCTGCCGGTCGCCACGGGAGCCATCCGTGGCCTGCTCGTGTCTGATCTGGCCGGCGCCAGGGCATTGGTGAAGTGTTGCGGAAATCTTGCCGTGGGAGACCTTGGGGCGGCCACGCGCCCTTCGTTCGCACGCGATCTGATCGTCCTGCACCCGTGCGTGGACCTGCTTGATGACAACGAACTCAGCGCCCCCCTGCGCGAACTCTGGCGTGCGCGCGGTCTCCCCGCCCTCCCAGCTGCTTCCACGGAGCGCACCAAACTTGCTGCGGATCCCCTGCAGATGCCCACCGCACTCTGGGGGTTCCTGATGCAGAATAATGCCTTCTACATGAATCTTGTCGGGCGCTACCTCGCCACCACGCTCTCGCTCCGGCATCTTCCGCTGCTCGTCGCCCTGCTGGAATATAATCCGCGGGCGACGGTCTTCCTCGCGGAGCTGGATGCCCGCGACGCGGTGCCTGCCATCACCCGCGAAGTGCTCTCCCGACGCAAAAGCTATTACCTCTCCTATAACCATGACCTCTTCCACGGCGTGGCGCACTTCGGCATTCTGGATGCCGCACCGGTCGTAGAAACCTATACGAAACAGGATACCAACTGGCCGGACGAAGGCGCGAAAACCCTGGCAGGCTACGAAAAGTCACGATATTGCTGGACGCTAGATATTGAGGCCGCCGCCACGAACCCCCTGGCCGCCGGAATACTGAACGAGATCATGGGAAGTTTGCGCGCCGGTCGGCGCACCTGTTACACAGCCAATGATCGCGTCCGCATGTTCTGCGAAAGGGGACTCGCCCGGATGGGAGTCGTGGAGAATACGGATGCGAAACCACGCACAGCTGGCGGCCATGAATAGTGACAACCAGGGCGTAAGGTGCCTGACAGACAAGAGTTCGCGCGGTATCCGGCGGGCGCGACTAGGTGCGGCAGTGTTCTGCTGCCTGGCGTTGACGGGATGCGCGCAGCTGATCCCCATGACGCGGGAGGCAGGCACAGAAACAAACGTCTGTTCCGCCGTCTTGTCCGCCACACAACATCCACCGGCAACGACAACGAACACAAGCGAGATTCTTCCCGCATTGCTGGCGGACCTTCAGGACCATGATTTTGTCAAGCGAGAGACTGCAGCCGCCCGCATCATTGACATCGGTGCGCCGGCGTTGCCCCCATTGCGCGAGCTGGCCGGAAAGACCGGGGATCCCGCAAACTGGTGGGCGCTGGCAATCATCCAGCAAATCGAAACCAACACGGCCCAACGGGTGAGTTTCGACAAAACGTTCCGTCGCCTCAAGGATGTCGCCGAGGAGGATGCGGTCCGCACCGCGGCATGCGAAAACCTTAGCCAGTTGCGCCGCAACGAGATCATCCCGGATTTGATTGCCATCCTGGCCGAGAAGAAAATTCGAAATACGCGCTTTGGCGTTGCCGTAAAACAAGCGATCCAGGGCACTGGCGACACAGGCGTTCTTGCCATGATCAACGCCCTGGATCATCCACTCAGCAAGGAACATCGCGCGAATCTAATCTGGGCGTTGGTGCGACCGCATGCCGAGGCGGCCATCCCCGCCCTGACTGCCTGCTTGAGCGATACTGATTTGGACATCCGCAGGAACGCAATCAGCGCGCTGGGACAGGTTGAGGACCAGTCCGCTGCCAGGAAACTACTGCCATTTCTTAACGACGCGGAAACGAAATACACCGCATTGTCGGCACTTGAGAGACTGGCGAAGCGTTCGTTCCATCGGAACATTGAAGACTGCAGGGCGTGGTGGGCGGAAGAATTGAAGGTCAAGCCACCAGTTGTCCCCACAACGCCCACGCCTGTATCGTGATTCTCTACGCGGCTCACTGCCGGGCAAGGCGGGCGTTAGTGCGGCACAAACGGCGAGAGAGCGCGGAGCTTGGTCACGACCTTGGGCATGTGCTCCAGCACGTAGTCGATCTCCTGGTCCGTGTTGTAGCGGCTCAGGCTGAAGCGGATCGAACCATGCGCGGCAGTGAACGGTACGCCCATGGCGCGGATCACGTGCGAGGGCTCGAGCGAGCCGGATGAGCAGGCCGAGCCGGACGAGGCGCAGATGCCGAGGTCGCTCAGGTGGTAGAGGATCGCCTCGCCCTCGATGAACTCGAAGCTCATGTTGCTGGTGTTCGGCAAACGGTGGCGGGTGTCGCCGTTGACGCGCGCATCCGGACAGGAGAGCAGCCCTTTCTCGAGGCGGTCGCGCAGCCGCGCCACGCGCGTCCGCTCCTCGTCCATGTGCTTGGCCGCCAGTTCCGCGGCTACGCCCAGCCCCACGATGTACGGCACATTCTCCGTGCCGCCGCGCCGGCCGTGCTCCTGGTGTCCGCCGATCAGGTAGGTCTTCAGGCGCGTGCCGCGCCGCACATAGAGCGCGCCGATCCCCTTGGGCGCATGCAGCTTGTGACCGGAGAGCGACAGCAGGTCCACGGGGAGCGTCCGCACGTCGACCGGAATCTTGCCGACCGCCTGCACAGCGTCCGTGTGCAGGATGCCGCCGGCGGACTTCACGATCTTGGCAATCTCCTCCAGGGGGAAGATCACGCCGGTCTCGTTGTTGGCCCACATCACGCTCACCAGGCACGGGCCGCCGTAGACCGCCTCGCGCAGCGCCGCGAGGTCCAGCTGCCCCACGCCGTCGACCGGCAGTTCGACCACCTTGTAGCCGTGCTCGCGGAAGTGGCGGCAGGGACCGAGCACCGCGGGGTGCTCGACACGCGAGGTAATGATCTTCGCCGACGGGCCGAGCGTCTCGGCTGCGCCGTAGATGGCCATGTTGTCGCTCTCCGAGCCGCAGCTCGTGAAGATGATCTCCGACGGGTCGGCATGGATCAGCGCGGCCAGCTTTTCGCGCGCCGCCTCGACATACCGCGCCACCTGCCCGCCGAAGAAGTGCATGCTCGACGGGTTGCCCCAGAGCTTCTCGAAGAATGGCAGCATGGCGTCGCGCACCTCGGGTGCGACGCAGGTGGTGGCGTTGTTGTCGAGATAAACCAGGCGTGCCGCCTGGTTTATATTTGACGCTTGCGTTGTCATGTCAACTCTCGCGGGTTTCCGAATCCGTGGTGCAGGCGCCCCGCCTGCCCTTTTCTGCAGGCGGGACGCCTGCACCACAGGGCTCCTACTTGCCTTCTTCAATGACCACGATCTCCGGCGCGACGCACTCGCACAGCCGGGCCTGGATGAAGTCGCGCCGCGTCAGCTCCGAGGTCTGGCATCCTGCGCACATGCCGCGGAAGGCGATGGTGACGCGGTCGCCGGCCACATCCACCAGCTCGACATCGCCGCCGTCGCGCTGCAGCGCGGGGCGGATCTCGCGGTCCACGACCTCCTCGATCAGCTTCATCTTCTGGATGTTGGTGAGCTTGCGCGGCGCTGCCGCGGGCGCGGCGGCCTTGGCGGTCTCGCGCTCGGCCTTGACCCGGTCCACCAGTTCCTGAATCTTGTCGCGGCAGCCGCCGCAGCCGCCGCCGGCTTTGCAAAAGTTTGTGACCTGGTCCACCTCGGTGAGGCTGTTCTCGCGCACCACCCGAAGGATCTCGTTTTCCGAGACGCCGAAGCAGGTGCAGACGATGTTCTCCTCGAGGTTCTTCACCGTGGTCTCGCCGGTGCGGTAGTTGTGGATCGCCACTTCCAGCGCTTCGCGCCCCATCACAGAGCAGTGCATTTTCTGGTCCGGCAGGCCGCCGAGGAATTGGGCGATTTCCTTGTTGGTGATCTTCTCGGCCTCGGCCAGGGTCTTCCCTTTGATCATCTCGGTCAGGGCGGACGAGGAGGCAATGGCGCTGGCACAGCCGAAGGTCTGGAACTTCGCCTCCGCGATGCGCCCCTTAGCGTCGAGCTTGAACGTCAGCGTCAGCGCATCGCCGCACGCCAGCGAGCCGACCGTACCTGTGCCATCGGGCTTTTCCACGCGCCCGACGTTCCGGGGGTTGCGGAAATGATCCAGCACCTTGTCGGTATAATCCCACATGACCAGTTCTCCGGTTGCGTCCCTTCCCCAATAGGATACCGCAGCAAGGCGCGAATGGAAAGCCGGACAACGACGATCTGCGGTCGTCTTCCTGCTTTGACGAGTTCTACAGAGGCTTGCACAAGCAGGTAACCAGTTGTTCGAACAGGGACGGTTCTCCGAACTGTCCGCGGACGCCTCGGAGAGGCGTCCCTACCTCATATTCGCAAGACTCAATAGATGGAATCTTTCCGATTCCAGATCCTGGATTTCAGATTCCAGATCTCGATGCCCCACCAGATCGCGGGCGGCAGCACGATGCACAGGAAGGAGATGGTCTGCAACAGGTCGGCCCGGCTGCCTGGGACCCACAGCAGCGCCACGTAGCCGCCGGCCAGCGCGCTGACGCTCAGGACCAGCAGGCTGCGCAGCTCGGCCCAGCGCAAACCGCCAGATGCCGGCGGCCGCGCGGCAAACCCGAGAAACGGCACCAGCAGCAGCGCCGGACAGAAATGCCACGGCTGCAGAAAGGTCCGACCCAGCACGACCTGCGCCAGCAGACCGACCAGCAGACCCTGCGCCAGACTCTTCCGGCGCCAGCAGATCCACGCGCCAGCAGCAGCAGCCAGCAGGTTGCCGGCCAGACCGCACGCGCGCAGGCAGCCGGGCGACAGACCGAACCAGGCACCCAGCAGTGCATGCAGCGACCGGATGATCTTGCCGGCCTCGCGCTGCAGGCCGTCGAACGTCGCGCCTCCGATCCAGAAAGGCCAGTAGAGCGCTGCCAGCGTGGCAACGCACACCAGCGCCAGCAGCGCAATCCGGCCGAGTGCCACCTGCCACGCGCGTTCTTCGTCAGCCATCCAGAGCCAGACGACAATGATCGGCGCAAGCGCCAGCAGAGAGAGTTTGATGGCGCAAGCCAGCCCGAACAACACGCCGGCCGCGGCTACGCGGCCGGTCGACACGCGGTCCAACGCCAGCAGCAGCAGGATCAGCAGCAGCCCGAGCCACCCTTCCAGATGCACGTTCTGAAAGATCTCCAGCAGCAGCAGGGGGTTCAGGCCGATCCAGGCGAACCCGACCCAGCGCGCGCGACGGTCCAGCCGTGGATGCCGTGCCAGCAGCAGAAGCACAAACACAAACGGGATTGCCAACAGCAGCTTCAGCAGCCAGAAGTCGGCCACCACGCCGTGGTTGCCGACCGTGACTGCCTCGAACCCAAGCAGGGCCAGTGGACCATAGGCGCACTTCTGAAGCGTCCAAGGAATATTCTGCAATTGCGCCGACGGCAGCACCTGCGCCGGCGACGCGGCGTAGGGGTTGACACCTGCCACGCTCAGCATCCGCCCCTGCACGCGGAAAAGATAGATGTCGTTGGAGAAGTACGTCAGGCAGCCGAAGGCCACCAGCGCCAGCAGCGCGATTGATGCCAGCAGGAGCCAGTCGCGTCTCGATTCGTCCAACCGCCCTTCCCCCTGCCGCAGATGCCGCGCGATCACCACAATAGAAAAAATCGGCACTGCCAGCAGCAGGAAGAGGTAGACGTCGCGCAGCACGGGCATGATCTCTTCCGGCGGCAGCAGCGCGGTCAACCCCTGCGCCAGCAGCGACCCGGCGAGCCACGCGGCGCCCGGCGCGTTGACATGCTCCGCCAGAAAGCCGTCGAACGGCCGCTGCAGCGCCTGCACCGCAAAGAAGAGGAGCCAGGCGAAGACAAGACCCGGCAGCCATACATTCGGAATGCGAAGTTTCATGCGGATTTGTCGCGATCAACAGGAGCAGCCAGGTTGGCGCGATATTCCACCCGATTGATCGACACGGTAATCATGGCCTCCGGGCCAGGGCTCTCGGAAAAGCCAAGCGCCCGATAAAACGCCAGCGCCCGCTCGTTGGTTCGCAGCACTGTGCCAAAGATACGATTCAGCTTCATTTCATCGAATCCGCGCCGCAACAGCATTCGCAGGGCTTCCTTGCCGTAGCCCTTTCCCCACTCCGCAATCTCTCCAATCGTGATCTCGATCTCCGCCTCGCCGTCCGCACAGCGCTTGAAGCCGACGGTGCCGATCGGCACGGCGTCGCTCGCCCGCTCGATCACAAAGGCGTGCTCGTTGGCCCGCAGGTGCTGCGCGAACCAATTCCTCACCGCGGGGTCGTTCGGCTGGATCGGCGCGTATTTCCCGATCATGGCAGCCTGCCAGACTTCCTTCTGCCGCGCCCATGCCGCGATGAGCGCCAGATCCGATTCCCGAAACCGGCGCAGTTCGATTCTGGCTTTCATATCCTGCCGACCCCTGAAACGAACATTGCGGCCAGTGTAGTCACGCCACATCAATCCCGCCAAGGGATTTCTACCGTAATGGGTCAGTTACGGAGGGGCTGCGCCCCCTGCGGCCTCGCGCCGCGGGTGAAACAGTTCTACGGTTCAACGGCGCGGCAAACGCGACAGGTCGTCCAGGTCTTTGTGGCGACCGCTGGCACGTTTGTTCCGACGCAGATCGGCCAGCCCGATCAGGTTGACGACAAGACCGTCGAGACGGACCCGGCGTCTGCGGCGCCAGCAGTTCCGGAACGCGACGCCCGAAAGCTCCGTAAGGATCTCCAGCCGCACCGGCGCAACACCCAGCCGCACCATCCCGCCCTTGCGCAAAAAAATATCCGGCGGAACCACGTCCGCAGGAAAACCAAAGCGCCGCATGACCTTGGACACTTTGGCGGCATTGTCCGGATGCACGGCAATCCAGACATCCAGGTCCATGGTCGCGCGCGGGTACCCGTAGTACCCGACGGCATAACCGCCGACCAGCAGGTATTCAACGCGGGCGCGATGCAACAACTTCAAGAACTCTCTGAAGTCGGGCGGCAACCGGTTTGCGGCCATAGTTCACCTGCCTCAATCGCTCCATGAACGACAATCGCTCGCCGGGTGTCCGTGTAGACCACCAGTTGCTGTCATCCGGCCACTGCCCTGGCGACAGGACCTCCACCGCGCGACGATTGAGTCGACAATGGCGGGACACGTTTATGCGCCCTGTTCGCGAAGAAGCCATGCGGTAAAGAATACCCGCCGCCAGCCGGGTTGTCACCCCTCTTCACCGATCAGGGCAGGCCGATACATCTTCCTGTTTCCCGCTGTTTCGCGGTCGGAGTCGGAATCGACAAGATTTAATCGCATCGTTCGACCCTGATGCCGATACCGATTCCGACCCCGATAAAAAAGGCATAAAGGCGCCAAAACGATCAGGATACTTTCAGCCACGGCAGCATTTGCGATATAGTAGCTGGGAATGAGCGAACGAGCCATGATAGTGGCTGTCGGCATGAGCGGAGGGGTGGATTCCACTGTGACCGCCTGGCTGCTGCAGCGGCAGGGGCACGAGGTAATTGGCCTCACCATGCAGATCTGGGACGGCTCTGTCGCGTTGCCGGATGAGGGGCGCTCCGGCTGCTACGGCCCCGGCGAGGCGCAGGACATCGCTGCAGCGCACGCCGCAGCTGGAAAGCTCGGCATCCGCCACGTTACCGTGCCGCTGGCCGAGGCCTACAACCGCTGCGTGCTTGACCCCTTCCGCGCCGACTACCGCGCCGGCCGCACGCCCAACCCCTGCGTGGTCTGCAACCAGCGCATGAAGTTCGGCCTGCTGCTCGACGAGGCCCGGCGCCAGGGGATCGCCTTCGATTGCTTTGCCACCGGCCACTATGCGCGGGTGGAGTGCGACCCTGCCATTGGCCGGTACCGCCTTCTGCGTGGCGTGGATGCAACCAAGGACCAGTCCTACTTCCTTTCGCGCCTCACGCAGGAGCAGCTCAGGCAGGTCCTCTTCCCGCTGGGCGGCATGCGCAAGGAGGAGGTCGTGCGCCTGGCGCGCGAAGCCGGCTTCGGCGAGGTGGCAGACCGCGAGGAGAGCCAGGATTTCATCGAGAGCGCTAGCTATGCCCCGCTCTTCGACGCCTCGGACAATTGCCCCGGACCGATCATCGACACCACCGGCCGCGAACTCGGCCAACACCGCGGCATTGTCCACTACACCGTTGGCCAGCGCCAAGGGATCGGACTCGCCACGGGCGCACGCCTCTACGTGAAGGAACTGCGCCCGGAAACCAACACCGTGGTGATGGGGACGCGCGAGGAAGTCTTCCAGAACGGCTGCCGCGCCGAGGACGTAAACTGGATTAGCGGCGCACCACCCGCTGCCGGCGCCTTCTGCCGTGCCCTGCTGCGCTACCACCATCCCGGCGTGGAGGCGCGGCTGACGCCCCTTCTTGACGGCGCGTGGCAGGTGTCGTTTGCGGAGCCGCAATTTGCCGTGGCGCCCGGCCAGGCAGCAGTTTTCTACACGGGTGACGAGGTGCTGGGCGGCGGATGGATTGGAAGAAGTCAGGCTGAAAGTTGAAGACTGTATGAATACTCTCGAACAAAAGACGCAAGCCCTCGAAAAGCTTCTGCGCGAAGCACGGCAGGTGGCCATTGCCTATTCCGGCGGCGTGGACAGCTCACTGCTGGTGAAATTTGCGGCCGACACGCTCGGACCGCAGAACGTGCTGGCTGTGCTCGGCGAATCGGAGTCGCTCACGCAATCGAGCCTCGAACAGGCCGTGGCCGCAGCCAAAGACTGGGGCGTGGCCGTGCGCGTGACGCACACCGCGGAGATGGAGATCGAGGATTTTGTCCGCAACCCGCCGGACCGCTGCTACTACTGCAAGCGTGAGCTCTGCGGCGCGCTGCGCCACGAGGCGGAGAGCTTCTTCGGCCTCGTGCCGCTGCTGGCCGACGGCAACCAGGCTGACGATGCCGGTGACATCCGCCCGGGCCGGCGCGCGGCGCGTGAGGCCGGCGTGCGCTCGCTGCTGGCCGAAGCCGGGTTCACCAAGGCGGACGTGCGTGCGCTGTCGCGTCAGCTCGGGATCGAGGGTGCGGAACGCCCGGCCGAGGCCTGCCTCGCCTCGCGCATCCCCTATGGCACGTCCATCACGGCCAAGGTGCTGGCGCAGATCGCCGCGGCCGAGCAGGTGCTCCGCGAGGCCGGGTTCCATGGATTCCGCGTGCGCCACCATGGGCCGATCGCGCGCATCGAAGTGCCGCTAGCAGACATCCCGCGCCTGGCTGCCCTGGCGGCCACGCTGGCGCCGAAGATCCGAGCCACTGGGTACACCTACGTCGCGCTCGACCTCGACGGCTACCGTATGGGCAGCATGAATGCGGTGCTGGGGAAGAAGGCTGTAGGGGGTTAGGCTGTAGGCTGAAGAAAGAACCGCAGAATATCGAACCAGGAATTCCGAATGTCGAAGGGAACAGTAACTGCGGGCGCAATGTTTTTGTAGCGGCGCGTGTGTCACGCATCGACGGCGGCTGGCACAGCTGCCGCTACAGTTCGCAAGCATTCACATCCATATGCAGCCACTTCTTTCCATCCTGCAGCAGTTCCGCGAGCACTCCCCGCGCACAGAACTTCCTTCTGTCCCGGAGGTGCTGGCGCTGCTGCGCCTCCAGGGCGACGACTGCGCCAAGCTTTACGCTGCGGCGGACAAGTTGCGCCAGCGCACGGTCGGAGACGCCGTGCATGTACGCGGCATCCTCGAGTTCTCGAACTACTGCGCCAACGACTGCGGCTACTGCGGCATCCGGCGCAGCGGCGGGGTGACGCGCTACCGCATGGCGCCGGATGAGATCGTCACACAGGCGATCCAAGCCCGCACCTGGGGGTGCAACACGGTCGTGCTGCAGTCCGGCGCAGACCCGTGGTATACCGTCGAGCGCCTCTGCTCCATCGTGCGCGCGATCCGGCTGGCAGGCGTGCCGGCCGTGACGCTTTCGGTCGGCGTGCGAACGGCGGCGGAGTTGCGGCAGTTTGCGGCCGCCGGGTGCGACCGTTACCTGCTGCGCTTCGAGACTTCCAACCGCCGGCTCTTCCGGCAAATCCATCCGGACGAGACCTTCGCTCGCCGCGTGCAGTGCCTGGAGGACCTGCGCTCCGCACGCATCCAAGTCGGCAGCGGCTTTATGATCGGCCTGCCGGACGCATCCCTGGCGACGCTGGCGCGCGACATCCTCTTCGCCTCGCGGCTGGACCTCGACATGATCGGCTGCGGTCCGTTCCTCGCCCACCCTGACACGCCGCTGGGCGGCAAGCCGCAGCTGGAGGATCGCGAGATCTACTTCAAGACCATGGCCATCCTGCGCCTGCTCAACCCGCGGGCGCACATCCCGGCCACCACGGCGTTCGACGCACTCGATCCCAACGGACGCAACCGCGTGCTGCAGTGCGGCGCGAACGTCTTCATGCCCAACGTCACGCCCGGAAAATACCGGCGCCTGTACCAGCTCTACCCCAACAAGCCGTGCGTGGATGAGGATGGCGCGGCTTGCGCGTGTTGCGTCCGCGGTCGCATCGCCGGCCTTGGCCGCCGCATTGCAGATGGACCGGGACACTCGTTGCGGAGTCAATCGCGCGCCAAGACGGCGCGACGGTGAGCCGCAAAACCGCAGAACAGCAAAGTGTTGCATTTTGAAGTTGGGGCTGCGCCCCAAGTCTTCAACACTCTGCGGTTGAGTATTCGTCAATTTGCGGTTCGCATTGCCTCAATGACTAGAACCCATGCCCCTTCTCTCGCGATAGCGGCGGAAGAGGGCGTTGATGGAGCTGTCGGGCTGCCAGGAGCGAATGCGACTGGCCGCAACCGCATTGATATTTTGTTGATGCCTTTCCGGTTTCTATTGTCGGGACCCGATCATTCCCATGTCTTATTCTTCTTACTGGTTACGACGCAATAGGCCGTCTGGCGCGGCCGACAGTGGGGAGAGATCATGGACTCGGTCGTTGTGGGTGTCATTTCGCTGTTGCTGTTCATCTACCTTCTTGCGGCCATGCTGTGGCCCGAGAAATTCTGAGGCACTGTCATGCACGCATCCGGATGGATCCAACTCGCAGTCTTCGTCCTCGCCCTCGCGGCGATCACCAAGCCGATGGGGCTATACCTCATGCGGGTGCTCGATGCGAACGGCAAGACCTGGTTTGACCCGGTCCTGAAACCAGTGGAACGGGCTACGTATCGTCTGATGGGCGTGGACGCCAATCAGGAGCAGGACTGGAAGCAATACACGGCGGCGATGCTGCTGTTCAGCCTGGCTGGCTTCCTGTTCACCTATGCCATTCTGCGGCTGCAACACCTGCTCCCGCTGAATCCCCAGGGTTTTGGCCCGTTGAGCCCGGATCTCGCGTTCAACACCGCCGTGAGCTTCACGACCAACACGAACTGGCAGAGCTACGGCGGCGAGTCCACCATGTCGTATTTCTCGCAGATGGTCGCGCTGGCGTTGCATAATTTCACGTCCGCCGCCACGGGCATCGCCGTCGCCGCGGCCCTGGTGCGCGGGATTGCGCGCCACTCGGCCAAGACGCTCGGCAGCTTCTGGGTGGACCTCGTGCGCACAACCTACTACCTGCTGCTGCCGATCTGTCTGGTGTTCGCAGTGTTCCTCGTGTCGCAGGGCATGATTCAGAACTTCAAGCCCTACACCAACGCGAAATTGATCGAGCCCATGAAGGTTTCCGTGGCCAAGGTGGATCACGACAGCAAGCCGATGATCGACAAAGATGGCAAACCCGTCATGGAAGAGCAGCTCGTAGAAGACCAGGCCATCGCCCAGGGGCCGATGGCATCGCAAGTTGCCATCAAGATGCTCGGCACCAATGGCGGCGGGTTCGTGAATGCGAACGCGGCGCATCCGTTCGAGAATCCGACGCCGCTCTCCAATTTTCTCCAAATGCTTTCCATCTTCTGCATTGGCAGCGGCCTGACCTGGTATCTCGGGCGCATGACGAAAAACCAGAAGCACGGCTGGGCCGTCTGGACCGCCATGCTGATCCTGTTCCTCGTCGGTCTGTTGCTCTGCTGGCAGGCGGAAGCCGCCGGCAACCCCATTCACCGCCTTCTCGGCGTCGCTGCCGGCGGCAACATGGAGGGGAAGGAGGTGCGCTTCGGCATCTTTAATTCCGCGTTGTTTGCCACGGTCACTACCGACGCCTCCTGCGGCGCGGTCAACGCCATGCACGACTCGTTCACCCCCCTGGGCGGCTTCGTGCCCCTGTTTAACATGCAACTTGGCGAGATTATCTTCGGCGGCGTGGGCGCGGGGCTCTATGGCATGCTGGTGTTCGTCGTGCTCGCGGTCTTCATCGCGGGGTTGATGGTCGGACGCACGCCGGAATATCTCGGCAAAAAGATCGAGGCGTTCGAAGTCAAGATGGCCATGCTGGCCTTGTTGGTGCTGTCGGTCTCCATCCTCGGATTTGCCGCGTGGGCGGTCGTGAGCAAGTGGGGGCTGGCGGGATTGAACAATGCCGGACCGCATGGGTTGAGCGAAATCCTCTATGCCTACAGTTCCTGCACCGCCAACAACGGCAGCGCCTTTGCCGGACTCAATGCCAACACCCCCTGGTACAACATCACGCTGGGGCTGGCGATGCTGATCGGCCGTTTTCTCATGATCGTGCCGATTCTGGCGATGGCGGGTTCGCTCGCGCGGAAGAAGGTCGCGCCCCCGAGTTCCGGCACGTTCCCTGTGTCGGGTGGCACGTTCGTTGCGCTCCTGATCGGCACCGTACTGCTGATCGGCGCGCTGAACTTTCTTCCGGCGCTGACACTGGGACCCATTGTGGAACACTTCCTCATGGGACAGGGAAAACTATTTTGACACGGGAGCATCCATGACACAAAAATCGCCATCCCTTTTTGATAGGAACATCGCCGGTCCGGCGATGGTGAACGCCTTCCGCAAACTCGATCCCCGGCTGACCATCAAGAACCCGGTGATGTTTGTGACCCAGGTCGGCGCGGTGCTGACCACGGCAGGGATTTTCACCGCTTCCGGGGAGCGCGGCTTCGTGGCGCAACTCGCGATCTGGCTCTGGTTCACGGTGCTCTTCGCGAATTTCGCCGAAGCCGTGGCGGAAGGACGCGGCAAAGCCCAGGCCGAGAGTCTGCGAAAGGCGCGCAAAGACACGATGGCGCGGCGCCTGCGCAACGGCCGCGAGGAGAAGGTGGCGGCGCCGGACCTCCAGATCGGCGACCTGGTCGTATGCGAGGCCGGCGACATGATCCCCGCGGACGGCGACGTGGTCGAAGGGATCGCCAGCGTGGACGAGTCGGCCGTCACCGGCGAATCAGCGCCCGTGATCCGGGAGAGCGGGGGCGACCGCAGCGCCGTCACGGGCGGCACGCGCGTGCTCAGCGACCGCATCGTGCTGCGCGTCACCGTCGAAAAAGGGCACGGATTTCTTGACCGCATGATCGCCCTGGTCGAGGGCGCACACCGCCAGAAGACCCCGAACGAAATCGCCCTGACCATCCTGCTCGCGGCCCTGACCTTTATCTTCCTGCTGGTGTGCGTGACATTGAAACCCTTCGGCATCTACTCGGCCGCGGCGTTTTCCGTGCCCGTGCTGATCGCGCTGCTGGTATGCCTGATTCCCACCACCATCGGCGGGCTGTTGAGCGCCATCGGCATCGCCGGCATGGATCGTGTGCTCCAGCGCAACGTCATCGCAACCAGCGGCCGCGCCGTCGAAGCCGCCGGCGACGTGGATGTGCTGCTGCTCGACAAAACCGGCACGATCACCCTCGGCAACCGCGTTGCCACGGCACTGCTGCCCGCGCCCCATGTGCCGGCGGAACGCCTGGCCGACGCCGCCCAGCTGGCCTCACTCGCGGACGAAACGCCCGAGGGACGTTCGATTGTCGTGCTGGTGAAGCAGAAATTCAATCTGCGCGGACGCGAGATGGCCACACAACATGCCTCATTTGTCCCCTTCAGCGCCCAAACCCGCATGAGCGGCGTGGATTTCCCAGACGTGGAAGGCCACGCTGCCCGCTGCATCCGCAAGGGCGCTGCAGACGCCGTGCGCAGACATGTGGACGCCTTAGGCGGCGCCTTCCCCCACGCCGTGGACCAGGACGTGGATACGGTGTCGCGTGCTGGCGGCACGCCGCTGGTGGTAAGCGAAGGCTGCGACGTGCTCGGCGTGGTACAGCTCAAGGACGTCGTCAAGGGGGGCATCCGCGAACGCTTCGCCCATCTCCGCAAGATGGGAATCCGCACGGTCATGATCACGGGCGACAACCCGCTGACCGCAGCTGCCATCGCCGCCGAGGCGGGTGTGGACGACTACATGGCGCAGGCGACGCCGGAGCAGAAGCTCCAGCGCATCCGCGAGGAACAGGCCGCCGGCCACCTGGTGGCCATGACCGGAGACGGCACCAACGACGCACCGGCCCTGGCGCAGGCCGATGTGGGCGTGGCGATGAACACCGGCACACAGGCCGCGCGCGAGGCCGGCAACATGGTGGACCTGGACAGCAACCCGACCAAACTGATCGACATCGTCGAGATCGGCAAGCAGATGCTCATCACACGCGGCGCACTGACCACCTTCAGCGTGGCCAACGATGTGGCCAAGTATTTCGCCATCGTGCCGGCCATGCTGATGGTCACCTTCCCGGCGATTTCGCCATTGAACATCATGAATCTGGCGACGCCGCACAGCGCCATCCTCAGCGCAATCATCTTCAACGCACTGATTATCGTCGCGTTGATTCCGCTGGCGTTACGCGGCGTCAAGTACACGCCCATCGGCGCGTTACGGACGCTACAGCGCAACCTGCTCATCTACGGGGGCGGCGGCGTTGTGGTTCCGTTTGTCGGTATCAAACTTGTTGACCTCACGATCAATGCACTCAAACTGGTGTAGGCTATGAGAACACTCCTTGCAGAATTCCGCTCCGCACTGCTTGCCACACTCGTACTCGCCGTGGTCTGCTGCGGGCTTTATCCGCTCGTGGTTTTCGGCATCGGGCAACTCGCCTTTCGTCAGAAGGCCAACGGCAGTTTGATTGTGGATCAACACGGCGCCGTGCGCGGCTCACGACTGCTCGGTCAGGCATTCGCCGACGAGAAGTACTTCCACGCGCGCCCTTCCGCCGCGGGCACGGGATATGACGCCGCCAACTCCGGCGGCAGCAATCTAGGGCCGACGTCGCAAGCCCTGCGCGATACGATCAAGGAACGCATCGTCGCGTATCGCAAAAAGAACGGATTGCAGGAAACGGAGGCCGTGCCGGCGGACGCCGTGACTGCATCCGGCAGCGGACTGGACCCGCACATCGCCCCGGAAAACGCCCGGCTGCAAATCGCACGCGTGGCCACCGCACGCCAGATGCCGCGGGAAGATGTCGCCGTGCTGGTCGAACGCGCCATCGAACCGCCTCAGTGCGGGTTCCTCGGCGAACCGCGGGTGAACGTCTTGTTGCTCAACCTCGCGCTCGACGGCGTGGACGCCACGCATATTCCCTGATAGACGCACACATTCGCCCACATGGAAGTTCTCGTGAACCACATGATGGCACACAGGAAGTGAGACGCATATGAATAAGCCGGTTGCATTCGTACTGGTTGGACTGCTGTCCATGTCGACCGTGGCGGCTCTAGCTACGCCATCCACGCAAATCTGGATTCCGTCAACCGACATTCAGGCGTTCGGCGTGCCGCACTTCGGGTTGGACGGTTACTTCCGCGACTGGGAGCACGGCTACTTTCAGGATGGTAAGCGGGATCCGAACATGTACGACACCGGACTGACCATTGGCGTGCTGCCATTCGACAGCGTACAGATGGAAGTCGGCGTCGACGATATGTCCACGCTCAGCGGCAGCAAGTACGATGACCACCCGATCTACTTCAACGCCAAGATCGGCGTGCCGGAAGGGGTGCTCTGCACAAACGCACCGGCCTTCGCAGTCGGCGGTTACAACTTTGGCACCAAGAGTCATGACGCCTCGCGGACCGACCAGAATATTGTCTACGGATTGACGGCCAAAACGCTGCCCGCTTTCTGCGGGTTGCCGTCAGCCGGCCGCTTCTCCGCCGGCTACTATACCGGCAACGACAAGGTGCTGACCGGACCCGGTGGCTCGACCGACGATAACCGGGGTGTCCTGCTCTCGTGGGACCGCACCATGAGTGAGATTGACGACCGACTCTGGTTCGCGGTGGATTACATGGGCGGCAAGAATGCCAACGGCGCAACGAGTTTCGGCGTGGCCTGGGCCTTTACTTCGAAAATCTCCATGATCGTCGGCTACGACATCTGGAACAAGAAGTCCGTCGCCGGCGCAAATACGATCACGACACAGTTGGACATCAATTTCTAACAGGGGCTTCCATTCGAATCCCCTGAAAAGCAGTTGACTGGGGGCGCACGAGGCGTATTGTGGACCGTGTGGAAAAATATGGGGCGGCGCTTTCGGAGGGTAGTCACCATGAAGTTTGCAGTCACACACCGTGCCACCCTCCTGCGAATTGGGAAGATCCTGGCGTTTACTGGCGCTGTTCTGGGCACGACTAAACTCACGCTGGAATTCGGCGCGATCACCAGCGCATCAACCGCCGCCTTCAGTTTTCTCATGCTTGTTCTTCTCGCCGCATATTTCGGCGATTTGCTGGTGGCCATCAGTACTTCTCTTGTGGCGACACTTTGTTTCGATTATTTCTATTTGCCGCCGGTTGGAACGCTTAACATCTCCGCCTTTTCCGATTGGATTTCGCTGGCAACCTTCCTGCTGGCTTCCGTAATCATCAGCCGTCTGACGGCATCGGCGGCTGAACACGCGACCCGCGCACATGTACTTACTAAGACACTGGCGCAGTTGAAAGAATTCGGCGATTGGCTTTTGTCCATGCCTGATCATCAACTTACTCTTTCGGGGATTTCACAGGAGGCCGCGCGCATATTCTCGCTGGAATACTGCGCGATCCATGTCTACGGCGAGGGAAAATGGCGGCATTTCACGGGGGCTTCCGCCGACATTTCTTCGGAGATTGAAATCCGGCGGGCGCAGTTGCAGGATCATTCGACAAATCTGATCGAACTGGCAGAGGAAAATCTATTGGGCGTGCGTTACCTGCCGATCAACAAAGGAACCAAACGACTGGCGGTGCTGGCGATTAAAAGCCAAACGCTGCCGGCCGATGCCATGGGAGCCATTGCCACCCTGATTGGTATTCAGATGCAAAAGGGGTAAGGTGTGGACGTGAGCGAGACTGAAAACCGCCCCGATCCTGACGCCCTGCTGGCGAACCTGCACAAGGAAGAGCAACGGCAACGGCACGGAACGCTCAAGGCCTTCCTCGGCATGTGCGCCGGGGTCGGCAAGACCTATGCCATGCTTGAGGCGGGGCAGAAGGCCCGGCGGGAGGGGATCGACGTCGTAATCGCCTACGTCGAGACGCACGGCCGGCCGGAAACGGACGCGCTCGTGCAGGGGCTTTTCATCGTGCCACGCACCGCCACGGTCTACCGCGGCGTAACACTCACCGAGATGGACCTCGACGCCGTGCTGGCGCGAAAGCCACAACTGGTCCTGGTGGACGAACTCGCCCATACCAACGCGCCCGGTTCGCGCCACCCCAAGCGGCACCAGGATGTGACCGAGATCCTGCAGGCCGGCATCGACGTCTACACCACGCTCAACGTGCAGCATCTCGAGAGCCGGTGCGAGACCGTGCGCGATGTTACCGGCGTCGCCATCCAGGAGACCGTGCCAGACACGATCCTGGATGAAGCGGAAATTGAACTCGTGGATTTGTCGCCCGAGGATCTCCTGCAACGACTGAACGAGGGCAAGGTCTACGTGTCGGACCGCGCCGCCATCGCCCGGCAGCATTTCTTCCGCGAGGGGAACCTGACCGCCCTGCGCGAGATCGCGCTGCGGCTCGCGGCCGAACGGGTGGGCCAGGACGTGCGAGACTTCATGCAGTCCCGCCAGATCGCCGGCCCTTGGAAGACCGGGCATCGACTGCTGGTGGCCATCAGTTCCAGCCCGCATTCCGAATCGCTCGTGCGCTGGACGCGGAGACTGGCTGACAGTCTCGGCTGCACCTGGATCGCGGCCTATGTGGAAACTTCCCAGCCGCTGGACGCGGACCAGCAGACACGGCTCACGCGGCATCTGTCGCTGGCGCGCGAACTGGGCGCCGAGGTGCGCGCCACGACGGACGAAGATATCGTTCGCGGCCTCCTGCGCATCGCCCGTGCCCAGAACGTGACCCAATTCGTGGTCGGCAATCCTCTGGCGCCCGGACCCTGGGGCGCTTGGCGTCGCCTCTGGCTGCTGCAGCGGCTCGTGCGCAAAAGCGGCAACATCGATGTGCATGTCGTTCGCGCCAGCGACGAACCGGCGCCGACCGCGCGCGCTCCCCGCTGGCGGCATGTGACGGCGCGCGAATGGATGGAATATCTGCTGGCCCTGGCCACTGTTGGCAGCGTGACGCTTCTCAACCTCGTACTGGCCAACTGGGTCGGCCCACACAGCGCAGGCATGGTCTTTCTCATCGCCGTCATCGTCCTAGCCATGTTTTTCGGACGAGGGCCGATTTATCTTGCCGCCACGGTCAGCGCACTGGTGTGGGACTACCTGTTCCTTCCGCCGTGTTTTACGTTCCAGATCAAGAGCGTGGACGATGCGATCCTGTTAGGTATGTACTTCGTGGTCGCGCTCGGCCTGGGACACCTGATCGGCCGCGCCCGCGCCCGGGAGCGCATGGACCGGCGGCGCGAGGAACGTGCGACCGCCATGTACATGCTTACGCTTGAACTGGGCGATGCCTCCACCTGGTCCGAGATCGAGCGGGTCACGGAAAGTCATGTCGAACGCGTGTTCCAGGCCGAAGGCGCACTCCTGCTTCCCAGACCGGACAACAAACTGGCCGGCAACCCGCTGGAAAAAGAATTCGGGGCAGCCTGCTGGGCATTCGACCATGGCCGGCCCGCGGGCCGTTTTACGGACACACTGCCCATGTCCGGGGCCATGTACCTGCCGTTGCGGACCACCGGCGGCATCCTGGCCGTCCTGCGCCTGCGCTGGCGACAGACCACTCCGCCGACGCTCGACCAGCGCACCCTGCTGGAGTCCTTCCAGCGCCATATCGCACTGGTGGTGGACCGCCAGCGGTTGCACGACGTGGAGACCGGGAACCGCATCCTCGCAGAATCGGAGCGGCTGAGCCAAGCGCTGCTGCGGTCGGTGTCGCACGAACTCCGCACACCGATCGCCGCCATCCAGAGCGCGGCCGGCCAACTCCACACCACCACCGAGCCGAGCGTGCGAACCGCCTTGGTAGCCGAGATCCGCGAAGCCGGAGAACGCCTCAACCGCCTGGTCGGCAACCTGCTCGACATGACCCGCCTGGAATCCGGCCGCGTGGAATTACGGCTGGATTGGTGTGATGTCGGCGACATTCTGCGCGCGGCGCTCCTGCGCGTGGAAAAGGAACTGGCCGGCCGCCCTGTGGAACTGCGGCTCCCCCCGACGCTGCAATTGGTCAAGCTGGACTTCCGGCTGATGGAACAGGCGCTGACGAACCTGCTGCACAATGCCGCGGTCCATACGCCTCCGAAAACACCCGTGGAGGTGCGCGTCAGCATCGCCGACGGCGACCTGACCATCGCCATCGCTGACCGAGGCCCCGGGTTGCCAGCCGAGGCTCTGCCGCGTGTTTTCGACAAGTTCTACCGAGCGCCCGGCGCGTCGACCGGAGGGACCGGACTTGGACTTTCCATCGTCAAAGGATTCGTGGAAGCGCACAACGGCCGCATCGAGGCGGAGAACCGCCCCGGCGGCGGCGCAGCCTTCACCATCACGCTGCCCGTGACGGAACCGCCCCCCGCCGTGGAGAAATCGTGAGCACACCCGGCAAGCATCCTGACGTGGCCCTGATCGTCGATGACGAGGTGCAGATGCGGCGCCTGCTGCGGCTGAACCTGGAAGCCTCCGGCTACAAGACGATCGAGGCGGCGAACGGCCGCGACGCTCTGGCGCAGGCCGCCATGCACCGGCCCGATGTCGTCATTCTCGACCTCGGACTGCCGGACTTGGATGGTCTCGCCGTTCTGCAGCGATTGCGCGAATGGACCCAGGTTCCGGTGGTGGTCCTTTCAGTGCGCGAAGGGGACAACGACAAAGTCGCAGCCTTGGACGCAGGTGCGGACGATTATGTCACCAAGCCATTCAGCACACCGGAACTTCTCGCACGCCTGCGCGTGGCGCGCCGGCACGTCCAGCCTGACGAAGGAGAGACAGTGTTCCGCGCCGGCGCACTGGAAGTCGACCTCGCCGCCCGCCGCGTCACGCTGAAGGGGCTGGAGGTCCGGCTGACCTCCACGGAATACGCACTCCTGCGACTCCTGGTGCGCCATGCGGGGCGGGTTCTGACCCACCGCCTAATTCTCCGCGAAGTGTGGGGACCGAATGTCGGCGAGCAGACGCATTACCTGCGGGTGTATGTCGCGCGCTTGCGCGAGAAAATCGAACCCGTGCCTTCCCGACCCGTGCTTCTGATGACCGAACCCGGCGTTGGCTACCGCCTGACGCCGCCGCCCGAGACCGCAAGTCCGACAAGTCGAACTGTCTGACACTCGACTTCGCTCTAGCGGCGGTTGGACATTCGTCAATTTTCGGGTCGCATAGCCCCAATGACTACTGACCCATGCCCCTGCTCTTGCGATAGCGCCGGATGAGGGCGTTGGTAGAACCGTCGTGCTGCAGATCCGGCGTGGCGGCTGCAAGCTCGGGGAGGATTTTGCCGGCCAGCAGCTTGCCGAGTTGCACGCCCCACTGGTCGAAGGAGAAGATCTCCCAGATAATCCCCTGCGTGAAAACCTTGTGCTCATAGAGCGCGAGCAGCGCGCCGAAGGTGGCGGGTGTCAGCTCGTCGGCCAGCAGGGTGTTGGTCGGGCGGTTGCCGTCGAACGTGCGGTACGGGACCAGGTTCTCGGGCATTTTCTCGGCGCGGCACTGCGCGGCAGTCTTGCCGAAGGCGAGCGCCTCGGTCTGCGCGAAGAAGTTGGCCATGAGCTTGTCGTGGTGGTCGCCCATCGGGTTGTGCGAGTGGCAGAAGCCGATGAAGTCGCACGGGATCAGGTGCGTCCCCTGGTGGATGAGCTGGTAGAACGAGTGCTGGCCGTTGGTGCCGGGCTCTCCCCAGAGGATCGGGCCAGTGGCGGCGGTCACAGGACACCCCTGGCGGTCCACGGACTTACCGTTGCTCTCCATGTCGAGCTGCTGCAGATAGGCGGGGAGGCGCGCGAGGTACTGGTCGTACGGCAGCACGGCCAGGCTCTCCGCGCCGTAGCCATCGGCGTAGAGGATGCCGAGCAGCGCCAGCAGCACCGGAAGGTTGCGCTCATAGGGCGTCTGGCGGAAATGCACGTCCATGGCGTGGTAGCCGGCGAGCATCTTGCGGAAATTCTTCGGTCCGATGGCGATCATGACCGGCAGGCCGATGGCAGACGGCAGCGAGTAGCGGCCGCCGACCCAGTCCCAAAAGCCGAACATGTTGGCAGTATCGATGCCGAACTTCGACACCTCGGCGGCGTTGGTGGAGATGGCGGCGAAATGGCGCGCCACGGCCGCCTCGCCAAGCTTGGCCACCAGCCACGCGCGGGCGGAGCGGGCGTTGGTCATGGTCTCCTGCGTGGTGAAGGTCTTCGAGGCCACGAGGAAGAGGGTCTGGTCCGGCTTCACCTGCCGCAGCGTCTCAGCCAGGTGCGTGCCATCCACGTTGGAGACGAAGTGCATCTGCAGTGTGCGCTTCGCGAACGGTTGCAGCGCCTCGCAGGCCATGGCAGGCCCGAGATCCGAGCCGCCGATGCCGATGTTCACCACGTGGCGGATGCGCTTGCCGGTGGCGCCGCGCCAGGTGCCCTTGCGGACCTGCTCGGAAAAGGCGGACATGCGGTCGAGCACGGCATGCACCCCGGGGAGGACGTCCTGGCCGTTGACCAGCACCGGCGTCGCGCCGGGCGGGCAGCGCAGCGCGGTGTGGAGCACGGCGCGGTTCTCGGTGCGGTTGATGGCTTCACCCGTGAACATGGCCTCGGTCCACTTGCGCAGGTCCGCGGCCTCGGCCAGCTCGCCCAGACGCTTCAGCAGCGCGGGGGTGACGCGGTTCTTGGAGTAATCGAGCGTCCAGCCGCAGGCGCGGACAGTCATTTTTTCGGCGCGCTTCGGATCCTGCGCAAAGAGGTCGCGCAGGTGGAGGTTGCGGGTGGCGCTCAGTTCCCCTTCAACGGCCTGCCAGGCAATGGAATTCATGCGGGAGGGTCCTTGGTTGTAACCAGCGATCAGGTTGCGCTGCATGTGCAGCGGCGCGTGTACCACGCGCCGACGGTGGCTGACACAGCCGCCGCTACTCAGCTGCGATTACTGGCCCACCGTTGCAGACAGGCAAGAGCATAGCGGGCGGGAAGGCACGGGAAAAGCATTTATGGGGACAACCCGAACGCCCTGTCCCCCACAGTTAGCCTGCTAGCCCAGAATCTGGCGCACCTTGCCTGCGAGCACAGTGGACCCGAATGGCTTGGACAGAAAATTCATGCTGTCGTGCAGGATGCCCCGCTGGGTCAAAACGTCGGCGGTGAACCCGGAAATAAACAGGTGTTTGATGGCCGGATAGCGCTCCGACATCCGCTGGGCCAGGACGCTGCCATTCATGCCCGGCATGATCACATCGGTCACCAGCAGGTGGATCTCGCCGGGATGCTGTTCACTCAGGCGCAGGGCTTCGTCCGGAGACGCAGCGACCAGCAAGTTATAGCCGAGGTTGTGGAGGTAGATGCCCGTAACGTCGCGAACGGAACTCTCGTCCTCGACGAGCAGAATGGTTTCGGTGCCGCGCAAGGGGGGCGAGCGCAGATCGGCGATTGGCGCCGCGTCAGTCTGTTCGACACAACGCGGCAGGTAGATGTTGAATGTTGTTCCGTGCCCCGGCTGGCTGGAGACGTTGATTAAGCCGGCATGCTGTTTCACGATGCCATACGCCGAAGCCAATCCAAGACCCGTGCCCTTCCCCACGCACTTGGTGGTGAAGAACGGCTCGAAGATGTGCTCGACCGTGGCCGGCTCCATGCCGCAGCCGTTGTCCCGGAACGAGAGCAGCACATAGTCGCCGGGAGTGGCGTCCGGATGTTGAATGCAGTAGGACCGTTCGATGGTGGTGTGACATACCCCCTCCATTCGTTTATCAAAATACCAAGATTTCACTGATTGCTGCAACCTTTTTTTTGACCGGCTTTCGTCTAGCAGCCTGTCGGACTTAGATTTTGCGCCTGCACGAACTTCGTGCCGACAAGGCTGCTAGTTTGCAGCCCGTGGTCTTTCCTCGCGCCCCCACACAGGCAGTCCTGGTACTTTTTGGGCAGACACGTAGACGATTTGTGTTGACATAACATATTGCGCTGTAATATATTAAGCGCCATGAGCTCGCGTTTTGTTACGGTGGATAGAGACACGCCGATGCTACTTCCTCCCAGTCTTCAGGACTGGCTTCCGGAAGGTCACTTGGCTCATTTTGTGGTGGAAACGGTGGCCTTACTGCCCTTGCACGGGTTTCAGGTAAACACACGCGGCACGGGTAACGCCCAGATGCCACCGTCGATGATGCTGAGTTTGCTGATCTACAACTACGCTGTTGGACGTATGAGTTCGCGGCAAATCGAAAAGGCGACGTATGAAGATGTGGCGTCGCGTTATATCTGTGGTGGCAGCGCACACCCTGACCACGACACGATCTGCGCCTTTCGGGTTCAGAATGCCGACCTCTTTCAGGAAAGTTTCGTGAAGGTGCTGGAATATGCACGCGAGCTGGGTGTGTTGACCAAGCGCGGAGGCGTGAGTACGGACGGGACAAAGATTGGCGCCAACGCCAGCAAGCACGCCGCGGTCAGTCACGGACGCGCTGTGGAAACGATTGCGGAACTCGAACGCGAAGTTCAGACTTTGATGGCACTGGCCGAGCAGGCCGACCGCGAAGCCCGGCCGGAGACGCTGAAGATACCCGACGAGATTGCCCGGCGCGAGAAACGCCTCGCGAAGTTGCAGCAGGCAAAGGCCGTGATCGAGGAACGCCACGCGACGCGCCTGACGCAGAAACAGCAGGAATACGAGGCCAAAATGGCCGAGCGCAAGTCGCGGCGGGATCGCGGCGAACGCATGGGCGGACATGATCCAAAACCGCCGGCGACCACGCCGGAGGCAACCGATCAGTACAATTTCACGGACCCCGAAAGCCGGATCATGAAGGCTGGCAACGGAGAACATTTCGAGCAGAGTTACAACGCGCAGGCGGCTGTGGATGTGGAAGGCAGCATGCTGGTGCTGGGGGCGTATGTAACGGATGCGCCCAACGACAAGCAGCAACTCGTTGCCGCTGTCGCGAGCGTCGTAGCGGTGCGCGAGTTGACGCACGTATTGGCCGACACGGGGTATTTCAGTGCGGAGGCCGTTGCAACCGTGGAAAGCAACGGTGGCCCGACGGCATATGTGGCCGTTGAAAAGACTGGGCATCATCGTACGGTTGCAGAGCTGCTGGCAGTTCCAGAACCGGAGACACCGGCCACTGGGCCGATCGACCGGGATGCCATGCGCCGACGCTTGCGGACTGCGGCCGGGCGGAGGGCTTACAAGAAACGCAAGGAAACGGTCGAACCCGTTTTTGGAATCATCAAAGCGACGATGGGATTCCGGCAATTTCTGCTGCGAGGAATGCGCAAGGTGGCGCTGGAATGGTCGCTGGTCACGCTGGCTTACAATTTCCGCCGCCTGGCGCGCCTGATTTCCGCGGCGACAACGCATGGCCATGGCGACTTGGCTCTTCAAGCCGCGTAGGAACGAACAAAATCGGTGTTTGTTAGGTTTTCGACGCGCCAAAAAACGGCATTAGACGTCATGGTTGTCTGCTGGATTCAATTTTTGCGCAGCTCTATCGCCCGTCAGCGGGCTTCCCCAAACTAGCAGCTTGGTCGGCACAAAATTTGTGCTGTCACAAACCTAAGTCCGACAAGCTGCTAGGAACGCGGGCGTTCCGCCCGCTTCTATCACCGTTGACACAAGTTAAAGATCGAAAGTAACCTTGCCCCGTTGGCCTGCGGCGCGTGATTGCGAACAAAGTGCCAGGTAACCT
>Ga0118677_10003070_pt1 | contig 32346 bp, 34 predicted proteins | sample AliMusrvi5mmetaG_FD_86154 | JGI IMG/M metagenome (GOLD analysis project Ga0118677, IMG submission 86154) | reverse complement strand
AAATATATATTTGTGGGAGGATAACCTCACCTTAAAAAAACTAAAAGGTAAGGTTTATCCACTCCAAATGGGGGGATACCCACACCTTTTGGAGTAAAGTATTACGGGTATAAACAAGTTATGGGCAAGGCAATGAAAAGACCTAGCGGAAAAAATAGAGCACCGACAAGGTTTAACTTTGATACATCTTGAAATTTGAATTAATTATAAAAATCGTGGAGACTTGAAACCACCAGAAAAAACAGGGCGAGACTACTGAGCCATACAAGTAGAAAAAATAAAATTGAAATAAAATGAGAAAAATTTTTACAATCGCAATTTTAGCATTATCAATTAATGCTTTTGCTCAAATACCGACTAATGGTTTAATTGGTTGGTATCCTTTTAATGGAAATGCGAATGACGAAAGTGCTTTTGGGAACAATGGTACTGTTACAAATGCAGCACTTACTACTGACCGATTTGGTAATGCACAAAGTGCATATTATTTTGACGGTAATTCCAAAATTATAAGTACTATTTCAAATCTGCCCATAGATGCTAATCCAAGAACAATTTCAGCTTGGTTTCAGTGGGACAGCACACAAGCAGTTTGGGATCATCGAATTGTAAACTATGGCAGTTGCCCAGCGTACACAAATAATCATACGTTTGGTTTGAGTATTTGGGATAATTTAAATCCAGGAAATCCCGCAAATGCAAAAATTTTTTTATTTAGTTGTGGTTCATCAGATGTTATATCAGACATAACTCCAAATAAAAATTGGCATAACGCTGTTGCAACTTACGATGGAGCAATGCAAAAATTATATTTTGATGGTGTTTTAATCGACACAATGTCCTTCACATTATTAACAAATAATTCAACTCCATTTGTAATTGGAGCGTCTTCAAGTCTTGATAATAACGGTAATTTTAAAGGGAAAATTGACGATATTGGAGTTTGGAATCGTGCATTGACACCTGTTGAAATTAATCAAATATATAATACTGGTGTATGCTATCAAACAATTACAGTTACTGACACATTGATTATTAATGCTAATGTTACTGGTTTCAATCCTGTTACTTATCAAAACTCCATCAAAATATATCCTAATCCAACAAGCGACCAAATAACAATTGATTTTGGAGGCAACTATTCAACAATGAATGGCTATACTTTGAAAATTACAAATTCATTAAGCCAAGTTGTTTATACAACTCCAATCAATACGCAAACAACTACTGTTGACCTTTCGACTTGGACTGGAAACGGAATTTATTTTGTTCATTTGATTGACGCATCAAGCAACACTATTGACATTAGAAAAATTGTTTTACAATAAAACCTTTACCAAGTGCCGATTTTTCGGCACTTGGTTTTTTAAAACTAAATAAAAGTATTTTATCAAAATGCCTACAATTCAATTAAATCATCCATGCAATGAGAAACTATTTATCATTGGAAATGGTTATTTTCCTTTCAATAATCAAATAATTAGAGAATGGAATAATGATACTCTCCCTAATGGTAAACAACCACATTATAGAAAATTTATTAGAAGTAATGGTGAGTTTGTTGCGAATATGAATTCTAAACCACAAAATTCCAATTTGATATTTTGGGGGGAATGGGAGGGTAATTCAATTTTTAATCCAATCAATAATGGGCAAAATACCCCAAATGGAATTCACGAACCTTTTCATTCAGTTGTTGTGCGTGGATTCCAAAATACAGACCCATACGTATTTGGTAATTATTTTAAATATGCAATTTGCTCTCAAAAAGGTATTATGTGCAATTTACCAACGGGTTCACTTATTTTATTTGGAACTACAACAAACATTGGGTTTCTATTAGATACTGTTTTTGTCGTAAAATCACATGAAACGGCAATTTCTGTATGTAATAATAATGCTGCTAATTACTCGATTGTATACAGAGAAGAAACAATTGAACAACTCGGCAATACTTATTTAGGACCTAATCCGTCGTCCATAAATAAAATATATCAAAGTCAAACTTGGTGGGATTGTAATGATTATTTTAGTTTTGTGCCATGCAATATTGCAAGTTCTAATAATTATAGTAAAGTTATTTTAAATTTTCCATTGATGGCAAAACAAAAGGTAGGTCATCCATATAGACATTTTAATAGAAGACAACCAATTGATGTTTGGAAAGATATTGTTAATAGTGTTTTAAAACAAGGTTTTGTTCTTGGTGTGAGATTCAAGGAGCCAAATACAATAAATATTCAGATTGCTAATAATGCCCAGCCCATAACAAAGGCTAAAAATCAAGCGGGCGGAAAGTGCTAATTTGAAGGGCAGTATATCTATTAAACTTCATCGCAGGTTGTCAGTGAAGTACTCAGAAATGCCCGCCAGCTTTTAGCCTCAGCCGTTGGCAGTAATATTAAAAACTGACCACAATACATTAACCTTAAAATATATGATATGAAAAAGACTATTTTAACATTCTGTTTCTCTGGATTATTGTCAGTACTTTTAATGGGACAATCAAATCCTTATGATATTACAACGAAATCGACTTTAAAACAAGATAATGACAATAGAAGTACACTTGTAAAACAGTTTCCTTTCTTAAATGTTGTTGATTGGAAGCCCGGAATGAGATTTATGGCTGAGCCATTACGTGATAAACAATTTAGTGATTTGTATAAAATTAAATTATCGCCCTATAATTCAAAAAATTCATATAGCGCTCAGATTAAATTGATAGATTTTCAATGGAAGGAATTCGTTTATAAAGGATTAGAATTGCGTGGTAACAAGACCTTTTTGATATTTGGTTGTGGTAATGATAAATATGAGTTTGAATTTTATGGAGATACATCAAAGCTCAGAGAAGCAAGAGTTTTAAATACAATTGATAAACTTGTTTACATTGATGAAGTTGATAAAGTAAAGGAATTGTTAATCAACAAATCTTTATATATTACAACCTCACAATGGATGAAAGATGATAAAGAAGGATTAGGTAGATATAGCTTTTCAAATCCCAAATTTGTAAAAGTAACAATTGCAAATGTTGGATTAGGTAGTCAAGATGGACCATGTAAAATAGTGTTTAAGCAAATCGGAAACAAAAATGATGAGGAATATTATTTAAATATTCGATTTAGTGGTATAAACAAAGGTGTAGGTGTTTTCGGATTTGATTTTGATAATGTTTTTAGTTTTGAAGACCCCAAATTGAAATATCCAAACATATCAGATGAAATCTGGGAAAAGATTCAAAACGGTAAAGTGAAAATTGGAATGACAAAAGAAGAATGTGAGCTATCTTGGGGGAAGCCTAAAGATATTAATAAAACCATTACTTCCGGTATATTATCTGAACAATGGGTTTATAGCACATCAAGTTATTTATATTTTACTAATGGAAAATTAGAATCAATACAAAATTAAAATACTACTGCCAACAAAGGCTCAAACCCAATTGGGGGTTAAGTTTGGCGGGGATTTCAGCGTTATTAACTACATTTGTTTTAGCTTGAAACATTCGCAGTTTCTAATCCCCAACTGGGTTTAGCCTCGAACGTTGTGTGCTATGTTAAAAAACCCTAACAATCCTGATTATGTTTGACGAATTGATTGATAAGATAAAAAATGATAAAGCAAATTTGACAAAGTTTCGAGATTTATTTGTTGAAAAAGATATTGCTTCTAAAACAATCTTATTACATGAGGGAGAAATATCTAATCATGCTCATTTTATAAAAAGGGGATGTTTACGTCAGTGGTTTAATAAAGACGGGAAAGATATTACATTTCAATTTTTTTTTGAAAATCAAGCTGTTGCTTCAATTGATAGTTTTATGAACAATCAGCCTAGTTTATTTACTATTGAAAGCATTGAGCCATCTACTATTCTTTCGTTTAGTAAAAATAACTTTGAACAAATCAAACAGATTTATCCAGAATTTAAAGACAGTTTTCAGGATGTCCTTTTTCAAAGATTTAGAAATTATGCTCAACTATTTCTTTCTCGGATTAAAGATACGCCCCAAGAGCGTTATGAAGATTTAATTAAAAACCATCCCGAAATAATAAAACGGGTCCCACAGCATTATATAGCTTCATATTTAGGCATAACCCCAATTTCGCTAAGCAGGATAAAAAATAGAAAATAGATTTCATTTATTAACAATTGTTATTGTTTGGATGCAAACTTTTGAAGAATTTTGCTCAAAAATTATTGAAATATGAGACAAGGATTTTTCAAACGAGAGCATTTAAATCCAGCATTTGTTTTGCTTGATACTAAAAAATGTATAGCATGTTGGAAATGCCAAGAAGTTTGTTTAAACAATGTAATTGGGCGAATAAATTTGCCATGGCATAAACATGTTAAATTTGTAAATGCAAGTAACTGTACGGGCTGTTTGAAATGTGTTAAAATTTGCACAACAAATGCTATTAGTAAACTAATCAAGGGAAAAGAGGATAGTTAAAAAGTGGAAAAGCACTTTAATTGTTTTATAATAAATCTTGGATTACTTATCTCTGGATTATTAACAGTTTTTTCAGGATTACTAATTCAAGTAGAATATCACATGGGTAACCATGGAAACATTGCCATTAACGAACAGGTATTCGGTATAAGTTATTATGGTTGGTCGGATATTCATAAGATTTGTATAGTCATACTTTCGTTTTTGATGATTTTCCATATTTCTCTACATTGGAAATGGTACAATGTAGTAATAAAGAAAAGGCTCTTAGCTAAAAATATACAGGTATTGACCTTATCGGTTATTTTTATCTTGGTTGCTATTACTGGATTGATTCCTTGGTTTATTGATTTAATGATTGGTGATTTAATGCTACGAAAGACTTTCATTGAGATACATGACAAACTTGCAATAATTCTTTCGGGATATCTTATTCTCCATGTAATCAAAAGACTGAAATGGTTTTTTACTACTTTTGAAAATAAATAAATAAATAAATAAACACAGCACACAATAAATAGGACTTCGTGTGGCACGTAGTGCCAAGCATGAAGTCCACGTTGAACAAAATCACAATGGTGCAGGTTCCTATGCACTTTACGCAAGAAGTTTCAGTTTAATTGCATCCGGATGGATTCCGGAAGATGTGTCTTTTAATTGTTTTTCCCCTTTGAAGTGGCTCTTTTACGGTGGCAACCGTTCTATTGCGGGTTTCGACACATTTTAGGGAAAGAACAGGCAATACAATACTAATCCTGTATTCGAGGACATTTTATAAATTAAAGGGTTTCAGACTTTTTCTCTTATCATCCATGGGATAGAGCACATTGCCCGGCGAGCGTATTCTGGGTATGGTTTCAACAACCTGCATCCTGCCTTGTTTGCAATACGGACATTGGTAAATATCGAACTGCGTTAAGCGTTTGAGCCGGTCCTGCGATGTCTCTTTTACCGGAGAAACCTCTTTTACCGGAGCAGCTTTTTCTTGTTCGGGATTGAAGCTCTTTTTGATCTTGCTACTCACTATCCCAAAATACCGTATGCGCACAAACCGTCTGGGAAGAATGTGAAGGGAAAAGCGATGTAAAAACTCTACCCCACTCAGGTGGGTCAGTTTTCGCTTACCATGATCGGCGTAGTCTTTCATATGAAAACTTACCCCCTCCTTGTCAATGTGCTGTATCCGCTGATTGCTTATGGCGACCCTGTGCGTGTATTGTCCAAGGTATTTCACAATATGTTCAGGACTGCCAAAGGGCGGCTCACAATAAACCACCCAAGGTTTGCGCCACAACTGATCCAACAAAGACTGGTATTCGCTCAATTGCCCGAGTTCCGACAGATGTCGTTTCAACTTACCCAAAAGTTTACCACGAAACACCTTACCAAGCATCTTCACCGGATAAAGGAACTTGCCTTGTTTGGTGATTCGTTTCAGGTTTCCCTTGAGTGTGAGTCCTGCCGCCGGAACCAGGCAATGTATATGCGGGTGAAGGCTCAGATTCTGTCCCCAGGTATGCAACACACAGATTGCTCCGCTTTCAACCCCGTAATGGCTGTAACCAAAGCCCTGCAGCGTTTGCCACACGCATTGGAACATGACATTATAAAACCATGCGCTGTCTGTCATACAGAGCGCATTCAAATCATGCAGAACCGTAAACACTACATGAAAATACTTAACCCCTAAGGCATCTTTCATCCGGTCTTCTACCCAGAACGCCTGCTTTGCTGACTGGCATTTCGGACAGTGCAGGTTTCGGCAGCTATTGTAGCTGGTACGTTCGCCACCACAACGATCGCAACGCTCTATGTGTCCGCCCAAAGCCTGAGTGCGGCATTTCTGCAACGCATCAAGCGTTCGAATGATAAAACTATTGGGATGGTATTGTTCAATATACTGTTCTGAGAAACGACCGATGATTTGGGCTAATCCGTTTCCCGGATCCCGCATTATTTCACCGGATACAACGTATCAAGCGGGCTGTGTGGTGGTATTGATGGAGGATTTGCCACATGAAGGTAAATCATCGTCGTATCAATGTTGGCATGACCAAGTAAATCTTTGATGGTTAAGATATTTACCCCGTCTTCCAGTAAATGAGTCGCATAACTGTGCCGTAAGGAGTGCAGGGAAACATCTTTGGTGATTCCTGTTTTCTTTAACGCTTGCCTCATCACCCAGCTTAACCCTTTTACACTATAGCGACCATCTGGCTCTTTGCCATTGAAAATCCATTGGTACGGATGTTCAACCGAAAAATATTTATAAAGTCCTTTTGCAATATACTCCGACAAGGGAACCATACGGTCTTTCTTGTATTTACTTTGCCTGATGTGTATCGTCTTACGTTCAAAGTCAACATCTGAAATTTTTAGGTTGATGGCCTCCTGAGAACGCAGCCCGGCCGAGTAAATAAGCGTCAGCACAATGCGATGCTTGAGCAGGGCCGGAGCAATAAATAATTCTCGCAATTCGCTACGGTTCAAAATCACCGGAAGCTTAAATTCTTCTTTGAGTGAAGGCAGTTCGATGGCTCGCTTATTGTGACCGATAAGCCGGAAATAATACCGTAAACCATAGACCGCATGCTTGAAAGTGCTTCGTGACGGTGTTTTGGGGTTTGATGCCAGAGCGGCAAGGTATTCGTTGATCTCTTCTTCCGAAATATCCTCCGGAAGCCTGCCTAAATGCAAACTTATCAATGCTATACGTCGGATATAATTTTCTAATGTACTTTTGCTCTGTCCGCGCAACACGACCTGCTGCTGGAGCATTTTGTAAACTTTTGCAAAGCCATCAACCGTTTGGGTGGTTTTCACGACAATCGTCGGTTCATTTCTTTTCATGGTACTGAGATTTTTTAGGCTAATAACTAAATTCAGGGAGCGGTGACTCCCTGCTCAGTACTATTTTACTAAATTTGTAGATAGCTATCCCACGATAGTGGGATTTAGTTCAACATGCCTGCAGCCGGAAATGGGGGCTTATCACGAAAACAAATGATCACCGAACCGTCAAATGATAAAGGAACCGAAACTGTCAAACAAGTAAAATCTGCATTGCGGATAGATGTACGGAATTTGGTGTAAGCCGGGTGAAAAAATAATTCCGGAGACAAAAAATAATTTTAAGATTGTCCAATTTTTATTGAAATACAGCTACCATGAAAGATGTGATAAGAATAGTTCCTCTTGTGTTGTATCTGATTATTGGTTCTATATCGCTGGTCATGGCAATAAAAACTCTATTTGCCCGAAGACTACTTTCCTTCCAGGAAAAAGCTTACGGAAATAATTGGGAACGTATTGATAATAATCTTCAGCACGTATTCCTTGCACTTTTAAAAATTTCTGGTCTTGGTTTTCTCATTATCGCACTATTATTACTCTCATCTCCGATTTATAATTATTTTAATCCCAGCTTTTATCTACAGTTTGTCATTCCTATGATTGTATTGGTATTTTCAACCGGCTTGTTTGTTTTCAACTATATTTTGTTTAAAAAAACGAAGGCAATAACTCCATGGAAAAATTCCCTGTACACAATAATGGGTATTTTATTTTGTATTCTTTTATCAACATTATAAATAAGAGCAAAAATAAAAAAGTGCAAATCACCCGCCTAACACCCAAATTGCCGGCGCCACTATGCAAAGAATAAACGAAAGCAATCATAAACCAGGTTTGTCAAAAGAGAAACAATAAGAAAACACAGAACCCCGAAACCCCGCTATAATGAGAATCTGGTCCATACATCCAAAATATCTTGACTCAAAGGGATTTGTAGCACTCTGGCGTGAAGCTCTTTTGGCAAAGAATGTTTTAGAAGGGAAGACAGCAGGTTATCGTAATCATCCACAACTTGATCGCTTTAAGAACTCCGAACATCCGCTTGACGCCATTAACCAATATTTAAGCTTTATTTATGATGAATCTGTTAACAGGCACTTTGCTTTTGACAGTACTAAATTCAGAAAACACACTGTACCATTATTCATTACAGTCACTGAAGGACAAATAGTATTCGAATTTGAACATTTACTCAGTAAACTAAAAGTGCGGGAAATCAACTTATATAAAACACTTAAAGAAACGAGAACCATTATCCCTCATCCAATGTTTAAAATCATTAAAGGAAAGATTGAGAAATGGGAAAGAGTAAAACAGGATTGAAATTCGACCGCCTCTAACCCGCAACCTGCAATGCGGGTCTGTCGCATAAGCAAGTCAACAAGAAAACAATTATCATTGAAAATATAAATACTTACCTTTAATGTTTAACTTCAAAATCATTTCCCCAATATGAAAAAGAACCTGAATTGGTGTTACTTGTCAATAGCCATAGGATTTGCTGTACTTCTATGCAATGGCTGCAAAAAAGATGGCACAGCCCAGTACATTCCAACATCCACGGATTATTCACAATCCAGTCATTGGTTGTCTCTACCCCCAACAATTTATAAAGCCGACGTTTTTTACGTGTATCCAACAACCTCGTGGACAAAAGACAATACCACTTCATTGATATGCGCGATCGACGACTCACTCATGATGGCCGGGGCAGCATCTGCCTTTGCAAGGCAAGCCACTGCTTTTGACACCGCAGCAAATGTGTATGCCCCATACTACCGGCAAGACAATTCTTCACCGGACAACCGGTTAAATGTGATTGCAGGAATACCAACCACAGATGTAACGGCGGCCTTCGATTATTATATTAAAAACTTTAACAAAGGCCGTCCCTTCATTTTAGCCGGACATTCGCAGGGAGCTAATATTGTGTGCAACCTGTTATCCGGGTACCTGAAAGAAAATCCCCTGGTTTATGCAAGGATGATTGCTGCATACATTATCGGTGGTCCGGTTACGAAGCAATTTCTCAAAGATAATCCGCACCTGAAATTTGCCACCGGCCCCGATGACACGGGGGTGATCATTTCATACAATACTGAAGCCCCTGATTTTGCCGGTGTAAATCCAGTGCTTTATGGGATGGTGGGAATGGTGATCAACCCGATCACATGGACAAGAGATGAGACCCCTGCAGATATAACACAAGGGTTAGGGTCACTCTTTCCAAATAAACAAGGCACTTGGTTGAGAATACCACAATATGCCGATGCCCGTGTGGATACGATAAAGGGCGTATTGATTTGCGCATCAGCTGATGAAAATAAAATTGCTGTATTAGACTCACTAAGCGGTTTCCCAATGGGCGTTTACCATAGTTTTGATTATCCCTTCTATTATTTCAACCTGAGACAAAATGCCGCGAACAGAATTCAAAAATTTTTAAATAAATAATATTCTATTCTCAAAAATCATAACAGGATTTAAACAAAATATGAAACGACGGAAATAGGAATTGCCGTGTACCAGGATTAATGAATAAGTCAGTTTTTAGCCAATGCAAACAGAAGACAGGAGACAGAAAAGCAAACATAAATGGAAGGAAGACCAAAAATAAAATTAGAACTGACTACAACTGACAAGCTTTTTGAAATCATTGGCTGGTTGTCAGTTATTGCCATCTGGTTTTTGACATTAACAAATTACACAAATTTACCCGGGATTATTCCAAAACATTATAACGGATCCGGACAAGCAGATGGTTTTGGTAGTAAAGCAACGATTTTGATTTTGCCGACAATTGCAACTGTATTGTTCGTTGGATTGACCATGCTAAATAAGTATCCACACATTTTTAATTATCCGATAAGCATAACAAAAGACAACGCATTAAGACAATACACTAATGCAACAAGAATGATTAGATATTTGAAACTGGTCTTTGTAATAATTTTCGGACTAATTGCATTCCAAACAATTCAAGATGTAAACGGAAAAACAGTTGGACTGGGAATTTGGTTTTTACCGCTGACACTGGGACTAACTTTTATTCCGCTGACCTGTTTTGTAATTAAATCCTTTAAAATAAAATAATAACCGAAAGAAGAAGCACTGGCAAAAATGGACCAGCAACAGATAATGCAGGCTTCTTTGCAGAGGAATCTGGTTGCTACCGGATACACTTGGGTTTAGGAATCCAGCAATCGATACACGTGCTACCCTGAGAAAAAAAATGAATGCTGGAAAACAAAACCATAATCAGCAAAGTGAACAATAAAAAACAGGTATAATACATACAAAACGCGTAATTTGGCAGCATATAGGCTGTATGGCCAGTAAAGTCAAAATTGTTAGCTATGAAAAAGTTTATTTATAGAATAAGTTTTGAAACCAGAATTGCAGTTTTATATTTAGTTGTCGGCTTTTTATGGATCTTTTTTTCTGATGAATTCCTTGATAATTTCTTTTCACGTGATTTAATTACCCAATTACAAACCATCAAGGGGTCGCTTTATATCATGGTAACCGCTTTTCTTTTATATCTGCTGGTAAAAAATAATAACAGTAAGATCTTATTAGCTAACAAACTTCTATTTGAAAAAAATGAAGCGTTTGAAAAAATAAACGTAGAATTGCAGCAAACCAATGATGAATTATATATTGCCAAGGAAAAAGCAGAAGAAAGCGACTTGTTAAAAAGTGCTTTTCTTCAAAACATGTCTCATGAAATCAGAACACCGATGAATGCAATATGCGGTTTTTCCAACATGCTGAATAAACCGGGGCTATCAGATGTCAAGAAAAAAGATTTTACATCAATAATAATAAATAGCTCGAATCAATTATTATCAATTGTTACAGATATTCTCACAATTTCATCTATTGAAACAAAACAGGAGCAAATTACCATTCAAAAGGTTTCTGTAAATAAGATAATTCTTGAATTGCTGGCCATATATAAGAACCAGGCACAAAATCAAACTATTTCATTATCAATAAAACCACAACTAACTGATAAACAATCTGAAATTCACACAGATAATACTAAAGTCATACAAATACTAAATAATCTAATAACCAATTCGTTAAAATTCACAAATACGGGATCTGTTGAATTCGGATACACGCTTGTAGAGATTGAGAACCTCCCTTACCTGCAATTCTATGTAAAAGATACAGGTATTGGCATAGAATTAAACTTACAGGAAAAAATCTTTGAAAGGTTTTTCCAGGCAGGTAATACTATCCAGGAGAATTACAGGGGTACAGGGTTAGGTTTGTCCATCTCTAAAGGTTTTGTTGAATTACTGGGAGGTAAAATTTGGGTGCAATCAGAACCTGGGAAGGGTTCAGCTTTTTATTTCACAATTCCTTACAGACCAGTATACGAATCTGATAAAATCACATTACCGGCAAAACAAGATTGAAAATTCAATTTACAACATATCCGGCCAGGGTAGTTGAACTTATATAAAAAATAAAACAACAACACTGCTTAGCAGGCATCAGTCTCCATGCGGAAAAAAAACGAATGTATGAAAATTGCTTATATCGGTTACATTATTGTCGCATTGATAATTTTGTTTGCGACGTTTGTACGTTTTTTTAACTTTCAATTCTTTGACGAGAGAGACGCAAAAAATCTCCTGGCAGGGCTTTCAATAGGATTGCTCATCAAGGTAATAACCTTGCGAAGAAGAGTTTATAAATCAGAAAAAAAAGAAATTTAATAATTTGCCTTTTTTATTTTATTGCAATTATACTCACTGGGTTATTTCAGCCAGGCCTGTTAATTTATGTGTTAAGTTGATCGGTTTGTCCTGGGTTAAATTAATTGCGATTAACACAAACTAAACACAATTAAGCAACCTTCCATGGCCAAGATTATAAAGAATTCCGGGGTTGATTTATATTTGAGCAAAGCCGAAAAGTGGCAGGAAGAACTGGAGAAATTACGAATGATCGCACTTGACTGCCAGCTAACAGAAGAAATGAAGTGGGGTGTTCCCTGTTACACGTTTCAAAAAAGCAACCTGGTTTTAATTCATGCATTTAAAGAATACTGCGCGTTTTTGTTTTTCAAAGGCGCCTTGCTATCTGACACCCATAATATCCTTGTCCAACAAACTGGTAATGTACAGGCATCGCGCCAGATCCGGTTCACTAATGTTCGGGAAATTGTTGAGATGGAAACCATACTGAAAGCCTACATCTATAACGCCATTGAAGTGGAAAAAGCAGGACTGAAAGTGAACCTGAAAAAGACTGCAGAATTCATCATTCCTGAAGAATTTCAAACCAAGTTAAATGAAATCCCGGCCCTGAAAACTGCATTTGAGGCATTGACGCCCGGAAGGCAAAGAGCATACATTCTTTATTTTTCCGCACCCAAACAATCCAAAACCAGGGAGTCAAGAGTTGAAAAAAATATGCATCAAATTCTCAAAGGAAAGGGATTAAATGACCGGTAATCAGATAAGGAAATAAATAAATCAACCTACAGGATATTACCTCACTCTGCGAATGCGGCTTTAAATGTCTGCAGGTATAATAAGATTGGATGTTACATTTTCCCGCAGGACGGATAAAACAGAAACTGAAGACAACTTAATGAAAGAACTCACATCCCTCGAAATTATCAGGAATTAAATGGATCGCTAGGGTTATAATTTTATGAACAAATCCTTCTACAACGGTCCCAGGATACTGATCAGTGAAGACTTTATAAAAATCAAGGACCGGAACTTAAGGCTTGAATATAAGGACATCCTATTGGTCGCTGTCCGAAAGACCAGGATTGACAAGTGGTGGCTGTTATACATCCTGGCCGGGATCATTCTCTGCTTAACAATTCTTTATCTTTTCTTCCTGACGATAAAAGGAATTACCAATGATTCCGGTATTTTAGCAGGTGGAAATTATCACAGGAACAGATTTATCACCGTCCTGGTATTTTTCTTCATCGGCAGCCCGGTTTTTATCATTGGGAAGATCAAAAAGTATTTTAAAAAACACCTGATGTTGATAATCAACTGGGAGCATGGTGAGTTCAGGATGAAGATTTCGTCGATGGGAATCAGTGAAGATGAGTTGAAGAACTATTTTCACGGTAAAGTAAAATCAACCTAAACGGGCAATATGAATGCCATCCCATTAATCGGCTGAGATTGCAAAATGAAGTCCATGAATAAAGAAATACTGATTGCAGCATGCGGGATGAATTGCAGCATCTGCATGGTTCATCTGAGGAAGAAAAATAAATGCGCCGGATGCAGAAGCTCTGATCAGGGCAAACCGATCACCCGGACTGCATGCAGGATTAAAAATTGTGATAAATCCGGCTCTGACTTTTGTTTTGATTGTGCGGAATTTCCCTGTAAAAGATTGATATAACTGGATACAAGATACCGGACCAAATACAAAATGAGCATGATTGAAAATCTGATGATGATAAAAAATTCCGGTATCCGCTTTTTTATGGAAGACGAGCAGAGGAAATGGACCTGCCATAGTTGTGGCGGTACAATCTGTGTTCATAAGGGAATTTGCGCTGATTGCGGGATCAGGATTTAACACCAGTGATTGAATAACCGTAAACACAGGAAATGATTAATGGAATTTTAAGGAGATTTACATTTAACAAAACAGATCATGAATGACAAAATTTTATTTTCCGAAACACAACGGTTCAGACAATGGTGGCTTTGGGCGATACTTCTCTCAGTCGATGGGCTATTCCTTTATGGCGTTTACATCCAGGTATTACGGGGCGGACGATTCGGAACCAATCCCGGAAGCGATGCATCACTCTTAATTACAACCGGGCTTATTCTTCTTATTTCCGTTCTCATCCTTAATTTCCGGCTTAATTCACAGATCAGGGAAGATGGAATTTATTTCCGCTTTTTCCCTATCCATCACTCATTCCGGCATTATTCATGGGATCAAATGGAAAAATCATTTGTAAGAAAGTACAACGCCATCGGGGAATACGGCGGTTGGGGACTCAGGTTCGGCATTTTCGGAAAAGGAAGAGCATACAACGTTTCAGGGAACCAGGGAATCCAGATTGTAATGACAACCGGGAAGCGGGTTCTCATCGGAACAAAAAAACCGGATGAAGCAAAGAACGCACTGAGAAGAGCCGGGCATCTTACAGAATAATTCTGCCGGGGGAAAATTTTATTACTTTAGAGCTAAATTTGTTTTCCTAAAATTTCAGGTTTTCATGCAATGACATGTATGAACCTTAATGCAGTAAAATTAAAGGCAGTGATCAGACATAAACAAACAGAAATGGAAAATCAGAAAACCTGGCATCAGCAACATCATGAAACATTAACCATTGGAAATCACATCGCCGATTCTGTTGCAAAAGGGATGGGGTCATGGAAATTCATCATCATTCAGACCATCCTTGTGATATTGTGGATGTCAATGAACCTGATTGGTTTTATTTATCACTGGGATGTTTACCCGTTTATTCTTTTGAATCTCCTGTTCTCAACACAGGCAGCCTATGCAGCACCTATCATCATGATGTCCCAGAACAGGCAGAATGAAAGAGACCGGGTGCAGGCACTGGCCGATTACAAGACCAATGCTGAAGCCAAGCTGGAAATCGAAGCACTGGCCAAAAAGTTAAACTCCATTGAAGTGGAAAAGCTTGATAAGATCATCCGAATGCTGGAAGAAACAAAACCGGGTCAGGGAAAGTAGAACATCCTCCATTCTTTCAGGCTTATCATTTATAGCTCCATATTGGTTTTTTTTGTAATTTTGCACGTTTTTTACTCGTCAACTTATTGGCCTTGATGAAAACTAAATATCCTGAATATAAGCATCTCAACCTTTCCGCGATCGGAAATGAAGTCCAGGCATGGTGGGAGAAGCATGACATCTTTGAAAAGAGCCTTGAGATGACCAGGGGCAAAGCGCCTTTTATTTTTTACGAAGGGCCCCCTTCTGCCAATGGAATTCCCGGGATTCACCATGTGATGGCGCGTGCCATCAAGGATATTTTCTGCCGGTACAAGACCATGAAAGGTTTTTATGTTCACCGGAAAGCAGGATGGGATACACATGGCCTGCCTGTTGAGATCAGTGTCGAGAAAATTCTGGGAATCACCAAGGAAGATATCGGGAAATCCATATCCGTCGAGGAATACAACAAGGAATGTCGCCGCGAGGTCATGAAATACAAGGATCTGTGGGATGACCTGACAAAAAAAATGGGATACTGGCTGAACCTCAATGATCCGTATATCACATTTGAAAACAAATACATTGAATCCGTCTGGTTCCTTCTCCGGACCTTGTATGACAAAGGCCTTTTGTACAAGGGATTCACGATACAGCCTTACTCTCCTGCCGCCGGAACCGGTCTGAGCACGCATGAGCTCAATCAGCCCGGTGCATATAAAATGGTCAAGGACAATACCGTGATCGCACAGTTCAAAGTGATCCGGGAAGAAAAATCTGAATTCCTGTTCAATGATCTCCTGGGTGACCTCTATTTTGTTGCCTGGACGACCACGCCATGGACGCTGCCATCAAACACTGCTCTGGCGCTTGGAAAGCACATCAGTTACTCGGTTGTTCAGACATTCAACCCGTACACTAATCTTGCGCAGACCATCATCCTGGCCAAAGATCTTCTTGAAAAATATTTCCCGGAAAAGAACGTGGAATTAAAACTGGAAGATTACCAGCCCGGGCAAAAAAATATTCCGTTTAAAATTATTGGTGAATTCAGCGGATCGGAGCTTGAAGGGATCCGGTATGAGCAGCTTTTGCCGTATGCACAGCCTGAAGATGGAGACGCATTCCGTACGGTGCTGGGAGATTTTGTCACAACCGAAGATGGTACCGGGATTGTTCATATCGCACCGAGTTTTGGCGCAGACGACTTCAGGGTTGCGCGGCAAAATGGAATCGGTTCGTTAACACTGGTTGATAAACAGGGACGGTTCACTTCCGAAATGGGCGAATTTGCCGGTCGTTATGTGAAGGCCGAATACGACGAACATTTTGATCCGCAAAAAGATAATTCAGTTGACATCGACATCATCGTCAAGCTGAAAAAGGAAAACAAGGCATTCAAGACTGAAAAATACGAGCACTCGTATCCGCATTGCTGGCGCACCGATAAGCCCATTCTCTATTATCCCCTCGATTCCTGGTTTATCAAAACCACGGCCTTCAAGGATGAGATGATAGCGCAGAACAAGACCATCAACTGGAAACCGGAATCCACAGGTACCGGGCGTTTCGGAAACTGGCTGGAAAACCTGCAGGACTGGAATCTCTCCCGTTCACGTTTCTGGGGAACTCCATTACCAATATGGAGAACTGAGGACGGATCGCAGGAAAAATGCATCGGTTCAATTGAAGAGTTAAAAGAAGAGATCACAAAGTCGGTGACGGCAGGTTTCATGAAAGCCAATCCGCTTGAAAAATTTTCAACTGAAGACACATCCCGGGAAAATTATGACCTGTTCGATCTTCACCGCCCGTTTGTGGATGATATCATCCTGGTTTCAGATGCCGGTCTTAAGATGCTTCGTGAGCCGGATCTGATTGATGTCTGGTTTGATTCGGGCGCCATGCCATTTGCCCAGTATCATTATCCTTTTGACAAGACCCAGCAATTAAACGAATATTTCCCTGCCGACTTTATTGCCGAAGGCGTTGACCAGACCAGGGGCTGGTTCTATACATTGCATGCCATCTCCGTGATGCTTTTTGGGATTACATCCTTCAAAACCTGCGTTTCCAATGGTCTTGTTCTCGACAAGGAAGGAAATAAAATGTCGAAACGCCTCGGAAATGCCGTTGATCCCTTTGAAACCATCATAAAATACGGTCCTGACGCTACCCGCTGGTACATGATCACCAATTCACAGCCCTGGGATAACCTGAAGTTTGATGTTGAAGGAATCACCGAAGTACAGCGGAAATTCTTCGGGACACTTTACAATACTTACGCATTTTTTGCTTTGTACGCAAACATTGACGGATTCACATTTGCAGAAGAAGCCATTCCAACAGATCAGCGTCCCGAGCTGGACCGGTGGATCCTGTCTGAGTTGAACTCACTCATCAGGAATGTTGATGATAATTACAACGATTATGAACCTACCAAAGCCGGGCGTGCCATTTCGGATTTTGTCGATGAGCACCTCAGCAACTGGTATGTGCGGCTTTCCCGCAGGAGATTCTGGAAAGGTGATTATACCGCTGATAAAATTTCCGCTTACCAGACGTTGTACCAGTGTCTCGAAACCATTGTCCGGCTGGCTTCCCCGATTGCCCCGTTTTTCATGGACAAGGTTTTCCAGGATCTGAATAATGTAACCCGGCGGTCGTCGGCTGAATCGGTGCACCTTACTGAATTTCCGAAGGCAGACCTGTCAATTATCGACAAGCCCCTGGAAGAAAGAATGGAACTGGCCCAGAAGATTTCCTCGATGGTACTTTCACTGCGGAAGAAAACCAACATTCGTGTCAGGCAGCCGTTGAATAAGATCCTTGTGCCGATCAGCGGGGATGCTATGAAGGAGCAGATTGATGCAGTAAAAAACCTGATCCTTTCGGAAGTCAATGTAAAAGAATTGGAAGGACTCTCAGATTCAGCAAACATCCTGGTCAAACGTGTTAAACCTGATTTTAAAAAACTAGGGCCCCGGTATGGGAAACTGATGAAGCAGATCAGCGAAGTCCTTGTTGGATTTGGACAGGAAGATATCGGCAGGTTGGAGAAGACCGGGAAAGCTATGTTAACAATCCAGGACCAGGAAGTGGAGATTGACATCACGGATGTTGAGATCATCTCCGAAGATATCCCGGGATGGCAGGTAACAAATATGGGCAACCTTACCGTTGCACTTGATGTAACAATCACACCGCAGCTTTGGGAAGAAGGGATCGCCAGGGAACTGATCAACCGGATACAGAATCTCCGCAAGGATCAGGGATTTGAGGTTACGGACACAATCAACGTGAAGTTGCAGTGCCATGATGAAATTAATTTAGCGATTAAAAATAATTTGGCGTACATTTGCTCTGAAACTCTTACACAATCTTTTGAGCTATTAGATAATGTAGAAATCCCAGGAAAAATTACAATTGATCTGACAGATTCTATATCAACATTTTTATCAATCCAACGGGTTGGTGAATAAAAAGCGACATAAAAGGAAGATTTGTGTCGTCTTTTATTTTAAGAAGAAAAAGAACAAAGGTTGTAATTGATTTTTTAAAACAATAAGCAATGAAAAAAGAAACATCAGCACAGTCAAAAAAGGATGTTGGAACTGTTGAAAAAGCTAAGACCCGCTATTCGGATGAAGAACTGGAAGAATTCAAGGAGATTATCCTGAGTAAGCTTGAGAAAGCACACAATGACCTGAATTTACTTACGGAATCATATACTACGGGGAATGATCATGATACAAATGATACCTCCCCGACCTTTAAAGTGCTCGAAGAAGGCTACCAGGTTTTCTCAAAGGAAGAAAACAGCAAATTTGCCGCAAGGCAATCAAAATTTATCAAAGCGCTGGAGAACGCCCTCGTCCGGATCGAAAATAAATCATACGGAATATGCAGGGTTACCGGAAAGCTGATTCCCAAAGACAGGCTGCGGATTGTTCCTCATGCAACGCTGAGCATTGAAGCCAAGCGTCAGCAGACGACCATTGTTACGCCTTCAAAACCAGTTGAGCCCGATTATAATTCAATGTAAACCGGAAAACGCTGTTATTTATAAAATTTTGAAGAAAGCGCTCGTCATCATTTTCCTGGTCCTTCTCGTTGATCAGATCATTAAAATTTTAGTGAAGACCCAGTTGCACATGGGTGAAAGCCATTCGCTTTTCGGCAACTGGGCTGTCATCCAGTTCACCGAAAATGAAGGCATGGCATTCGGGATGAAACTGGGAGGTAATTCCGGTAAACTGATCCTTAGCCTGTTCAGGATCATTGCAGTCGGCATCATCGGGTGGTGGTTGTATAAAATCACCAAAGAAAAAAATCCGAGCAGCGGTTTGATCATCAGTGTTTCCATGATTTTTGCAGGTGCTTTGGGGAACATCATCGACAGCGCCTTTTATGGTTTAATTTTCAACGAGAGCACCTACATGCAGGTTGCCACACTTTTTCCACCGGATGGCGGTTATGCCGGTTTTCTTCACGGGAAAGTCGTGGATATGTTTTATTTCCCCGTCATCCAGACACATTACCCTTCGTGGTTTCCATTTTATGGCGGCGAGGAATTCATCTTTTTCCGGCCCATTTTCAATCTTGCCGATTCAGCTATCACCGTCGGGGTCTTCATGCTGATCATTTTCCAGAAACGGTTTTTCAGGAATAAAGGTGAGAATGAGATTGCCGGAGATATCAAATAGCCCCGGTTTCCAGTCTTCAGAAATGCACTGTCTTATTTGACGCGGATCGAACGACCTGCTTTCAGATGCGTATTTGCTTTCATCTTGTTGATGTAACAAAGGTCTTTGACCGTGACGTGATATTTCTTCGCGATTCTTCCCAGCGTATCCCCATTTTTTACCTTATAGTAGACGGCTTTTCCATCGTAATCCGAAGGATAGAATATTTTCTTCGTGATCGGGAATGTTGATGATATCAGCTTCTTGTTATCAAAGTCAATCATCTTTAAAGGATCCAGCGGAACATCCTTGAACCGGACTTCAAAATGCAGGTGTGGCGACCTGCTTCTCCCGGTGGATCCGCCTAATCCTACGACATCGCCACATTTCACGACCTGGTTCACGGTAACTTTCAATTTCGAAAGATGGGCATAATAGGTTTCCACACCATTGTAATGCCGCAATATCACAAGATTACCGAATCCTCCCTTGTTGTACTTGGCATACCTGACCACCCCGTCAAAAGCGGCCTTGACAGAATCTCCCTTGTAGAGAAAGATATCCAGCCCTTTATGATTGTAAGTAAATCCACGGAAAAGCCTGCCATAGATCGGCAATGCGAAGTGACGGTTGTTGCTGACAAGATTAAGAACCGTATCCTTGACGGAATCCCTTTTACTGAGCCCCATGTAGGCAAAAACCTGGTCATTGATCCATTCGTGGGTAAAGATCCCCGTGGAGTCTTCTTCCTGGGATAGCAATACAGGTTCGTTTTCCAGGTACTCCCAGGTGAAATTCTTATATAAAACGACCGGGCCGTTGGCTGTTTCAACCGTGTCGACAATAACTGATACATTGCGTTGCGAAATACCCGCCAGGGGTAAAAGAAGAATACAATAGAGAAAGAAGAAATACCTCATCAACAGATCATATTTTCAGGATAATTCAAGATTATTTTCGGCAAATCTAAGGTAAAAAAATAACCCGCAAAATAAAAAATTATTATAAATGATGGACTTATTTTATCTTTGTGCAAATTACGCTTTGAAGAATTATGAAAGATAACAAAGTAGGAAAAATAGCCCAGATCATTGGTCCTGTTGTAGATGTCGCCTTCGACGAAGAGGGCAATTTACCGAATATATTTGATGCTCTTGAGGTAACTAACAATGACGGTACCCCCATAGTCCTCGAATGTGAATATGATATCGGGGAAAATAAAATCCGGACCATTGCTATGGACTCCACCGACGGTTTACGCCGCGGAATGGATGTCATCGCAAAAGGCGGCCCGATTTCGATGCCAACCGGTGATCAGATCCGGGGCCGGCTTTTCAATGTTATCGGTAATCCGATCGATGGAATGGGTCCTGTATCATCCAAAAACAGGTACCCGATCCACAGGGATCCTCCTAAATTTGACACCTTATCTACTTCCAAGGAAGTTCTGTTTACAGGGATCAAAGTAATTGACCTGATCGAACCTTATTCCAAAGGCGGAAAGATCGGTCTGTTTGGTGGTGCCGGCGTCGGAAAGACGGTCATCATCATGGAGCTGATCAACAACATCGCCAAGAAATATGCAGGATTATCCGTATTCGGCGGCGTCGGTGAGCGTACCAGGGAAGGAAATGACCTGCTTCGCGAAATGATTGAATCAGGGGTAATCCGCTACGGCAAGGCATTTACAGAAGACATGGAAAAAGGAGGCTGGGATCTTTCCAAGGTGGATCGTGAAGAACTGCTGAAATCCCAGGCCACGCTTGTATTCGGACAGATGAATGAGCCACCCGGTGCACGTGCCAGGGTTGCATTGTCAGGACTTACTTTAGCTGAATATTTCCGTGACGGGGATGAGGAATCCGGTGGCCGCGATATCCTGTTCTTTATTGATAATATTTTCCGTTTTTCACAAGCTGGTTCAGAAGTCTCTGCCTTACTTGGAAGGATGCCTTCAGCCGTGGGTTACCAACCCACCCTGGCGACGGAGATGGGTATCATGCAGGAGCGCATCACTTCTACCAAGCGGGGTTCCATCACCTCTGTACAGGCCGTTTACGTACCTGCAGATGACCTTACGGACCCGGCTCCGGCCACAACCTTTGCCCATCTTGATGCAACCACCGTACTGAGCAGGAAGATCGCCGAGCTCGGGATTTATCCTGCCGTTGATCCGCTGGATTCGACTTCACGTATTCTTTCTCCTGATATTGTCGGTGATGAACATTACCAGACTGCGCAGAACGTAAAGAAGATCCTTCAGCGGTACAAGGAACTCCAGGATATCATTGCGATTCTTGGAATGGATGAGTTGTCGGATGAGGACAAACAGATCGTTCACAGGGCACGTCGCGTGCAGCGCTTCCTTTCGCAGCCTTTCCACGTGGCAACGCAGTTTACAGGTATTCCGGGTGTTTTTGTTAATATTGACGACACCATTAAAGGTTTTAACATGATCCTTAACGGTGAAGTTGACGAATACCCAGAATCAGCGTTCAACCTCGTTGGAACCATTGATGAAGCCATCGAAAAAGGAAAACGAATCCTGGCAGAAAATAAATAATCCGGTCGCTCATGAAGCTTAGCATCATATCTCCCGACAATGTTCTCTATACCGGTGAAAATGTTCACCTGGTTCAGCTTCCAGGGATTGATGGGTCTTTTGAGATCATGAACAACCATGCACCGCTGATCTCCGTGTTAAAAAAGGGAAAGATCAAAGTAGAAAATAAAGGTGAGACACCGCTTTTCTTTGATGTCAGCGGCGGTGTGATTGAAGTCCTGCACAACAAGGTATTGATACTCGCAGAATAGATGAAAAGACAAGGCCTCTGGCTCGCGCTCTTTTGCCTCATGCTTTCCATGAATAGCTGTTACAAGAACGAACCGGTTCCCACCGCCGATTTTGCATTCAGCGGGAACAATGAATTTCACGCCCCCTGCCAGGTCATCTTTGAGAACAGATCCGTCAATGCATTCTCCTATCAATGGGATTTCGGGGATGATTCCATTTCCACTGTCAAACAACCGTCCCATTGGTTCACTAAGGCCGGAGATTACAACGTTAAATTGCGATCGTATACGGAAAGCGGGAAAGAGTGGGCTTCCGTGATAAAACTGGTACACATCCTGCCTCCTGCCGGTAAGTAGCCAATTTCTTTTTTTCTCATTTTTTCCTGACCTGGGATGAGTATAGGAACAATATACGCAACCTATACGCAATCCCAATGAAAAAGGCGCCTGTTCCAAAGAAAATTCAATTCATAACATCCTGATAACACCCGATAATTGATAAACGTCTGCCGGTCGCATGCAGGATTTTGAAATAAGATGGGAACCCAGAATTTGTTGACTTGAGATTACCGGAGAACAGGCAATCTTAGCGCTGGGCGCAGATGCGGTGACGAGGCCCGCGCGGCATGAGCGTATAGGAATAAAAAAAGGGCATCCTTTTGGAACGCCCTCTTATGCTATACATTGGCATTATCCTAATAGAATTTAGCCCTTGAATCTTTTATTGTTGCCGTCTTCTTTATGGCATCGAATAAGCCGCTTGTAACACGACCGTTGAAGGTTTGTACCAGCTGATTTTTGATTGCCGTATAATCTTCCTGCTTGGGAGGTTCGATGATGTTATCAACAGACACAACATAAACGTTGTATTTGCCTGTCAGTGGTCCGATAAAATCTCCTTTTTTAGCATTGAAGACCAATCCCTCGGCATCCGGGTCACGGCTGAGAGCATTGTTACTGAAGCCTGAAAAAGTCAGGTTTGTAGTATCAACCTTGGTTCCGAATTCGGCTGCCAGTTTGTAAAGGTCTTTTGATGTTGCCATTGATTTCCTGATCTTCTCGGTAAGAACGATGAGTTTTTTATCATTCATCACACCCTGCTTGATCTTTTCCTTCAATTTCTCAAGCGGGATGTAACCCTTTTCTGTAATGCCTGTCAACACTGCCACGACATACTTTCCAGTCAGGTCGAACACCGGTGAAGCTTCACCGATTTTTGTATTTTCAGCATAAACCCAGCGTACAATTTCGCGGGCTGATGGTAATCCCTGCACGTAGTTATCCATTTCATGGATGCTTTGTGCGGTCCTCTTCGAAAGTCCTTTTGCTGTTGCAGCTTTATCAAAAGCATCAGCGGTGGTATTCTGCCCGGCAAAAGCACTTGCTTTAAGGAAGGTGTCCTGGTAGGTCTGGTTGCTGGGTTCGATTTTCCGTTCGAGTATGGCAACCTGTGTCTTTTTGATCGGTTTGCTTTTGTAGGTTAGCTTAAAGACCGAATATCCCAGCGCCGTTTCAACTATCTTCATGCTTGTTTTCGGGTCGACCGCTTTTTTCCCTTCGGCCAGTTTCATCTTTAATCCTTCATTGTAGAACAATGAAAAGTTTGCTTCCCCGTCGACGATCGCTTTAATTTCGCCACCATCATCTTTTACCGTTGGGTAGTCAGAATTTTTAATTGCAAGTTCCCTGAACTTTTCCGGGTTTTTTTTAAGAACGATCAGTAAACTGTCGGCTTTTGCCTTTGCCTGTTCCTTTGTTCTTTTTATGCTTTCGTTCTTCAACGGACTTCCTGCAAAAGAGATCAGGATCTGGGAAGCTTTCATGGTATCAGGTCTTTCTTCCGTTGCCAGTATTTTTGCCATGTACCAGGTGGAGTTGAATTCGAATGGCTGGATGAAGGTTCCAGGATCCAACGAGAAACACAAAGAATCCAGTTTTCCGGGTAATGAGCCCTTCTTCTTAAATGTGCTGTCATATTTCGTATCTGAATTGGCTTTGGCGAAATTGACGACATCCGTGCTGGTTGAAAATTCCTTATAAATACTGATTACATCTTCTGCGATTTTCTTGCGGTCGGCATCCGATGGTGTAACTTCGAAGATTACATAGTCAGCATCTCTAACGGGTTCCTCCTGGAGGAAGTAGGCCTTGTTCTTATCATAGAATTGCTGGTAGTCAGCATCCGACAATTTCACTTCAGCATCCTTGATTGTGGTTGGAGGTGCAGCAATCGACCGGATGGCAAGAGCCAGGTTCTGGTTTACGAATTCCTGGTGAAGAAATGCTTTCGGAAGATAATATGCCTTGGTTATAAGATTATTGAATTTTGTCAGGATACGATCTTCCTTGATGGCTTTTTCGAAACGAAGCCATTGTTCCTTATTCTTCGGCTCCATCTTGTCAAGATTCTTCAGGTAATTGAGTACCATGGCAGGATCGTAGACACCGGTTTTCGGATCTTTAAAATATTGCAGGATGTAACGATGCGGGTTTTTCCCCTGGACCTGGTCGAAAAGTTCGTCCGGACAAACCGTCAGACCAAGCTGGCTGTATTCTTTGCCCATGATCATATCCTTCACCAGGTTATTCCATGTACTGGTGCGGATGTTATAGGTTTCCTGATCCGTGATCTTTTCATTCTGGGAATTCTCCTTCTGCATCTGGATCATCTCTTCAACCTTGGCATTGAAATCCATGTTAGGGATCACCTCGCCGTTGACAGATCCTATGTCATTCGTGCCTTTGTATCTTTTTTTCCCAAAGTCGCCGATTACAAATGCTGCAATAGCAACGCCGACAAATATTACCACAAGACCCGAATGTTTTCTTATTCTTCCGATTATTGCCATTCTTATTGAATTTTAAATGAAGGCTGCAAAACTATGAAATTTTCACGAAACTACAAAAGGATCAGGCAAAATCAGATAGAATCTTTTTTTACAAGCATCTGTCCGTGTGGATTGATTATGGTATAGTCAGTAAATGATTCGTTGGATTCAAGACCATCTCCAAAGAGGATCATGTTGTCGGTTGTGATTTTCACCTTTGTTTTTGAATATATTTTTCGCTTGTTCTCATCCCAGATCAGAACTTCCGTGTTGAGTTGCTGCTTTTTCATTTCATTCCTGACCATCACATTTCCCCGGGCCTCCATGATGCGTGTGTAATCTTTGCGTTTGCCATAGTTCCCGGTGATTGTTGTTTCAACACGCAGGACTGAATCATAAATACAAACCTTAAATCCTTTCGGGAATTCCATGTACGGGTCACTTCCGCCGGGATAACGGTTCAGGAGGACACTGTATAGTTTTGCCTGGATTTTGCCGGAATCGCTGAATGTTACTTCAATATTCTTTGCCATCATCCCGGGTCCCGATTTGGATTCTGTCAGGATGCCTGACATTCCGGGATCATTGCCACAACCGGAAATCAGCAGGGAAGAAAATACCGGGAAGAACAAAAGAACAACGGATTGATGAAAAGAAATTTTCAAGGCTAGTAATACTTACGTTTTACGAACCATCTTTCGTAGATGGAGAAGCCAATGATGAATTTAAAATATGATTCCTTGATCAGGCTGGCGTTGGTCGTGCCCCGCGACCCAATCTGTGCCCCGAGATTAAGCATGGTCTTCACTCCGCGCAAGGGCAATCCAAACCCGATTGTGAAGGCATATTCATTCAGGTGCTGGCCCCGTAACTCAAGGTAGGTGCTGTTATACAGAAATCCTAACCTGTACCTGATCCGTTTCAGGTAGTTGGTATAACTTTCATAACTCGGCACCAGTTCGGCGCCGGCATTGACCTGGAAGCTGTTCACCAGGGAGTCGCTAAGACCAAAAGCCTTGAATTTTTTCCAGTTCTGCCACCTGAAATCCGCACCGACAAGCCAGTTATCAGGCTTCTCAAGCGAAATGCCCAGCCCGAACATGGCCGGAATCAGGATCGTTCCTTTATATCCAACGGTTTTTTCGATAGTGTCTTTGGGAAATTCTGTTCCTGCCGTATTCTGGAAGTAAGTCTGTGCAAGCATATCAGTCTTCGCATTGATGGCCGAATTTGTAGCAAATACAGCCCCGAGAACCATGCGCATGTCATGCTTCAGGTTGATCTGGTATTGAATGCCATAATTGAGGTAAATATCGCTGACAGTGACATAATTATCCACCTTCATGTTGATGAAATAAATTGAATCGGGGAAGATAGCCTTGGCCTGGCGGTCCATGGATCCAAAGAGATAGGAAACATTAAAACCGATGGAAAGATTTTTAAAGAGCTTGAAGCCGTTACCCCAGTATAACCGGTTGATTCCTCCCGACCCGGTATAGAACCTGTCGATCGTACCAATACTTTTCACATAATCAATGTTCTCAACACTGTAACCAACATCGCTGAAAGGAAGCAATCCAAAGCTTGTCCTCCACCATTTTGTAACCGGCATTCCAAAGACAAGATAGCCTAATGTTGCATAATTCCTGGAGGCTGACTGAACGTTTGATGTTAACGTTACCAGTGATGCCATTGCACCACCTTCAAAAAGGAAGGAAGTAGAATCGAATGCTGTATATGAGGCAGGATTTGAATAATTGACATGGTAATTGCTGCGCACACCAAAACCGATTTCTCCCATGGAGGAATTCCAGGCGTTGTTATTATCACTCAGGTCACCAATCCCGAACCGCGAATAGGGTGAGGCTATCTGGATTTGCCCATGAACAATAGTGGAAGACAGAAGAAGAAAAAAAGAAATGAGAAGAGGGTATTTAAGGTGTTTTACTGACATTAAACAGGAGGATTTGATGGAGTCCGGTAAGGACGATATTTGTGACTGCAAAGATGCTAATTTTAAGTCGTTTGACAAAATAATTCATATCGCCTCCGCTGAGAATTATTTTCAGCTCAGGATTTTCTGCATGAAAGTGGTCTGCAAATGCTTCAATCTCCCCGACAATCCCATTGATGACCCCTGATAAAATAGAGTTTTCAGTATTGGTACCCAAAACGGGCACTGATTCCTTATAGTCAACTAACGGAAGCTTTCCGGTAAAAGTATGCAGGCTTTTAAATCGCAGCTGCATCCCGGGGGAGATTGCACCCCCGAGGTATTCGCCTGAGGAATTGATAAAATCGAATGTAATCGCTGTTCCGGCATTAATTACCAAGACAGGTTTGCCGGGAAATTCAAATGCTCCTGCCACAGCCGCTGCAAGCCTGTCCATTCCCAGTGTTTCCGGCGTACTGTAGCCATTGCGGATGGGCAACAGGGTATGGCGGTCAAATATCAGCGTTCTGAAACTGGAACTTAATACATCATTGATTGCTGTTGGATGCTGAATTACGGAAGAAAGGATACAGCTTGTGATTCCGGGATGTTTGGAGATAAAGGTTGCCATGATCTCCGGGCTGATTTCCGGAGATGACTCAAGCAACTGCAGAACCCCGTTATCAAACAAGGCTATTTTCCTGCTGGTATTACCGAAATCGAGTACAAGCTCCATGGTTCGGTTTAAATCTTTATCCCGATCTTCAGTGAAGCGATGATGGCTGCTGAGATCACCAGGCATGAGATGATCCAGTTCCAGGGAATGCGTATCCTGCGTGGCTTGTAATCAAACTGGACCTCGGGATAAAGCTGGCCCCGCCACATCAGTGGCAGTACAAGGATGATCATACAAACCTGCATGGCGACCATCTTCAGGATAATTTTAGGAAGAAGTGTCATCACGATGACCGGTAGCCCGATGAGACAGGGGATCATCACCTGGCTGACCACGAATGGCATCCTTGTCCAGTCAACGAGCTGGTTGAAATACATCCTGCTGGAGTGAAGAAATGTGCTTACCATCAGGAATCCAATGAGGATCATTGAGATCAGAGAAAGCACGGCGGCCAGGTTATCAAAGAAATAAGAATCGAAGATATATCCGGTCACATATCCAAATCTCATGAAGAAAAACCTGGAGAAAAGCATTCCGCTAAAGAAATAGGTGAAGGCATGACAGATAAACCAGATCAGGAATAGTCGCAGGTAGCCGGACAGGCTTACTTTCCGCCCGCGGCTTTTTTCCTTTTCCTGCATCATCATTTCCTGTTTTTTTGCTTTACCGGCAAAGAGCATGCTGATCTTGTTCAGGATCTTTTTAAGGCTGAATTTTATCCGCTTCATATTCACAACCCTATATGCCAGGATTGCAAAAACAAGGCAGGCAAAAGGGGCGGAGGCAAATACCGAAATGATTTCGATCAGTGACCATTTATTCATAATCTTCTGCCCTTCGATGATTGCCTTGATGGAAAAATGATACTCCGTCGTGTTGTAGAAAAGCTCAGTCCTGATATCAAACCAATGACAAACCACACCTGTGATGATCTGTGAGATGAAATGAACGACATAAAACGACGTGAGAAAAAGGATCAGTGAGTTGAAAGAGATAACCAGGTAATCCTTGGTAAAGATCACCGAATACTGCTTGAATTTAGTCTCACGCAGGTAGGCTAGTTTTGCTTTAAACGGGATATTGCCGCCGACTTTATAAAAGAACCTTCTGAACGTGAGGTCGTCCTTAATGTCGTCAAGTTTCATACGGAACCTGACAGAGAACTTTGGTTTTGGAAGTTTTTCCTTTTTGATGCGCGGGATCAGAAGGTCGTCTTTAGCGGCCTTTATGTTGTGTTTGATTCTATGCGACAGGGGAACATGTTTTGAACTGCTGCGTGCATAGCGTTCGGGCAGGGAGAATTCCGCTTTAAATTCCTGGTACCGCTGCTTCAGCCTGTGTGAAAGTGGCGGTCTTCCGGATTTACGGCGCTTGTGCCCGGAACCGGAAAAGATCTTTCCGATGGACCCAAGTTTAGACCAGAAAGAAGGTTTGTGTGATTTCCTGCGATGGTGATGATGACTCCCGGATCGCCTTTCGTGATTATGTTCAGCCTGGTTGTCGGATTGCAAGGTCATGCGATGCTTTGTCAGTGTAGTAATATTTTTTCCTAAAGGCAGATGATCGTTGTTTTTATGGCCTGCTCATCTGGTTACCTAACGCAAAAATAGGGAAAGTTCCCGAGATTAACAGTGTCCTCCAGATCAAATTGCTAATTTTAGATTTGTCATGGTTCTTACAGAAACTAACAAAGGTAAACGTCCGGGCAGAAAAAATAATTTTCCGGACAGCCATTGAAGATCGGCCGGGCAGAAAACAACAGACGGCCGGGCAGCCGATCAGGGGTCAGTCTGCTGTGTTGAAACAAATTCTTTTTTAATTATGAAAATTTATATTATTTTTGCACTCCCAAACGGCGTCGTAGCTCAGATGGTAGAGCAGAGGACTGAAAATCCTTGTGTCACTGGTTCAATTCCAGTCGATGCCACCAAGACAACTGGCAAAGAGTAAAATGGCAAAACGGCAAAAGACTGTTTTGCCATTTTCTTTTACCAATTTGCTCATCACCAATTTACCAATTGCCTTTGTGGAAGTTTTAATACCTTATTATTCTTTTTTATTCTTCTTAAGAGGCTGAATAAGAGACGGATCAAACATTATGGTTTGGGTGGATTTGGTGGAAAATATCCATTCAATTATCCTTCATGCACCTGACCGAAAAGGCGTATGGCCTTATGAAGGCGCCCCGATATACAGTCACGTTACTGTAGTCGAGTTCCCGGGCCCACGCGAGAGTCACTGGAGTCTGCGTGGACGACCAAAAGTCGACGTCGCCATTAAGACCGGGAAAATGTCCAAGGTTATCCCTATAGCCGCCCGGTAGAGCAGTGAAGCCACTGCTGTTTGTTGCACCAGTATTGGGGGCTGACCAATGTGCAAATCCTGCTTCCTTCATCTTACCACCCGCAATAGCTTCACCTCCCAAAAAAGCAGTAAGGGTTGTCCATTCGGCATCAGTAGGCAAATGCCAACCTGTTGGACATATTCCTTGAGCACCTTCTGTGGTTGAATATTGCATTGCCTCATCCCATTGGTAAAGTCCACCATAAACAGTACAGTTGTTCCCATCATCCCAAGAACAGTACTTTTCAATGACTGAATTGTTGGTCTGTTCCTGTGGTCCGTTAATTCTTGCGCCAACGTTAAGATTCTGTGCCATCCAACATTGAGCACCAATCAACACCGTGCTATAGGTTTTGCCATCACGTGTGTCGGTCAGTACTTGACCACAAACGAAAACGGGAGTTATACTAAGGTTACCGTTAACCGTGAGAGTTCCTCCACCTTGGATTGTCATACCTGATTGAGCAAACAGTCCAAAATAGGACATCAGTAGCATTGCACATGTGAGTGTAAATGTTTTCATAAGACGAGGGTTTAAGTAAATTTTAAGATTAAGTAGCTATTATTATGTAAATATATGAAATTCCCTTCAATCAGCAAAAAAATGATTTCACCTAAAAACACTTTGACAACTGCCACTTTCACACCAAAAGAAACCAAAAAGAGGCTGTCTCAAAAGTCCGAGGCAGCCTCTTTTTTATTCATTTTACTCGTACCCCCCTACGAGAGCACTTTCAAATATTCGATTCTACAGAAGATGATTTTACTTTTGAGTCATCCTCTTTTCTATTTCCAATTGTGGAAGAATTGTGGAAGTTTTAATACCTTATTCTTCTTAAGTGTCTATATGAGGAGTAGGTCAAACATTATGGTTTGGTTGGATTTGGATAAAAATGCCCCTTGCTAATCCTTTATACACCGGATAGAAAGCCCGTCTGTCATGCCCGCTTCGCGCCGGTAAATGTACTGGTTACTGTAGACAAGGAGCTGGTCCCACTCGAATGTTGTATTGTCCTGCGACGACGACCAGAAGAAGGCATAGGTAGTAAGATCGAAGAAATTGCCACTGATATAGCTACGACCGCCCGGAAGAGCAGTGAAGCCACTGCTGTTGGAAGCTATATTGGGTGTCTCCCAATGCGTATTTCCAACTTCTTTCATCTTCCCTCCAGCTAGACCCTCACCACCCAAAAACGTTGTAAGGGTTGTCCACTCTGCATCAGTTGGCAGATGCCAGCCTACTGGACAGATTCCCTGAGCCCCTTCTATAGTTGAGTATTGCATGGCTTCATCCCACTCGTATAAACCACCATAAATGTTACAGTTGTTCTCATCATCACTGTAACAGTACTTTTCAATTATGCTGTTATTTGCTTGGTAAGTGTTACCAAGGACTTTCGTACCAACGTTTAAGTTTTGTGCAAACCAGCACTGTGTATCAATCAAAACCGTGTTGTAGGTCTTGCCATCGCGAGAGTCGGTCAAAGGAGCTCCGCATGAAAAAGGTATAATTATTCCTGATCCATAGGCAACTTCTTTCCATTGTCCGGCTGTTGCCAGGTAAATGTATATCTTGCTATCAGTAGTACAAAACACCTGTAACCCATTGGCAGGATTGGTAATTGTACCAATCTGAGCTGCCGTCATTCTCGGGATAAGAACCCCTTTGTTTGTTGATTTCACATCCAGCATCGCCGAATTATCTGGGGTACTGTTGTCGCTACTGATACTGACTTGAGCTGAAAGTTGAAGTGCTAAATACAAGGAAAGTGCAAGCATTCCTGTAAGAAGTAGAAGCTTTTTCATAAAGAGGGATTAATAAAATTTCAGATTTAGTAGCAATAAAATAATAAATATATAGATTTTATACCATCCAGCCAACAATTGGTAACAAATTAACACCACCATTAAGAATCACTCAGTTTCCACGCTAACAGTCGATGCCACAAGACAATTGGCAAAACGGTAAAAGACTGTTTTGCCATTTTGCTTTTTACCCGTTTAGTTCATTCCTTTGTATTCAAATCTTTTCCTACTCCAAACTCATACCGTACTCATCACATCCCTGTCA
>Ga0118677_10003069_pt1 | contig 32349 bp, 14 predicted proteins | sample AliMusrvi5mmetaG_FD_86154 | JGI IMG/M metagenome (GOLD analysis project Ga0118677, IMG submission 86154) | reverse complement strand
GTTCTTTACCACATACACCATTATCAATAGTTTTATCTGTAGATAACCCAGCAAGATTATGCGAATCTAAGTAATCCATAAGAGCATTCTGTTTTGCCAATCGTGTAGTTTGAAATGAAGTTGGACTACAATTTTCACATTTATTTTCTTTATCAAGTAGATATATAAGTCCACATGAAGAACATATTCTTTCTACAAGATTTATATCATTTTGCTCTTTATGTAATTCACAGTGTTTTGGAATCCAGTTTGTTCCCCAAAATGCAAACTCTTTACATTTAACACATTTAGCATTTGGTCTAGAAATCATTCCTTTTTCTTTATGTTTCAAACAATGACTTACTGTATATCCTGGTTTTCCATAATATGCCCGTATTTTACAACTTTCTTCTTCACATAGTTTATGTCTTACATCAACCATTTCATCTGTTTTATGCTTTATACAGAATTTACCTTTTTTATAACCTTTTAGATTATATGTCGGTTGTGTTTCACACCCTTCAAATGAACAGTTTGGTCGCGTTGTTAAAATTATCATAGTATCCTCTTTATGCTCTTTACAAAACTTTGGACTATCTTCTTTTATCCCATAATATGCTCTAAAATTACAATTATTAAATTGACATCTTTTAAATACAACATTATCCATACCATCTTTTTTATGCTTAACACAATATTCCGCCCTTCCATTAGTAACTCCATAACAAGGTCTTATTTCACATCCATCAAACCTACATTGATGATGTTTTAAATCAATCATTAACTCTTTTTTATGCGCACTACAGTATAACGGACTTGTGGTACCTCTTACACCATAGCTTGGCTTAGTTATACATCCTTCGTATCTACAGAGAATATGTACAATGTTAATCATTTCTTTTGTCTTATGTTCTACACAATAGGAAGGTCTATTATCTTTTTCCATACCAAATGATGGGCGTGTAGTACATCCCTTAAAATTACATTTTTTATGCCGAATATCTACCATTTTATCTGTTTTATGATTTTTACAATGAGATCCCTTGCCACCCTCTATATCATAAGTTGGCTGAGAATCGCATCCCTCGGCCGAACACCGTTTATTTTTAACATCAATCATTTCAGCAGTTTTATGTACTTTACAGAACTTTCCTTTCTCCCCTTTTATATTAAAGACTGGATGAATTGACTCACATCCTTCATGTGCACAACGCTTATCAATGACATTTATCATTTCAGGTGTTTTATGAGTTTTACAATAGCGACCTTTTTCACCTTTTATATTAAAACATGCATTTTTTTTACATCCTTCACCTCTGCATTTCGTCATCTTACTACTTTCTTATTAATAAAAATCAACACATCAAATTTAGCACCCTACTTAGCCAGAAGCCAGTTTCCGTAGAAAAAGACTTGACGGTAGGCGATTTGAACGGCCGGGTCAAATCGAGTAAAAAGAGTCTGAAGCCATGCTGCCGTTTGTGCGCGTTTTTTGAGGCATGCATGGATATAGACCGCCTGAAAGATTGTAGGCCAATCGGGGCGTTCATCAAACTCAGAGTTCATAAGTTCAGTAAAAAACTCTTGAAGTTCTTCGTGTTTATCAGCATTAATATACTCTTTACACTCGCTAATAATCTGCTTATTCATCTACTTGAAGCTATTCAAATACAGACGGGAGTCGCTGTAGAACATCAAGCCACTTATGCTGACCTGCTTGAAGACCAAAGAGCACTGCCTCCTTTGAATTGAGTGTCATGGTGCGACTATCCAGATGAACATCACCACGTTCAGCCATCCTCGTAAAGAGAAAGGTGAGAAAGGTCTCGAGGTCACACGGAGTCTGAAGACCCACTGAGCGAAACCAGGGGACTGCATGAAGTCGCGGGTCCAGCATGAGTTCGCGGAGGTCGCGGTTGGTTAGACGCTTTGAATACGAGCGCATCGTATCACGAAGTGCGGTCGTATCATCGGACATTTGATTAAGAATACTGTAGAGAACTGTAAAGGTGTGCTTTGGCGGTGTCGAATCGAGGCTTGAAAGAGAAGTGGGGGTTGACATTGTACTGGGACTGATTGAATGGCGCCGTATCAATTTTTACTCATGGCTTGAACGAGTTTGCTCAAGGGATGATGAAACTCGGCCCAGATGAACCAAGGGACCTCTGATGCCCCTTGAATATCGACAATCCAATGAGGAGGAACAAAGAGCGCTGAACCATTGCGCACCTTGATATCCATGAACTTGATTTCACCAATGAGTGGCGCCTCTGCACGCTTAATACTGGCAAACGGCTTACCCTGCCAGACTTTCGGTAGATAGGTTTCAGACGATTCGGGCATTACACTAATGACGAGATCACCCTCAGTAGGCATAATCATTGTAGAGTAGGCAACTGTTTTCCGTAGACCCTTGGCTCCAATGGCCACCTCAGCCCGTGCTGAAAAGAGAAAACGTTTCCATTCGGAGTCAATGATTTTGGGAAGCCAGGTGGTCTCTAGCCATGTCTGAATACCTACATGGTCGGCCAGTTTCTCGGATGAACTCGGAAAGAGTGGTGTAATAGCCACCTTCGGATTTGCCATAATATCGGCAAGTTTGAGGTTACCATACGGGGCATCTTGAATTCGCGGAATCTCACGAATGGTACCAGGATTCCAGAGTTGTGTAGGAGGAAGTGATCTCAAGACAATCAAGTTATATTCGGTTAGAAGATTTGGTAGTTTTTCAAGTTGGTCCGCTTCGATCTGACTTATATCAAAACCTTCAAGGGCCTGTTTATAAAAGAACACAGCGACGAAAAAGAGAAATGCAAGAATGAGACAGATTTCTATTATCATCGGGAACCCTTTTCCTTCTTAAAGGTGCGGGAACGAGATTTGTTATTAAGACGCAGCCGCAGCCCGCGATCATTACGTGCAGACAATGCTGAAAAGAGATTTGGCATAAATTTACGACCCTTAATATTCTTGATTTCGGCAGCGGTTAATTTATGAGTGGAGGCTTTTGATTTAGAGCCGTGAGTCGTAATAACTTTCTTGGTGCCCTTTCCATTCTTCACATTGACCATGGTCTTCTTTGAGTTCCGCTTTCCATTGATAATCGTGTTATGCGACTCAGATGAGTGATAGGAAAAGTGTTCCATTCTACTTGTGGTTTAGAGATTCCTGGCGATAGTATCCTAATGGAAGAGATTCAATTCTCAGGTCGCAAGATTACACTAAATGACGAACAGTTCAGTGCAGTCATTCGAAGCCCACACTGTCATCAACGCATTCTTGCAGCAGCGGGCTCTGGAAAGACAACAACGCTGACAGCTCGTATCTCCTGGCTCGTAGAACGCTGCGGAGTTCCTGCGGACCAGATTGTCCTCGTAACCTTTTCACGAAACGCCGCACATCAGATGAAACAGCGCCTTGACAGTCTAATCGGCCAAACAGATATCTGGGTCGGCACCTTTCACGGCCTCTCTCGGCAACTCCTACAGAGATATGAGCCAGCCGCCCTACAGAAAATGTATTTCATTGATGAACTCGTCATCATGGGAACTCAGTGGTTAACTACACGCCGTGGTCGTGCATGGGTCGGTGGACTCCGTTATATTGTGATTGATGAATTCCAGGATATCAATGCAATTCAGTGGCGGATGATTGAACGGATGCTTCATCCTGGTTGCTGGCTTATTGTAGTCGGTGATGATGCCCAGAATATCTACACCTGGCGTGGCAGTGATGTGAGTTTCATCCTTGACCTTCATAAAAAGATTCCAGGACTTGTCGACGATCAGCTTCGCAAGAATTATCGCTCCATGAGTGCAATCATCAATGTGGCCAATGGAACTCTGAAGAAGATTCCCAGCCTTCCATGGAAGGGCACTATGATTGCACAACGACATGGAGGGACTCGACCTGAGGTGCATTTTTTCTGGCGCGCCTGTGACGAGGTGAAGTGGGTTCTTCGACAGGTGACACTTCTACAGCAGCAGCATCCTAAGTGGACGTTTGCGGTCCTCAGTCGTACAAATTCAGACCTGTATAGGCTTGAAGAATCCCTACAAATGGAGGGTCGTCAGTATCGTATTCGCGATGTAGCGGATGATGTAGTTCTTAAGCCCGGTCAGGATAGTTGCCTCGATTTAGTGACTCTCCATGCATCGAAGGGCCTTGAATGGGACTGTGTCTTCCTCATTGGCTGTAATGATGAGATGTTTCCATCACGAAAGAAGGCCGAGGATATTATCAGCGAGCGACGACTCTTCTATGTAGGCGTGACTCGTCCTCGTATGATGCTCTATTTCAGTTATACGAAGCAAGAGCAGGCCCTGACACGATTTATTCGGGAGATTCCCTCCGTACACTTACTGTATACTGGCCTTGCACGCTATACCCTGAGTGATGCCGACCGTACGGAGGGTCGTCCGCGACTACTTGATCTTCTCGGAGGACTCGATGGAAACCAACTTCACGAACTTCGAAAGGCGGGGCGGTTCCAAATTCTTGAACGAGAAAACCAGTTGGTTGAAAAACTTTTTCCAGCGGGTCTCTGGAAAGTTCCCGCATGGGCCCTCATCTACGATAAAGGCGGCGACTTCCACCGCTTTCTCCGACTCTTTGTCTATAGGACCATTTGGAAGTACTGCGGACAGGAGGAGGCCTTTCATGAACCGGCACTTGAGCGGTTAATTTTCACATTACGGGTCTATGCAGAGGAGCGTGAGTTCTTTGAAACATGGCGTACGGAAATTATTGAGATCGTACATACCTGGTTTCGCGCAACAGGATCCGAACTGCCGGCTGTTGAATATTCGGCGGTAGCTGAGTGGTCCGAACGTCATGGACTCGGATGGACCGTCCAAGAAATTGTCAAAGCGACGACATTGCTGGCGAAACTCCGAGGACAATTACGGCCCTTGCGCTTTGAGAACTACGACCTCAATGATTTTCATATCGGCTCAGCACGGTATATGGTACCTACAGAATGGCGAGCGGGAGCCTTACAATCATGGAGGCGTGTGGGTAACCGAAGGCTGCCGTGGCAAGAGATTGTGGTTGACCTGTGGCGTCTAGGAGGCTTGAGTCTCTGTGCGGAAGGTCGCAATGCAGCGTTATTTAGGGTCATTGAAATGAGTCAATATCTACTGGGCGAGCAATTACAGGAATTTCTTGAGGACCTCGACCAGCGTATCAGTGCATGGCTTACAAGCTGTGAGCAGGATGAGCCGCAGTTTGGAATTGAGGTCGCAAATCAAGAGATTTTCATGGAGCAACTTGACTATGTCAATTGCGGAACCTTCTGGCATGTTTGCAAGGGCGGAACACTTGATGCCGTTCAGATTCTCGAACTCGCCGTACGAGCATCCTTTGCGCGTCAAGAAGGGCTTTGTGTAGGCGCCGTTGGTTGGATACTTCCTTTAGAAGGTACCGTTGTTCAGATAGACTTACCCGAACAATGGGACGATGATGTAGTGGCTATACTGGAAGCGGCTGGTATCACCAACCCTTTTGCTGGACCTGCTTCCAGCTAACTGACTCGGCACGACCAAATTTGTGGTAACGGTCCTGCTTGGTAGCATTGTTGAAGAGGCGATCTGAATAGTGAAGAGTGACACGGTCTGCCTGCTCGCGGCAATCATACGGAGCCGTGCGTAAGAGTGCCTTTGGCATAGCGAGTTCTTCAATGAACTGCGTGGAAGGCCCCCTGCGATCCGGGATCAGGACTCTCTGCTGAAACATGTCACCTGTACGAGGAGGAACATACTGATTTGTTTCACATGTACCTAGCGGCCGATCAAGGCGACGAGTCAGAGACTCATTATCAATGTTATTTGACCAACGTTGAGGAGGGTAGAATTCACCTCCTGAAGGAAAGACAACTGATTCGGGCACAGGAGGCAGTGCCTCAACCGGCCCTGCAGTTACATACTCCATACAGACCTTCGTCCAGGGACGAAAATCTATAGGGAGAGCGACGTGCTGGTTCGGTACAGTCTTCTGATAAATCTGAGTCGGATCCCAGTGGCTCTTGATGCAAACAGGAGGAAAAAAAGGCTGAGTTGTGGATCCCTGGATAGGATATGCCTCAACAGGCGTTCCTTTTTCACGAGGATAGTTCTTTGGAGGAACAACATCAAAAATAACCGGCACTTGAACTTGAGGCTGGCTCATTTACCGTAGGACGAGATTTTAGTTCGCTTTAGGAATGGTGGATGTAACCGTAGCCTGTGTCACCTGTTCGTTGATTTGTACGACTGCGTTCCACTCACAGTCGGCATTATTAATCTGTGTATCTGTCGTATCGACCCACTGAAATGTGAGTTTATCCATTGATGTTAAGACAGGATTGAATGTGATTGGATTCTGGACCATTGTCTGTGCATACTCTCCAAATCCAGAGAGAAGAAGTTTTGCAGCATACTGATTTGTCTGTCCTTGGGGTTCATGGGTAATTGAAAGATTCTCTTTGGCACTGGAGTCCATACGATTCATTGTGAACTCTTTATTGAGCTTGAGGTAGATATAATCATCGAGAATCTTAAAGAAACTGGGAGCCTTTTGAATTGTATTATAGGGAGTATCTGCTTTTGGAAAGCCGAGATTCCATCCAAGGCCCCATTCATCTTCAAGTAGCGCATATTGTGGAGTGAGTGCTGATTTGAATAGAATTGAAAAGAGAAGAGGGTCTGTAAATCGTGCTCGTGTCTGTACATAGGCGGGCAAAATAGGTGTTAAATAGTAGTTAATATAGGCTGAAACAGATGCGGTGACATTTGAATTAATCGTTCCAAGTAGAGTTGCAGTTGCTAAATTTGCATTATAGATACTTATGTAGTTTGCCAAGAAACTTCCAAATCCATTGAAGGTGTAATTAGAACCAGGAAAGCCGGCAATTACATTTGAGCCGTATGTGAAATTACCTATAAAATTAGAATTAAAGGTTCCAAGAACTTGTGCATAGGCTTTATTTACTAGGGGCGAGTTTGAAAGATCGACAAGAACTGTTTGCATCTCATTTGAGAGGTCGCGTAGACTGATAAATCCAAAGTTATACTGATTGGGTAAATAAAAGCGTGTGAGACAGTCGAACTTCTCTGTAGGTGAGTATCCGCGCACTGCTAAGTAGGAATATCCTGTATTTCCACAGATATCATTTGTATTTCCTTTATAGGGTTCAAGTGGAATATCATAGATATAGCTGTTAAATCCGTAGCCTGAACTCACATCATAGTTCTTAAAACGCGCCTTAGATTCTGAGCCAAATTTATTAAAAATATCATTGGAAAGATCAGTATAATTATCATAGTAGAACATTGCGGTGTGTGCATAGGAGGGATAGGTTGTCAAATCAGTTGTATTTGTAATGGGTGAAGAGGAGCTCTGAAGTTTCTTCATAACAATCTTGACCGTTGGATACATAATTTGCCACGCATTCGAGGCAGAGAGTGACAAAAAGTCAATTCCTGATTCTGCATAACCGTATGCAGTCAGTTGAGGCCGTGTGAGAATAACCCCTGGTGCAATATACGGTAGAAAGGGTGTATTACAATTACAATTATTAGGTGCTGTTGTAATTGGCCACTGTGTAGGATTTGTGATAGGTCCACCTGTGTTGCCCAGTAGAGTTACATTGGTGGCATCGATTGTAAAAAGACAATTGGCCTGAAGTATAATTGAATAGGCTGGAACAGGATATGTTGCATATGAATAATTAGATCCACTTTCTTGAGATACACCCCTTACAAAATACGGAACATTGTTATTTGCAAATGAAACTGTTAGATAGGGTAGAAGCCTTCCAACACCATGTTCTAAATCATATGACAGTGAATAGGTCTGATTCTGATACGTATAATAAAATATGATATTTCCTGTAGCACGTGTAGGTACATTACATAAACCAGGTACTAAGTCTGGAGTTGTACTTAAATTAATCACTTGGAATGTGTCTACTTGATTAATATTTCCAAATTCACTAATCTGGAAAAAGAGCGAAGGATTTCCCAGTGTATTTGGTTGATTTCCAAGAATCATGTCACTCACATTTCCTATTGCATATGCATTATTACACGTGTTTCCAGCAGCTAGAAAATTCTGTTGATTTATAGAAAAAGGCAGGTCATTCACATATCCATTACAGAGTGGATTATTCTGGCCAGCTACAAGAGTTATATAGCTAAATGAATTAATTTTTGCATAGTACCCCCAAAGTCCATTTGATTGTGCTAACCAGGTGTATTGTAATTGTGGATAGGTGAATAAATCATTAGGAGTTACATTGTATGTATCACCAGATGAAGTAACACTCGGATTTGAAGACCACGGGATATTGCAGTTTTGCGAAACAAGATCATACTGTTGTTGTAGATAGATATTACTATTTGCATCTATTTTGATTTGATTAAAGAGTCCATATCCATACGCCTGGTAAATTCCTGAATTGACAGATACAGAGCCTACAATACGAATGCCTGTGCCGAAATTGATTCGTGTAGGATACGAGCCTCCTTGGTTACTCAGAAGTTTGTAGTAGGAGATATTATAATACTGTGTCGAATCTGTAACTAAATTTAGAACAAACAGATTTCCAGTTGAATCCGTCGTCCAGTCCAAGTAGAGATTAGACGGTGATAGACCATTGCGCACCTGGGCATTAAATGGGTCTCCAATGAAACTTGTATTTGCATAGGTTGGCAAATTAGGATCCATATACTGGCTAAAATAAGTGTAATTGAATGTATTAAAAGGGAAAATGAACCCATTTGTAGGAAAGAAGTTCACAACCTTAGATGTATTCGAATCATACATGCAGAAATAGCTTGTGTTTGAATTTGCGTAGGGAACTTGATTGAGCGAGCCAGTTTGGTATATTGTTTGAAACTGAAAAAAGAGGAGATTCGTATCTGTATACGTAAACTTTACAAGTGCCCTGTGCTGTGCAATTTGCGGCACATCAATTGTATAGCTAAAATTTACAGACGTATTCGTGTTTGAATCATACCATTGATAATTGGGTAGATTTGTTGCAGTCAATGGTGTTCCATTCGAGATTACAGAACTTACAAGAATAGGAGAGTTTGTTGTAGTTGTTGGATTATAAATCAAGGGGGTGAGCTTATCCGTCGAAGAAGTATACTTTGAAAGGATGAATTCAAAGGCATATGCAGTTTTTGTTGCTGCAGGAAGTACTGCATATTGATACACACTGCCAAGTGTGAGAACAAAAAGGTTATCTAAGGGCGTAGCACCCTTCGTATTTGTTGTTATTCCGAGAAACTGACTCAATTGAAATCCTGATGTATTTAGATTAGATGCAACCGTTGTCCGAATTGATGGAGAATATCTTAAGGTTCTTAGTATATTTGAGTGTATATTCGAGAAACCACGCACACCGCCTGGTGTATAGACACCATTACAATAACTACCATTAAAATCTTGATTATAGTTTGAACCAAAATAATAGTGTACATCATAGTCAGCATTTGTACCAGGTGCAATTGTATAACTTCCATTATCTGTCATAAAAAAATAGGGTCCACTATTGAGGAGCATCGTCATACAGTAACCATCTGTGTAGGACATCGTCAACTGTGTTCCTTGAGCGGTTGCCAGATTACTCGTGGTAAAAATCTTGAAGGCATTTGAAACACCAATTGGGTCTGTAAAACTCTGTGTATGTAGAAGGCTTGTTTGAATTGGTTCAGATTGCTCATACCATGACTGAAACAGGTTTGAATCAGGTGGATAATACGAGCCAGATTTGAATGTTGAAAGTTGCTGAGGAATATAGAAGTCCTGATTTCCTGGAGGTGGTGCCGTGTAGTAATTCGATGAAGCGGGTACTGTTGACGCGAGGACAGGTTTTGAAACATTTGGATAGGGTACATATGAGCCCATAAGTGTATAGAACTCTACTACTTTTCCAGTACTATCAAAGGGTATAATCGAATAATAGGCATTTGAATCAAACAGATATGTATTTGATGGTGTAAATCCTGTTATCTTTTGTGTGAGTGGTGATACAAAATTAGAGTTTATCTTAAATTGCCAGTAGGTTCCACCGACTGTATCAAACCCTCCATAGAGTTTTTCAAGTGCTGGAGTATATTGAATTGTAGAGACGTAGTCAAGCATATAGATAGACTGATTCATTGAAAGATCACTCAAAAAATTACCCGTCACAGAGGTTGTAGGAAAGACAGCCAAATGTTTAATTGCGGAATTTGGATCTGTAAATGAATCACCGCCTGCACCAGGCGTATATGCAGTTTTAAAGATGACTTGGTCGATTTCCCATATGCCTTGAGAGGGTAAGAAGCCCAGGCCAACTACACCCTGGTTTAGATTAATACCAGTGGAAATTTTTGTTGTAATGCCATTAACAAGTGCAAGAGTAGATGCTGTATAGGTATATGTATTGATAGCTCCATAGCTCAGATCAATTGCTCTGGAGAAGGACGGAATACTCTTAACACTTGTAAATGTCGACTGAAACACTTGTGGAGGTATATACTGCTGATCGTACCAGTGAACGATCTTATACTGGCGATCACTTACTGTTGTAGGTACATATACAGTATTTGTAATTGGTTTCAAGATTGCATTTGACCCAGTATTATATAAATAGGACTGCGTATTCGAATTATAGGGTGAAAGTTCCTGAAATGTATATTGATTCATAGGATCCACGCGAAATGTTGCGGATGGGCGATTTCCTGGAGAATTCGATTGATATCCGCGATAATCAGTTAAATCTGTACTCACTCCATTTGTATCATATCCGATTGGATTTGCTGTTATTGGAAGATACTGGTTGAAGGACTGAGAACTAGGATCTGCACCCTGTAGATTAGAAGAGGAGGGGAGTTTCATGAGATCAGTATCATAGAGAGATGCCCATATTTGATTATACGATGCACTTGGTGTAACTGGAAAGGAGAGTGTTGGAACATCATATGGACTTACACTACTGTTATATTGATATCTGGCAAATGGCGTAGAGGTTGTCTGTGGATAGTAAGCCAGCACTTTAATGCGAGTATTTGTAAAGGAGATATTCTGTGAACGCACAATTAAGTAATATGTATCACCTGCGATTACATTGTTTGTTAAAAATACACCTGATACATCTGTACTTGCTGTAACAGTTTGTAGATAATTATAGGGATTTTCATTGCGATACCCGCTAATATCTGCAAAAAATGCTCCTTGATCGTGATAGAAAAATGCTGCGATTGGTGAAACAAACTTACTACTAACACCTGTTGCCGTATCAGACAGTATTCCTATTGTTAAATTGTATTTATAACCACTTGCATCATAGGGAGGTGAGACTGGATAGGGTGCAACAAACTGATAGTACTTGATTGGATTTTGAACTGTGAGAATATAATCATGAGAATTATTTGACGCATCCGCATAGCTCATGGCATAGTTGAGCGTAACAGAAGAGATGTCGCTTCGTACAAGCTGGCGATTATTAATAAAGTTATAACTGAGATCATAGTATGTAGAGATAGGTGGCCCAAATACATTTGAATTGAGCACAGGTGTTCTGTAATAATAAGGAAGGGGAAGAGTCTCTACTTGTAGTGTTTGCCGTACAAAAGAGCGGAAACGGAATACTGTGTATCCACTATTATAAATTGGTGTTACGCAATCACCCGCTCCAAAAGAGGGATTAATATAAATATTTCCAGAAACATCAATAAAATTGGTGCCTGTTTGCATTGTTTGTGTAAGAGTATTATAGGGAACATTCAGATTAGTTCCACTAATGTCACTATAGTTTATAAACGAATTTAATGACTGTGAATAGTTATTACACCTATTTTTAATTCCAGAGCCAATAAAAATAATATTATATGAATTATCAGTACTGTGTTCTGGTGTTTGTGTATAAATCTGAGGCCAATATCCAGGTGAACTCTGCAAGTTCTGTGTGGAGGAATTAATCTGTGCAGTACCTGACTGTAGAAGAGCAAGTGAATATCCTGTTGTCACACCCGTTGCTCCTATACCATTTTGTAGAAACATAACATTGTTAACATTCGTAAAAAAGGTTGCGGAGTAGGTGCCAAAATTTACGGCAAAGTTGGTAGCAAGAGACTTCTGTAGGCGATTGTACATATCCGTGAAGACAGCATTGAATCGAAGATTTGAGGTCTGAAGATTAGAATACTGTTGTGTTGTGAGTCCATATGTATTGAGTTGATTTGCGAGTGCGATTGTTGTCTGATTTGTAATCAGATTATACAGTGATGTATTGAGTCGATTTGTAGAGATGCTGATATTATTGTTGTTTGTTGCATATGTACAGGAATACTCATTTACAAGAGAATTGAGAAATGTATTAAGTGTACGATATGCATCAAGTGTTGCAGTATTTTGGTTAATAAGTTCTAAAATAACAGGGTCATTGAGACCCTGAAATGTATAGAGAATACGTGATGTGACTGTTTCACCTGGCAATAATGTGCTCGTAGTGAGTGTAAGATTGAGTTGTGAGCTATACTGCGGATCATTGACCTGCTCATAGAGAACAGGATAATAATACGCAATCAGCACATTGCCATATGTGTAGGTGACAAGGCCAGCATTTGTCGACGGAAAAAAGGTTGTCACAATTTGCGTCATTGTAGGATTTGCGATATAGGTGCCTTGAAGAGAATTATAGAAATTGTCGCCAGGCTGATTGAAACCGACGGAGAGATCACCCGCCGCTGTAAAGAGAGTAATAAAATCATTGATTCCATTGGGAAAGTAGAAGAAGAGAGGTGTACGATTGAGTTGGAGCTGGAGCTCTGCAAGAAGTGCATTAATATCATAGGAACCCGTTCGTATGGTGACAGTAATCACATTATCAACTGTTTGTCCGTTACTAACAATTGTACGACCCTGTTCAACAACCTGAAGGCTAACATTCTCCTTGCCAGGTCTGAAGTAGTAGAAGGAGGAGAGAAGTTTCATCTGTGTAATGGAGAACTGGCTGACATTACGATAGGTACGAGGTAGACGAATTGTGAAAAAGGTTGGCTGTGCGTAGACATTGCGGTCACGGTCGAGGCTGTTAATCATCAGAATGGATGTATACGTACCTGGACTCGTATCGAACTTTGTGCCTGTAGGAACATTCAGTACACCACTAATATCATAGACACTGTATTCAAGTCCAGCCTTGCTATTTCCTGTGCGTGGCTGGATACGATTTGTAATGACAGTCGCTGCGTTTTCTGAAACGGCTCCTGCCTGTCTGACACCGTCCGATGAGCCGATGGGATAGATGCCGTCGGTTGATGTATCAGATGAGGTAATACTGGAAGAATCGCTATCATCCGAATCTGAAAGATAAGGTTGATAGTATGATTGATGCGCCTGTTGCATCCCTTGCTATTAGTTTGACATGTATTTTAGACCGAAGAAGGCCAGGCCGCGCCATTTAAGAAAATAGTCGTAGACAAGAGTAATGAATAACGGAGGTGGTGTTGCCGGCTATGTGCCCAATCCGTATGTACTCAATCTGATTGGCTTACAGAACGTACAATCAAATACATCTGGCGTAAATACAACAGCAACACTAACAAATGCCTTGTGTAATCTTCAACAGATGGTTGATTTTGATACAAAGACGATCTATGCAAATAATCTGAGTAATTTTGATACAACGCCGCTGCAAGTGTTGACGGATCTGAATTTGAGTAATACCAACCTCTACCAGAATAGTAATCTTGTAATTTTGCCGACGACAAGTAACACGGCCGGAAACACGACTCTTACAGATGGAACCAATACAGCGTATGTCAGCACAGGTGGACTCTTTGTAAATGGCGCAGTCACCGCTACGAATTTTGTTACACCATCTGATTCACGGCTCAAGATGAAGATTGAGACGCTAGCAAATTCAGAATGGGCTATCGGTCAACTGAGAGGTGTCCGATTTGAATGGCGTGATACAGGTTCCCGTGATATAGGGTTTATTGCACAAGAACTGGAAAAGGTGATTCCCGAGGCAGTTGTGAAACGCAGTGGAGAACTCTATGTCGCTTATGACAAGGTTGTACCGTACTTAGTAGAATCTGTAAAGACACTTCTTGAGCGGGTGAATCGCCTGGAACAAATCGTCGGTTGGGAGAAGGAGGAGGAATGAGCGGGGCAAATCCGCTGGAACTGTTCTACATGATATGGCCATTGACAATAACATGTATAACATTTTGCTTTCTTGGGGCCTTTTTGGCGACTGCAGTTGCATCAGGAATGATTGCTGCACTGATGGTGGTGGCCTACTATGGATATCATTGGCTGCGGAAACACGGATATATTCAATGGGCCTTACAAGAACTCGGTACGCGTGTGGAACACCTACACGAGAATCTTCGTGCAACCTTTTTACTACGGGGACATCTGAAAGAAATTCCTACGAAACCGGTCCTCTATATTGCACATCCGCACGGACTTTTCTTCATGGCACCGTTTTTCCATTGGGCGGCGCGCGTTACAGATTGGCCCGAGGGACTTGCGCGCGTTCGGCCCGCCGTTCATAGCATTTTTTTTAAGATTCCAGGTGTCCGAGAACTTATGGAGGCTCATGGAGCCATTGAAGCCACGGAGGAGGAGATTGAGAGAACTCTGCGTAGCGGAGATTCCGTTGTCTTAATGCCTGGAGGTGTTCAAGAGATTGGTGCAGAGAGACTCACCGTGGTCATACGGAAGCGGCGCGGATATTTACGAATTGCACAGCGGGTCGGATGTCCGATAGTACCTGTACTAACCTTTGGCGAGGCCGAATTGTTTCGGCCAATGGCCGGCCTCGACTGGTTTCACCGGTACTGCAAAGCGTGGTTCGGACTTGCAGTGCCCATTCCGAGTCTAGCGAGTTTCTTTCGATGGTTCAGACTTTTTAAAGAACCGCTCAAACCAGTGGAGACCTGGATTGGTCCGGCTATCTCGAAGCCAACTCAAAAAAAGGTGATTGCAGCGCTGCGAGCTCTTTTTGAAGAGGGTCATCGCTCTGGTGATACACTTACGATTATCTAATACTAATAATGTGCATCAGAGTTCCTCGAAGAGAATTGATATCAACTCGATAGTTCTCTCCTACAGATTCAACTGCTGAAAAGAGAAACCAGTGTAAAGAACATTTGACACACAAGTCATAAAAATATTTAGAACTGTCAAACCTCGCTTTACTATTTATTTCAATCATGACTGAATCAGGAGCAGAGAAGATGCCGAATGAGAGGGCAGCTCCATGTGGGCTCAGTATAATCTCAGAAGTAGCAAATAGCGCAATCTGTTCCTTGAATGATAAGTCCTCCATAAAATAAAAGCTAAATCCTAAGCGTTTTAATGGATCACGGAGTTCAGATTCATTCAAGATTACACGGTTGTTGAGAGTGTGGTGTCTACAGATATAGGTGTACTTTCCCTTCTGCATTCTATGATTCTCCCAAAGAGGCTTATACAATGATCGTACATACTCGTACATCCACGGCTCATGAATTCCATTATCCCATATCATAGCTGGCAAGGGAACATATTCAATCCCCAGATCTACGGTCTGTTCTCGAATAAAACGAGGCGGCAAGGCCGCAAGAGCAGTTTCACAAAGATAGTTATTGCGTACATTTAAATATGTATAGACTATCTCTCCACCTGTATCAATAAACTTGAAGCGTGCAAGCATCCAAAAAAAGAGATGATACGGATTTCCTTCTTGTTCGTCTGGAAGAAAGAACTTCATAGGAAGATCCGTTCGTCGACAAATTTCATGTGGTGTAACTAACATGTGCGTAGAAGTATTCATTAGAAGATATTTGTATTTTTCTTTATATTCTAGTTATTCCGATTGAACGGAATGTTATGCTCATTCTGGTGACGGAGGCGCATAACCAGCTGGTAGAGAAAGACGACCAGATTGATGTAGATCAGTCGCTCGTGAAACTCCAGATCATTAAATGGACGAACGATGATATTAGGGATATCACGTTCCACCAGATTATATGTGCTTTGTGCTGAATTAATAAGGGCATCCTCATGAAGAACAGCATTCTCTATGACGACACCATTATCACGGTCATCATCGATGATGCGAAAGATGTGGCGTACGGCGGAGGAGAGGAAGCGTTGGAGATTGGGAGGGAGTTGCCCATAGAGCGGTACAAAGACCCGATTCACCTCAACTACGGCCGCGGCGATACCAGCCTCCTCTGCGGCGTTCATGTGCTCGATGACATTGGGATTGCGATTCATATTGTTCACACGATGGATGCGATTGTTATTCATGATGTCTCTCATTGTAGTTTGTTTGTGTGGTTAAGTGGGTTCAAATTTTTTGCGGGCGACAGTAGTAAGATGAGTCAAGAAGTGGAAACTCTCATAAGTACATTTGTTTCCGATATGGCGGATGGAACTCTTGAGCCAGGCTATTTATCAACACTCTCCACAATTATCACAGATATTTCTGGAACTCAGGAGATGTTTTCAACGCTTGTAGGTGACCTCTCTGGGAATACTGTAACAAGTACATTTACCTCTACACTTATTGCAGATTTATCTGGAGCACCTATTAAATCACCTCTGAGCATTAATGATTTACTAAATTCCTATGAGGCCACTGTGGTGAAGGAGGCGGCTGATCGTAGCGCAGTGTCAGCCTTTACTGCACCAAGTGTTGAGGGTTTGAAGCCGGCTCTCTATAGATGGGCGGCGGCTGGATTTCCTGGTGGATATGCGATTAATACACTGTCACTATCACCACCTACACTCTGTACGGATGGAGTGAATAGAGCACTCATCTACTATTTTGAATACTTGCTTGGAAAACCGATTGCAACCTGGCTCCAAGACCTTGATGATATAACGGATGGAATGATATTCACGTTTTCACATGATGGCTCAAGTGTAATAACACTACATGTGACTCGAACATAGTTAGAGATCTGAAAGAGTATAGCTAAGCCCCGCTAAAGATAAAAATACTTATGTTAAATAACCTTGGACCGGATTAATTTTATAATAAGGATGACTGCTTGGCAAAGAGGTTTGTAAACCCCATTTCCAAGCAAGATACCCTTCAACTCGTTGACGCTGTGTTGTTGTCAATGCTACATTATAATGGATAATTTCTGCAAATGTATTTGTATCATATGCTCCAGTTGAACTACCATTTATATAAAGTGGTAATGATGGAGTTGTACCTGAATATGCAGTTGAGGCCCATGAAGAACGAGGCGTTCCATTTATTGCATAGTTTGTCAAAGTTGTTGAACCCGCTGTATATCCAACACTCGTTATATTCCATGCATTAGCTAGTCCAGTGGTTTTCGGAAGTACTGAACAACCTTGTCCTGGGTCAAACTGTACATTTGTAAATGTAGTTGCAAGACTTGAAGTTGTTGAGGCAGTAAAAAAGAAAGAATATTCAGAAGCTCCTGAATTTGTCCATGTAGGTGATAAAGAAACTGGTGTATAGACTCCTGATGGATAGGATGTTGCTGTTATTGTATAACTAGTATTATATATATTTATTATTACAAGATATGTTGAATTACTTGCTGTTGTAAAGGTCACATTTCCAGTTCCTGAAGTGCCTGGACATGTTATACTCGCTGGAGCAGAACCTGATAGATTAATACTGAAGGTCATTGTTGTTGTTCCATTTGTCCATCCAAATTGAAGGTTTGTTCCGCATGAAGGAGGAAGATAAAAGGAAATACTCGTTTGACGAGATGAACTAATTGGAACAGTATATATAGTTTGTCCTTTAGAACCCGATGTTGTTGTTAAGTTCAAAGATAAAACTAGATTTGAAACACTCACAGTGGCTCCATTTGTAAGAGTCCAATTTGCAGAACTATTTGCAGAACCAGGGTCCTGAAAATTAGCTGATGAGGCATTTATATTTGCCAACGCCCAGTTTCCTAGACCAATAAATGAAGTAAGTGTACCCACTGAATTTAACCAGGTTCCACCCACACTTGAAGCTACAACTATATGCGTAAATGATGTGCCCCATGGAAAATTTGCATTGCTTGCACGACTTAATCCAAAATAGTAGACAGAGTTATTATTTTTATAGCTTTGATATAATGTAATGGTTCCAAGTGCTGTTAATGTAATACCATTGCCAGAACGGTCAGGAATTGTTGTAATTGTAGCATTATTAGCACTTGTATCTTGTGCAGCATCCATCCATAACTGACAACCAGTAATACTTGTTGGAGTAAAAGGCAGAGCAGAAGAAGGTGGAAAACTTGAGAAAGGATGACCTGCTATAAGTGACGTTCGAAAACCCCATTTCCATGCTAAGTATCCTTCCACTTGTTGGCGCTGTGATATTGTTAAAGCAGTGTTATATAAAAGAACTTCATAAATATTTCCATGAAAATTACGATTTCCGTCAGTTGTATTTGTATACGATCCGATAAAGAAGAAGTTAACAGGATAGTTTGAATATGCGCTTGTATACACATTTGAAGTATTAAATGTATTCAGTGTACCATTCGTCCACCACCATTGTGATGCTCCTGGGCCTGATATCATTACATCAACTCGTAATGCTGCAGTTGAGTTATATCCAGTTGTTCCATTGTTATACTGACCCCATGCACTTCCATTATAATCAAATGCTAGTGTACCACCTTCAGATGTTCCTATTTCTGGACCTATAAAAAAATTTGGAAGATAAGCACCTCCAATTTGATATGAGCCTAATGCTGCAATACGACGATAGCTGTTATTAGATAGCGGATACGATGCAATCGCAATTGTCATTGCTTGTGTTGGCATGGTAAAGAGTGGAGATGAGTTAAGGTTTGTACTATAGAGACCAAGTCCTTGTTGTCCGTTCCCTAAGAGTGCACTTGAGTTACTAAAAAAAAGACCTCCACCTGTAACATAGGTGGGGCTAGCTTCAGTATATACAGTACCGTTGGATGATGCTTTCTGAATTGCACCTGGAGTGAATGAATAGGCTATTGTTCCAGTTGAATACATTAGGCACGCTTTATCTTGCCACGCAGTAATACTTGTTCCAGATGAAGGAATTGTTGGAGTCATTGTAGTTGTATCCGCACCATCTAACCAAATCATACAGCCAGGAATATCAACTGGTTGGAACGGACGAGAAAAAACTCTGTTATAATAAAAAGGGTGTGTTGTTATAAGATTTTTTGTAGATACACTTTCAATACCCCATTTCCACGCAAGATATCCTTCAACAGCTTGGCGTTGACTTGTTGAAAGGGCTGCATTGTAAATAATAACTTCCCCAATATATCCAGTCCAGTAAGTAGCTGCTGTGTTACCCGCACGACTTCCTATTACATAGTTTGTATATGCGAATGTTCCATTCATTGTTGTAAGATTCGCTGTGCTTTGAATTGTTCCTTTAAGATATGTATTTGTATATGTTCCATCAAATACAATAATATAGATAAATGGAGTTGCTGTGGAACCATTTGCTGATCCAGTACCTCCTGTATTGGTAGTCTGAGAATTTACACCATTTCGTGTACTTAACATAAGTCCAGAACCAACTGGTGTAAATTCAGTAATCGAAAGTGATCCAACATCATTCCAGTCAGGAACTCCAGAACGTCCTAAACAAACAATTCCACCATTTAGAGCACATGTATTTGATTGAGTTCCTACAATACAGACTGTCAATGTATTTAGAGACCCCGTACTTGGACCTGTAAATGAAGAGCTTCCATTAAGCAAAATAGCTGGAAGTCCATTTATAGCACTTGTAGTAAGGGCAGGTGATCCAACAACACTTGTAGTGCTTGACACATTTACTGATTTATCTCTCCATGCAGTTACAGGTGAACTTCCTGTAATACTTGATGAATCAGCCGCGTCCAACCATAATTGACAGCCTGGTACAGACCTCGGATCAAACCCTGAAATCGATTTTGAAATAGTTGCCGGTCCAGGCATCTGATTGTAGGTTAGGATTCTGTTTAGGTTTAGAAGAGTACATAGAGTGAAGTTGCATTATCATACGCAATCGTAACACTATTTGAAGGTGGAATTGTTACTGGAGATGCAGGTGTTGAAGAGACTGCTCCAGTTATAGTACATGATAAATAGGAACCTGTATTATTTCGTAGTGTGACATACCATCCTGCGGCAGGTGAAGGAGTGCCACCAACAAGATTAATTGTAGCAAAGGCTGAGTTCGTAATATAGTAATAGATTCCGTAACTGCTATTTGCAAAGGTCGCAGAGGTACCTGTAAGAGATGAGATAGGAATGGCTGAACGTGCGGCGCCAAAGACATCAAGAGGAAATGAAGGAATATTTGAACTACCAATACCAACTGTTGCACCTAGCGGATTTAGTAGGAGTCCACCACCGCCTGTATTCTCAATAATCGCAATATTAGACCCATTTCCATATTGACGAACTTGAAAATTAGCACCTGTCATTTCACATTTTATAACAGAGTTGGTGGCAGATGCATTATTTGAAACAAGAAGTGTAGTAACTCCATTTGCTGTTACAGTCACATTGCTTGCAAAATTTGTTGTTGAACTTACACGCATATTTCCATTTACATCCAACTGATATGCAGGAGTATTACAGTTAATACCAATTAACCCATTTACAGCAATTAATGTAGGTACAGCAGAACTCCATCCAGCACCTGGTCCACCCTGAAGAACAACACCATTATAGCCTTGAATTGCGACAGGAGGACTAGCTTGTCCGCCAACATTGTAGTTTGGCAAACCTATTCCATATGATGTCGCAGTATTTAGTATGTCACCATATGTGCTCTTAACAGCTAAACCATATCCAGCAATACGTGCTCCACCACCTACATCAAGGGGATAAGCTGGTGAGTTACAGTTAATACCTACAGTGCTTGGAAAAAGTGCTATTGAACTTACACGCATAGTACCATTTACATCCAAATTGTAGGATGGTGAATTACAGTTAATACCAACACGACCTGTAGGTTGGCCTCCAATCGCCCACATGGTCATTACATTATACATTTGACCGGAAGCATTCACATCAAAGTTGAGTGTTCCCTGATCTCCTCCTGCTGGTGTATAGGTTGTTGGAGTTCCTGTAATACGACCTTGAAGTGTCTGTAATCCGTTAGTATTATTTGCACCAAATCCTAAACTTGCTCCACGACCTGGCGCATACTGATCAAAGGTTCCAAGATACATTGTTGTGTATGTTGAAACTGAACTGATACTTAACGAACCATATTGACCTAGTGGAGTTTGGATTGAACTACCAAAGAACTTGAAGCCTAGTCCTGCTTGTGTTGTTCCACCATATACATTGAATGATGATACCGCATTAATTCCAGCATTTAGAATATTGATAGCAAGTGTGCTAATGAAACCAGTGGTACCTGTAAAACTGAATGTAGAAAAGGAGGAGACATTCAGAACAGCAAAGGTACTTCCTAACTGTGTAGAGAGATATGTTGTTGATACCAAGTTGGCTAAATTGGCTGTGGATACATGACCAACAAGTTGAGCAGATGAGATATATCCTACAGTTCCCAAACCAGTTACAGTAGATGCTAGAATTCCACCAAGAGTAGCACCATTAATAGATGATATTGTTATACTTTGTGTACTCATTTGCATTGAATAAGTCATACCTGATACATGGAGGAGGGCTTGCGGCGCCGCAGTGCCAATGCCAAGATAGCCTATATTATTAATACGCATTGATTCAGCAAGTGAATAGGAAACAGCAGCAGAAATAACAACTAAACCTGGTCCACCTGAACTAGAAGTACCTCCAACAGCAACACCTGCAATATATGAACTACTGGCTGTTCCAGGAGCCTGTGTGCTCAAGTTTGGACTATTTGCTCCAGATACGAGTGTGAAGAGTGAGTTTGATGTATATGAAGAGCCACCACCACCAGCGGCTACGTTACCTCCTGTACCGCCCGCATAATAACCGCCACCACCGCCACCTGCACCGTTAATTCCAGATGATGCACCATAGAGTAATCCACCTGATGGGGCGTAGGAGCCACCCGCGCCACCTGCTGATTGCGTACCACCTTGACCAGGGCTCAATGATTGCGCGGTTTGACCCGCACCTGCTGTTCCTGAATAGCTAGCATAACCACCCAATTCACTTGAAGCCTGATAACCACCACCACCGCCACCGCCTACAGTAACTAGTTCTTGATTAATGATACCTGAACCTCCTGTAACAGCTGAACCAGTTGCTGTATTATTAATTGTAAATGCGTTTGTTGTGAAAGTGGCTACAAGACCTGTTACGTTAAAGGCAGCAGTGTTCAGATTTGTTATAACCACAATGGCACCCACAAAGAGTCCATGTGCTCCAGAGGTTGTGTAGGATATAGCAGATCCATTTGCGGAGGCTGCTGTAATTGTAACAGGAAGTACATACTGAATAGCTGAGCGGCCGCCACCACTCGAACCATATGCATTTCCTGCACCGCCACCACCATATGTGGTTGCAGTGGAGCCTTGTTGTCCTGCTTGACCAACAATTATAGCATAGGTTCCACCAGAAATAACTGTCAAGTTTCCAGTTACATAGGCGCCAGCACCTCCAGAACCTTGTCCACCACTTCCAGCGCGGGCGCCGCCGGCACCCCATAATTGTATGCTAATAGAAGTAACACCTGAAGGAACAGTAAATGTTTGATTTACACCCGTATATTGAAATTGAGATATGCCTGACAAATTGCTGTTAACAGCTGGGGTCGCAGTTTGAAAAATTAACGCACTTGTCGCATAAGATGTGCCTTGGTCAACTGCAGAAAGACGAGCAAGAGGATATCCTGCTGTTCCAGTTCCAAAGAAGAGAGAAGCAATACCACCATTATATTGAGTAAGAGGAGACTTCAGAGAAAGTGTATCAATACCAGAACCATATGAAATTATATTGGAGCCACCATTGTAATTAACTGTCTCATATGAATTGACAGTGAGATTTGAAGTTGTAATTGTCACAGCATTTATACTACTTACAAGTATTGTACCTGCGCTGAGTTGATTCGTTGAACCATTGAAGGGTGTTGATGTAGAGAGGTAACCAATAGTACCGAGGCCAATCACTGTAGAGGTAAGTTGACTAGCCAAGTAATTGGTTGAGACTAAGTTAGCAAGATTTGCAGTACTAATGTGTCCTGCTAAGTTAGCAGTTGATACTAAGTTGGCTAGATTGGCTATTGAGACTAAGTTGGCCAAGTTGGCTGTACTGACTAAATTGGCTAAGTTGGCTGTTGAGACTAAATTGGTTAAGTTAGCAGTTGAGACCAAGTTCGCCAAGTTGGCAGTGGAGACTAGGCCCGCTAGGTTGGCAGTGGATACCAAGTTTGCCAAGTTGGCAGTGGAGACTAGGCCCGCTAAGTTAGCAGTTGAGATGACTGAACCCCACAGAATTGTAGAAATATAGCCTGCTGTTCCTAATCCAATTACAGTGGATGCAAGTTGAGTAGCAAGATAGTTTGTGCTAACTAAGTTTGCCAAGTTGGCTGTTGAGACTAGGTTAGCCAAGTTAGCAGTTGAGATGACTGAACCCCACAGAATTGTAGAAAGATAGCCTGCTGTTCCTAGACCAATCACGGTTGAATTAATTGGTCCTCCAAGCGTAAGTCCATTAATAGAAGAGATATTTAATTGTTGAGTTGAAGTAATACTTGCTTGATTACTTGTTGTATAAACACTGCCAGCATAGATAACAAGTGTGGACAAGCTTGTGCCAATTACATCTCCCATATTCACAAAGCCTTGATTGGAGCCAATAAAGAGACCATTGACAGTAAGTGAACTGATAAAACCAGTTGTGCCAATTAAACTGAAGGTTGAGATACTCGATGTATTCAAACTCGATGGAATACCAGCAATACCACCCCCAGATCCAATATTCGCAAAGGCAACACCGTTAATTGAAGATAAAAATGCTTGTTGTGTTGAATTACTTGTTGAATACATGCCTCCTGCATACACAACAAGTGTGGACAGACTTGTACCAATCACATCTCCCATATTCACAAAGCCTTGATTGGAACCAATGAAGAGTCCATTGACCGTGAGTGAACTGATGAATGCAGTTGCTCCTTGTATATTGACAGTCGACAGCGAAGAGACTGTAAGGGTGGCAAAGGTGCTTCCCAGTTGTGTGGAGAGATAGGTGGTGCTGACAAAATTGGCTAAGTTGGCGGTTGAGATATGGCCTGCTAAGTTGGCGGTTGAGATATGGCCTGCTAAGTTGGCTGTGGAGACCAAGTTGACTAAGTTGGCTGTGGAGACTAAGTTAGCCAAGTTGGCTGTACTGACGACTGAACCCCATACAATCGTAGAGAGATATCCAAAGGTACCGAGGCCTATAATTGTACTTGTGACATCGATTTGTACGATAGTTGTCGCAGAACTCTGTATCTGTTGATAGAGACCTAGTGATGTGGAGAGAAGTTGGCTTGTACTTGTATAGCCAAAGGTACCAAGGCCCTGGGCTGTTGATGCAACTGCATAGGTGAGTCCAAGTGTGGAGACGAAACCTTGTGTGCCAAGGCCAATCACTGTGCTCGTAAGTTCAGTAGGGTTAATAAAACTACTAATATATTGGCTGAGACCAGCACTTGTTGATAAGAGTTGGGCGCTTGAAATATAGCCAGCAGTACCAAGACCTATGACAGTGGAGCCGAGTTGTGTTGTCAAATAGGTAGTACTAACTAAATTGGCCAGATTGGCTGTTGAGACCAAGTTTGCTAAGTTGGCTGTTGAGACCAAGTTTGCTAAGTTGGCTGTTGAGACCAAGTTTGCTAAGTTGGCTGTGGAGACCAAGTTTGCTAAGTTGGCTGTTGAGGTAACTAAACCCCATGAAATACTTGAAAGATAACCAGTTGTTCCAAGGCCTATTACTGTACTATTTAAATTTGTCATTGTAAGTGCACCAATAATATTTGTTGCTTGAATGGAGGATACATAGAGTTGCTGCGCACTTAGTGAAACAATTGTAGCGCTTCCTGTAGCAATATAGACTGTACTGAGGGAAGTGGCAATCACATCACCCATGTAGATATAGGCAGTATTGGAGCCAAGTTGAAGAGAATCAACTACAAGTGATGAAATGTAGCCTTGTATGGAAGTTAAATTCTGGGCGGTTAATGAGGATAGAACTACAGTACTATAGTTAATACTTGAGAGATAACCCATTGTTCCTAAACCACGTACAGTTGAGTTGAGTTGACTTGCAAGATAGTTTGTGCTAACTAGGTTGGCTAAGTTAGCGGTTGACACTATGTTGGCTAGATTAGCAGTTGAGACTAAATTAGCTAGATTAGCAGTTGAGACTAAATTGGCTAAGTTGGCAGTGGAGACTAAGTTGGTTAGATTCGCTGTAGAGACTAAGTTTGTTAGATTAGCAGTTGATATCACTGAACCCCATTGTACTGTAGAGAGATATCCTGCTGTACCGAGACCAATTACCGTCGATCCAATTTGAGTAGCAAGATACGTTGTGCTAACTAAATTTGCCAGATTGGCAGTGGAGACTAAGTTGGTTAGATTCGCTGTAGAGACTAAGTTTATTAGATTAGCAGTTGAGATCACTGAACCCCATTGTACTGTAGAGAGATAGCCTGCTGTACCAAGGCCGATTACGGTCGATCCAATTTGAGTAGCAAGATAGGTCGTGCTAACTAAATTTGTCAAGTTAGCAGTTGAGACTAGGCCCGCCAGATTGGCTGTTGAAACTAAATTAGCTAGATTAGCTGTTGAAATAACTGAACCCCATGAAATACTTGAAAGATAACCAGTTGTTCCAAGGCCTATTACTGTACTATTTAGATTTGTAGTAGTTAAGGCTCCAATTATATTTGTTGCCTGGATTGAAGAGACATAGAGTTGTTGCGCACTTATTGTAACAGCATATTGAGTTCCGACATTGATTTGTATTGTACTTAAACTTGTAGCAATCACATCACCCATATTAAAAAAGGCACTGTTTGAACCCAGGTAGAATGCATCGACTGTAAGAGCTGAGATATATCCTTGAACGGATGTTATATTCTGGGCGGTTAATGAGGATAGAACTACAGTACTATAGTTAATACTTGAGAGGTAGCCTGTTGTTCCTAAACCACGCACAGTTGAGTTGAGTTGAGTAGCAAGATAGTTTGTGCTAACTAAATTGGCTAAGTTGGCTGTTGAGACTAAGTTTGCTAAGTTAGCTGTTGAGATTACTGAAGCCCATTGTACGGTAGAGAGATAGCCTGCTGTACCGAGGCCAATTACTGTGGATGCGAGTTGAGTAGCAAGATAGTTTGTGCTTACTAAGTTTGCCAGATTGGCGGTTGACACCAAGTTGGCCAAGTTAGCAGTTGACACCAAGTTGGCTAAGTTAGCAGTTGACACCAAGTTGGCCAAGTTAGCAGTTGACACCAAGTTGGCTAAGTTAGCAGTTGAGACTAAATTTCCAAGATTTGCTGCGGTAACACTTGATAGATAACCCGCTGTACCGAGGCCAATTACTGTGGATGCGAGTTGAGTAGCAAGATAGTTTGTGCTGACTAAGTTGGCTAAGTTAGCAGTTGACACCAAGTTGGCCAAATTAGCAGTTGAGACTAAATTTCCAAGATTTACTGCGGTAACACTTGATAGATAGCCTACAGTTCCAAGCCCTATCACTGTACTTGTCAAGTTACTCTGTGCAAGGTAATTCACTCCAATAAGTTGACTTGTTGAGACAGTTGTCGCATAGAGTATTCCTGTATTCACTACAACTGTACTGATTGCTAATGCTCGCAAGACACCAAAATCAGACCAGCCATTTCCATCACCAAAGGTGAGTTGATCGATTGTTAAAGAAGAGATATATGCATTATTTGCAGTGGCAGTTGAAAATCTAAGAGAACTCACTGATTCAACTTGTGTGGTGAAATTCAGTGAATATCCATAGGTTGTCGAGAGAAGTTGCGCACTTGAAATATATCCAACTGTACCTAAACCAATGACGGTTGAACCGAGTTGAGTGGCTAAATAGGTAGTTGACACTAGAGTGGCTAAATTGGCTGTTGAGACTAAGTTTGCTAAGTTTGCACTTGAGACTAACGTGGCAAGATTGGCTGTTGAGATAACTGAGCCCCATTGTACTGTAGAGAGATAACCTGCTGTACCAAGGCCTATTACAGTGGAGCCAAGTTGAGTGGCTAAATAGCTAGTTGAGACTAACGTGGCAAGATTAGCTGTTGACACATGATTTGCTAAGTTAGCAGTAGATACGAAACCAAATCCACCCAAAGATGTAGAAATATACCCAGCCGTTCCCAAACCAATTACAGTACTTGTGAGATTTGTAGTAGTTAAGGCTCCAATTATATTTGTTGCCTGGATTGAAGAGACATAGAGTTGTTGCGCACTTAATGAAACAATTGTAGCGCTTCCTGCTGCAACATAGACTGTGCTGAGAGAAGTAGCAATTACATCACCCATGTAGATATAGGCAGTATTGGAGCCGAGTTGAAGAGAATCAACTACAAGTGATGAAATATAGCCTTGTACGGAAGTTAAATTCTGAGCGGTTAGCGATGATAAGACGACAGTACTATAATTGATACTTGAGAGATAACCAGTTGTTCCTAAACCACGCACAGTTGAGTTGAGTTGAGTAGCAAGATAGTTTGTGCTAACTAAATTTGCAAGATTAGCTGTTGAGACTAGGCCCGCTAAATTAGCTGTTGAGACTACTGAGCCCCATACAATCGTAGAGAGATATCCAAAGGTACCGAGTCCAGTAATTGTACTGGTTACATCCTGTTGTACAATATTTGTTGCAGATGTCTGAATCTGTTGATAGAGACCTAGTGATGTGGAGAGAAGTTGGCTTGTACTTGTGTAACCAAATGTGCCGAGGCCTTGTGCTGTGCTTGCCACAGCATAGGTGAGTCCTAGAGAGGAGACGAAACCTTGTGTACCAAGGCCAATCACAGTACTCGTAAGTTCAGTAGGATCAATAAAACTGCTAATATATTGACTGAGACCAGCACTTGTTGATAAGAGTTGGGCGCTTGAAATATACCCAGCCGTACCAAGACCTATTACAGTGGAACCGAGTTGTGTTGCTAAGTAGGTAGTTGAGACTAGGCCCGCCAAATTTGCTGTTGAGACTAGGCCCGCTAAATTTGCTGTTGAGACAAATCCGCCAATGGAGGGAATACTTGAAATATACCCAGCTGTTCCTAGGCCTATAACAGTAGAAGCGAGTTGCGTTGCTAAGTAAGTAGTTGAGACTAGGCCCGCTAAATTTGCTGTTGAGACTAGGCCCGCCAGATTTGCTGTTGAGACAAAGCTAAATCCACCCAAACCTGTTGAAATATATCCAACTGTTCCTAAACCAATCACAGTACTTGTCAAATTAGCTGTAGTTAGCGCTCCAATAATATTTGTCGCCTGGATGGAAGAGACATAGAATTGTTGGGCACTTATTGTCACAGAATATTGAGTTCCTACATTGATTTGCATTGTACTCAAACTCGTAGCAATCACATCGCCCATATCAACAAAGGCGCTGTTTGAACCTAGGAAGAGTGAATCCACTGTAAGGGATGAAATATATCCTTGGACTGATGTTAGATTCTGAGCTGTTAATGAAGATAGCACCACAGTACTGTAATTAATAGTTGATAAATAGCCTGCTGTTCCAAGGCCACGCACTGTGGAGTTGAGTTGACTTGCTAAATAGGTAGTGGAGACTAGAGTAGCAAGATTTGCAGTTGACACTACATTGGCAAGATTGGCTGTTGAGACCAAGTTAGCCAAATTGGCAGTTGACACTACATTGGCAAGATTCGCAGTTGACACTAAATTGGCAAGATTCGCAGTTGACACTAAATTGGCAAGATTCGCAGTTGAGACGACTGAGCCCCAAACAATCGTAGAGACATATCCAGCAGTACCAAGGCCAATTACAGTTGAGCCAACTTGTGTAGCTAAGTATGAAGTACTTACTAGGGTCGCCAAATTAGCTGTTGAGACCAAGTTAGCTAAATTTGCTGTTGAGACCAAGTTAGTCAAATTGGCTGTTGAGACTAAATTGGCTAAATTTGCTGTTGAGACAACTGAGCCCCAAACAATCGTAGAGACATATCCAGCACTACCAAGACCAATAACAGTTGAGCCAACTTGTGTAGCTAAGTACGAAGTACTTACTAGACCCGCCAAATTGGCCGTTGAGACAAATCCGCCAATCGAAGGAATAGTCGAAATATATCCTGCTGTACCAAGGCCAATCACTGTCGAAGTAAGCTGTGTTGCCAGATACGGTGTACTCACAAAGTTAGTCAGGCCAAAAATAGATGATACAGTGAGCGAACTGATACTCGCGGTAGTTAGAATACTTCCTCCAATTGTGTACCAAGTACCCGCCTTTCCTGCATACAGAGTTGTCATTCCCCAGGCCGCATTAATTGCGCGAGTCGTAGTGCCATCCTCAAAGGCATCACCTGTTTGTGTTGAAATTGTAACCGTAGAAAAACTCGTCGCACCGTACACATCTTTCAGAGTTAAAATACGATATGGAATGCTGGTTGTAGTGGGCAATGTAATTGCACCCGTTTTTAGTCGGGCATCAATCATACCCACTTCAGTAAACGTACTGAAGGTTTGTCCCGACATCTAGAATGTCTCCCTTCTTTGGCATAAGATGATTTATAGGGTATCGGCTACGCAGAATTTTTCTATAGATTCTTTTTTATGGTAAAATAGAATCTATAGATATTTCTTATAAAGTGAATTTATGGTGTATTCAATGATCCCCACGCGGTCACAGAAGGCTCTGGGCTTACAACGAACACCAGGTAGACAATTTGCAGTGTAGGGTATGAATGAAATCGGCATGTCTCTTAGCGCAGAAATAACTGTGTGCCGTATGGACTCATGATGTGCTAAAGGAAACAATGACAACACCACTTCCACCAATTGCACCTGTATTACTATTATAACCCATACCGCCTCCACCACCACCTGTATTCGGTGTACCAGGTGTAGGAGCAGGAAGAGGTGATTGAACTGAAGGAGTACCCGAACCACCTCCAGCACCACCACCGCCAATACCTCCTGTTCCAGGAGAACCTTGATTACCACCACCTCCTCCACCACCGCCATAATAGACTCCATAATATGCTGTACCTGGGCCACCATTATTATTTGTCGCTGACCCAGATGCACCACCACCACCACCACCCCATAATAAAGAAGCATCCGCAACAGCTCCATTTCCACCAGGTGATCCTGTACCAAAACTCTGACTATAGGCACCACCGCCACCAGAAGCGCCATTTGAAGGACCGCTGCCAAATGAACTTCCACCACCACCTCCTCCTGCTGCCGTTACAAGAACACCAAATGTTGTTGTACCTCCAGTACCTCCTGCCGCACCACTTGGTACACCAGCCGTTCCACCATTGCCGAGTGTTATACTGTAGGAACCAAGTGCTAAATTTGTGGTGAGTAATGTAAATCCACCACCGCCACCACCGCCACCTTCAAAGGCACCACCGCCGCCACCACCGCCCACACAGAGAATATCTATTTGACGAGAACGTGTATTTGTAGTGATTGTAAATGTTCCATTTGAAGTAAATGTATGAAATTCACGACCGAAGGCAAACGTGACTGTTCCACCCGTTGCAGTAATGTAGGGAATATTTCCTACTGTTTTTGTTAAACTCGGATCCACGGCCGGCAGTCCCGCAGGATTTGTAAAGTTCAAATGTGTTCGTGGCAGAGAATCCTGTAGGCCCCATTTCTGGGCGAGGTAGGACTCGATAAGCTGTGTTTGTACATTTGTAATTTCACCATTAATTAAAATAAGTTCGGCAATATCTGCACTAGGAAGATATCCATTCATTATATTGTATGTTACACTGCCTGTAGAATATCCTGATGCAAGTGAACTACCTGTTAGCGTAAGCGGGGTTCCATTAATGGCAATACGGTTATTAGCAGTTGACGCCGCACTATTTGTCCAGTTGTAGATTTTAAATACATTATATCCATTGGTTACACTTACTGTATCAACCATACCTGCTATACCATTCCTAAACTCATCCATATTATAGTTACCTGTACCTGAATTATATTCAGGACCAGATATCTGATCATACCCACTTACAAATGCTCCAAAAATCTGAAAATATGCATTTGAAACGTTAAGTTGATATGTTTGGCGAAAAACAGCAAACCATGCACGTGGCTGATTTGGAATCGCTAGTGTAATATTCAATTTAGTAGATGCTGCAAACTGAATTATATTATTAGAATTATAAGTTGCCACATTTGTTGTAGTTGTACCAGTTCCAGGAGTTGCAGAAGATCCAATACTTCCTTTATTAACCCATGTCGCTAAAGTAGTTCCTCCAGTTGTTGTTATTGTTGTTGTATCGGCAGCATCCAGCCAAATAGCACAGTTAGGAATTGTTAGAAGATTAAAATTTTTATAATATGTAGACTGTAAGGCTAAATTATTCGGCAAAGAATAGAATCTTTTAGTATAGAATGTCTGTGTGAGCCCTGGATGACCTGGTGGCAGGTTTGCGGTCAATCCCCATTTCTGGGCTAAGTACCCTTCAATTGCTTGTCGTTGGGAATCACTGAGTGCATTATTAAAAGCAATTAGTTCTCCAACATATCCCGTCCAATTGTAATTGTAAAAAATAGGTGACTGACTCGTTTGACTTCCAATATTATAAAAAGTAATCGCAAAGTTACCTGTAGAAGAAGTGGTTCCTAGAGAAGTACCATTGCCATATCCAGCCATTGTAGTTCCATTACAAACAGTGGTATGCATAAATGCGGTATTATAGTTTGAAAGAGTATAAGTAGGTCCATTAAAAGTATTTCGTTGTGGACTCATAGCAAGTGAAGTTGCCGCATTTTGACAAAAAAGTCCATTTATTGATTGAACTTCATTATAATCGGCTGCCCCCGCTACATTACGACTAAATGCATATGCGCTCGTATATTGCTGGTTTGCCCCTTGACCTGATGCAAGAGTCGCAATTAAAAAAAAACTAGCCGTTGCTGTCGTATTTGCATTACATCCTGTCATATAAGAACTACCGTTGAAAGAAATTGCTGAAAGCCCATTAATTGCATTTGCTGTAAGCGCAGGTGCACCTCCAATCACTGTTGTATTATAGCCAAGACCCGATTTATCATTCATTCTTGTAATGGTTGTACCTGATGTTGTCATTGTTGTAGTATCAGCCGCATCCATCCATAGAGAACATGTAACACCTGTCAAACTCAATGGCCCATACACCGCTGTATACGGTGTCGCCGTGATGGGCATCTACTGAGGAAAGAGGAACTGTCCAACTCCTGTACGCGCACCTGCAAAGACGAGTGTGTTGAA
>Ga0118677_10003068_pt1 | contig 32356 bp, 25 predicted proteins | sample AliMusrvi5mmetaG_FD_86154 | JGI IMG/M metagenome (GOLD analysis project Ga0118677, IMG submission 86154) | reverse complement strand
TCGTACTTCAGCGCCGCATAGGGTTTCAGCCCGCCGAAGTCGGCCCAGCTCTTGTGGAAGCGCGCGGTCATGCCCATGTAAGGCTTGCCAAAGGTGCGCGCGTAGCGCACGTTTTTCGGGAAGTACATGTAGCCCCACCCGCCGGTGGGCAGCGCCTCAATCTCGACGTGCGTCATGTGACGGATGTCACGCGGCAGTCCCGACAGCGGGCGCGAGTTGTAGTAAACAGTCGCCTGCGGCGCGCTAGCCAGCACCATCTTCTGGAAGCGCTTCATATAAGCGAGCGTGACATCGCGCGCGAACTGCCCGCGCGCACCAGGGTCGGCAGGGTTGCAGCCGCGTTTGTGCATGGCCGCCAGCCCATACTTGCTGAAGCTCTCGATGTCCATGCAGATATCGAAGAACACGCCATCGACCGGCTTGAAGCGCGCCAGGATTTCCTCGACCTGCCCGGCCAGATAGTCCTGGTAGGGGCTGGTCATGTCCATCACGCGCCAACCGGCCTGCAACGGCTGCGCGCCCACGTTGCTGCCATCCTCGTTGCGGGCGATCCACTCGGGGTGGGTGTTGGCCGCGTACTCGTCCAGCAGGATGGAGATGTAGATGGGCGCCCGAATGCCGGCGGCGTGCAACGCATCGACCTGCGATGCGGTCAGGTCAAGCCCCTGCTTCAGCCCGGGGTGACGCGCCGGATGGTCGGTCTGGTAATACAAGTGGCCATGATGGCACTTGGCAAACACCGTCACCGAATTGACATGCGCCCGCTGCATCTGGGCGGCAAACTCTGCCGCGTCGAAGTCCGCGCCGACGTCGGGGATAAACGGGCTGGTGTGAAAATCCAGGTGAACCTGGCGCTGTCGCAACGTTATCGCCATCTCTCAACTCCTATGGTTTTAGTTCATCATCTTCGCGTTGGCATACTGGCGCTCGATCTTCAAGGCCTCCATGTGCGGTTCGATGTTGAGCTGCACTTCGTTCAAGTGCCTGTACAGCCCGCCTTCCATCGCCATCAATTTCTGATGCGTGCCCTCTTCAATAATACGCTTGCCTTCGAGCACGACGATCTTGTCCGCGTTGCGGATGGTCGATAGCCGGTGCGCGATGATGATCGTCGTCCGCCCGACCATCAGTCGCTCCAACGCCTGCTGGATGAGCAGCTCGGTCTCGGTGTCGACGGACGAGGTAGCCTCGTCGAGGATCAGCACAGGCGCATCCTTGAGCACGGCGCGCGCGATGGACAGGCGCTGCTTCTGCCCGCCGGAGAGCTTCACGCCGCGTTCGCCGATCAGCGTGTCAAACCCATCCGGCAGCTTGACGATAAATTCATACGCGTTGGCGACCTTCGCCGCCTCCATAACCTCTTCCTCAGTGGCTTCCTTGCGCCCGAAGAGGATGTTCTCGCGCACGGTGCCGTGGAACAGGAAGACATCCTGCAACACGATGCTGATCTGTTCGCGCAGGCTGCGCAGCGACAGCTGGCGGATGTCATGGTCATCAATCGTGATCGACCCGGTAGTCACATCGTAGAAACGCGGCAGCAGGCTCACCATCGTGGTCTTGCCGACCCCCGTAGGGCCGACGAGCGCCACGACCGAGTTGGCCGGGATATCCAGGTTGATGTTCTCCAGCACCACGTCGCCACGGTCGTACCGGAAGGTCACATCGTTAAATGCCACCGCGCCGCGCGCCCGTTGTTTCAACACGACGGCGTCGTTCGCATCGCGCACCTCACACGGCTCGGCGAGAAGTTCGCCCACGCGGTCGCCGCCAGCCAGCGCCTGTTGCACCGACTCCCACGAGCCGCTCAATGCGCGCACCGGCTGGTAGAACATGTCGAGGTACAGGAAAAAGGCGACCAGGTCCTCGATCGGCAGCGTGCCGGCAAGCGCCAGCCGCCCGCCAAAGTAGATCACCACAATGGTGCCAAGCGACGACGTAAACTCGACGAACGGGTCGAAGGTCGCCATCAACCGCAACGCCTTGAGCAGCGAATCGCGATACTTGTCGATATGCCCGCCGATGCGCGAAGCCTCCACGTCCTCGCGCGTAAACGCCTTGATCTCGCGGATGCCCGACAGGTTGTCGTTCAACGTGGCGTTCAGGCTGGCCAGTTCCACCTGCCGCGCGCGCATGGCAGGGCGCACGTATTTGGCGTACAGGCGCATTGAGGCGATCACCAGCGGGATGGGCAACAAGCTCATCAGCATCAACTGCCAGTTCATCGTCACCAGCACGGCGGCCACGCCGACGAACATCAGCGCGTTGACGAGCACGTCGGGGATCGCGTGCGCGATCAACGCCTCAAACATATCCGAGTCGTTGATCGTGCGCGACATGAGCTGGCCGGTCTGCTTGTCGGAATAAAATCGCAAGGACAGCTTCTGCAGATGCTCATAGATGTGACGGCGCGTATCAGCGACGACGCCCCAACCAGCCACGTGCGCCGCATAACTGCGCACGAAGCGCAACCCTGCGCGCGCCAGATATATGACCAGCGCGAGGAACGCGAGCTGTGTAACCAGATCGAAGGATATGTTCTTGTCGACGGCGGCGGCCTGACCGGTGACGGCGCCAATCATCGTCTTGATGATCCACGGCGTGACCAGTTGCACCCCGACGAGCACGACCATGCTGATGATCGTCCAAACCATTTCCTTTTTGTAATTGCTCAGATAGGACACGACTAACTTGACGGTTTTCATGTGGCTGCTTTCTTCTTTAACTCCTCTCTAAAGTATAAAACCAAGTGCAAATAACACACCCTCTCCTCTCCTCCTCTCTCCATCTCCTCTTCTCCCCCGCTCCCCTTCTTCCCCTCATCTTCCCAAAGCCGCTATCATAGCTATCAAGGAGTATTTGATGACTTACGAATTCGCAGCCAATCGTTACGACAAAATGCCCTATCGCCGTTGCGGGCGCAGCGGCTTGAAGTTATCCGCAATCTCGCTGGGCGGATGGGAGACTTACGGCGGGTATCGCGGCGCCGATGTAGCCAAAGCGTGCCTGTTTCGCGCGTTCGACCTGGGCATCACCCACTTCGACTTCGCCAACAACTACGGCACGCCGCCTGGCAACAGCGAGACCGTGTGCGGCCAGGTGATCAAGGAGATGCCGCGCGACGAGTTGATCATCTCCAGCAAGGCCGGGTACACCATGTGGCCGGGGCCTTATGGCGACTGGGGATCGAAAAAGTACATCGTCGCAAGCTGCGACCAGTCGCTCAAGCGCATGGGATTGGAGTACTTCGACATTTTCTATCACCATCGCATGGACATGGAAACGCCGCTGGAGGAAACGCTGGGCGCGCTCGATCTGCTGGTGAAGCAGGGCAAGGCGTTGTATGTGGGCGTGAGCAACTACAGCGGCGCGCATTTTGCGGAAGCCACGCGCATCGTCGCCCGCGATCATCTGGCGCCGATCACCATTCACCAACCGTACTACAACATGCTGGGGCGCCGGATCGAATGGGATTTGCTGTCGCAGACCGAACGCGCCGGGACGGGCGTCATCCCGTTCAGCCCGCTGGCAAACGGGCTGCTCAGCGACAAGTACCTCGGCGGCGATATCCCGGCAGAGAGCCGCGCCGCGTTGAAGTGGGGCAAAGAATGGGTAACGCGCAACCTGAACGACGAGCGCCGCGCTGCATTGAACGGGTTGAACGACATCGCCAAAGTGCGCGGCCAGACGCTGGCGCAGATGGCGCTGGCGTGGGTGTTGCGATTGCCGGGCGTCACCAGTGCGCTGATCGGCGCGTCGACTGTCCAACAGATCGAAGAGAACGTCGCCGCACTCGACAACCTGAGTTTCAGCGAGGACGAGCTTCAACGCATCGACGCCTTGACGCAGGCATCGCCGCTGCGCAAGTAAGCGTGTGCGCCATGTTGCAACGTGTTTTTCATTGGCGCAACAGCGGAAGAAGTCAGACTTTTCCGAAAAGTCTGACTTCTTCCGCGCTCACCTTTGCACTCGCCTTGTTATTAGGCGCATGTGCGACTACCGCAAATACGCCGACACCCACGCAAGCGCCAACATCCGCGAGTTCTACATCGTCCACCGGCGCGTTCGATCCCGCTATGGTCAGCGCTATCACACTGGCGGATATCGCCATACTGCCCAATGTCAGCGCGCGGATGAAGGCGGTGTATCAGGCCGGGCTGGCGCAGGGCAACAACCCGAACGTCTTTGCCAAACTCGGCGACTGCATGACCGAGAATCCGTACTTCCTCGGCCCGATCAGCGATGGCAAGTACGACCTGGGCGCATACGTGGGACTGAAGCCGGTCATCGACCAGTTTGCCGGGCATCCCACACGCGGCAATGGCTGGCAGAAGGACTCGTTCGCGACAATTGGGCTGGCATCGGCGGGCGGGTTCAACATCGCCGCGCCGCTGGACTCCACGTGGTCCGACCCGAAGTGGTGCCAATCGGGCGAATCGCCGCTGGCTTGCGAGTATCGCGTCAGCAGACCGAGCCTGGCAATCATCATGTTCGGGACGAACGACGTGAACTATACCGACGCCGCGACCTATGACTTCTACCTGCGCGCGATCATCAGTGAGACGCTCAGTCGCAACATTGTCCCGATCCTGAACACCTTCCCGACGCGCCCGGAGGACCCGAAGAAGTCGCTACTGCTCAACCAGATTGCAGTGCGCGCGGCGCGCGACTTCGACATCCCGCTCGTAAACCTGAATCGCGCGCTTGAGGCATTACCGGACAAGGGCGTGAACCCCGACGACACAACCCACCTGTCGATCCCGCTCGATAAACGGGTGGACATCTTTACACCTGATCACCTGACGTCCGGCTTCACGATGCGCAACCTGGTGACGCTGCAGGCGTTGCAGAAGGTGTTGGAGGCAGTCAGATGAGATTGGGGATACGAGATTTGAGATTTCCCTGCGAAGGTTGGACTTGCAGAATTCAAACCCGGCATATGCCCCTTCGTAGGGATGCCGTCGGAGCTCAGTCGCGGTGACGGGTGCGGTCATCTCCAATCTCCGATCCCTAATCTCTCTTACTTGTACCCGCACATGCGCCAGTCGCCGCGATCCTGCACGACCTTGAATTGTTTGTCCGACACGCTCCAGTCGCGCGATTCACCGTTGTAGGTGGTGACGATCTTGCCGGTGCACGCGACGAGTGTGGCGCTACCGTCCGTCCCGGCATCTTTACATGCGACGTTATCGAGCGTCGCCTTCATCGACTTGAACGACGCCGCCTCAATACGCGCCTGCGCCTCCCACGACGCGCACGACAGGCCGATCATCGTGTCCACATTGCTCTGCACGCGCGCCTGCAAATACGACTGAACGGTCTGTGCCGCACTGCCGCTACCGCCGGACTGACAGGCGGCGACGAGTGTCGCCAGCCCGAATAGAGCGATAAAGAGTATCCGCAATTGTTGTTTCATGGTTTTCTCCCGGCGGCTATTCTAACGTGGGTCTTTCAGAGAGATTGGAGGTTAGAGATTGGGGGCAGGTTTTACGTGGATGCTGATCGCTGATAATAGAGGCACATGCAAGTGGGTCGAAACATAAGAAGCGGGTTAATTGCGGGATGCCTGTGCGCGGTGATTTTAGCGGGGTGTGGTGCAGCCGCGCCTCCTGTTCCATTCACACCCGAGGTCGTCATCCTGTTGACGCCGGAAACGACGGCTATTCCCGCAGCGCGACCCGCAGGAACACCTGCGACGCCCAGCCCGGTTACGGTGACGCCGATTCCAACCTCCGCACCGCAGTCCTATACCATCGTGGACGGCGACACCCTGTGGGACATCGCCGTGCGCTACGGGCTGACGATCGACGAGATGACCGCTGCCAACCCCGGAATCAACCCGGATCGCCTCAAGCTTGGGCAGGTGATCAACATTCCGTCGCCAGGAACGGTCACCGCCGCGCGCATCCTGCAGGTGAGGGCAGATGTCGCCGCCGAAGGCGCCCCGGCGATAGTCGCGGCAGACGCCGACGGGTTGCGCCTGCGCGAAGGGCCTAGCGAGAGTAGCGCAGTGCTCGCGCGCTTGGATGCGCTCACCGCGCTGACGGTCGTCAAGCACAGCGATGACGGCAAGTGGCTCTTCGTAGCCGTGGCGGACGGCAATCGGGGCTATGTGATGGCGCAATATGTCGATATGGTCACAACCACAACCACGACGGGGGCTGGCAGCGTGGCTGTGCAGACGGGGGGCGGTGTGGCGATCTCGACCGAGTCGCTGAAAGGCAATGTGGCCTACCTGTCGGGCTTTAACACGCGCGCGCGCGACATCTTCGCAGCCGGCCAGAAACTGGGCAACCGCGCCAATGTGTTGGCGGTAGTGGGCGACAGCAACAGCGCCAGCCCGTTGTACCTCGAACCGTTCGACACGGGCAACTACACTTTGGGCGCGTTCAGCTACCTGGCAGACACGATCAAGTTCTTCAAGGGTTCATTCCGATTTACAACTGTGGCAGCCGTAGTTGGAATCGATACCATTCGCATGATGGACCCCTCAAAGGCCGATCCGATGCGCTGCCTGCCGGGCGAAACGCTGCTGGCCTGCGAGTACCGCCGCAAGCGGCCATCCGTCGCACTGATCCTGCTGGGCACCAACGACACGGGCAACTGGCAAAACTTTGAAGCGAACTACCGTCGCATCGTCGAGTACACCATCTCTAAAGGGATCGTGCCGATCCTGACGACAAAGGGCGACGACCTGGAAAGCACCCGGTACAACGGGCCGAGCGGCGCGATCAACGCGGTGATCATCAAGCTCAGCCGCGAATACGGCGTGCCGTTGCTCGACTTGCACTCCGTGGTGACCCAGTTGCCATCAGGCGGGTTTGGCACTGATGGGTTCCACTACAACGTCCCGCCAGACGCGCAGACGGCTAACTTCACCGGAACGCACCTGAATTACGGCTACACGATCCGCAACCTGACGTCGCTGCAGGCGCTCGACGCAGTGAGGCGGCTGGTCATCGGGAACTGATTCGCTTTACAATTCTCACACTATGTTGCGTCGGAACAGGGTATTGATCATGATCGGAGCGGAAGCGGGGGGCATCCTCGTGCTGGTATTGCTCTATCTATTCTTCCGCATCCCGACCTCGCCGCTCAGCGTCATTCAAACGCCGGAAGCGCTGCCAACGCCCACCGGGTTCCCCAGCGCCACACCCGCATCGACGACCATCAGCGCCATCCAGTCCACCGCCGTGCCAACGGCAACGCTTGCCGCCGCGCCCACCATCGCCGCCATGCAGCAGTACACGGTGCAGGATGGCGACACCTTATGGGGCATCGCGGTGGATTTCCATCTCAACCTCGACGAACTGGTCGCAGCCAACCCGAAGATCAATCCCGACCAGTTGTTTCCGGGCGACGTCGTCAATGTGCCCGCGCCAGGCACGGTGGACGTGTCGCAAATCACCCGCCAGCCCACGGCGCAACCGGCGCAGATCGCCTCCGGGCTGAGCGCACAGGTGAAGATGGACACCGGCGGGTTGCGTCTGCGCAAAGGGCCGGGGCTCGATCAGGACGTGATCACCAAACTGCCCGACGCGACGCAGCTGAACCTGCTCGCGCGCACAGCCGACAGCGTGTGGCTTGAAATCAGCCTGTCCGACGGCAGCCGTGGCTGGGTGATGTCCGGGTATGTCGAAGTGAGCGGCAACCTGTCCAGCATCGCGATCGCGAAATCCGCCCCGACGCAGGGGCAACCTGCTGCAAACGCCACAGCGGCGCCGCCGCAGTCCGTGCCACGCGACGAGCCGTACCTCTCGGCAGTCAGCGCGCGAGCCGCCGCAATCTTCAAGGTGGGTCAGGCGATGGGCAACCGCGCAAATGCATTTGCGCTTATCGGCGACAGCAATACCCAAAACCCAGCCTTCCTGCAAGCGCTCGATCAGAGCAACTACAACCTGGGCGAGTACGGCTATCTTGAAGACACGATCAAGTTCTTCCGCGGCTCGTTTGCGCGCAGTCAGAGCAGCCCGGCTGCTGTCGGCGGATTCAACACGACTAAGGTGCTCGATCCCGCGAACACTCCAAACTGGTGCAACAAGGGCGAGACACCCCTGTCATGCGAGTTGCGCAGCACCAAACCAAGCGTGGCATTGATCCTGCTTGGCACTGGCGACCAGCACACCTGGCAGGGCTTCGAGGGGCGCTACCGGACGATCATCGAGTACACCATCAACCAGGGCGTCATCCCGGTATTGATCACCAAGGGCGACACCCTTGAGTCGCGCGACAACAACGCGACGCCGGGGTACATCAACGCGATCATCGCGCGACTGAGCCGCGAGTACGATGTGCCGTTGCTCGATCTGCACCTCGCGATTGCCAACCTGCCCAACACCGGCTTCAACGCCGACGGGTTCCACTACAACACCCCGCCGGATGGCAAATCGTGCTATTTCCTCGGCGACTCGATGCGCTATGGCTACACCATCCGCAACCTCACCGCACTGCAGATGCTCGACGCCATCCGCCGGCAAGTCCTGACGTAATATCATCCTAACCCGCGCAGCGGGTTTGTCTGTGAGACCAGGCGTCGGTTTTCAACCGATTCCGATGCCCTCACGTTTCACTTGTCACTTCGTCAACGCCCACAGCATCTGCAACGTCGCCAGGATTCGCATATCTGACCCCGCCGGCGTCATGTGGAAGTTGTCGTTGCCCTCATTGCGCAGCCCGTAGCCGGGCAAGTTGCGCGTAGCAGCCCAGAAGTCAATCACGGGGACGCCGTACTCTGCTCCAAGCTTGCGGATGACGCCGTTGATAGTCCCGCTCTTAGCTTGCGAGTGCGTCTCGAGGTCATCGGCCTTGGTCACCAGCACGGGCAGCACATCGGCGTTCATGGTGTATTCGATGACCTTGCGGTAGTTCGTCTCAAAGTCCTGCCACGTGTACTGGTCGCCGGTGCCAAGCGCGATAAAGGCGATGCTGGCGCGCGACAGCTTCAGTTCGCAGCCCAGCGGCCCATCCTCGCCGCACAGGCTCGGATCCGTCCAGGTGGAGTCGAACATCGCTTCGGCGCCAAAGCTGCCATGCGTCGCAAGGCTGTAGCGGGAGAATGATGCGGAGAAGCGCTCGATTGTTGGCTTGAGGTACTGGTAACCCTCAGGCAGCGTGAACGTCCCGGCCGCCAACCGCCACAGATAGGCCGTCGACTCCGAGTTGCAGTCGCCGACGACCGTGAACAGGTTCTGATCCTTACCAAGCCACCGGCTCAGGCTATAAGTGCGGCGCATAAACGGCGTCACGGCAGGGATCCAATCGGGCAGGTTGTCCGCTGCAGCGGGTTTTATCGCGGGGGTGAAATCCACAACAGGAAGCTGGCCCAGGCTCCCGCTGACGGTTCCAAAAATAGCCAGCAGCCAGGCGCCGTCGCCCGCCTTGGACACGCCGCCGAGTTGCACCCAGTTCTGATCGGCCGTGGTTGCCACGACTCGATACTTCTGTCCAGCGAACACCGGCTGCGTGTTCGGTTCGGTCAACGCGGGATTCGCGCGCAGGAATGCGCCGCCAATGGTGACAGTGAACGTGACCGTACCGGCCGCGTTGGCGCGCTGGACAGGCGCTGTCACTGCGACCAGCGAGACAAACAAGATCACCAGAATAAAGGCGAGGCGCAGGGTATTTTTCATCATTACCTTGAAATCGCATCAAGCGTTTGGAGCGTCGCGACCAGGTGCATGTCCTGGCCGGCCTGGCTGAGGTGGAAGTTCAACCCGCCCTCGTTGATGAGGCCGTTGTTTGGCAACGCGCGGGTGGCCTGCCAGAAGTCCAGCAGGGGCACGTTGTACTCATCAGCCAGGGTGCGGATGACGCTGTTGATGTAGCCGCTTGGGGCGCCGTTGCGGGCTTCCAGGTCGTCAGCCTTGGTCACAAGGACCGGCAGCACGCCCTTCTTGAGCGCATGTTCGACCAGCGGACGATAGTTCTTCTCGAAATCCTTCCACTCATACTGGTCGCCCGTGCCGACTTCGATAAAAATCACGCTGGCGCGCGACACCCACACCTCGCAGGCGAACGGCCCGACATTTTTGTCGCACAGCGCGTGATCAGCCCAGTCCGAATCGGACATCGCCGCGGCGTTGAAGCCGCCATTGACCGCCAGGCTGATGCGGGTGAACGAGGGGGTGAAACGATCCGCCACCCACCCCAAACCAGTGTAGTCAGTGACATCAAACTGACCCGCCGCAACCCTTTGCAGGTACACGGGCGGGAGCGAGTTGCAGTCGCCCACAACCGTGAACATGTGCAGGTCCTTGGCGTAGTCGACGCTGCCGCGATAAATCGCCTTCTGATCTGCGGTGATCGTCGGAATCCAGTCGGGGTAATAGATCGCGCGGTGGTACGGGTGAACCACGTCGAGCGTCAATGGCACGGGCGCGTCGCTGAGCTTGCCCTGCGTGACCACGCCGAGATTGGTCATGATCCACGTCCCGGCGTCCTTCTCGGCGCCGGTTGCCAGTTCGACCCACACACTGTCATTGCTGCGGGCGATAACGGTATAGAACTCACCCTTGTATACCGGATAGGTGCTCGACGCAATGAGGCTGGGCTGATCGCGCAACCATACCAGCGGCGTCGTGATCGTATAGCGGACGATCCCTGCCGCTGTGGTCACCCTGGCCGGCAGGGTCAAAACGAACACACAAGCGAGCGCGAGCACGAGCACGAGTCCCGCCTGCAATACATGCATTCTATTGGCTGATAAGGTCGATCTCATGCTCATGAGGTTGCCTCGCGGGAAACCGCGGTCTTTAGGCCGGGGACGCCCGGCGAAGCGAGCGGCGCAAGCCGTTCTGCTGCTTTCAATACTTGAGGAATCATGCTATAATTACTCCTGTGAAACTGACCGCACAAATCAAGCTTCAACCCACGACAGAACAAGCGGACGCTTTGAAACGCACGCTTGAAACTGCAAACGCTGCGTGCAACTACATCAGCAGCGTGGCGTGGAAGAACAAGACATTTGGTCAGTACAAACTGCACCACTTGGTTTATGCGGATGTGCGTGCTAAGTTTGGCTTGTCCGCACAGATGACTGTCCGTTGCATAGCAAAGACTGCCGACGCCTACAAGCTCGACAGAGAAACCGAGCGCACCTTCAAACCAACCGGGAGCATCGCTTACGACGAACGTATCCTCAGTTGGAAGATCAAGCTGTCTATCGTTTCCATCTGGACGATGGATGGACGCATGTCCATCCCGTTCGTGTGTGGTGAACGTCAACGCGAATTGTTGCAGACACGCCAGGGCGAATCTGACCTCGCAACAGCCAACGGAAATTACTTTTTGTTTGCTACTTGCAATGTTGAAGAACCCGCGCCAATTGAGTTTACCGATGTGCTTGGAGTTGACACCGGCATCGTCAATATCGCTACTGACTCCGATGGTGAGGTTCACAGCGGCAAGACAATCAACAACGTTCGTTCTCGTCATCGTCGCCTGCGCCAGAAACTTCAGCGTAAAGGCACGAAGTCGGCTAAACGTCGTGTGCGTAAACTCAGCGGTAAAGAACAACGGTTTGGAAAGTGGGTTAACCACAACGTCAGCAAACGTATCGTTGCTAAGGCTCAACACACCGGACGCGCTATTGCCCTCGAAAACCTCGAAGGGATACGCGACAGGGTAAGGGTTCGGAAGCCTCAGAGAGCAACGCTGCATAGCTGGTCGTTCCACCAGCTTCGCACCTTTATCGAGTACAAGTCGCAACGCGCTGGCGTGACCGTGATTCTGGTTGATCCCAGAAACACAAGTCGCACTTGCCCGTCCTGCGGATGTATTAATAAAGCTAATCGTCGTACTCAATCTAATTTCACCTGTGTAACCTGCGGTTTCTCTGGACTTGCAGACCACATCGCTGCTGGAAATATTTCTAGCAGGGGCGTTGTAAATCGCCCATACGTCCCGGATCGCCTGGGACAAAGCTCCGGGTTTTAACCCGGAGTTATTTACAGTGTCTACTTGCTAGAACCCCGCGATGGCTTTAAGCGTCTGGAGCGTCATAAACATGCGCATGTCCATGCCTTGCTCATTGAGGTGAAACGAGTTGGTGGCTTTCTGCGCATCATTGCGCTCGACGAGCATCCCGTTGTTTGGCAGGGTGCGCGTGGCGAGATAGAAATCGATCACCGGCACGTTATAGGCAACACCCAGGCTGCGGATCACATTATTTATGTAATCAGCAGGCGCGCCGCCCTCGAGCGAGTCGAGCGAGTCAGCCTTCGTCATCAACACAGGCAGGACGCCCTGGTTGAGGGTGTATTCGATGATGGCGCGGTAGTTGGCCGCAAAGTTGCGCCAGTCATGCTGGTCGCCGGTGCCGACAGCGATCACCAGAATACTGGCCTTGGACATGCGCAACTCACACGCCAGCGGGCCTTCATCGCCGCCGCATTGCTTTGGATCGGACCAGGTGGAGTCGAACGCCATGGCAGTGTTAAAGCTGCCGCGCGTCGCCAGGCTGGTGCGGCTGAAAGACTCGGTGAACCAGTTGGCGGTGTACGCGAGTTTTGGGTCGCTGCTGGTATCGAAGCCGCTGGCGGCGAAACGACCCAGGTACACGGCGTATTCAGAGTTGCAATCACCGATGACGGTGAAGATGCTGGTATCCCTGCCCGCCCACTTGCTCGCCTGATAGAGATAGCGCTGATGCCAGTTCACATACGGCAGCCCCTGCGGCAGTTCTTTAATTACTGCTACCTTGGCGACCGCCTTGTCCATAATTGGCAGAGATGTATAGTCGCCCTGGATGCGCATTGATCCATAATGAATCCAGGCCAGTGAATCCCCGAACGGGATGAGCAGCCATTCGTTATTGCTGCTGCGACCTTTCACGTCGTAACATTCCCATTTGAGAACGCGACCGACGGTGCCTTTTTCCCAGTTAGCAGCGCCGTAAACATATGCGCTGTCGAGGTCGACCATGATCTGTACAGTGACGTTCGGGTCGCTGGAAGGTGAGCAGATGAAAGGCAGCTGAACCACGGTCTTGGCGGCAACAGGAATCGCGGTCATCAGCATAACCGCCGCCAGCGGAAGTGAGAGTAACCGATACAGCCACTTTATCCTCATATTATTCATGCATTCTCCTGACATTACATGCTGAGATACGTTCCCGCACCACAACGACGATCTGCGATACCTGCCCTGATGAGTAAGGCAGCAACAATCTGGTCGACATCATAAACAATATTATCGAATACGCCCCCTCACGTCAAGCAAGGTGCAATTTAACTCTACATGTTATGTATGAGAATGGTGTGTGTCTGCCAGGACGCCAGGACGCGGAAAACCATGGCTGCATTGTGTCTTGATATACTCCAGCCCATGTCAAAATGGATATTGTTAATCAGTGCGGGTATGCTGATGCTCGCTACCAGTTGCGGCGGCAATCCGACGCCACAACCCACTCAACCTATCACTGCCGCGCCCGTCGCGACGAAAGTCAACCCGACGGATGCGCCTATCGCCACCGAGGCGCCATCGCCAACGGTGACTGCAACGCCCACAACCGCAACCACGGCGGTCGCGACGCCTGCAGCAACGTCCACCGGCGGACAAACGGTAAGCGGAGGCGATTTCACCCCCAAAGTGCGCTCAGTGTGGAACACCGCCGTCGGCCAGGATCAGATGCAGGGCGCGTGTCCGAAAGGATCGATGCTGCCGGTGTACGGGCTGGTGCAGATCACGCCCAACGGCGCTACGCTTGCATGGAAGAATCAGGAGCCGGTGCCGTATACGATGACCAAACTACAACCAGGCGTCTACCAATATGCGGGGCCGACCGCGATCAAGGATGGCGTGGTAACGATGACCGTCAAGTTCCTGAGCGACAAGGCGCTGGAGATGAACCGCGTGTTCGTCGCGACTGCCGACCTCGGCTGCATGCACACACATGTATACACTGGTACATACCAGTGGGATAAGCCGTAGAGCGTCGGAGCGGGAGGAGCAGGGGAGAAGAGGTGAAGGGGTGAAGAAGAGACGTTGGAGGTCGATGGCTTTAGCCGGTGTGTGTCACGGTTGACCACAGTACCCAGCTAAAGCTTCGGCGTGCCGAATCTATCATGGCGTCACTTCGGGAGTCTGGTTTTCCGCCAGGTATTTGTCGCGGTTGGCGGCGTGGGCGATCTTGCCGCTGCTGGTCTTCAGCAGCCAGCGCGGCTCAACGATGCGGACCACGCGCAACGCGACATCCGAGCTTTGGGTGACATACCGCCGGACGGCGTCGCCGATGGCATCGCGCTCGATCTCGTCGGTCGTGTCGACCTCTGCCACCACCACTACATCTTCAGTGCCTGCGTCGGCATTCAACACGCCAAACGCCACCACTCGTCCGGGATGCACCCCCGGCACTTCACCAGCCAGCCGTTCCAGGTCCTGCGGGTACACGTTCTTACCGCCCACGATGATCAGGTCTTTCTTGCGCCCGGTGACGTACAGTTCGCCGCTGGCGAGGTAGCCCAGGTCGCCCGTGAGATACCACCCGTCATCAAAAGCCTTGCTGGTGATATCAGGACGGTTGTAATAGCCGGTTAACATGCAGTCGCTTCGTAACGCGATCTCGCCAATCGCGCGATCGGGCAGGTCGTGGTGTTGACCATCAATGCTCGCCGTATCCTCAACGACGCGCACTTGAACGTTTGGCAGAGGACGACCAGCAGTGAGTAGCTTCATCCCGCTTACGCCATCTGTGGGCGGTCGGGCAACGCGCTCGATCAGCAAACCACGCTGATCAATCTCGTCCACGGTCACAGGCGCGTCGATGCCGGCCTGCGTCACCGCGAAGACGTTCTCGGCCATCGCATAACACGTCGTCAGCGCCTCAGCCCTCAACCCATATTGGGCATACCGACCGAGGAACGCCTGATGACTCGCCCAATAGGTTGGCTCGGAGCAGTTGATCAGCGCGCGCACGCTGGACAGGTCAATCCCAGCCAGGTCGCGGTCGCGAATCTTCTGCGCGCAAAAGTTGTAGGCGAAGTTAGGCAGCCACGCCAGCGTGCCGCGATACCGGGTGATCGCGTGCAGGAGTTTGTATGGCGCGCGCACCCAGTCGAACGGCGACAGAAGCACCAGCGGCACGCGCGTGAGGATGGGCATGATGAACGAGGCGATCAGACCCATGTCGTGATACAGGGGCAGCCAGCTCACAACCACATCATCCTGCGTCAGATGAATCGCGCGCGCGTAATGGTCGAGTTGGCTGAACACCGCCCGGTGCGACAGCGCCACACCCTTCTGCAGCCCAGTCGTCCCCGACGAGTGCTGCAACAGGACGATATCATCCGGCGCGCGCTCCAGCCCACCCAGCCCGTCGAAGTCTGGTTCACATGCGCTGACATCTGCTGAGACGACGAGTGGTGGGCGCTTCGTTTGCACCGACAACGCACTGAGTGCGCCACTGATCTCACCTGCGAACTCAGGGTAGGTCACGATGGCCGCCGGGCGGGTGGTCTCAATCAGCGCGGTCAGGTCCTGGCGGTAGCGTTCCGGGGCGAGCTTCTCAGTGAGGAACGGCATGATCGCGGGCACTGCCCCATGCAGCACCGCGCCCCAGAAGGCAACCATCAACTCGGCGCTGTGTTGCACGATGACGATGACTACATCGCCCGCGCCGACGCCCGCAGCCTGCAACGCGCGCGCATACCCGGCCCCGCCAGACAGCAGTGCGCGATACGTGATCGGCGCGTCCTCCTGGCGATTTTGCAGCAGGTGTATCGCGACGCGGTCGGGACACTCAGCGTAAGCGCGCTGAAGGACGTGTGAGAAGGTGGGCATCATTGCCTCTCGACAATAATCGCGGTCAACTGCTCGATCGTGTCGAACGTCTCTTTGTTCAATTCGGCGTCGTCGATGCGCACGCCGAACTTGTCCTCGACGAACAAGCCCAGGTCGACAAGGTGAAAGGAGTCAATCAAGCCGCTGGAAATCAGCGGGGCGTCGGGAGCGATCACGCGTTTAGGTTGTTGCAGTATCTCTTTGGCGATGTACTGCGCCAGTGCTGTGCGAATCTCGGTTGTCATGGTGTGCTGATTTTACCCAACTGTGTGACGGCGTCAGCGAGCCGGTCGGCCAGCAGCTTTGCCCCGGCCGGTGTGTAGTGCACGGCGCTGTTGGTAAACTCACTCATCGGCAGCAAATCCCACGCGTCGATATAGTTCCAGCCCTGCGCCGTCGCCTGCGCGATCATGGCGGCGCGGTACTGATCGTAGGCCCAGCGCGGGTAGAAGAAGTTGTAGCGGATATCGCTGTTGCGTCCGTTCGAGCGCAGGATCGGCTCGTTGACGATCAACAGCGGCGTCTTGCCAGCAGCGCGGACGCCCGCCGCGAGTGCATCGAATGCCAGGTCGGCGTCGCCAAACGCCGGCGGCTTGTGGCCATGGAAGGCGTCATCGGGGTCGAGGTCGATGGCCGCTGGCTCATAATCGGCGGGATAGTCCTGGTCGATACCGGTGGCCGCCCACATGACGCCATACAACTGCAGGCGCGCGAGATCGGCCAGATCGCGACGTCGGCCGATAATCGTGCGGTCAAGCAATGATGGCGTGACAAACTGGGGATCGTTCGGGTCAAGCTTCAGCCCGTACCGGGCGATCAGGTCGCGCGTCGGGGCAGGGTTATTCTGCAGCAGCGGGTGGAACAACTGCTTGTCGGCGGGGAAGGATTCGAGCGTGACCAGCCACACGACCGCATCGGGTTGCCAGGCGGCGCGCATGGCGCGGTCGAGAATCAGCACGTCCTTCGCCAGCGACATGATCGGGTAGCCAAGGTTGTAGGCGCGCACCGTCCGTCCGTCGGCTGTTGTGAGCCTGGCGCGGTTGATCTGCCCGGCCAGCGTGTCGGCGGGCTTGAGCAGCCAGCCCCATGTGGACGAGTCGCCGATCAACAGCACGCGGAACTCACTGGCCGGCTTCGTCCCTGCCGCGATCTCATGCGAGGCGAACATCGCGTCGAGGTTGAGCACGCTGACGTTATAGGCGCGCTCCGGATGATCGCCATAGGGCAGGCGTGACCGGCCGGGAAACAGGATGTTGTACGCGGAGACGCGCCCCAGCCCCGCTGTCGGGTCGGCCAGGATGAAGATGAGGTTGAAAACAAGAAACAGAAACAACGCCTTGCCCAGCACCTGCAGCGCTGCCCTGCTACTCAATTGTTGAGTTTCGTTTGTATTGGACACCGTTAATTCGTGTTTGATTTCTATCCTCCAACCAGTCGCCGAAACACAGTCAGCGACAGGTCGATGCTGGGCAGCGCAAACCAGACCCAACCGAGTGCGACGAAATTGAAGGTAGCGACGACACTAAGCACAGTCACAACGCGCCGGCGAACGGGCGACTGCGGCGTCGGTTCAGCATCCGTAGATGCGTTGCGCCGGCGCGCGAACTCGGCCCAGCGGTTGTGCGCGAACAACCCGAAGGCGTGCCATGCGCCCCACACGACAAAGTTCCATGTGATGCCGTGCCACAGCCCGATCAACAGCATGGTCGTCACCTGACCAAATAGAATGATGAAAGCCGGTTGTCTGAAGAACCCCTGCGCGGGCAGAAAGTGCGTCTCTCTAGGGCTGCGCAACGCGCGCGTGACCGGGTTGAAGAAGTAGGCGCGGAACCACTGCGACAGCGACATGTGCCAGCTGTTCCAGAACAGCGTCAAGTTGGACTTGAGATAAGGTCGATCAAAGTTCTCCGGGAGCTTGATCCCAAACAGCCGCCCCAGCCCGATGGCGATATCTGTGTAGCCGCTGAAGTCGAAGAAGATGCGCAGCGCGTAGGCGTACACGATCACCCACATCCAGATCGTCGCGTTGACCTGCGCGGCGTTGACCGCGTTGAGCGCCACGATCGCGAGCGTATCGGCAATGACGAATTTCTTGAAGACGCCGAGGAGGATGCGGCTTACACCCGCGACGACGGATGCCGTGTCCATCGGCAGGACGGTCGTATTGCGATAGTCTTTAACGAAGCGATCAGCGCGGTCGATTGGCCCGGCGGTGAGTGCGGGGAAGAACACCACGTAGCTCACGAATTCGCGCAGTGTGAGGCCGGCGGGCGCTGGTTTCCCGGGCGCCGGCGGACGCGCGGTGACTCGGTCGCGCAGGGCATGGATCAGTCGAAACGCGATGTAGCTGAAGCCCAGCCAGCGCACATCGAGCGCCGATGCCTGCGCCATATCCTGCCCGTTCAATCCGCGCAAAACAGCGCTGAGCGCCTGCGTCGCGACATCCAGCTTCAGGATGACAAAGGCGGCGATGACGCCTAATACCAGCCAGTTCAACCAACGCGTTCTGCCGCGAAACAGGAGAGTTGCGCCGGCAATCAGCGCGGCAACGATGACCCCTCCGAGCGCGACGGTGACAATATCCGGCGGGCGCGTCGGTGTGACGCAGCACAGCGGGTCGATATAGCGGGTCAACGCGATGAAGGCGACGATGCCAATGATGACAGCTCCCGCCGGGAGCGCCGCGCGCCACTCGACTCGGCGCGGCGCGTAAATTGCCGCCCACACGATCACCGTCAACCCGATCGACGCCGTCGGCAGCCAGAAATCGAGCGAGCGGATCGGGCTGGAGGATTGAAGCCAGTACACCGCGACCACGCTGGCCGCCAGCATCACCCATCCGCGTGCGCGCATAGCGCGCACACGCGCGCGGTCCCAGGCGCAGGCCAATCCAACGATCAGCGACAGTGCGGCAAAGGCGAGGATTTGCGTCAGGTTCATCTAGAAGCCCTGATAGATCCACTGCGGGGCGCTGTCGGCGGTGGCGATCACCACCGCGATGAGGATGAGGCAGATCGCGAGCGCGATCAAGTTCTCGCGCGAGAAAACGCGCCGAAGCAGTGCGTTGCGATGCGGGTCGTTCATTCTCAGCCTCGGCGCGCCACTTCGCCAGCAAACGCCTGCGCAAACGCATGCGGCAGGGTCGGGCCGCAACAGTTGAAAACCAGACCGTCCAGCGACATGCGGCTTAACCCGTCAAACAGGTTGGGGCCGTCGATGATGCGCATTTGCACGGAGTCCTTTTTCTCCTGATCGAGGTACGCCTCTGCAGCATCGTCGGCCGTGAACAGCGCAGCCAGCCTGCGACCTTTGCCGTCTGGCGCGAGTGCAAGATACTCGCCGCCGTCCTCGCGGATCATGCCGATGTAATACGACTGATATGCCTTGATGACGTCATACCCCTTGTCGGTCGCGAGAATTGTTTCGATCGCCTGCTCCACGCGGAGGACTTTTCCCCAGTCGCGCAGCGCGGGAACCTGCTCCCTTGTGTAGTGAATCTCATTTGGCGAGTACGGGTTGATGTTGACAAAGTCAACCGCATCATCCAGCACTTCCCACGCGTTGTAACCGTAGATGTTATCGATGGTATACGCGCCCATCGCCTCATCGCCGATCTTAGCGCGGCAATCGAGATAGGCCTGTTTGTCGCTGAACATGAAGAAGTGGCAATCCGTCCCACCGAAGCGAATTTTGATAAAGGTGGGATCGCCGCCGTTTGCGGTATCAAAGACCGCGGGAACGATCCAGCCGCGATGGCTGGCAAGCCCACGCATCAACTGTGCGCCGGTCAAGGTGTGTTGAAAGAACTGGTCAACCGCAACGCGCGGGTCAAACGTATCCGCCACAGGAAACCTCCAGATTTCTACCGTCATGCCATGATCTGATCGTGCTCAATGCTCGCCAACCATCTGTGCGCGGCACAACCGGGCATAGTATCCACCCGGCATATTCACCAGCGATTCGTGGTTGCCGATCTCGACGATCTTGCCTTCCTTCAATACAACAATCTGGCTGGCCTTGCGGATCGTCGACAGGCGGTGAGCGATGACAATAGCCGTGCGCCCTTTCATCAGCCGCTCCAACGCTTCCTGGATCAGCATTTCCGTCTGCGTATCGACAGCCGACGTCGCTTCGTCCAGCACCAGGATGGGTGTATCGGCCAGGATGGCGCGCGCGATTGAGATGAGCTGCCTCTGCCCTCCCGAGAACTGCGAGCCGCGCTCGTGCGCCAGCGTCTCGTACCCCTCTGACAACTGCGACAGGAAGTCGTGACAGTTCGCCATCTTCGCCGCCTCGATCACCTCGGCCAGCGTCGCATCCGGCCGTCCATAGCGGATGTTGTTAAAGATCGTGTCGGTGAAAATGAACGGTTCCTGCATCACCACGGCGATTTGCGAGTGCAACGACTTCTGCGTGACCGATCGGATGTCATGTCCGTCGATCAGGACGCGCCCGCCCGTGACATCGTAGAAACGGTTGATCAGGCTGGAGATCGTGGTCTTGCCCGATCCGGTCTGGCCGACCAGCGCCACCAGTTGCCCGGCCTCAATGTTCAGGTCTATGTCGTGCAATACGTTGCGCGTCCCATCGTAGCTGAACGCGACGTGGTCAAGGGTGATCGATCCTTTTACCGGCGGCATGACCGACGCGTTCGGCGCATCCATCACCTTTGGCAGTGTGTCGAGCAGTTCGAATATCTTCTCGGCGGAGGCCATCGTCGCCTGCAGCACCAGGTACACATTCGTGAACGTGCTGATCGGTCCCCACAGCGCGTTGATGTACGAGGTGAATGCAACCAGTGTGCCGACTGTCAATGTCGTAGTCAGCCCGATCTGGTAAGAGGCCACATACAACACAGCGGCCAGCCCGGCGGCGCGCGTGATCTCAACGATCGGGCCGAGTCGCGCCGACAGGTTGGTCACATCGAGCCACGAGCGCACCAGCGTGTCGTTGGAACTGCGAAATTGCTTATAGTTCGTCGCCTCGCGCACGAATGCCTGGATGACGCGCATGCCGGAGATGTTTTCCGCCAGGAAGATGTTGAAGCGCGTGTTGTACTCGCGCACTACTTCCCAGCCCTCATGAATGCGCGGGCGCAGCGTAGCCGCGGCGATGACAAGGATCGGCAGCGTGATCAGCGCAACCAGCGCCATGCCGGGGTCAATGACAAACATCAGGATGATGATGATCACCGCCGAGGCGGCGTCGTGAAACAGCATCGCGATCTGGTTAGTCAGGAAGTCGTTCAGCGTAGAGACGTCGCTGAGAAAGCGGCTCATTGTCTTGCCGACCGGCCACTGTTCGTGAAAGTTGAAGGACAGGCGCTCGACGTGATGGAATAACTGACTGCGCAGGTCAAACAGCAGATCCTGGCTGATGCGCGTGATCGACAGTGAGCGCGCCATGAAGCCGGCCATGTTGATCGCATGCAGAATAACGGCGCCGATGACGACGACGTAGAAGCCCTGGTCGATGAACTTCACCGCGATGTAATTGTCGATCAGGATGCGGTCGATGAACGGGTAAAACTGCGCGATCGTGACGCAAACCACATAGATGCAGATCGTCAGGAACATGCGGCGGCGATAGGGTTGCAGGTAGGTCAACAACCGTCCGATCACCTGGCGCGGCGGCAATGACGATACAACCAGCTTCTTCTTAGCGGGTTTGTCCGGCTGCGGCGTGCTTGAATTCGTTTTGCTAATCGTTCTCAGCATTTAGTCCACTCTTAACGTGTTGACCGGATCGGGCGCGCGATTGAGCACTTCTTCCATCGATTCGGCGGCAGTCATCCGCTGCAACTCCAGGACGTGCTGGTAATAACCGCCCCCGCGCAACAGCTCCTCATGCGTGCCCTGTTCAAATATCGCGCCTTCGCGCAGCACGATGATATGGTCGGCCTTCTGCACGGTGGACATGCGGTGCGCGATCAGGATCGTGGTGCGCCCCTGCATGACCGAGCTAATCGCATCTTGCAACAGGCGTTCGGTTTCGGCGTCCACCGCCGACATAGAGTCGTCAAGAATCAGGATTCTCGGGTTGAGCAGAATTGCGCGCGCGATGGCGATCCTTTGGCGTTGTCCGCCGGACAAACCAGTGCCGCGCTCGCCGATCAGTGTCTTGTAGCCTTCGGGCAGGGCGGTGATGAAGTCGTGCGCCTGGGCCAGCCGCGCCGCGCGCTCAATTTCGTCCTGCCCGGCATCGGGTCGCCCGAGCGCGATGTTGTCGCCAATAGAGGCAGAGAACAAGAGCCCATCCTGCGCGACGATGCCGACCTGGCGGCGCAACTCGTCAAGGTTGAGCGAGCGCACGTCGTGGCCGTCCACCAGCACACGGCCCGATGTCGTGTCGTAGAAGCGGCCAAGCAGGTTCACCAGCGTGCTCTTGCCGGCGCCAGTCGCGCCAACCAACGCCAGTGAAGTGCCTGTAGGCACATGCAGGTTGATATCCTTCAACGCGTGCGCTTTAGCTGTGGCATATTTGAAGCTGACATTTTCGTAGCGCACGTCGCCGCGAATTTCGCCCAGTTTCTCCGCATGCTCCGGCGACTTGATGCGCACAGGCTCATCCAGCATTTCGAAGATGCGCACGGCGGCTGTGGAGGTCTGGCCGAGTGCGGTCAACTGCGTGCCAAGTGAGTTAGCGGCGCCCAGCATCAGGCCGGTGTAGCTGATTGACGCGACCAGCGTGCCCAGTGTGATGCCGCCGTTGATCACCTGATACCCGCCAACAATGATCAGCGTCAATTGCATCAGGCGCGGGATGGCCGCAATGAACGGGTAGCGCGAGTACCAGCGTTGGTTAGCGAGCACATTCAGCCGGCGCAATTCACTCACCGCTTTTTCGTACTTGGTCTGCTCCTGCGGTTCCTGCGCGAATGACTTGACCACTTTGATCCCCGACAGACTGTCCTGCAGCACGCTGGACGCGACCGCGTTCTGCTCCTGAATGTTGCGGTTGATCGAACGCCAGCGCTGATACAGGATGTACAGCGTGATGCCGGAGAGGACTGTCGGGACAATGGCAATGCCAGCCATCGTCGCATCCAGCGTGATCAACGCGACCAGCATGACGATGATGACCGTCACTTGCAGCGTCGCATCGATGAGGATGAAGGCGAGGAACACGCGCGTGCTCTCGACATCACTCGTGATGCGCGACATCAGCCGGCCGGTCTGCTCATTGTCGTAGAAACCGTAAGACAGCGCCAGCAGTTTCTTGTACAACGCAGTGCGGATATCGGTGATCACCACTTGCCCGAGACGCTCGCGGTCGCGGCCATAGAAATACTGCGCGATGGCGCGGATCAGGGCGACGCCGAAGAGAAACGCGATGTAACCAGGCAGCAGACCGATTTGCTTGCCTGCGATGACGTCATCAACAATGGCTTTGGTGACGACCGGGGCTACCGTCATCAGCCCCGCCAGCGCCAGGTTGAGAATAGCCAACCACAGCACCAACGACCAGTGAGGCTTTAAAAAGCCTAACAACCTTCTCATTCATCACATTGTGCCACATGCTGTGGAAAGGTAAAGGCCAGACATAATGCGGGCCAAGGCGCCGGCGGAAACATTGCTTTGAACCCTTTAGGAACGATCGTGGTCCGGCATTTTTGACGATAGCAGCAGTTCAAGCTGCTCAGCAGACACGGCGGGGCTGATCAGGTGGCCTTGAATATTGTCGCAAAAACTGGATTGCAGGAAAGCCAGTTGTCCTTCCGTCTCAACCCCCTGCGCAGTCACCTCCATACTGAGGGCATGGCTCATGCTGATGATCGCGGTGGCAATGGCTTCGCTATTCCGGTTTTCCGCAACATCCCTGATAAATGAACGACCGATTTTCAGCGTCTCAATCGGGAAGCGGTTGATATAGGCAAGTGAAGAATAGCCATTGCCAAAATCATCCAGCGATATCCGGATGCCCAGGCTGTTCAAACTATTCAAGACCTGTGCGCTGTTAGAGGAATCACTCATGGCAATGCTTTCAGTGATTTCCAGGTGCAAGGCATCACCTGAAAGCCCGATCTCAGTCATGATTTTCTCAATGGTATTGAAGAGATTTTGCGCCAGGCTTTCACGTTTTTACAGGCTTCCCGCAGCACGTATTCACCAATAGGCACGATGAGTCCGGTTTCTTCAGCAACATGGATGAACTCGGCGGGGCCGATAATGCCGCGTTGAGGATGCAACCAGCGCACCAGCGCCTCAACACCGATGATTTCCCGGTCGGGCACTGTGACGATTGGTTGATAGTAAACTTGCCATTCTCTGTTTTCAACGGCCCGTTTCAGATCTGCTTCCAACTGCAGAAGCGCCATTGCGCTGGCGTACATGGTGTCGTCGAAGATCACGTATCGCCCACGCCCCATTGACTTTGCGCGATACATGGCCGAGTCGGCATCGCGCAGCATTTCCTGGGGATTGGCATAACTGCCGTTGAATACTGTGATGCCGATACTGGCAGTGGTCACCCGGTTTACATTCTGAATCATGGATGACGATGTTAATTCTGCCTGGATTCTTTCGGCAACGCGAACGGCATCGCTGACTTCCACAAAATTATTCAACAAGATAGCAAACTCGTCTCCACCCAGGCGTGAGACGGTGTCTTCCGTGCGGAGGCATTGTGTCAGACGCCTGGCCGTTTCGATCAACAACTGGTCTCCAACGGTATGCCCGAGAGAGTCATTGACTACTTTAAAACGATCCAGATCAATGAATAAAACCGCAAACAGGTCTTGCGGATGCCGGTGGGCGTACTCAAGCCGTTGACCCAACCGGTCATAAAAAAGAGTGCGGTTCGGAAGCTCGGTCAAGGCATCGTGAAGGGCGTCGTAGGCCAGACGCTCCTCGACCCTTTTGCGTTCCTTTAATTCCCTGTGCACCTCCAGGCGGCCCTGATAAAGCGATTCAGCCATGGTGCGCGTGATGATGGCAGTGGCAAATAGGGTGATCGTCGCAGCAACGAAATCACCTGGGACGCTTCTCACCAGAACTTCAGGAGTATATAGACCCGCTAACTCTCCAAAAACCAGCCAGGCAACGCAGGCGGTCGCGAAAATGGTCAGAGTTATAAGGGCCCTCTTGCGCACAACAAGACTGGCAATGATCAGTACGGCGGGGAAACCCAGGTTGCTGATGTGGTGAATCCCCAATCCTTCGGTTGCGATGAGGGTGATCAACAGCAACAAGATGACGGACAGAATGCCAGCAGCCTTTTCAAATTGGGACTTCGAAATAAAGGGGACGCCCAGGAGCGCCAAAGGCATGCCGCCGCACAGGATTGCCGCATTACGCGTGTCATTCCACAGGATAGTGATGACGACCCCGGCGCCCAGGGACATCAGGATGACGACTGTGAAGATATAAAAGATGCGCTTTATGCGGCCCGTATTTCCGTAGATTTCCAACGGGTTGAATTCTGCGCTGTTCTTTGGCAACGAGTCCTTCATTGGTCTGATCCCTCTGTAGCAATCGCGACAAAAGCTTTTAGAGGGCGCTACACAGTAGTATAGCCGAAAGGCAATTATTCAAGCCGCAAACTTAAGCCAGTCCATCGGACATTTGGGGGGTTGGATCGTCGGGTGCGATACAGCAATGGAATGGTGCTTCATGGGGCGCTGTCACCAATACACTCTACTCAGTCCACATGATATCCTTAACGGAGTGCTGGGCAGTCGGCGGTAACGGCAACATCACATACCCATCTGACGGCGCAACGATCCTGCGCTGGGATGGGCAGGATTGGTCAATGGTAGAGTCACCAGTAACAAACACCCTTTATGCGGTAAGCATGGTGTCATCGACGGACGGATGTGCGGTAGGAGCCAATGGAGTAATATTGCGCTATCAGGTGGAACTGAATCAGAAAGTGTTCTGCCCAATGCTTATGGCGGACTGACCGAATATTAAGAATTTCCGCGCTTGAATACCGACACGCGTTTCTCCTTCCCGCTCACCAGCCGGACGATGTTCGGTCGCAGGGCGATCACGACCAGGACGACGATGCCCCAGCCGAACGCGGCGTAGGTCAGCGGGACTTCATGGCTGGTCAGCCCGGAGTAGGTGAACACGACCGCTACCGCCAGTGCTGCGAGGATCGTGGCGAGCGACGCGTAGCCGATCACAAACAGCGTGAACACGCCGATGATCATCGACGGCAGCCCGCCGAGTGGCCACAGCGCCATGGCAGTGCCGACCGATGTCGCCCCGCCTGCGCCGCCGCGGAATCCCAGAAATACCGAGGCGTTATGCCCCAGCACCACGCCAATGCCCGCGAGCGTCTCCGCCCAACCGTCTGTGCCGGGCAGGATTGCGCGCACAACGATGACCGTGATGGCGCCCTTGCCCACGTCAAGTAAAGCAGTGAGAATCCCGGCGGGGAGACCGGCTGCGCGGAACACGTTCGTGCCGCCTGTGCGGCCGCTGCCCTGGTTGCGAATATCGATCCCTTTGACCAGGTAGACAATGATGTAGCCGAACGGGATTGAGCCGATCAGATAACCGGCTATGCCGCACGCGAATGAGACGAGGACTGTATTCATCTTGGCTGTTACTCTCAGTGATTTCAGTAATATCGTAACACCGTGCCGCGCAATCAGTTACCATACTGGTTGTGTAGAATTAGCGACTTGAGCTAACGTGAGCAAATCAACAACCGCACTACTCTCGTTTTCCGTCAGCATTTGCCTGGCCGTTCTAAAGATCGTCATCGCAATCCTCAGCGGCTCGGTGAGCGTCATCGCAGAAGCCATCAACAACGCTTCTGATGTGCTGACATCGTTGATCACCCTCATCGCGGTGCGCGTGAGCGATATTCCCGCCGACGACAGCCACCCCTATGGCCACGGCAAGATCGAGAGCCTGAGCGCGCTCGTTACGGCTGGTTTCTTATTCGCCATTTACATCTCGGTCATCCGCGAGGCCGTCAACCGTCTGATCGAGCCGCGCCCAATCGAGAACGGCGTTCTCTCGCTCGCGATTATCCTGTTCGGCCTTCTGGTGAACCTGGTCCGGGTGACGATCGTGTCGCGCGCGGCGCGCAAGTACCACAGCCAGGCGTTAGCCGCCGAGTCCTTGAACTTCCGCACCGATATCCTGTCGTCCACCATCGTGTTGATCGTGGTCGTGCTGACGCTGTTGAGCGACGGCAACCCGATTCTGCAACGCGCAGATGCGCTTGGCGCCATCGCCGTCTCCGGGGTCGTCATGTATTTTGCATTCAGACTGGGCAAACAGGCCATCAACACCTTGCTCGATCACGCGCCCGAAGAGATGATGCAACAGATCCGCAACGCAGCGACGCAGGTGAAAGGCGTGCTCAACGTGAGCGCCATCCGCGCGCGCGAGGTGGGCGCCCAGGTGTTTGTCGATCTGACAGCTTCCGTGGCGCGCTCAATGTCGCTCGAGGGGTCGCACGATGTGGCAACGCAGATAGAAGATCGCGTCCGCGCGACGCTGATGGCTAACGCGCCAAACGCTGACGTCGTAGTGCGGATTAACCCGGTGGCGCAGGATCACGAGTCGCTGATCGACGAAATCCACGCAGCGGCGATGCGCGAAGGTAAAGCGATACACAATATCGGCGTGCGCGTCGTCGGCTCAGAAAAGTTTGTGCAACTGGATCTGGAGGTGAATGGTCACCTGGATCTACAGGCTGCGCACGATATCGCGACCGAACTCGAGCGCAGTCTGATGGCACAGTTTTCACTGGGAAACGTATCGGTGCACATCGAGCCGATGAACGAGCCGATTCAGGCGCGCGCGGTGGGCCGGCAGCAGGCGACCATCGACGAAATCGAGCGCCTCGCGCGCGGCGACAAACGCGTCCAGAGTGTTGACAAAATTGTCCTCGATCGCGTGGGTAGCAACCTCAACGTGGCGATGAACTGTCAGTTCAGCGCCACCATGTCACTCACCGATGCCCATTTGGCGGCAGAACATCTCGAACAGGTGCTGCGCCGGCATCTGCCCAACCTGGGAGACGTGCTTATTCATACCGAGCCTGAGGGCGCTCAGCATGCGCATTAAGACCCATGACCCGCGAATCTGTGGGATAGAGCACAGCGACCGGAACTACGGAAGCGGGGCAACCACAACTCGAAAACCGACGTTAAACCCGCCCTGGTTGTTCAAGCTCTTCACACGGATGGCTGCACGCAGGTTCTCGGAGCTTTCATTGAACCCGCCGCCGCGCACAACTCGAGGGTCGCTGCTCATTGGGTCTTCCCTGCCGTCATCACTCCGGTAAGGGTAGGGTCTATACAAGCTGCTTGTCCACTCCCACACATTGCCGGCCATGTCGAACGCGCCGTACGGACTCTTCCCGCTCGGATAAGCGCCGACAGGCGCCGTGTACTGGTACCCGTCATCCGCGCTGCTGTCCGCCCACGACACACTCAAATTGCGGTCTGCAAAGTTCACTCGGTCGCCGGCAACAGGCTGGTTGCCCCACGGATACCTGCGACCATCGCCGCCGCGCGCAGCTTTTTCCCACTCGGCCTCAGTCGGCAAACGCACCTCGCGACCGCCTGCAGCCTGGCCAGCCCATTTGCAGAAAGCCACCGCGTCCGCCCAACTGATATGAGTCGCCGGGTAACTGCCGAGCGCAGCCAGGTCTACGTCGACGCCCAGAGGACGGCGCCAGTTCGCCCCTTTCACTTCCTGCCACTGACTGCCCACGAAGGTCCAACTGCTGCCTTGTCGCTCAGCAACCGTCTTATAACCGGCGGCGTTTACAAACGCCGCAAACTGAGCGACAGTAACCTCGAAGCTGCCAATCAGATACTCCTTTAGCGAAAGCGACGATTGAGGCTTCTCATCCGCCTTGGCAGCCCCGTCGGAATCGTCGCTACCCATCCGAAACACTCCAGCCGGCACACGCACCAGATCCAGGGTCACATTGGGAGCTAATGTCAGCACAAGGCTATCGCCCAACGCAGTTGAAAGCGCAGTTGGAGGCAGTGTTGAAGGCGGTAATGGCGTATTAGTTGCCTCAGGGACGGGCGTATCAGTTGGCGCCGGAGTGAGTGTTCGCTTCGGCGCCGGTGTGCGTGTCACATCAACCGCCTTCGGCGCCGGCAGGCTGGTTGGGAGTGCAGTGGGTGCGCTAGGCGGCGCCAGTCCAGGCACGATGATCACCGCGAGCGACGCCAGGATGGCGACTGCAATAACGCCAATCGTAACCGTAGCCCAGCGCGGTATGAGCGGGTTTTCTGGCACAGGCGCTCGTCTCGTCCCGGGTTTGGGAAGCCGCTGACTTGCGAGATTTATCGTGGGATCATCATAAGCAGGGGCAGCGCCCAGTTGCGCCGTTCTATCCGACGCTGCGCTTCTTAGCGCCGCGCTTCTTAGCGCCGCGCGCATCTCCGTGGCGCTCTGACAACGCTTTGCGCGATCCAACTGTAGCGTTTTCTCAATGACGCTGGCCGTATTGAGGCTGATTTCCGGGCGTAATTGATGCAAGGAGAGCATCGGCTGACCGGCGAACTGATCCGCCGCACTCGTGGGCAGCTGGGCGCTCAACGCCTGGTACAGCGTGGCTGCCAGCGAGAACAGATCGCTGCGTTGATCGGTGCCGCCGGTGTACTGCTCCGGCGGCGCGTAGTGCGGCGTCATCGCGCGCATGCTGAAACTCGACATCTTGCCATCAGCTACCTTGACCAGCCCGAAGTCCACCAGCACGACGCGCCCATCGGGTTGCACGATGATATTCGCTGGCTTGATGTCGCGATGCAGCACCCCTTGTGCATGCACGTAGGCCAGCACATCCAGAAGCTGGTCGGCGTACTGCAGCACAGTCGCCTCTGGCAGCCCTTGTGGCCCGATCAGCTTGTCCAGGCTCTGCCCGCTGATCAGGTCCATCACCAGGTAGTAGTTCCCACTATCGCTAAAATAGTCCGAGACGCGCGGCAGGTTGGGATGGCGCAATCCCGCCAGGGTTTTCCCTTCGCGCTCGAACTGCTTCGCCAGAACCTCCACCTGCTCCGGGTCGCCAGGCGGCAGCATTTCCTTGACCACGCAGACCATGTCGAGTTTGATATGCCGGGCTTCGTAGACGGCGCCCATGCCGCCGCGCCCCAGCACCTTTACAATGCGATATCGATTTTGAAGTAATTGGTTACTCTGTAGCATGACCGCCAACCCTTGTGCGGATTATGGCACAGTCCACCAAAACGATCGCGCGCCTCAAGCTGGAAGTGCTAAAGGGTAGATTCGAACATTTTCATGTTCTACCCTTGCGCGATACAATGGATGTTGTATAATCTGGTCGCTGTTCCTCGATAGCTCAATGGTAGAGCAACCGGCTGTTAACCGGTAGGTTACTGGTTCGAGTCCAGTTCGAGGAGCTTCTGGTTTTTTGTCCCGGATTTCACCGCTAGGCGCCAGAAGCCCCTCAAAAACAAATCCGACCCGCCTGAGATTGCGCAATCTCTAGTTTCTAGTCTCTAATCCCCAATCCCCCTATTCCGCCCGCGTCGCTGCCAGCAGCGTGTTCTTCAACAGCATCGCAATCGTCATCGGCCCGACGCCGCCCGGAACCGGTGTGATCGCCGCCGCAATCTCCTTGACTGCGTCGAAATCCACATCACCCACCAGGCGCGCGCCGCTTTTGCGCGTTGCATCCGCGATGCGGTTAGTGCCCACGTCGATGATCGCTGCGCCCGGCTTGACCATGTCGGCGGTCACGAAGTGCGGCTTGCCGATTGCGGCGACGAGAATATCCGCCTGACGCGTGACCGACGGCAGGTCTACCGTGCGGCTGTGGCAGATCGTGACGGTGGCATCACGCGCCAGCAGCATCAGCGCCACCGGCAGCCCGACAATCGTGCTGCGCCCCAACACCACGGCCCGTTTCCCGCGGATCGTTATCCCGGAGCGGTCGAGCAACTCGATGCAGCCCTGTGGCGTGCACGGCGCGAACGCCGGCTTGGAGCCTTTGACGCCAAGCACCCCGAGGTTCGCCGGGTTGAAGCCATCGACATCCTTGGAGAGCGGCACAGCGTTCAGCACCGTTTCCTCGTTGATATGATCGGGCAACGGCACCTGAACTAGGATACCGTGAACGTCCGGTCGCTGCGCCAGATCAGCGACTAATGCCAGAACTTCTGCCTGTGTCGCGGTCGCTGGCAGCTCATACCCGAACGACGTAATGCCCACTTCAGCGCAGGCCTTGTGTTTGCTGCGCACATAAGTCGCCGACGCCGGGTCGTCGCCGACCAGCACCGTCGCCAACCCCGGCGTGACACCCTTCGTTGCCTTCAATTCTGCTACGCCCGTCTTGATTTCGTTTCGTATCGCTTCGGCTATTGCCGTTCCATCAATAAGTGTTGCCATGGGTATATTGTCCATGCAAACCGGAGATTCGAGAATAGAGAATGGAGATTAGAGATTGGGGATTCAGCACTGGCAATCTCCAGTCTCCAATCTCTAATCCCTCTGCAACAACGCCATCGCGCTCGCCGTGAGCAGCGCCGCTGCGATGGGCATCGCGTCTTCGTCGATCCGGAAACGCGGGCTGTGGTGGGGTTCGGTGATGCCCTGTTCCACGTTCCCCGCGCCAATAAAGACGTATGTGCCCGGCATGCGCCGCAGAAAATACGACGCATCCTCCGCCCATGCCAGCCGGTAGTCGCTGAGGACGTTGGGCGCGCCGACCAGCCTCTGCGCCACCCCGCGCACGATAGCGGTTGTAGCCGGGTCGTTGACAACCGAAGGCGTGACGTGATCCGAGAAGACCACTATTGCCTCGACGCCCAGCCCCTCTGCGACGGATGTCGTTATCGCCAGCACGCGCGCGCGCAACGCGGTTGTCACCCCATCCTTGTACGAGCGCATCGTCCCGCCAAACTCAACTATGTCAGGGATGATGTTCTGCGCCGTGCCGCCGCGAATATAGCCGACCGACACCACTGCCGCGTCCATCGGGCTGATATTGCGCGACGAGGGGGCTCTCAGCAGAGTTTCCACCAAAAGCTCCAGGGATTGCCGGTCCACGGTTTCCTTGGTGTATGAACGGATGCTGCGGCGCATCCTTACCAGATTGATCATCTTGGAACTCCCCTACCTAGAGATTTATTTAACGCCACCAAAGGCGGCGAAGCGAGCCGTTTTGTGCAAGACATCGATGCGAGAGAACCCCCTCTCCTTCAGGAGGCTCAACTGGAACTGCAGGCTGCGCGGAGTGTCGTCTTCACTGATCCGGGTGAAGATTAGATCCCGATACGCCTCGCCGCCCTGGGCCACCAGGTAGTCGCCATGCAGTTTCTGCATCTGCTCGGCAATTTCGGGATTCTCGTGATCAACCAGATCGTAGATCCAGAAGCTTCCGCCCGGTTCGAGCGCATCCCCGGCGTAGTGAATGAAGACGTCGTTCAGCGAGTGATGGCCGCCGAAGGAGGCCTCCAGTTCGGCGGTGGTGCCGAGCGCGGCAAGCTTGCCCTGGTGCATGATCGCGATGCGGTCGCAATGGCTCTCCGCCTCTTCCAGGTAGTGGGTGGTGAAGAAGAGGGTGGTGCCGTAGTGAATGCGCAGGTCGACCAGATGCTGCCAGAGGGCGTCGCGCGCAATTGGGTCGAGGCCGA
>Ga0118677_10003066_pt1 | contig 32376 bp, 29 predicted proteins | sample AliMusrvi5mmetaG_FD_86154 | JGI IMG/M metagenome (GOLD analysis project Ga0118677, IMG submission 86154) | reverse complement strand
GCTCCAGCGTGAGGGGGCTCAGCTCGCGCGTCTGCAGCAGGGTCTGGCTGACGTAGTAGGTCCGCACAACCTTCTTTCCGTCGCTGCGGCGCTGGCGCAGTTCGAAGACGAGGGCGCCGCCGGGCAGGACGGGATTGGCCTGCGTGCCGGGCAGCCACCAGCCGAGTCCGAGCAGCCCGCCGAGGTTCGCGATGTTGGTGTCGTGTCCGACCACCACCACCACGTTCTGGCCGGGGTGACCGAAGGCGCCGGCGCGGGCCTGGCCCGTGGCCGCCTGGTCGAGCGTGTCGAGCAGATGGCTGGAGAGGTTCGAGCCCTGCACCTGGGCGGGATAGAACGTCGCCCCGACCAGGTCAAAGTGCAGCGCGTGCAGCTGGATCAGCTGCGTGAGCGTCTCGGGGGACAGGCGGCCCCAGCCGACCTGCGACATGGGCAGGCCCTCCGCGTACTCCAGGATGAGGGCGTCCACGATCTGCTCCGCGACATGCAGCGGGCCCTCGAACCCCACGGTGTGGTCGAGCTTGCCGGGCTGCACCTCGGAGGGCAGGTCGAGCAGGTTGATCTTGCCGGCGGGCGTCACGCCCGACGGCCCCAGGAGCACCTGCTGCAGGGCGAGGAAGGCCGCGCGGTTGGCCCGGATGACATTCGCCGGATCGTGCCCGACGCGGCCGAGCACGGCCGCCACGCCGGCGTTGCGGTCCGGCGAACCGAGATTAAGCTTCACCGGCTGAAAGAGCGGATCCGCCTGCTGGTGCGGCAGGGCGTGCGGGTCCGGGTCGGTGCCGGGGACAAGTCCTGCCGCCAAGTCCCGCGCCGTCTCCATGGTGCGCTGGTCGCTGTCCGAGCGGAAATAGATCCGCGGCAGGTCGTCGGCCACGCGGCCGGTGAGCAGCCCCTCGTCGATCAAGCGCATCCGATAATAGGCCCCCATGAGCAGCATCTCCTGCTTGCCGTGCGGGGTGAGGATGCCGGGCGCCACAGACCAGGCGGGCCAGGGTTCCGCCGAGTATTGCCCGAGCTGCTCATTCGTGCGCAGCGGCGAACGCACGCCGTGGCGCGTCAGGATGACGACGAGCTTCAGCTCGCTGTCGGCATCGGCGGCCCGGCCCGCGGTCGCCAGCCAAGGGGCGAGCAGGAGCAGGCCGACGGCCAGGCGAATCAGGAGGTGAAAGCCCGAACTCGGGCGGCGGATGGGATTCATGGTTTTCTGGTCCGGTTGCCCTGGCCTTCCAGGCGTGGGAAATGCGGCAAAACGACGCGCCCGGGCCCGGCTTTGTCAAAGCAAACCGCTTGCTGCGGCCGCGGCGGAGCCAATAGTGGAATCTTCATGAGACACGTCTCCTCCGCCGTCCTGATGGTGGCCGCGGTGCTGCTGTCGCCGGCGTCCCGGACGGCCGCCATGGCGACCCCGGTGCGGCCGCGGCCCCAGATCGAGCATGTGGTGATCCTGATCGTGGACGGGCTGCGGCCCGACTGCGCGCTGCTGGCGGACACGCCGACGATCCATGCGATGGCGCGGACGGGCGCCTACACGTTCTGGGCGGGTACGGAGAGCACGGACCTGGCGCTGACCTCGCTCGTTGCGCGGGCGGGCAGTGCCCAGGGCCTGGCGGCGCGCGGCGTGGCCTCCTGCATGCCCCACGTGGGCGAGTTCGCCACCTCGATGGAGATGGCCGGCCTCTCGGTCACGCTGATCAAGCTGGACGCCGAGCTGAAGGCCCTGCTCAGGGCTCCGGGCTCGACCCCCTTCTACACCAGCGCCAACAAGTAGTCAGGAGAACGCGATGGATCTCAGCTCCCTCAAGGCCGCTGTCCGCCAGATCAGCCAGGTGATGGCCCGCAACAGGGACTACCTCGTCGAACTGGACCAGCGCAACGGCGACGGGGACCTGGGCATCTCCATGGAGGAAGGCTACCGGGCCATGGCCGGCTACCTGGAGACCTGCACCGAGGCGGATCTGGGCAGGGTCCTGATGAAGTGTTCGGCCGTCTTCAACGAGGCCGCCCCCTCCACCCTGGGCACGATCACCTCGTTCTGCCTCATGGGCATGGCCAGGGCGCTCAAGGGCAGGACCGAAGCCGCGCTGCCCGAGCTGGCCGAAGCCATGGAGGCCGGACTGGATCTGGTGATGGCCAAGGCCGGCTCCAGCTCGCTCTGGAAAGACCTCGCGTCATTTTTCGGGAAGCCGGAAATGAAGGCGGCGATGGCCAGGGAAACCGCCGGCGTGGCGGAGCCGGAACGCCGCGCGTTCCTGATCGCCAACCTGATCGCCAACCAGCTCGGATACCGTTTTGTCACGCAGTTCATCCAGCAGATCTCGGCCGGCAAGTATTTCGAGAGCATCCAGACGATCATTCCGGCGGCCCCTCTGGTCGGCCTGCTGAGCCCCTACATCCACGCGTTCCGGCTCCCGCGCCGGGAGTGGCTGCGCGACAGCACCAGGACTCTTTGCGGAAGCACGCCGGATCTTCTCAAGAACCGGAAGCGGGCCTGGTTCACCGACACCCTGGAAGATGTGAACGGCGTGGCCACGACCATCCGGAAGATGACCGCCGCAGGGGTCGCTGCCGGGCATGACATCACCGTCATCACCTGCAGGTCAGAAGTCGCCGACCACGGGATCCCGCTCAAAAATTTCCAGCCGATCGGAGAATTCGAGCTGCCCGAGTATGAGCTCCAGCGGCTGAGTTTTCCGCCGGTCCTCCAGATTTTTGACTACCTCGAACGCGGCGGGTTTTCCGAGATCATCATCAGCACGCCGGGCCCGACCGGGCTCAGCGCGCTCGCGGCCGCGAAAACCCTCGGGCTCCGCGCGATCGGGATCTACCACACCGACTTCCCGCAGTATGTCCGGATCCTCACCGACGATTCGTTTATGGAAACCCTCACGTGGAATTTCATGCACTGGTTCTACAGCCAGTTGGACGTGATCTACGTGAATTCCGAGGATTACCGCAAATGCTGGATCGACCGTGGGATCGCCCGCGAAAAACTGCACATCCTTCCCCGCGGCCTCGATACGCGGCTGTTCCACGCCTCGAAAAGAAACCCGGAATTCTGGAGATCCCGCGGGCTGCGCGACGGTGAGACCAGCATGCTTTTCGTCGGGCGGGTTTCGAAGGAAAAAAACCTGGATGTCCTCGTGGCGGCGACACGCCGCTTGGCGGAAGCTCGCGTGCCCATCCGCCCGCTGATCGTCGGCGACGGCCCCTACATGGCCGAGATGAAGCGGCTTTTGCCGGATGCGATTTTCACCGGATACCTCCAGGGGGAGGACCTCGCTACGGCTTACGCATCCGCGGATTTATTTGTTTTTCCCAGCACGACGGACACCTTCGGGAACGTGGTGCTCGAAGCCCAGGCATCCGGGATTCCCGCCATCGTCTCCGACGTCGGAGGCCCCAGGGACCTCGTGCACCACGGCAAGGACGGGTTTGTCACCAAGTCGCTGGATTCCACCGAACTTGCGGGGGCGATCAAGCGCCTCGTTGACGACCCTTCGCTCCGAAACCACATGGGGCTTGCCGCCAGGGGCCGGGTGGAATCCCGCGACTGGACAGAGGCCTTTGATAGATTTTGGCACGAATCGCCAGAATAGCCGCATCGGGCCGCGCGCCGCCGCCGCCCCGGATTACCACCGAAAAGAACCGCCCCGGAACGCCCGGAATAAATGACGCCTATCAGCTTTTTTCCTTTCCCTCGGTTCCGTTCCATGGCACAATTATAGCATGAAAGCTTTCACCGTTTTTTCTGTTGCCGTTCTCGCGATTTTTCTGGGAGGGACGAGCCGGGTTCTCGCGGCGGAAGGTGCGCAGGCTATCGAGGGAAATGTCCGTATTTTGAAGGTCAAAGGGACAGCAACGGTCTCTGTTGAGGGCAAGCCTGACGAGGCAATGAAAGAAGGGGGGTTCATCCAGGACAAACAGGTCGTCAAAACAGGGAAAGACTCGCAGGCCTGGCTGATTTTCTCGAATGGCACGACGGTCACCGTTCAGCCGAACTCCATATTTTCGGTGGATAAGTTCCTCCAGATCCCGTTCGACTCGAAAAAAGTGGATTACTCGAAAATCAAAGCCGAGCCCTCGATTTCCCAAACGAAAATTTCCGTCAACGAGGGCAGCATTATCGCTGATGTCACCAAACTGAGGGTAGGCTCCACCTTTAAGATCGGCACTCCGGTCGGCGTCGCCGGAATCCGGGGCACGCTCATCGAAGTCATCGTCAACACCACGGCTGGCGGCACAACCAGCGTCACCATCGATATGCCGCATGGCTTGTCGGATTTCGCCGTGCTGGATGGACGGCAAGTGACGCTGCGCGACGGACAAACGGTCACCGTCGTCGTCAATCCTGCCAACAACACCGTCACTCTGGGGAATGTTAGCCCGTTGTCCGCACAAACGAGCCAAGCGATTCAAGCCCTGGCCCAGCAAGTGGCGGCGACAGTTCCCACGCACGCAGCCTATGAAGGTGTTCCCGAGAGCGCCCCGGAAATTATTGGCGGCAAGGTCCTCCCGACGGATGCAGCGGGTGGCTTTGGAGGAGACACGGGCACTGGCAATGTGGGAACAGCCCCTCTCGGCGGCAGTGGCGGAGGAGGCGGCGGTGGTGGCGGCGGCGGCGGTCGCACCCCCACTCCAACTCCCACTCCCAATCCGCCACCATCCTAGGATTTGGTGCCTTTAGTCGGTTTTGTCCGCTGGGAAACAGCGCCCGCGGGGAGGTTGAAAGGTCCGTAGGAATTCCTCATGAAGTGGATATTGCCTGTTTCCCTCGCAGGGATGTGCCTGATTTGGGTCCTGCTTTCCCAAGTTGCGTTTGTCACCCTTGGCGGCAGCACCAGCATTTTGGGAAAGGATGGGCTCCTCGCGTTTCTTGAGGAAAAAACCATCGACGCCAGGCTCGCGGTCCGTGGCTCGATCCCCTCCCCAACCAAAGTCTGCTATGTCAACGTGGACACGGACTCGATCGTCGCGTTCGGCAATTTTCCGTGGAGCAGAGGCATTTTTGCCAAGGCTCTGGATGCGCTCTTTGAACGGGGCAAGGTTCGCGCCGTTGGAATGGACTTTGTTTTTAGCGATGCCGGAATCCCGCAACTGGGAAGGGAGGAGTCCGCAGAGGGAAACCTGGAGCTTGGTAAAAGCATCAACAAACACCGGAACGTCGTGCTCGCCTCGACTTACGGCACCAAGATCGGACTGCTGGGGAAAAGAAACTCGTTCCCGTTCGTCTTTGAAAAAAACTACGACCCGAAAGAGTCCGATCTTCCGGAGAAGCCGGATTTCCCGGTCGTCGGCCCCACCTGGGGCCAGCTCGGGCTGATCGACGAAGCGGGGGAAGCGCTCCGGTGGGTGCCGTTTTTTGCCTGCACGGAATTCACGACCTACCTGCCGATGGGGCTCAAGCTGTTTTTGATTTCCCGCGGCCTCGATGACTCGGCTGTCGATATCCGGAAAACCAGCATGCTCATCCACGATTCGGACAACAGTCCCGTGCTCGAAATCCCGTTGACATTCGGGCAACTCGTGGAGCCGAATTGGTTTTCACCGTGGGAGGAAAACCCGCAGGATGGCATTTTCCATATCGTGGAATTTGACCGCATGGCCCGGGAGGGCGACGATGCGGAAAAAGCCCGCGCAGAAAAGTTCTTCAACGCATTTCATGACAGCGTCGTCCTGATCGGCCCGACGGACCGTTTATTGAACGACCTGTCTGAAGCGCCGATGAGCGGTGCCCAGCCGGTTCCCCGTGTTTCTCTCCACGGCAATCTTTTCAAGACCCTCGACTCGGGGAGGTTCATCTCCCGCCCGCCTGTCTGGGTGAATGTCCTGCTGATTTTCGCGCTCGGGTTTGGCACGGCTTGGCTCGGCGTGATGCCCCACCGGTTCTCGAAGTTGAGCAAGATGCTCGCCGCCCTCCTTGTCTTTGGCTACGTCGGCTTCGCGTTTCTGCTCTTTACCCGCGCGGAAATTCTCATCCCGATCGTCGCCCCGGTCGGCGCGGCGCTCTCCTGCACGTTTCTGGCCCTGCTGCGCCAGCTCACCATCGAGGAGCAGCAACGCAGGAGGATCAAGAACCTGTTCGGCAGCTACGTCTCGGCGACCGTCGTCGAGGAGATGGTCGAAGCGAACGCGGCCCCGCGCACCGGCGGTGAGGAGGTGGAGATCACCGCATTTTTCAGCGACATCATCGCCTTTTCCCCGATCGCGGAAAAACTGCCCCCAAAAGATCTTGTGGACCTCATGTGCCAATACCTCGGGGAATGCACCTCGGCGATCATCGACCAGCACGGCACTCTCGACAAATATGTCGGCGACGCGATCATCGCCATGTTCGGGGCTCCCCTCGCCTGCAAAGATCATGCGGCCGCCGCATGCCGGGCGGCTATCGCCCTCCAAGACGCCCAGGCCAGCCTGCGGGAGCGCTGGTCAAAGGAGGGCAAATGGCCGGAGGTTGTCGGTCGCATGGAAACCCGGGTGGGCCTTCATACCGGCATGGCTATCGTCGGCAATATCGGCTCTGAATTGCGCTTCAACTACACCATGATGGGCGACACGGTGAACCTCGCCCAGCGGATCGAATCGGCCGGATCTCACTATGGCGCGGGGATTCTCGTCTCAGGAGAAACGATGGTCGAGGCGTTCGAGGCCGATCCCGGTCTGGTCTTCAGGAACGTGGACCGGGTTCTCGTGCCCGGCCACGTCCATCCGGTGGACCTCTACGAGCTTCTGGGTCACGGTGATGCCGTCAGGGGAAAAAACCGGGCGCGTTTGGCCATCTATGAGGAGGCGAAGAGCCTCTACGCGCGCGGACTCTGGGCGGATGCGAGGGAAGTGTTCCTGCGCGCAGTCGCGGAAGAGCCATTCCCCGCCAAGAAAAACCCCTCGTCGGTCATGCTCGCCCGCTGCGACCTGATGCGCGGCCGACCGCCGGTCGAAAAATTCGCGTTCCCTCTGACAAAGGACGGGAATTCCATTTGACACGTCTTTGTTTCAAACGACTTTAGGGAGCTATGAAAAAACTCGCCCTGTCAGCAGTGTTCGTTGTCACACTCACCGCCGCATTCACCGCCGCCTCCGCGCTCGCGCAGTCCTGCCCGGGCGGAGGCTGCGGGAGCGGCAAGAAAAAAGACACCTCGACAAACTCGACCGGCACAAACTCGACCGCCATTGTGCGGGTCGCCCTCTGAGCCGACCGGACTACCCCATCAAAGCGGAGCCGCAGAAATCCCGGCTCCGCTTTTTTGAGCCTGGCCGGCCTCTGCTGCCAGCATCGCTTTCTTTCTCTCCGCTCCCCATCGATATCCGCCCGGGCCTCCCGTGGCACGGACCACTCGGTGACAGGGGATCAACCAGGCCACGGGATTCGCCCCGCAGGCGGTTCCGACAGCGCGGGCTGCACCCGGATTCCCGATCGCTAAGGCTATGCTGGAATAGGTGGCGACACTCCCCGGGGGAATCCGCAGAAGCGACCTCCAAACTTTCAGTTGGAATGTGGTTCCGCAGACAAATGCCGGGATTCTGTGCGCGGTTTTCTTCAAGACGATTTTCCCGATCCACATTTTTGCCCCTCTGTCATTTCTGAGGAATTCCGCGCCGGGCCAGTTGTCCCCCAACTGCCCGGGAAATCCCGGATCAAGGTCATGAAATGCGAGGTGGCAGATTCCCCGGCTGCACCACCCCAGAGAGCAAAGCCCGAACGGGCTTTCCGCAATCCCCCACTCCACCAGCACCCCGGCCTCTCCGCATTTCGCCACGCCGGGCGAAGCCGCTTCGATAGAAACAAACGATCCGCTCACGCGGCAAGAATACACCGTGGGCCCATAAGATCAACGTGGAGCAGGCGCTTCCGGAATCATGAGTAAATCTTTGACTGGTTTTCGCTCAGCGCATTTGATTCCATGCCTCCGTCCCATACTTCTCGGTTTCGAGAAGTTCAGCTTCGCGGAGAAGGTCTTTGCCGGGATTGAAAAAATCCACGGATCCGTCGAGAGATTTGGCTAGGGACAACTCCGAAAAATCTCCGTGGAGGGACCCCTGATACAGAAGCCCATTTCTCCCTCGCCGCAAGGCCCCGCCGCAGATTTTCCGCCCGCCGTGAAGAATGTCGTTCAATACCGGGCTTTGAAAACAGGCTGCTCCTGGGCGGCTATCCTCGGAGGTTGCAAGCCTCGCGTCCGGGCAAATTTCCACCACCGCGTCGAGGAGCGCACGGTGAATCTGCTGATAGATCATTCCGGTCTGCAGCCGGCAAAAATCATGGGAAGCCGGCACAGCCAATGCCATCGTGAGGTCCTCCCCATGAAAAACCATCCCGCCCCCTGTCCATCGGCGGATCGCCGGGAGCGCGCCCGCGCTCGCGCGAACATCCGCATACCGCTGCGCGTAGCCGAACGTGATGGCCGGTGACGCCCAGCGGTAGAACCGGACGACCGGACATCTCGCCAGCCGCAGCAAGGCTTCGTCCACGGCCATTTGCCCGTGGGGGGTCCTTTCTTCGTTGTCCTCCCAAAGTTGGAGTTCGGAGATCATCGGTTCATGGCTTATCAGCAACCGCGACGAAATCCACTCCTTCTGCTTGTCGGGGATGGGAGCGAGTGCTTAGGTTGATCGCAATTATGGCAAAGCAGGCACTCGGCAAGGGACTCAGCGCGTTGATCAACACGCGCGTCGTCAACCCGGCGCCCTCGGAGGAACTGGGCGAACGGGTGCAGAAGTTGGGGCTCGACCTCATTATCCCAAGCCCGCTTCAGCCGCGTGTCGAATTCCCCGCAGAGCATCTCCACGAACTGGTCGAGAGCATCAGGGAACGCGGAATCATCCAACCGCTCATCGTGCGCAAAGTTGATGGCCGGTATGAGCTCATCGCCGGGGAACGCCGCTGGCGGGCCGCCAGGGAACTCGGTCTCGCCGAGGCTCCCGCCATCGTCCGCGAAGCCAGCGACCGGGAGGTCCTCGAACTCGCCCTGATTGAAAATCTCCAGCGCGAAGGGCTCAACCCGATTGAGGAAGCCTCGGCCTACCAGCGGCTCTCCCGCGACTTCGGGCTCACGCAGGAGGACATCTCCAAACGCGTGGGAAAAAGCCGGGCCTCGGTCGCCAACGCCATGCGCCTTCTCGACCTCGACCCGGACGTCCAATCCCTTCTCAAGCACGACAGGATTTCCGTCGGGCACGCGAAGATCCTGCTCTCGCTCAAATCGCACGAGGAGCAAAAATGGCTGGCCGAGCAGGTCATCCGCCAGGGAGCGTCCGTCAGGGTCGCCGAAAAGCTGGCCGCCGCCCACCTCGCAAAAACCGGCCGGACAAACGGCAGACGAAAAGACAACGCGCCTTCCACGCAGGAACTCGCCCCCGCAGTGAAGCGCGTCGAAAACCTTCTCACCCACCGCCTTTCCACGAGGGTCGTCATCCATCACGGTGAGAAAAAAGGGTCGATCCATATCGAATACTACGGGGACAAGGACCTCAACCGGATCCTCGGAGCTCTGGGTATGGCCGAAGATTGACCATGAGTCTGAAAAATCTGTTGGATCCGGCGCTGCGGATTATTGATTCCGATTTCTTTCCGGGTGGTGCCGAAGCGGCCCGGAACCAGCCGGAGAAGTTCGAGTTCAAGCGAAGCGTCCCGTTCATCATCCTGCATGTCGGATGCCTGGGTGTCATCTGGACGGGATGGAGTTGGGCGGCGGTGGGCGTGGCGGCGGCGCTCTATTTCATCCGCATGTTCGCGATCACCGGGATCTACCACCGCTATTTCTGCCACAGGGGTTATCAGACATCCCGGCCGGTCCAGTTTCTATTCGGCCTGATCGGGCTCACCGCGGTGCAGAGGGGCCCGCTCTGGTGGGCGGCGGTTCACCGGCACCACCACGCGCATTCCGACGAGCCGGCCGACGCCCACTCGCCCGTCACGAAAGGGTTTCTCTGGTCGCATGTCGGCTGGCTCACCAGCAGCCGAAATTTTCCGACCGACTACCGGATGGTGCGGGACCTGCAGAAATTTCCCGAGCTGGTCTTTCTGAACCGTTTCGACCTCATCGGCCCCCTGCTTCTTCTCGTGTTCCTCGCCGCGCTGGGATCGGCGCTGCAGGCGTTCGCCCCGGGACTCGGAACGAATGCCTGGCAGCTGATTGTGTGGGGATTTTTTATCAGCACAACCGTGCTTTTCCACGCCACCTGCGCGATCAACTCGTTCGCCCACACGCTGGGCTCCAAACGCTTCCCGACCGGAGACGAGAGCCGGAACAGCCTTGTTCTGGCCATTCTGACTCTCGGGGAAGGCTGGCACAACAACCACCACCGCTTCCCGCCTTGCGCTAGGCAGGGGTTCTACTGGTGGGAAATCGACATCTCGTATTACATTATCTGTCTCATGGGTGCCTTCGGCCTAGTCTGGGACATCAGGACCGTCCCCTCAAAAGTCTATGAGGAGGCGGCCCGGATAAAATTGGCAACGCGGTGAAAGAACGGATCGCCATCGTCGGAACCGGGGTCGCGGGTCTTGGCTGCGCCTGGCAGTTGCGGAATCTCGCGGACATCACGCTCATCGAACGCGAGCCCCGTCCGGGCGGACATTCCAATACAGTCGAGGTCGAGGAGGATGGGAAGCTGGTCAGGATAGACACCGGGTTCATCGTCTTCAACCAGCCGAACTACCCGCATCTGGTCCGGCTCTTCGACGAGCTCGGCATCCATACAAAACCGGCCGAGATGTCGTTCAGCGTCCAGCACATTCCCGAAGGGCTCGAATACAACGGCATGGGCATCGGCAGGGTTTTTGCCCAGCGCAGGAATCTTGTCCGGCCGAGGTTCTACCGGTTTCTCTATCAGGTGCTGCGCTTTTTCAACCTGGCGCACGCGGCGCTCGCGGATCCCGCCACGCGGGATTTGACCGTGCGGGAATTCACGGAGAAGCACCGGCTGGGTGAGGACTTCTTGAATTTCTATCTCGTGCCGATGAGCTCTGCGGTTTGGTCCACCGACCCGGTCCGGATGCTGGAGTTTCCGGCGCACGGACTCCTGCGTTTCTTCAACAACCACGGCTTCCTGGGCGTCACCACCCACCACCCCTGGTTCACGGTCGCAGGCGGAGCAAAGTCCTATGTGGAGAAAATTCTGGCGGCGGTTCGTCCGGTCTGTTTGCCGGCAAAAGTTGTCGCGGTCACCGAGCATCCGGACCACGTCACCCTCCGGATCGCGAACGGCGTGGTCGAGAAATTCGACCGGGTGGTGATTGCCGCCCACGCGGATGAGGCGCTGGAGATGCTCGCGGCCCCGGATCCTGCCCAGAAACGGCTTCTGTCCGCATTCGGATACCAGCGCAACACGGTCAGCCTCCATACCGATGAATCCGTCATGCCCGTGCAAAGGCGGGCCTGGGGCTCGTGGAATTACCGCATGGCCCTTGACGGACAGGGCGGCATCCGGGCGACAACCCACTACTGGATGAACGCCCTCCAAGGAGTTTCCAAGAAAAAGAATTATTTCGTCTCCCTCAACGCGGGCGCGCTCATCCCCCCGGAGAAAGTGCTCTACGAGACGGTTTACGATCATCCGGTTTTCACTCTGGACGCGCTGCGGGCGCAGGATGCGCTTCCCTCGCTGAACACGCGGTCCCCGCGGCAGCGGCTCTTTTTCTGCGGCAGCTACTTCCGATACGGGTTCCACGAGGATGCCTACGCCTCGGCGGTGAACCTCTCCGCGCTGCTGCGGGTTCTGCTCAAAGCATGAGGCAATCCTGCCTTTACGAATGCACGGTGGCGCACCGGCGGCTCCTGCCGAAAAAGCACGGGTTTGCTTACAGGATTTTTCTGTTCCTGCTGGACCTCGACGAACTCGCCGGACTCGAAAACGAAATCCCCGTCTTCAGCATCGACAAACCGAACCTGTATTCGCTCCGGGCCGGGGATTACTTCCAGTTCCAATCGGGAAGCATCCGCGACAACCTGACAACATTTCTGAGGAGCGAAGGCATCCGGGAGGATCCCGCCGCCGTCCGGCTGCTCACACTCCCGCGACTGCTCGGCTACACATTCAATCCCATCTCGATTTTTTTCTGCTACGACGAGTCTGGCCGTCCCCTGACCTCGGTGGTCCAGGTGGGAAACACATTCGGCGAGCTAAAGCCTTACCTGGTTCCGCTCGAAGGCGAGCGGTTCCATGTCCGGGTGGCGAAAAACTTCTACGTTTCCCCGTTCTCCGATCTGGATCTCGCATTCGACTTCCGTCTCGACTTCCCCGGCGACCGCCTGCGCGTCTTGATCGACGACTATTCGGGCGACGAAAAAACTCTTGTGAGCGCACTCGCCGGAACCCGCCGGGAACTCACCACCGGAAACCTTCTGTTCCTCACCCTGAAATACCCGCTGGTGACATTGAAAATCATCGCGCTGATCCACTGGGAAGCATTTCGCCTCTGGCTCAAAGGCATCCCCCACCGGCTCAAGGAATCCGACCCGCACCTTCAAAAGGGAGTCTTCCGGGCGAAGGGTTGAGCTGGGCAACGGCCGACTCAAAGGCTCGCACCAAAACTGTCAAAAATGGACCGCCCTGCTTGGGAATGCGCTCGCAAGAAAGGTTCGTATCCGGCCGCGGGTGCACTATAAACGAAATGATGCGCAAATTTCTTTCTTTGTGGGTTGGGCTTTGTGGTGAAACGAACTCCTTCTTCTAGGATCAATTCCGTTTTCGAGTCCCGCAAATGAAGCTGAATCGCCCGCTCTCATCGACCGATCCTGCGAATATTCCAGATGCGTTGACTTCGCGCGAGCGGGCGGAGATCGACGCGTCGACCCGCGGTCCGGTCCTTCTCTTTTTCGGGTCCGCTGTTTTCTGGCTGCTGGTCGGCTCGGTGCTCGGGCTTCTTGCGGCCTGGAAGATGACGCATCCGGGTTTGCTCGACTCGGTGGCATTCTTGACTTTCGGGCGGATCCGTCCCGCGCATCTGAATGCCGTCACCTACGGGTGGGCTTCCCAGGCCGGGATCGGGGCCGGGCTCTGGCTCATGGCGCGGCTCTGCCGGGTCCGCTTGATGCGCTCGAAGCTTCTCGTCAGCGCCGTGATCTTTTGGAATGTCGGGATCCTGGTGGGCGTTCTGGGGATCCTTGCGGGTGAAGGCCGATCGATCGAATGGCTCGAGTTTCCCGGCTACGCGACGTCGATCCTTTTCATCGCGTATGCGTGCATCGGCGTGTGGGCGGTGCTCATGTTTCGATATCGGCGTCCCGGACACGTTTATGTTTCGCAGTGGTATCTGCTGGCGGCGTTCCTGTGGTTTCCGTGGATGTATGCGACAGCGAACATCCTCCTGGTTTGGCAGCCGGTGCAGGGCCCGGCGCAGGGGGCGGTGAACTGGTGGTTCGCCCACAACCTTCTCGGCCTCTGGTTCACGCCAGTCGGGCTTGCGAGCGCGTATTACATGATCCCGAAAATCCTCGGACGCCCGATCTACGGCTACTCCCTGAGCATTCTCGGGTTCTGGTCGCTGGCGGTTTTTTCCAGTTGGAACGGGATGCACCATCTCATCGGCGGGCCATTCCCGGCGTGGATGATCAGCGCGAGCGTGGCCGCGAGCGTGCTGATGTTCATCCCGGTCGTGGCGGTGGCGATCAACCTCCACATGACGATGAGCGGCCACTTCGGGGCCTTGAAGTGGAGCCCGACGCTGCGGTTTACAGTTTTCGGAGCGATAACCTATACGGTCGTAAGCCTGCAGGGTGGATCGATGTCGATCCCCTCGCTCAACGCGGTCACCCACTTCACCGACTACACGATCGGCCACTCGCACCTCGGCATGGTTGGGTTTTTCTCGATGATGATGTTCGGTGCCATGTATTACATCGTGCCCCGACTCGTCGGCTGGGAATGGCCGTCGGCCACGATGATCCGCTGGCATTTCTGGCTCGTTGCCATCGGGGTCCTGCTGATGGCCGGCTCTCTCATGATCGGCGGGCTTCTGCAGGGGCTGGCCCAATACGATCCGACGGTGTCGTTCCGAAGTTCGGTGGACTACGCGACACCGTTCCGGGTCGTGCGGGGAATCTCCGGATTTCTGCTGCTGGCGGGACACCTCGTGTTCGCGACGCTCTTCGTTCAGATCCTCCTCAAATCCGGACCTCGCAGGGAAGGCCCTGCGCTTTTTGCAGCGCCCGCTGGCAACAAGCCGGAGACCGCCGCTTCATGAACAAACTTCCCATGCTATTTGCGGGCGTGCTGCTCACCTTCGCATCGGCGTGGCTGGGGCTCGTTGTTTATCCCTACCTCTCGCTCGGGCGCATGCAGCCGGTGCCGGATGAAGACACGGGGGGGTATTTCCCGCCAACCTCGTCGGGCCTTGCGGTAGCGGGGCAGCGGGTCTATGCCGCAAACGGATGCCTCTATTGCCACAGCCAGCAGGTGCGGCCGACACCGCTCTCGACGGATATCGAGAAGGGCCTCGGACGGCGCCGCACGGTGGCTCGCGATTATCTGCGGGCCCAGCCGGTCTTCCTGGGAACGATGCGCACAGGGCCCGACCTGACCAACATCGGCGCGCGCCAGCCGGATGCCAACTGGCACCACCGGCATCTCTACGATCCCCGCTCGGTCACCGACTGGTCGATCATGCCGTCGTTCCGCTTCCTCTACAAAACGCAACAAATCCAAGGCCAGCCGTCGGATGAGGCCGTCCAAGGACTGACTGGGCCGATGGCTCCGTCTGCGGGATGGGAGGTGGTTCCCTCCGGCGAGGCCAAAGCGCTGGTGGCCTACATTCTCTCGCTGAAGCGAAATTACCCGCTACCGGAATCTCCGATGCCACCCGCGAAGTAATCCCGTGATGCCCTGCCTAAACCATCGTTTTCATCGGCCAGCTCTTGTGGCATGGGCATCCTGCCCATGCGTAACAACCCAGCAAGACATGGGCATGCCCATGCCACGGAATTATTTCTACACCGCAATCCCGTGAGTGCTCCAGAACAGCCGCCCGACGAGGGCTTCAACGAAAAAGAGCGGGGCGCCGAGATGGATGTCGCCGAAGTCCACGGCTCGTTCCTGCGGGAGCGCGCCGAACCCCAGACCGGCCGCGAACCGGTTCCTCTCTGGCTCCTCGCAATATTTTTCTCCATCATCTTCTGGGCCGGACTGTATCTCGCCGACAACAGCGGAGGATTCCGTGCCGGCGTCTTTGATCCGGCACGGGGCACCGGTGAAACCGCCGCCCAGTCGGGGCCGGTGGACCCCAAAGTTCTTGGCCGTCGCGTGTTCACCCAGAATTGCATGGTGTGCCACCAAACAACCGGCCTCGGAGTTGCGCGACAATTTCCTCCGCTGGCCGGAAGCGAATGGGTGCTCGGCCTAGACTGGCATGGCGACAATCATCTGGTGAAGATCGTCCTCAAAGGCCTCCAGGGACCGATCCAAGTCAAAGGCAGCACCTTCAACAACGCCATGCCGACATGGAGCATGCTCACGGACGAGCAGATTGCCGCCGTGCTCACCTTCATCCGTTCGGAATGGGGAAATTCCGCCCCGCCAATTCCTGCGGACTATGTCAAGGCGATGCGCGAACAGACCGCCTCCCGCACCGAGCCATGGTCCCCAAAAGACCTGCAGGCGATCCCCGCAGAACAAGCGCCTGCCACAACCGTGCCCCCCAGCCCATCGCCGGCCCCGTCAGCACCCCCGGCATCGTCCCCGATTCCAGAGAAGCCTGCGACGGCTTCCCATTAGGACGTTTGCCAAATCATTTGTCAGGCTGTAGCGGTGTTGCTACCCTGTGTGCATGGGAACGTTTTATGTCGGCGCGAAGATTGAAAATGTCTCCAACCGCGACAAGGGGACAACGATTCCAAGGCTCCTGGTGGACACGGGAAGCGAATACACTTGGGTGGCGGGCACCACTTTGGAGAAGCTGGGGATCCAACGGGAAAAAAAGGATTTGGCTTTTGTGATGGCGAACGGCCAACAGATCACCCGGAGCGTGGGTTTCGCGATCGTGAGGGTGGCCAACTCCTTCACCGTCGATGAAGTGGTTTTCGCGGAAAAGGGCGACATGCTTTTGCTTGGCGCCAGAAGCCTCGAAGGCTTGAACCTCGCCGTCGATTCCCGGAAGAAAAAATTGGTGGCGGCCGGACCGCTCCCCGTGGCGGCCCTTGCCACGTCCGGCGACAATCCCTGAAAATCCTGTAATTCGCGGCTGAACTCCCTGCTTTCCGATGTCCGCCGCCGCCGAATCCTTCATCGCCCGCTGGTCCCAGGCGGAAGCCTCAGAGCGTGCGAATGCCCAGCAGTTTCTGATCGAGCTGGCGGACGTGCTTGAGGTTCCCCGTCCATCGAACACGCATTCGGATGGCTATTCGTTCGAGTTCCCGGTCAAGATCCCGCGCGGTGACGGCACCAGCACCGAGGGCCGCATCGACCTCTACCGCCGCGCCAGCTTTGTGCTCGAGGCCAAGCAGTTCGCAGGCCCCAAGGAAGAGCAAACCCCGCTCTCGATCGTCGCCGAGGAAGCCGGGATTTTTGCCTCAAAGAAAAAATCTGGACCCGTGCGCGGGAGCGACGCGTGGGACGACGCGATGTTCAAAGCCCGCGGGCAGGCCGAGCGCTACGCCCGCTCGCTCCCCGCCGACGAGCCCAACCCGCCATTCCTTCTCGTCGTCGATGTCGGCCACAGCTTCGAGATTTTTGCCGACTTCACGCAGGCCGGGAAATCCTACCTCCCCTTCCCCGACCCGCGCGGGTTCCGCATCCGGCTCGCGGATCTCGCGGAGGAATCCGTCCGCGAACGTCTCCGCCGGATCTGGCTCGACCCGCTCTCCCTCGACCCCGCGAAGGTCAGCGCCGCCGTCACCCGCGAGATCGCCGGATACCTCGCCGTCCTCGCCACGTCGCTGGAAAAGTCCGGACACACTCCGCGCCTCGTCGCCGAATTCCTCACCCGCTGCCTGTTCTGCATGTTCGCCGAGGATGTCGGGCTGCTGCCGAAGGATGGTTTTCGCGGGCTGCTGGAAAGCCTGCGTGCCTCGCCCGAGGGCTTCGTGCCGAAGTTGAAAACCCTCTTCGCCGAGATGCAGACCGGCACCGAATTCTCGGTCATCCTCAACAAGAAGCTCCTCCGCTTCAACGGCGGCGTCTTCGAGGATGCGTCGGTCCTTCCACTCGACGGCACGCAGCTCGGCATCCTGATCAAGGCCGCGGCGATGCAGTGGAAGGACGTCGAACCCGCGATCTTCGGCACGCTGCTCGAACGCGCACTCGATCCCGACGAACGCCACCAGCTCGGCGCGCACTACACGCCCCGCGCCTACGTCGAACGCCTCGTCCTCCCGACCATCGTCGAACCCCTCCGCTCCGAATGGGACGCCGTCCGCACTGCCGCCCTCGTCCACGCCAAGGCCGGACGCCTTGACCAAGCCCGCGACGAGATCCGGGGGTTTCACGACCAGCTCTGCAAAGTCACCGTCCTCGACCCAGCCTGCGGGTCCGGCAACTTCCTCTACGTCACGCTCGAACACCTCAAACGCCTCGAAGGCGAAGTCCTCGACGTGGCGACCGGCTTTGGGGAAAACATGCTCCTCGACCTCGCCACCCACACCGTCGATCCCCACCAGTTTCTCGGCATCGAACTGAACCCTCGCGCCGCCTCGCTCGCGGAACTTGTTCTCTGGATCGGCTACCTCCAATGGCACTTCCGCACCCGCGGTGACTCGATGCCCGCCGAACCCGTCCTCAAAAAATTCCGCAACATCGAATGCCGCGACGCCGTTCTCGCATGGGATGGCGAGCCGCAAGCGGTCAAGGATGATAGCGGAAACGCGACCACCGTCTGGGACCGCAAAAGCCAAAAGACCGACCTCGTCACCGGCCGCAAAGTTCCCGACGAGACGAAGCGCGTCCCGCTGCTGACTTACCCGAACGCCCGGCCAGCCGAATGGCCGAAGGCGGATTTCATCGTCGGCAATCCGCCGTTTCTCGGAAAACTAAAAGTGCGCCAAGACCTCGGTGATGGCTACGCCGAAACCCTCCGCAAATCCTATCCCGAAATTCCCGAGAGTGCCGACTTCGTCATGTATTGGTGGCACAAAGCCGCCGCCTTGGTCGGTAGAGGGCAGTCCAAACGGTTTGGCCTGATCACCACCAACAGCGTGCGCCAGACATTCAACCGCCGCGTCGTCGAAGCACATCTGCGTGGAGCAGGCGTCCCGCCTGCCGTCGAAAACAAACCGCGTGGCATCGGCATCTTGCCGATGTCTGATTTACGCATGGGCAGGGATGCCCATGCCACGGAACTTATCTCTCTCCTCTTCGCCATCCCTGACCATCCCTGGGTCGATACGAAAGAGGGAGCGGCGGTCCGGATCGCGATGACCGTCGGTGCAAAAGGCGTCGAGACCGGGAAACTTTTCTCTGTTGATCAGGAAGAAGGAAAAGCCGACGGCTCTTCGGACGTTTCGTTCGCGCTGTCCACCGGCCGCATTTCCGCAGATCTCACCGTGGGAGCGGATGTCAGCTCGCTCCCCGCGCTTCTCTCGAATGGCCTGCTGGCAAGCACAGGCCTGATTCTCGGTGGCCGTGGGTTCGCCGTCAGCGAGGCGGAGGCCAAAGTGTTCATCTCACGAAACGACAAAACCAAAGTGCTTCTGTTTCCTCTGCGAAATGGCGATGACTTGACGGGGGCCTGCCGCAACCAATGGGTCATCGACACCTCCGGCTGGACAGACACGGATTTGCGGAAAGAAGCCCCTGAGATTTTCCAGCGCCTCTACGACACGGTTTACCCGGAGCGGCAGAGCAACCGCGACCCGAAACTCCGCAAGAATTGGTGGCTGTTCCGCCGGTCGAACGAACAGGTCCGCAACGCAATCGCCGGGCTCCCGCGATTTATCGCAACGGTTGAAACCGCGAAACACCGGGTCTTCCAGTTTCTCGACGCCAATATCAAACCGGAGCACAGATTGATTGTTGTCGGGAGCAAGGATGCCTTTGATTTGGGCGTGCTCAGTAGCCGGATTCATGTTGTGTTCGCACTTGCAGCGGGCGGAACTTTGGAAGACCGCCCGGTCTACAACAAAACCCGCTGCTTCGATCCTTTCCCATTTCCAGCCTGCGACGAAGCGACAAAATCCCGCATCCGCGCCTTGGCCGAAGAGCTCGACGCCCACCGCAAGCGGGTTCAGGCCGCCCACCCCGGCCTGACGCTCACCGGGATGTATAACGTGCTCGAAGCCCTCCGCGCGGGGCGCGAACTCACGCCGAAAGAGCAAGCGATCCACGACAACGGCCTCGTCTCCGTCCTCCGCCAGCTCCACGACGAACTCGATGCCGCCGTGGCCGACGCCTACGGCTGGCCGGCCTCACTCTCCGACGCCGAAATCCTTCGCCGCCTCGTCGCCCTCAACGCCGAACGCGCCGCCGAAGAAGCCGCCGGAAAAGTCCGCTGGTTACGACCCGATTATCAAATGCGGAATGCGAAATGCGAAATGGGGAATGATCAGACCAACCTCGTCCTCCCCGAAGGCAATTCCAAATTCCCCATTCCAAATTCCAAATTCAAACAAACCAAACTTCCTTGGCCGAAATCCCTTTCCGAGCGCGTCCGCGCCATCGAAGAAGCCCTCTCCACCGCTCCAGCCACCCCCGCCGACCTCGCCAAACGCTTCTCTCGCGCCAAAGAATCCGACATCGCCGAAATTCTGGAAACCCTCTCCACGCTTGGGCGGATCACGAAAAATGGACCGGAATACGGAAAGTAAAAATACTGGAGGTATAGGACAGTATTTGACCTGCTGGGTGTGATGGAATTCCCGCATGGATCCAAAAAGTTATTTCTGGAGAGTTGTGGAAATCGAAAACCAATAGCCCCCATGCGAATCGCCACCATCACCTGGACATTGAACCGCAATCCCGCCGCCCCCTCGGACGAGGAACTTTGCCGCTGGGCGGACTCCCAGCGCCGCACGCTCAAGTTTGATCCTCCGCCTCTCCTGCCGGGCGAGGGACCAATCACCATCGAACAGCTCGCCGAGATCCGCCACCTGACCAAAGATACGGACGTGAGCGCATTCCAGACCTTGGGCTGCGGACAAGCGCAGGCGCTGATTTTCTTCATGCGCGAGCAAAGAGACATATTCACTCAGGATTTGATCAACCAGGCATTGGCGCAAAAATACAAGTGACGAATCCCGTCTCTCGATTTCCGGAGATGACAAACGGAACCGAAGGGTTAATTTGGAGAGGTGAGCACGACAGAAATCCTCAATGAGCTGCCGATGCTGACCCGCAAGGACCGCGAGGAGATCCGCCACAAACTTGCCGAGATCGACGGCGACGGGTGGATTGACGATGACGACCCGCTCTCAGCCGCCGACAAGGCGCTCCTTCAAGCTCGCATTGCAGAGCACGAGCGGCATCCCGAGACGGCCCTCTCATGGGCGGCGTTTGGCGCCAAGTTGAAACGGAGACTCGAAACGTGAAATACAGTGGGTCTCCGCGTTCCCTGCGCCTCCGCGCGAGAAATCTTCTCCCCTCTCCGTCAACACTTGACGAGTTCGAGGCGGAGCTTCCCGGTGGACACCATGTGGAGGACGCTGGAGGCCAGGGTTTGGTAGGGGATGCCGGCCTCGGCGGCGCGGGCCTTGAGTCCGGCAAGAGTATCCGCCCCCATGCGGATGTTGATCCTGGCGGGTTTGGGAGTCTTGCGCACCAAGCGGATGGGAGTTCCCGGAGCCGGAATGCCGAGCGCCCGTTCCTCGGCGCGCGAAAGCACCCTGGAACCCTTGAACTCCATCATCTCCCCGAGATCGTCCGTGTAATCAGCCGTATTTTTCTTCATAGAGTCGCTTTCCTTTGCGCCAATATCCGGCATTGATCACCCTCACGGCCCCGGCGCGAATCGTGAAGGTGAAGGTCAAAATCTTGCGGCCATCGAATCCGATGCACTGGAAGCGGGCTTCCAGGTTTGACCTGCCAGGACTTGGCCGCAACTTCCGCTTCGGGTCATTGAATGCGGCCGGAACAGTCGAGAAATCCACCCCGTGCTTGGCGAGGTTGGCCCGTTCCTTTTCCGGGTCGCATTCAAAAACCATGCGCTTAATGTGTGCCGTTTATGCTCAGGAGTCAACAGTTATCCGCTCCAGACCACGGCCCAGCCAGCAGTCGCCTCGCCGATGGTGCTTCTCCGATGATGCTTGAGGATCCGGAGTTCTTCCTGCAACATGATCGCCTCCATGGGCAAGCGGGTCCTTATTCTTTCGGCATCGGTGGGCTCCGGCCACGTCAAGGCGGCGGATGCGCTGGCGCGCGTGATGCGGGGTCGGCCGGACGTGGAGGAGGTCCTGTCGGATGACTCGCTCGACCACACGAACGTTCTCCACAAGCAGCTTTACTCGACGCTCTACTCCAAACTGTCCTCGATGTTGCCGGAGTTTCTGGGCTGGTGGTATGAGTCGAGCGACGACCCGTGGGTCTCGGACAAAGGCCGGCTGGCACTCGATCTCCCGCAGGCGCTGCCGCTGATCAACCTGGTCAAAGAGTTCCGGCCGGACATCATCCTCTGCACGCACTTCATGCCGGCGGGCGTCGTGTCGTGGCTGATCTTCAACGGGAAGCTGGATGCGCGCCTCGGGATTGTGGTGACGGATTTCCACTTCCACGCGTTCTGGATCACGCGGGCGTTCGACTGGTATTTCGTGGCCCAGGAGGAGGACAAAATCCACATGGAGGCGCTCGGCCTGCCGGGCGACCACATCGAGGTGACCGGAATTCCCGTGGAGCCGGAGTTCGAAAAGCCGGTGGACGCCGCGGCTGTTTTGCTGCGGCATGGCCTGCGTCCGGACCGTCCGACGCTGCTTGTTGCCGGCGGAACCCTCGGGCTGAGCCCCGCAACCGCCGTCGTGCGCCGACTTCTCCAGCTCGATCTCGATTTCCAGGCCATCGTGGTCTGCGGAAAAAATGCCGAGCTCAAGGAGGCCGTGGAGCACCTTGTGCGCGACCGGGCGGACGACTTCCGGGTATTTGGCTACACCAGTGAGATGCCGGATTTCATGGGCGCGGCGACGATCCTGCTGAGCAAACCCGGCGGGATGACAACAGCCGAAGCGCTGGCGCGCGGGCTGCCGATGGTGATCCTGGATCCGATCGGGGGACAGGAGGAACGGAATTCCGACGTCCTCCTCGAAGCGGGCGCGGCGGTCAAATGCACCGAGGTGACGCTGGTCGCCCACAAACTCAAAAAGCTTCTCGAAAATCCCGCCCGCCTCCGGGCCATGTCCGAAAATGCCCGCGCGCTCGGACGGCCCTCCGCCGCCCGCGACATCGCCCGCCTGGTTTTGGAATCCCCCGACCGCCCGCACGCGAAAATCTCGAAGCTGCGCGAGAAGGCCCTGCGCAAACGCATCGCGGCCTCGTAAAACGAGTGTTCAGTTTTCGGTGATTCAGTTTTCTGAAAGAAACGCTCTCCGCACACTGAATCACTGAAAACTGAACACTGAAAACTTTTCGCCATGATCACATCGGGCAATTCAGAAACCGCAAAAAACCGGGGGCGCGGGCCTGTTTTTCTGGCCGGCGTGGCCACGTCCGGCTACCAGTGCGAAGGAGGATTCAACGGCGAACGGCAGCCCAAAAACAATTGGGCGGCACTCGAACTGGCCGGCAAGGTGGCGCGGACCGGAGCGGCCACGGATTTCTGGAACCGCTACCGGGAGGATTTCGAGCTGTGTCGCGGGATGGGGCTGAACGCGTTCCGGCTGAGCATCGAGTGGGCGCGCGTGCAGCCGGGAGATTCGCCGGTGGCCGGGCCCGCGCCGGATTTCGACATGGAGGCAATCGACGCGTATGCGGACCGCATCGCCGCCTGCCGGCTCGCCGGCCTCGAACCGGTCGTGACTCTCCACCATTTCACCCACCCGGCCTGGCTCGGTGTTGACGCGTGGCTCCAGGATCAGACGCCGGAGCTTTTTGAGATTTTTGTCGCCCGGACGCTGGAGCGTCTGAACGAACAACTGTGCGGGCGTTTGGGCCAAGAGCCCGTGTCGTGGTATGTCACCCTCAACGAGCCAAACATGCTCGTTTTGAACACCTATGTGAACCACCATTTTCCCGGAGGTCCTGGCTGGGGGATTCCGACCGGGGTGCGCGCCTACAACCGCCTGCTGGCGGCGCATGTCCTCGCCTACAATGCTATCCACGACCTCTACGAGTCGCGCGGATGGCCGGGACCGCGCGTGACGATGAACACGTTTACCAGCGATGTTTATTGGTCCGAGCACCTGCTGCTGGATCTGCTCTGCCTTCGCGAAAACAAAATCCCGCCCGCCTCGCTGCCGGAGTATTTTGCCGCGCGCTCCGACGCGATGGCCTCATCGCTCCGGGCCGCCGAGCTCATGCTTCGCGGCGATCCACTCGCATGGGCAGGGCGGGCGGTTCACGGGATCACCAATTTTTTTGCGGCCCGCGCCGGCACCGCCAAATCCTTCGATTTTTTCCTCTCCGTGGCCGCGCGCTCGAAACGCGAACGCGCGCTCGATTACCTCGGCCTGGATTACTACGACCCGTTTCTAAGCCACATGTTCCGGCCGCCGTCGTTCAGCGACTTGGAATTTCCCAGCGGCAGCCTGCACGGATTCCTGATGAACGGGCTCTCGAGCAAATGGTGGGACTGGCATATCCTCGCCGGCGGCCTCCATGCGTTCTGCTCGCATTACTCCCGGGCGTTTCCGGGAAAAGGAATCCTCATCGCGGAAAACGGGATGGCCCTGCGGTGCAAGCCCGACAACCGGCTCTGCGGGGCCCGGCGCGATCGCGTCACCCGCAGCGAATTTCTCGCCGCCCACTTCGGCGAAATCCGCAGAATGTTAGACGAGGGCCTCCCGATTCTCGGCTACCTCCACTGGTCGCTCACCGACAACTACGAGTGGGGTTCCTTCACGCCCAGGTTCGGGCTCTTCCGCATCGACTACGCCGACGGTCTGCGCCGGGTCGCCGTCGATCACCTCGGTGACAATCCGTCGCAAACCTATGCGCGACTGATCCGGGAGTTCCGCAGTCGCAACGCAGCCTGAAGCCGGCTACTTGAGCGCGCCGGTGCCCCAGCGGCGGTGGAGGAATCTTTCCCAGGGAGCGAAGAGGAGTTTGTCGGCGAGGAGCCCGATCGCGATGAGCACGACCATGACCGCCATCACCTGATCCATCGCCAGAAGATCGCGCCCGTAATTGAGCAGCTGGCCGAGCCCGAAACCGGTCAGGATCACCACAAAGATTTCGGCGGCCATGAGCGACCGCCACGCGAAGGCCCAGCCCTGCTTCATGCCGCCGACGAGGTAGGGCAGCGAAGCTGGAAGAATCACGCGCACCCAGGAATGCAGGCCGGTCGAGCCCATCGTCTTCGCGGCCCGGAGGTAGATCGGCGGCATCGAACGGACCCCGTCGCTGGTCGCGATGATGACCGACCAAAGCGTGCCCATGACGACCACAAACAGCATGGCGGCCTCGGTCTGCCCGAACCACACGAGCGCGAGCGGCACCCAGCACACGCTCGGCAGCGCCTGCATCCCCAGCGCCAGCACCCCGACGGTGTCCTGGAAAACTTTGAATTTTGCGGTGAAGAGCCCGAGCGGGATGCCGAGCACGAGTCCGACCGCGTAGCCGGCGAGCAGGCGCTTGATCGTGACGAGCGTCGCGCTCCCGAGCGTGCCGTCGCCGGCCGACTGCCAGAGGTATTTGGCGACGTTCGAGGGCGGCGGGAACATCACCTGCGAGTATCCGCCATACCGCACGACCAGTTCCCAGACCGCGACTAGGGACGCGAAAAAGAGGATGGATGTGAGAGCGCGCTTCATTCCGATGCCTCCCGACCCTCGCCCGGCGTGAAGCCCTTGAGCGCTGCAGTGATCTCGGTCGAGTAGCGGGCGAGCTCGACGCTGTTGATGTCGCGCGGTCGCGGGAGAGCGACGTTGAATTCCCTGCGGATGCGCCCGGGGTTCGGAGAAAACAGCATGACCCGGTCGCCGAGGCAGGCGGCCTCCCGGACATTGTGGGTGACAAAGACGATCGTCTTCCGGCGCGCCTGCCAGATTTTTTGGAGATCCCCGTAGAGCTGTTCGCGCGTGAGGGCGTCGAGCGCGGCGAACGGCTCGTCCATGAGGAGGACGCGCGGGTTCGGCGCGAGCGCCCTCGCGAGGGCGACGCGCTGCTTCATCCCGCCCGAAAGCTCGTGGATGTTCGAGTGGTGGAGCTTTTCCAGACCCACGAGTTTGAGATAATATCCGGCTACTTCAAGCCGCTCCTTGTCCGTGAGCCCAGGCTTGAGCTTTAGGCCGAAGAGCACGTTGCCCATCACGTCGAGCCACGGGAACAGCGCGTGCTCTTGGAACATCACCATCCTGTCGCGCCCGGGCCCGGTGACCGGTTCGCCATTCGCCAGCACGCGGCCGGAATCCGGCTGCTCGAGCCCGGCGATGATATTCAGCAAGGTCGATTTCCCGCACCCGCTGACGCCGACTAGGCAGACGAACTCGCCCTCGGCGATTTTCAAGTTGATGGAATCGAGCGCCAGCACCGTGCGGTGCTTCGTCGCGAACGACTTCGAGACCCGGTCCACCTCGATCCGCTCGGCCGAGGAGTTTTTCAGCTCGTGCTCGACGCTCACGGCTTCCAGATCAGTTTGTCCAAGTTCACCTCGCTGCGCAAGAACCCGACCTCGCGCGCCTGTTTGAGAAAAACTTCAAAGGGAGTGGCGGAGATCTCATTGTTGAAGACCAGCCGCGTCCACGCCTCGTTGATGAGCGAGGCCGCGATCTCTTTGTGCGAGATCGCGCTGATCTCGTCACGGACCCTCCGCCGCGCCTCGTCCGGGTTCGCGAGCACCCAGGCCGTCAGCTCGTTGTGCGCGGCAAGGAACTTTGCGGCGAGCGCCGGATTTTCCTTCAGGAATCCCTCGCGCCCGGCCAGCACGGTCGTCAGGGCATCCTTGTCGGCAAAAAAGATTTTCCCCCCGGCTTCGCCGAGCAGGCGGGTGACCCACGGTTCGACCGTCCATGCGGCATCGATTTTTCCCTGCTGGAAAAGTGCGAGGATATCCGGGTTCGCGGTCGGGAGCACGCGGGCCTCGCCACCGATGAGCGTCACCTTGATTCCGTGTGCGACCAGCCAGGCCCGGCATTCGACATCCTGCGTGTTTCCGAGCTGCGGGGTGGCGATCGTTTTTCCGCGGAAGTCTTCGGGCTTGGTGATCGCGTCGCCTTTGACCACGAGGGCTTCGCCCCCGCGCATCGCGCCGCCGAGCACGCGGACTTCGGCACCATTCGCCTTCGCGTAGGCGTTGACGACCGGGCTCGGGCCGACATACGTGAAGTCCACCGCCTTGGTGAAAATCCCCTCCATCGCGGACGGGCCGGCGTTGTAGATCATCCACTCGATTTTTACAGGAACTCCCAAGCGGGATTCGAACCAGCCCTTCCCCTCGCGGGTCATGTTCGCAGCCACCATCCCCTGCGCGTGGGTCACATTGGGAAAAACACCCACTCGCACCACTTGCTGGGCTGAGAGCAAGTGGGCCGAGGCCAGGATCACGATGACGAGTTTCCAAAGCATAGTCCCACGAAGGATTGCCGGAAATCCCCGCGAGTCAACGCGGGATATCGTTTATTCGGCTTGCCCTACAGGTCCAGGAAATCGCGCACGAATTCGTTCGCAGGATTTTGGCGGACTTCCTCCGGCGTGCCGGACTGCTGGATGACGCCTTTGTCGATGATGACCACGCGGTCAGCGACCTCGAAGGCCTCGTCCTGATCATGGGTCACGAAGATCGTGGTGAGGCGGATCCGCTCGTGAAATTCCCTGAGCCAACGGCGGAGGTCTTTGCGCACCTTGGCATCCAGCGCGCCGAACGGCTCGTCGAGCAGCAGCACTTCCGGCTCGATGGCCAGCGCTCTCGCAAAGGCCACCCGCTGGCGCTGGCCGCCGGAGAGCTGGGTGGGAAGCCGTTTTTCGAGCCCGTCGAGTTGGACGGCTGCGAGAAGCTCCTGGACGCGGGCGCGGATCGTCGATTCCGGCGGCCGCTTCTTCCGCGGCAGAATCCGCAGCGCGAAGGCGATGTTTTCGAAGACATTCATATGCGCGAAGAGAGCGTAGGCCTGGAAAACGAAGCCTGCCTTGCGTTTGTAGGCGGAGAGCTGCGTGACATCGCGGTCCTGGAACAACACAGATCCCTGCGACTCCGGAAATTCCAGCCCGGCGATCACGCGGAGCAGGGTGGTTTTTCCCGATCCGCTTGGGCCGAGCAGGGCGATCAGTTCGCCGGTCTCTATCTCGACGCTCACGTCGTTGAGCGCGGGATAGCGCGAGTATCGTTTGGTGACGTGATGAATTCGTATGCTCATGGAAAGTGGCGGTTCTCAGAGTTGCTTCAACTGCTCGGCGGCGCGCCACTCCGAGTAGGTCTTGAGGAAAAGCGTGACCAGCGCGAGCAGTGCGAGCAGCGAGGCCACGGCGAACGCCGCAGCGAAGTGGTATTCGTTGTAAAGGATTTCGATGTGGAGAGGCATCGTGTTCGTCTTGCCCCGAATGTGGCCGGATACGACCGAGACCGCCCCGAACTCCCCCATCGCCCGCGCATTGCAAAGGATCACGCCGTAGAGGAGCCCCCACTTGATTTTCGGGACAGTCACCCGCCAGAAAATCTGCCAGCCGTTCGCCCCGAGCGTGAGGGCGGCTTCCTCTTCGCTGATCCCCTGCGCCTGCATGAGGGGGATCAGGCCTCTCGCCACAAACGGGAATGTCACGAAAACCGTGGCGAGAACGATTCCGGGAACCGCAAAAATAATCCGGATGCCGTGTTCCGAAAACCAGGGTCCAAACCACCCTTTCGACCCGAAGACGAGAACGTAGATCAGGCCGCCGATGACCGGAGAAACCCAGAGAGGAAGATCGATCAGCGTGATGAGAAACGACCTGCCGGAAAACCGGAAGCGCGTGAGGCTCCACGCCGCCGCTAACCCGAATACCGTATTCAGCGGCACCGCAATCGCGGCGACGAGCAGCGTGAGGCGGATCGCGTCCTGCGTGTAGGGGTCCTGAAACGTTTTCAAAAAGACGCCGAGCCCTTTCGAGAAGGCTTCATGGAAGACGACAAACAAAGGCAGGAGCAGAAAGAGGCCGAAGAACACCAGCGTGATCCCGGTCAACAGAAACTTGGCGACCGGCGACTCAGCCGTGGCGCGGCGGCCGGTGTTCGGGCGCACCGGAATTGGAAACTGGGAAGCGCCGGACATGGTCAGTGCAGCCCTTTTCTGTTGTTGTCCCACGCCTGCAGCCCGTTGCTCGCCAGGAGCACAAAAAACGAGACGACGAGCATCACGAAGCCCAGCGCGGCAGCTCCGCTGTAGTCATATTGTTCGAGCTTGCTGATGATGAGGAGCGGCGTGATCTCGGTCTTGAACGGGAGGTTTCCCGCAATGAAAACCACCGAGCCGTATTCGCCCACCGCCCGACCGTAGGCGAGGGTGACCCCCGTGAGCGTGGAGGGCAGCAGGGCGGGGAAAATTACCCGCCGGAATGTCTGCCAGCGCCCGGCTCCCAGGCACGCCGCCGCCTCCTCGACATCCTCGGAAAGGTTTTGGATCACCGGCTGGAGCGTGCGCACCACAAATGGCAGGCCGATAAAGGTGAGGGCGACAAAGATGCCCAACTGGGTGAAAGCCACTTGGATGCCCATCGGCTTCAAGAGCCGCCCGACCCAGTCGTTGGGCGCATAGATCGCCGTGAGGGCGATCCCCGCGACCGCAGTGGGCAGAGCGAACGGAAGGTCCACGATCGCATCAAGAATCCGCCTCCCGGGAAACCGATACCGCACCAGCACCCACGCCGCAATGAACCCGAAAACCCCGTTCACCAGCGCCGCAAAAAGCGAAATCCCGAAGCTCACCCAATACGACGCCACCACGCGCGGCGCCGTGACCGTCTCCCAGAAATGCCCCCACCCGCCGGATGCGGTTTTCAAAAACAGCGCCGAAAACGGGACCAGCACGATCAGGCTCAGGTAAACCACCGAATACCCCAACGTCAGCCCCATGCCAGGCAGGGCGTGCTTGCGGGGTGATGGCATTCGGTTCGACATGCGGAAAAAACGTTAGAAGTGGCTTCGCCAAGAGACCCGAGGATCAAATCTCTCGACGCAACAAGTCGTTGAAACCTGTCCGGAATTCGCCGGACAACGAAGTTAAAAGCAACATCAACGACCAAATAGAGCGTTATTCGATCCCGGTCAATGCCTGTTTTGTCCGGAGCTTATTGAAGAAGGCAAAAACAGATGCGCAATCAGATCATGAAGTCGACTTCATCTTCATGGATCTGCACGGTGACGGTGGGGCCGGATTTTTTGGCCTTTTTGTCCATCCGCTGTTGGATCTGTTCGCCGCGGACGAGGAGGGTGTCCGGCGGGATGCTTTTCATGAGGAAGACATTGGCGCCGACGGTGCTGCGGGCACCGATGACGGTGTCGCCGCCGAGGATGATGCCGTTCGGGTAGATGGTGACATCGTCCTCGACCTTCGGGTGGCGCTTGAGGCCCTTGATGATTTCGCCGGATTCGTCCTTCTGGAAGCTGCGGGCACCGAGCGTGACCCCGTGGTAAAGCTTCACCCGTTTGCCGATCTCGCACGTTTCGCCGATGACGACCCCGGTCCCGTGGTCGATGAAGAAATGCGAGCCGATCTGCGCGCCGGGATGGATGTCGATGCCGGTCCGGCCGTGCGCCCACTCGGTCATCATGCGCGGGATGAGCGGGACGTTGTCGCGGTAGAGCAGGTTGGCCGAACGCTGGATGGCGATGGCTTCCAACCCGGGATAGGCGAGCACGATTTCCTCGAGGCTCCGGGCTGCCGGATCCCCGGCAAACGCCGCCTCGACATCGGTCTTCAAAACGAAGCGCACGCACGGGATTCCCTGGATAAACTTTTCTGTCGCGGCGACGGCGCGGTCGCGGATTTCCTTTGAATCGCCGGCCCCTTTGCGAAGGCTCACCGCGATTTCCGGCTCGAGCCGGTCAGCGATCTGGTCGATGATTTCCTGCGCCGCCTCGGGGAGTTCCTCCGCCGAGACGGCCTCGTCGGAAAAAAAGCCCGGGAACAAAATGTGGAGGAGGTCCTCGCAGAGGATGGCGATGGAGCGCTTGGACGGGAGGTTCGCCCGGTCGAGGTGGTTGATCCCACCCACGTCCCGGTAAGATTCGAGGATGGGGGCGAGAAGGTGCTTTCTCACTTGTTCTTGATCAATGAATGGAGCGCCTGAACAAGCGCATCGACGTCGGCCTTGTTGTTGTAGAAGGCCAGCGACGGACGGACCGTGCTTTCGAGCCCGAAGTGGCGCTGGGCGGGAAGCGCGCAGTGGTGGCCGGCACGGACAGCGATCCCCCGCCGGTCGAAGTGCTTTGCGATCTCCTCGTTGGGGTGGCCGTCGAGGATGAACGAAAGGACGCTCGCCTTGTTGGCAGCGGTGCCGATGAGTCTCAATCCGGGGACGGCCTGGAGAAGGGGCGTGGCATATTCGAGCAGGGAATGCTCGTAAGCGGCCAAAGCGGGGATGCCGATTTTGAACAGGTAGTCGATGGCTGCACCGAGGCCGACCGCTCCGGCAATGTCCGGCGTGCCGGCCTCGAATTTCTCGGGCGGGTGCTGGAAGACGGTCTTCTCGAAGCGCACGTCCTTGATCATGTGCCCGCCGCCCTGCCACGGAGGAAGGACCTCGAGCAGATGCGATTTGCCATAGAGTGCGCCGATGCCGGTCGGGCCGAAGATTTTGTGTCCGGAGAAGGCGAAAAAATCGGCGTCGAGCGCCTGGACGTTGATCGGGATGTGCGGGGTCGATTGCGCCCCGTCGATGAGAACATGGATCCCCTGCGCGTGGGCGAGCCCGATGATCTGCTCGACCGGGTTGACCGTTCCGAGCGCATTGGAAACATGGGCGACGCTCACGAGTTTCGTGCGCGGCCCAAGGAGCTTCGCATATTCTTCAAGGATCAGCTCCCCGCGGTCGTTGATCGGGATGACTTTGATCACCGCGCCCGTCTGCCCGCTCAAGAGTTGCCACGGCACGATGTTCGCGTGGTGCTCGAGCTCGCTGACCACGATCTCATCCCCCTCGCCGATAAATTTTCGGCCGAAGGTGTTGGCAACGAGATTGATCGCCTCGGTCGTCCCGCGCGTGAAGACGATTTCCTTTTTATCCTTCGCTCCGAGGAATTCGCGCACTTTTTCCCGCGCATTTTCAAAGGCGGTCGTCGCGCGCTCGGCCAGTTCGTAGGCCGCCCGGTGGACCGGCGCGTTGTCGCGGGAGTAAAAATGGGAAGTCGCATCGATGACCGCCTGCGGCTTCTGGGTCGTGGCGGCGTTGTCGAGATATACGAGCGGGTGCCCGTGAATCCGCTGCTGCAGCGCCGGAAAGTCTCGGCGCACGGCCTCGACGTCGAATGTGGCGGACGGTGGCGGCAGCCCGCGCGTGGGCGGCCGGTCGAGCGCGGCCGGACGCACCGGCCCGCCCAGAAAATAGTAGTCCGGCTGGCGGGAGGGATCATGCGAGTAAGGGACGGGAGCCACATCAATCCCTTTCCCCTCCACCCCGGATTCGTGCAGCGATTTCAGAACCTCCGGGCCCAGGGGATCGAAAGAAACCGGAAGCCCGGTGGCGTTACTCGTCTCCGCGGGCTCCAGATCCGCCGCCGGATGGACCGGCGGAGGTGCAAGAGGCCCGGGCTCGCCGGCTGGCGATACGGACTGCGAACCGGGGACCGCACCCGACACCAAGCCGTCCGCCGAAGCGGGGCTGCTTGGGGCGGAGGTATCCGCACCCGCCGATTCCGGGCCACCCGGAAGCGCCGCCCGCGAGGCGATCTCGCGGAACAGGCTCACCACGACATCCGTGTGCGGAAGCTCTAAAGACGCCGGCTGGTCCGCCGGCGGAAGAGGCTCTACGGCATCAGACATACTTGTGGTAATGGCCGAGCACCACGTTGTCCAAACTGGCGATCGCGTCATGCGCGAGAACAGCCACCGAGAAGTAACGGGTGACGAGATGCGAGGCGATGGCGTTGTCGCTCGTCCCGCTGTAGCGGACCGACAAGCCCGGCTCGATCTCCCCGCTCACGCCGACTTTCTGCAGCCCCACCACGCCGCGATGGTTTTCTCCAACGCGCAGGAGCAGGATGCTCGTCTTGTCGCCCTTGGTGATCGGAAGCTTGCTCGACGGGATGAGCGGCACCCCGCGCCAAGTGATGAAGGGCGATCCGAAAAGATGCACGACCACCGGCGGAACCCCGCGGCGCGTGGCCTCGCGACCGAACGCGGCAATCGCGCGCGGATGGGCCAAGAAGAACGCCGGCTTCTTCCAGACGAGCGTGAGCAG
>Ga0118677_10003065_pt1 | contig 32391 bp, 21 predicted proteins | sample AliMusrvi5mmetaG_FD_86154 | JGI IMG/M metagenome (GOLD analysis project Ga0118677, IMG submission 86154) | reverse complement strand
GATTAAAAGTGTACAGTTATGAACTTTCTTGTGTTCATTTTCGGACAGTATTATCAAGACAGAGATAATATTTCTTGAATCATCTCAAATTTTCCGGCAGATACATCCATTCATGCCCTAAGTTAAAACCTTCGACAAATTCCGAAGTGCATTTTTATTAGCACAGTGCGAATCAAGGACAATTATAAATGGCAAGAGAGGTGCTTTAACGTAATTTCCCAATTAACTTAGCTCTTAAATATCAACCTTTCAGCGGATTCCACCCCTGGGCCTGCAAAGGAATGGCTTGTCCAACCCCCGCCGTAATAAGATTTACCCCTTCACTTTTATCGGTGATGTACCCGATAACGGAAATGTCGGGATGATTGCGTATTTTGTCATTGTCGGCTACCGGAAGAGTAAAAAGAAGCTCATAATCCTCACCCCCGTTTAAAGCTGCCACCAATGGATTAATATTGAGCTCGGCAGCCATTTTTTTGGTTTGATTATCATACAGCAGCCGATCTTCATAAAGCCGGCAACCCACTCCACTCTGGGTACACAAGTGAAGGATTTCAGAAGAGAGTCCGTCGGAAATATCAATCATCGAAGTTGGCTTTATGCCCAATTCTTTAAATAACAGGGGTATATCTTTTCTTGCCTCTGGTTTAAGCTGTCTTTCGAGAATATAATCATAGCCTGTAAACTGCGGCACCATTTTAGGATTCACTTTAAAAACTTCATTCTCACGTTCCAGGAGTTGCAATCCCATATAGGCTCCCCCAAGATCACCTGTAACACATAACAGATCGGTCTCTTTAGCCCCGTTCCGATAAACCAGATCCTCTTCGTCAGCTTCACCAATTGCGGTGACAGAAATCAAAAGTCCTGTAAGTGACGAAGTGGTATCACCACCTATCAGGTCAACCCCGTACCTTTCGCAGGCCAGGTAAATTCCGGAATAGAGTTCATCAATAGCCTCGACCGACATTTTTGAAGAGACCGCAATAGAAACTGTAATTTGTTTAGGGGTAGCATTCATCGCATAAACATCACTCAGATTCACTGTTACCGATTTATATCCGAGATGGCGCAAAGGGACATACATCAGGTTAAAATGAACCCCCTCAGTCAGTAAATCTGTGGTGACGACAATTTTTTTATTCTTAAAATCCAACACCGCGCAGTCATCACCCACTCCTTTCAATGTACTATCGTTTTTCAATACGATATTTTCGGTCAGCCGACGGATTAAACCGAACTCTCCAAGTTCAGAAAGTTCTGTTTTACTGTGCGTTGCGTTTGCCATACGAGATCATACTTTATTTAGAATTTTGGAACTTCAAAAGTAATGTTCATTTTGTATCTTTGCAATTTAAAACCAGTCTATTTAAGCAGCCAATAGGAATTTGCCGGGTTTGTTTGTTACTGGTACATATATTGAACTTAGCAATTATCATGGAAGACCAAAATAAATTAATACATGAGGTCACCCAGCGCGATTATAGATTTGGCTTTGTATCTGATATAGAAACAGATACTATTGTCAAAGGATTGAATGAAGAGGTAATCAGAATTATTTCTGCCAAGAAGGATGAGCCGGAGTTTATGCTCGAATTCCGCCTCAAGGCCTACCGTCGCTGGCTGACCATGAAAATGCCCGAATGGGCTCAACTTAAAATACCGGTGATTGACTACCAGGAAATTATATTTTACGCTGCACCAACACAGCAAGCTAAATATGAGAGCCTTAATGAAGTTGATCCTGAGTTGCTCCGTATTTTCGAAAAACTGGGGATACCTCTCGAAGAGCAAAAAATGCTTTCAGGTGTTGCCGTTGATGCAGTAATTGACAGCGTTTCGGTGAAAACCACCTTTAAAGAGACCTTAGCTGAACGCGGAATTATCTTCTGCTCGTTCAGCGAAGCGGTAAAACACCATCCCGATCTGATTCAGAAATACCTTGGGATGGCGGTACCTTACAATGATAATTACTTTGCGGCGCTCAATTCGGCTGTATTTTCTGACGGATCGTTTGTATACATTCCCAAAGGAACCCGCTGCCCGATGGAGCTTTCGACCTATTTCCGGATCAACGCCCAGAATACAGGTCAGTTTGAAAGGACATTGATTATTGCAGATGACGATAGCTATGTCTCCTATCTGGAGGGATGCACTGCGCCCATGCGCGACGAAAATCAGCTTCATGCGGCTGTCGTTGAGATCATTGCCCTGGATCGCGCCGAAGTCAAATATTCCACTGTCCAAAACTGGTATCCCGGCGATAAGAACGGGAAGGGGGGTATTTTCAATTTTGTAACCAAGCGGGGCATATGCAAAGGTGTTTATTCAAAAATACTTTGGAACCAGGTAGAGACTGGTTCAGCCATCACCTGGAAATATCCGAGCTGCATTCTGGCAGGAGATAATTCGATTGCAGAATTCAACTCTGTGGCCCTCACCAATAATTATCAGCAGGCCGATACAGGTACAAAAATGATCCATCTTGGAAAAAATACCAAAAGTACCATCGTTTCGAAGGGAATATCAGCCGGCCGCAGTTCAAACTCCTACCGCGGTTTGGTTCGGGTGGCCGCAAAAGCTGAAAATGCCCGCAACTTTTCGCAATGCGATTCGCTGTTACTTGGCGATACCTGCGGAGCGCATACCTTTCCGTATATAGAAGTTGGCAACAGCAGTTCGATTGTCGAACACGAAGCAACCACTTCGAAAATCGGTGAAGACCAGATTTTCTACTGCAATCAGCGCGGAATCTCAACAGAAGACGCAATCGGGATGATTGTGAATGGTTATGCCCGTGAAGTGATAAACAAGCTTCCCATGGAGTTTGCTGTCGAGGCTCAGAAATTATTGCAGATCAGCCTCGAAGGAAGCGTGGGATAAGGGATGAAAGAATGAAAGAGTGAAAAATGAAAAATGAAAATATGTTAGTTATTAAAGATTTATATGCCAGAGTTGAAGGGAAAGATATCCTTAAAGGAATAAACCTGACTGTTAATGCGGGCGAAGTTCATGCGATCATGGGACCCAATGGCTCGGGAAAAAGTACACTGGCTAATGTTCTGGCCGGAAACACCAATTTTGAGGTTACCCATGGTTCAATCACATTTAACGGAAAAGATATTTTTGAAATGTCCCCGGATGTCAGGGCTAAAGAGGGTTTGTTCCTCAGCTTTCAGTATCCGGTTGAAATTCCTGGAGTTAGCATGGTTAATTTTCTGAAGACAGCGGTGAATGAACATCGAAAATACCGGAATCAAAAGGAATTAAGCGCCGGAGATTTCCTTAAACTGATGCGTGAGAAAAAAGCGATGGTTCAGATCGATTCTCAGCTAACCAACCGTTCGGTAAACGAAGGTTTTTCAGGTGGGGAAAAAAAGAAAAACGAGATATTCCAGATGGCGATGCTTGAGCCTAAACTGGCCATCCTCGACGAAACCGACAGCGGGCTTGATATTGATGCCCTCCGGATCGTCTCAAATGGTGTAAATATGCTGAAAAACAAGGATAATGCGACAATCCTCGTCACCCATTATCAGCGTTTGCTTGATTATATTGTCCCCGACTTTGTTCACGTTTTGTATGAAGGGCGGATTGTCAAATCGGCAGGTAAAGAGTTAGCTTTTGAGCTGGAAGAGAAGGGTTACGACTGGATCAAAAAAGAGCTGGGAGAATAGTTATGACAGAGGTTTTAGAAAAAATATCAACGGTTCAGCGGATTAGTGACATCTACCGGAATAACCTGTCCAAATTCAGTGACGGGTTACCCGATTGGGTCAACAATCTACGCAAACCTGCCCTTGAGGCATTTCAGTCGATGGGAATTCCCGGATTCAGAACCGAGAATTATAAATATACCGATCTGACGAGGCTTTTTGAAAACGAAAATTTCAGAAGAGCCTTTCAACCCGATGAGTTTGCGGTCAATTTGAATGAAGTGTTCAGCTGCGATGTCCCCGAATTCGATACCCACCTGATTCTGGTCGTTAATGGGTGGTATGAAGAGTCGAACAATCATCATAAATCGTATCCGGAAGGGGTTATCATCAAAAGCCTGCGCAGGGCAATGATTGAGAACGCTGATCTCGTTGAAAAATATTACGGTAAGATGGCTGAGTCAGCTGCAGACCCATTGACTGCCATGAATACAGCATTTGCACAGGATGGAGTATTCATCTACATTCCCGATAACACACATATTGAAAAACCTTTACAACTGATCAATATTCTACGGAGTGAGGATGATTTGTATGTGACCCAGCGAAACCTGGTCATTGCCGGTAAAAACAGTCAGGCAAAGATCATGTTCTGCGATCATACGTTGCTTCCGCAAAACTTTATTATCAACAATCTTACTGAGTGTGAGTTGGGCGAGGATGCAGTGATTGACATTTACAGTATTCAAAATCAGCATAATAAGACTGCGAATTTTTCCGGTATTTATATCCGTCAGCAAAAGGGATCGCAATTGGTTACCAATGCCATATCACTTCATGGCGGGATAATCCGAAATAATCTTAAAGTGTTGTTAGATGGTGAGCATGCATCTGCCATGATTTGTGGTCTGGCTCTGTCGGATAAAAATCAACATGTTGATAATTATACGAATATTGAACATCTCAAACCCAATTGTCAAAGTAATCAGCTTTACAAGAATATTCTTGACGATAGCTCCACCGGTGGATTTACTGGTCGGATACATGTCTTGCCACATGCCGTAAAGACCCAGGCTTACCAGCGCAATAACAATGTTCTGCTCACTAATGTGGCTAAGATGAACACTAAACCTCAACTGGTAATCGACAACGACGACGTCAAATGCTCACACGGAGCAACGGTAGGTCGTATTAACGATGAAGCCCTTTTCTATCTTCAGGCCAGAGGCATCAACGAAAAAGAGGCGCGGCTGATGTTAATGTTTGCCTTTGCACATGAAGTACTTGCTGAGGTAAAAGTGGAGAAGTTACGCGATGTGATCGACAAACTGGTGAATAAACGGCTAAGAGGCGAAGTTTCCAAATGTCACTCTTGCGCCATGGACTGCATCAGATAATCCGCTTTTCGTAACTTATTTTTAGGCAATTAAGAAAATTGATTGATGTTGAAAATAGATCTGATTAAAAACTGTTCATTGAAAATTGAAAATTTTTAATTGAAAATTATTTATGATTCCGGATAGTTCCAAAATACGTAAAGATTTCCCGATCCTTGACCAGAAAGTCAACGGCAAACCGTTAATTTATTTCGATAATGCTGCGACAAGTCAGCGACCGTTGCAGGTCATCGAACGGGTGAATGAGTTTTCCCTTCGGATTAATGGCAACATTCACCGGGCCACCCATTCGATGGCGAACAGAACTACTGAAGCTTTTGAGTCATCAAGGGAGATTGTCCGTAATTATCTGAACGCACCAGAAGCCGCGGAGGTGATCTTTACCCATGGAACAACCGAATCGATTAATCTTGTTGCCTTTTCGTTTGGTGAAGCCTTTATCTCAGTAGGAGATGAGGTGATCGTATCTGAGATGGAGCATCATGCCAACATTGTCCCTTGGCAGATGATGTGCGAACGAAAGGGTGCAATCCTGAAAGTTATCCCGTTTACAGATGGAGGAGAATTATGCATTGATCAGTTGGACAGCCTGATAACTGACAAAACAAAAATATTGGCTGTAGCTCACGTCTCCAATACCCTGGGAACGATCAATCCTGTTGCTGAGATCATCGCGAAAGCACATCTCAAAAATGTTCCTGTTCTGATTGACGGAGCACAGGCAGCGCCTCATTTTAAAATTGATGTTCAGGCACTTGATTGTGATTTTTATGCCTTTTCGGGGCACAAATTATATGGTCCCACCGGAATTGGCGTACTTTACGGAAAGCGGGAATGGCTCGACAAAATGCCCCCCTTTCTTGGTGGGGGAGAGATGATTGACAGAGTGACTTTTGCAAAGACCACCTACAATGAAATCCCTTATAAATTTGAAGCCGGCACTCCTCATTACGTAGGAGCAATCGGACTCGGAGCAGCTATAGAATATGTTTATAACAATGATAATCTAATGCTTACTCAACACGAACACGATCTGCTTAATGAGGCAACCATCAGATTGAAGCAAATTGATGGATTGAGAATATACGGGGAAGCTCCTTTGAAAACAGGTGTGATTTGTTTTAATATTGAAGGGATTCACCCCTTTGATCTGGGAACATTGCTTGACCAGATGGGAATTGCTGTCAGGACAGGGAGACTTTGTGCCGATCCGGTGATGGACCATTATGGTGTTGAGAATATGGTGCGCGCTTCGTTCGCTTTTTATAATACTGCTGAAGAGATTGAGTCATTATACATAGCTTTGATCCGGTTAAAGGCAATGTTTTAATAAAACAACGAAGATCAAGAAGAAAACCCATTGAAAATTATTAATTGACAATTACTTAAATGACAATAGACATAGTTCAGCAGGAGATTGTAGAAGATTTCTCAGGGTTTGAAGATTGGATGGATAAATATGCCTATCTCATCGAATTAGGAAATGAGTTGGCACCTATTGATCCAAAATACAAGGTTGAGAGCAATCTGATACGGGGATGTCAGTCGAGGGTTTGGCTTCATCAGGAATTTAACGAGGGGAAAATCATCTTTGAAGCTGAAAGTGATGCGTTGATCGTAAAGGGTTTAGTCGCCTTACTGCTCAAAATTTATTCCAATCACACGCCTCAGGAGATTCTTGCCTCAGAACCAAAGTTTATTGACGAGATCGGATTACGGCAACATCTCTCCCCCACCCGCTCGAATGGTCTCCTTGCGATGGTAAAACAGATGAAACTTTATGCTTTGGCTTACGAGAAAATTTCAACAAAAAACAACTAAAATGGACCCACGGATAGATTTAATCATTGATAACCTCAAAGAGGTGTTTGACCCGGAAATTCCGGTAAATATTTACGATTTAGGATTGGTATACAGTGTTGACATGGAAGGGGATGAAGCCAAAATACTGATGACCCTTACTGCACCCAACTGCCCCGCTGCCGACATGATTCTGGCTGATGTCGAATACATGACAAAGAAGGTGGAAGGGGTGGAGACCTGCAAAGTTGAGATCACATTTGAACCCGCATGGGAAAAATCGATGATGTCTGAAGAGGCACGCCTCGAGCTTGGGTTTATGTAATACAACCAAGGGATCAGTCATAGAAAAAGCCACTCCATATATTTCAACTATATTTCTATTGTATTTCCATTATTGATCCTCTAACCCTCCTCTACAATGGTAAACCTTCCCGAAAAGTACACTCTTCAAATCAAGCAAAAAGCAATTGAGCTTGGTTTCTCTGAATGTGGTATTTCTAAGGTGAGAATACTGGAAGAAGAACGTAAACCATTGCAAAAATGGCTTAATGATGGGATGAACGGGAATATGGGATATATGGCCAATCATTTCGAAAAACGGATCGATCCCGGAAAATTGGAAGAGGGTGCTAAATCGGTAATTTCGGTACTTATTAATTACTTTCCGGAACGTAAACAGACAGATCCTGAAGCCCCCGTTATTTCGAAATATGCCTATGGAAAAGACTATCATTTCATTGTAAAAGAAAAACTTAACGATCTTTTAATGTTCATTCAATCAGAGCTCTTACCGTGTAGTGGAAGAGCTTTTGTCGACTCTGCTCCGGTACTTGAACGTGCCCAGGCCAAAGCCGCAGGGTTGGGATGGATTGGTAAACACTCCCTCCTCATCAACAAGTATTATGGATCGTATGTATTTATTGGTGAATTGATTATAGATCTTGAACTTGTTTATGACGATCCATTCACGAGTGATCATTGCGGAAGCTGTACCCGCTGCATCGATGCCTGTCCCACCAAAGCAATTGTTGCAGATCGCATTGTCGATGCCCGGAAATGTATCTCCTATCACACGATAGAAAATAAAGAGGAGGCTCCCCCTTCACTCCATGAAAAATTTCAGAATCGTATTTTTGGTTGCGACATATGCCAGGATGTATGTCCATGGAATAAAGTAATCTTACCTACTCAAAACCTTGATTTTATGCCAGTTGAAGGGTTGCTGGAAATGGGAAAAAAAGATTGGATCGAACTTGAACGTTCAACTTATAATAAAATGTTCAAACACACAGCATTCGAGAGGGCAGGTTACAAACTGATCAGACGGAATATCGGCTACCTGAAAGAGTAACTTTTACCCTTATCTTTGCACCAGCAATTCATTTTTCATCGGTACTATTTCATGAGTTTAACAGAATATCATTGGAAATCATTCGATGGGCTTGATCTCTATGCTTTGCAATGGAATACGATGGAGAAGCCCGAAGCAGTTGTTGCTTTTGTTCATGGTCATGGCGATCATTGCAGAAGGTATGACGAATGGTTTTTAAAAATGACAGCCAGAAATATTTCGGTGATCTCGTTTGATTATCGTGGACACGGCCGCTCTCAAGGGAGAAGAGGGGTGATCAGGCAGTTCGATGATCTTTTAAAGGACGTTTCGATATTGCATGAAAAGGCAAAAACACATTTCCCGGATATTCCCGTTGTTTTGTACGGCCACAGCATGGGTGCAACGATGGTTCTGAGTTACATTCTTAAATCTTCCTCTCATCCCGATCTGGCCATTGCAACTTCACCCTGGCTCCAAATGAGCAAACCTCCCAAAAAATTGTTATCTTTATTTATTAAAATAGGAAATCAGATTGCGCCATTTCTAACTTTCAAAACTGGTCTTCGCTCCTCAGATTTCTCAAACGCTGAGGGATTTGATCAACAACGGGAAAGTGACCAGTTTGTGCATAGTAGAATATCAGCCAGGTTATTTTCAGAAGTAGAAAAGGAGTCCACATGGATTCAGTCCCATTTCTCTGAAATTAAGACTCCTCTTTTGCTGATGCAAGGTAGTGATGACAGGATTATGAAAAATACAGCATCGCGAAAAATAAATGAGGGGGCTCCTGGTCAGGTGAGTTACCGCGAATGGAAATATGCAGGACATCAGTTGCATAACTCTGAAAGAAGCAATGAAGTGATGGAATATATAATCGATTGGATTAAAGAGGGAATATGATAAAATTCAGAACTGAAGTTGAACTACCTGAATTCTCCAAAAAAATGGGCTACCGTCATCAATCACTGATGATTGGCTCGTGCTTTGCTGAAAATATCGGGATATGGCTTCAGAATCGTTGTCTTCCCGTGATGGTTAATCCGTTTGGTATTCTCTACAATCCTGTTTCGATAGCTAACAGCCTCGAATATCTGATCACGGGGAAAATTTTCACGCTCCAGGATTTGTTTTACGCCAACGGGGTATACAGCAGTTTCTCACATCACAGCCGCTTCTCAGATTCCGATCCGGAGTCTATGTTGAGGCATATCAACGCTCAGACAACTGAAACCTTAAACACGCTTAAAAATTCCAGTCATCTTTTTATCACTTTCGGTACCTCCTGGGTATTTCAACATAAGATAAATGGCGAAATAGTTTCGAATTGTCATAAACTTCCGGCGGCAACATTCAACAGGTACCGACTTTCGGTTATACAAATCACTGATTATTGGATACCCATTATTGAACAGCTCAGACAGCTAAATCCAGATCTTCATTTGGTATTTACTGTTAGTCCGATCAGACATTTGAAAGACGGGGCACATGAGAACCAACTTAGTAAATCGACCCTTTTTTTGGGAATAGACGCATTGAGTGCTCACTTTGGGAATGAACTGATCTCCTATTTTCCATCCTTTGAGCTTTTACATGATGAACTTCGGGATTACCGGTTTTATGCCACCGATATGACTCATCTCAGTGAAATCGCCATTGATTTCATTCGTGAAAAATTTGTAACAGTAATCCTTGATCAGGAAGCAAAAACTATTGTTAATGAATTGGATAAGATTCTTCCAGGGCTTAATCACAGGCCAAAAAATTCTGAAGAGGCTGGATATATCTCCTTTATAGGCCATCAAATTGAGAAGATGAATCAGCTTCAGAGCAAGTACCACTTTGTGGACTTCAGCAGGGTTATAAAAAAGTTTAATAAAAAAACAACCGATTAAATTTTCTGTTGACAAAACCTTTTCCTATTTTAGCCAAAACAGCTTTCCGGTATTAGGAAGGTTACTTACATAAAAAGGATAAAAAAAATAAATCAAGTTGGTATGAGCTACCTAAAATTCGATAAAGAGGAACTTGTTAATCTGGAGTACTCGTTACAGCGCGAATTTCTGCGCACCAACCGTTCCGGAGCCTATTCCGCTTCAACCCTTGCGGGGTGTAACACCCGTAAATATCATGGCATGCTGGTTGTGCAACTGGATGAGCTTGACGGAGGTAAACATTTGTTGCTCTCTTCGCTTGACGAATCGATTATACAGCATGATGCGCAATTCAATCTGGGTATTCACAAATACCCGGGTGAATTTTATGAACCAAAAGGGCACAAGTATATCCGTAACTTTGAGATGGATACGATACCCAAGGTGACCTACAGGGTGGGAGGTGTTATTCTGACAAAAACCAGAATGCTTGTGGAGCATAAGAATCAGGTAATTGTAAAATATACGCTCGAGGAGGCAAATAGCCCCACCATCTTAAGATTCAAACCTTTCCTGGCATTTAGAAATGTTCATCAGCTGACCAGGGCAAATATGGTTGCCAATACTAAATATGCCACGGTAAAGAACGGGATTAAAATGAAACTTTACGAAGGATATCCCGAATTGTTTATGCAATTCTCGAAAGATCCCGATTTCGTACCCGTTCCCGACTGGTCGCGTAATGTTGAATATATGAAAGAACGGTCCAGAGGATACGATTATCAGGAAGATCTTTACGTTCCGGGATATTTTGAATTGCCAATCAAGAAAGGTGAGTCGGTATTCTTCTCTGCAGCAACAGAAGTTTGCGATCCTTCAACGCTAAAAAAGCAATATAAGCTCGAAAAAGAGAGACGCATTCCACGCGATAGTTTCAACAATTGTCTGATAAATGCCGCCCAGCAATTCATGTGTGAAAGAAAAGATGGGAAAGATCTAATTGCCGGATATCCGTGGTATGAATCAATTCCCCGTCAAACGTTTCTTGCCTTACCAGGAATCTTGTTGACCCGGTCGGAGGTTGCCACTTTCGAGGAGGTTATGAAGACCAATCTAAGCAGGCTGAAAGACGGATTATTGCCCAAGTATGCCGGTATACAATGTGACTACGATGCTGCTGATGCACCTCTCCTGGTATTTAATGCTCTTCAGGAACTTGCACAGTTCAAAGAGAAAAAAGATATCTGGAAAAGTTACGGCCCTGCCATGAAAGAGATTCTTTCGTTTTATAAGAAAGGGACCCGTTTCAATATACATATGCAGCAGGATGGACTGATTTATGCAAAGCAGGATGGTGTTGCGTTAACCTGGATGGATGCCTATATTAACGGAAAACCTGTTACACAGCGCGGCGGATTAGCCGTCGAAATCAATGCAGCCTGGTATAATGCAGTTTGTTTTGCTCTCGAGCTTGCTGAATCAGCAAGAGATAAATCATTTACCAGCGAATGGTCCACACTTCCAGAACTTATTGCAAAATCGTATATGGAAACGTTCTGGAGTGATAAAGAGGGTTATCTGGCCGATTATGTTGATGGAGATTATACAGATTGGTCGGTAAGACCAAATATGATATTTGCTGTAGGTTTCAATTATTCGCCGTTATCACGCGAGCAGAAAAAATTAATTATCAGCAAAGTGCGCAATGAACTGCTTACTCCGCGGGGTCTGAGATCGCTGGCACCCCAGGATTATAACTATAAGGGTTCCTGCGAAGGAGATCCCGATACGCGATCTGCCGCTGCTCATATGGGTAGTGTTTACCCTTTTCTGATCCACCCATTTGTCAAGGGCTATCTCGATATCCACAAAGCGGGAGGTTTATCGTTTGTCAATCAGATTATGGCAGGATTTGAAGAGGAGATGTCGGAACATTGCATGGGAACACTCTCGGAGCTCTATGAGGGGAATCCTCCCTATACTGCCCGGGGCGCCATTTCACAGGCCTGGAATGTTGGTGCGGTCCTTAGCGCCTTGTCTGTTCTCGAAAAATTTGGTATTTAATTCAATAGTTTATTTCGCAACTCAGCAATATGAAAGGATGAAAGTATTAATGTTTGGATGGGAGTTTCCCCCGCACATTAGCGGGGGTCTCGGAACGGCCAGTTACGGATTGACCAAAGGATTAGCGCAGATTGATGATGTTGAAGTGCTTTTTGTAGTCCCTAAGGCTTATGGCGATGAAGATAATTCAGCCGTCGAAAAGATAATCGGGGCAAACGATGTCTCCATCTCCCAGAAAAAGATTATCTTTAATAATACTGAACATCAATTTACATCGCTCGAAGTTGAATCTACTCTTGTCCCCTATTCGACTCCGGAAGAGTTCTGGAAGCTTACCGAACAGCGTGTCAGTGCTCAAACACGTTTTATTCAAACCGATTCGGAGGGTAAACTCCCTTTTACAGGAAAATATGGCGCTAATCTACTCGACGAAATTGACAATTACGCCATCGTAGCGGAATACATCGGTAGAGAATATGATTTTGATGTCATACATGCACACGATTGGCTAGCCTATCCGGCAGGGATTGCAGCAAAAAGGGTAAGTGGCAAACCTCTGGTCATCCATGTACATGCAACTGACTTTGACCGAAGCGGCGGAAGTGTCAACCCTAAAGTTTATTCCATCGAAAAGGAAGGGATGGATGTTGCCGATCAGATTATTACTGTGAGTAACCTCACACGAAATATTGTTATAGAGAAATATGGTATTGATCCTGGAAAAGTTACGACTGTCTATAACGCAGTTGAACCTGTCGAAATGTCCGGGAACAAAGGGTATTCAAAAGGAATCAACGAAAAAATAGTAACATTTTTGGGTCGTATTACAATGCAGAAAGGACCTGAATATTTCGTCGAAGCTGCTTACCAGGTGTTACGTCGTACAGACAACGTACATTTCGTAATGGCGGGAAGTGGCGATATGCTGGAAAAAATGATCCGCTGCGCTGCCCGTCTTGGGATAGCCGACAGGTTCCATTTTACAGGGTTCCTTCACGGCGATGACGTATTCGATATGTTCCGCATGAGTGATGTTTATGTAATGCCTTCAGTTTCTGAACCATTTGGCATCTCCCCTCTCGAAGCCATGATGTCGGATGTTCCAACTATCATCTCAAAACAATCTGGTGTGGCAGAAATCCTTACACATGCCATCAAGGTTGACTTCTGGGATATAAATGCCATGGCAGATGCCATTTATGGAATCCTTAAATATCCGGCTCTATCAGCCATGTTCAAAAAATATGGAAGAGAAGAGGTGGACAGCTTACAATGGAAACATTCAGCTGAACATGTTCACCAAGTCTATTTATCAGCATTATCTACCGTTAAAAATTAAGAGATATGAAATCAGTTTGCCTCAACTTTCAGATACATCAACCTTTCCGATACAGGAAATACCGCTTTTTTGATATCGGCAATGATGCCTATTATTATGATGATTTTGCAAACGAAACCATCATGCGAAAGGCTGTGGATCATTCATATTTACCAGCCAACAAAATCATTCTGGAACAGATCCTTAAGCACAAAGGGAAGTTTAAGGTAACCTACTCTTTATCTGGAACAGTTATCGATCAGTTTAAATTGTATGCGCCTGAAGTAATTGACTCATTCACGGAACTGGCAGCAACCGGGTGCGTGGAGTTTTTATCTGAGACTTATGCCAATTCACTGGTTTCGCTTACAGATCCTACACTGTTCGGATCACAGGTAAAAGCACATGACGATTTGATTGAAGAGCTCTTTGGTCAGCGCCCTAAAGTATTTAGAAACACAGAATTAATTTATTCAGACGAATTAGGCGATCTGGTTCAGAAAATGGGATTTGAGGCAATGATCACCGAAGGTGCCAAACATGTGCTGGGCTGGAAAAGTCCTAACTATCTGTATTGCAACGGATTGAATCCTAGACTAAAAGTTCTGATGCGCAACTTCCGGTTCAGCGATGATCTCTCTTTCAGATTTTCCAATAAGGCATGGAATGAATATCCGCTGACTGCAGAAAAATATGCCGGATGGATGGCAAGCCTTCCGGCTGAGGAAGAAGTTGTTAATGTATTTATTAATTATGAAACCTTCGGTCAGCTTCAACCGAAAAACTCAGGGATTTTTGATTTCCTGAAAAATCTGCCAAATGCCATTTTAAAGACAGGTAAACTTCAATTCTCCACTCCGTCGGAGGTGGTTACCAAACTGCAGCCGGTTTCTGCTGTCTATGTACTTTACCCCATCTCATGGGCAGATGAGGAGCGTGACCTCTCCGCATGGTTAGGTAATGAACTGCAAAAAGAGGCTTTTGATAAGCTTTATCAGCTTAAAGAGAGGATGGCTCTTTGTAAGGATCCCACATTGCTCAAAGATTGGGATTACCTACAAACCATCGATCACTTTTATTACATGTGTACCAAATTCTTTTCCGATGGTGAGGTCCATAAATATTTTAACCCATATCCAACTCCTTACGCGGCATTTATCAATTACATGAATATATTGAGCGATTTCAAGATCAGGCTTAATGCATTGGTTCCTGAAAGCGCCAAGGATCTGGAAATAACCAATCTTAAGGAGCAGATCAGTTCAAAATCGAAGAAACTCGACAGTGCCGAGAAAGAGTTGAAGCAGGTTAAAAAAGAGATGGCATCAGTTAAGCTATCCCAAAGTAAAATTGCCACCGCTAAAAAAGTTGAACCTGCTAAAAAACCAATAAAAGAGAAACCTGGTACTAAAGAGAAAAATTAATAGAATCGGAAAAAGATTGTAATTTAGCTTCCTGCTATAAGATTTCACAATATGGTTGTGCAGGTGGTTAATTTAGAGGATAGAAAGGGTTTTACCCTTATCAGGTGCGGAATAAAAATCATTCTGTTACTTGCGGTCATATTTTTTTCTATCGTCTCAAAAGGAACGCAAGTTGTTAATAATCTGAATTTTGATTTCTTTTCACAGGAAAACGGACTTTCAAATAATCAGATACATTGTATCCATCAGGATTACAAGGGGTGGATGTGGTTTGGAACATCTCAGGGAGTTTGCCGGTTCGACGGCTACAAATTTACAGTCTTCAGAAATGATCCAGAGGATTCAACAAGTCTGAAAGGGAGCCTTGTACGGACAATCTTTGAAGACAGCAAAAGACAACTGTGGATTGGAACTGAAAATGGCGGCCTTAATAAATTCAACCGTGAGAAGGAGAATTTTCACCATTTCTTTAGTTCAGGTGCAACGCCATTTTTGAAAGGTGCAACGGTTAACTATATTCACGAAGATCAAACGGGAATTTTATGGGTTGGCACAAGCACTCATCTGGACAAGATTGTGCGTGAAAATAATTTAACCGAGATTGAGCCTGTAAATCTTAAAGGATTCTCTGAATACATCAGGGTTATAAAGTCTGATCTGTCGGGAAGGATATGGTTAGGTACTAATAATGGTCTTTTCCTTTACGATCCCAAAAAAAATCTGATCAAAAAAATCAGTCTTCCGCAAAATCCATCATCAAACCAGGAAATCTGGGATATCTACACAGATGAAGATGGCACGTTATGGATTGGCACTTATGCTAACGGACTCTTAACTGTTAATTCCAATACACTGGAAGTAAAAAAGTTGATTTTGGATTCTGAAAATGACCGTAGTCAAACCGTCAGGGCAGTTTCGAAAGACAGGAACGGAAAATACTGGATCGGAACCAGGGGTGGACTTTACATTTATGAAAAAGCAAAAGGTGCTACTGCCTTTTATTACCACGACGAACGTGAGCCTAAAAGCCTTGTTAATAATTCGATTCAATGTATTTTCCACGATTTGAAGGGAGATGTTTGGATTGGAACACGAAACGGAATCAACTTTTTAATTGAAGAGCGACAAAACATTCAGGGGTATAAATCGATGCCGGATGATGACCATTACCTGAACAGCAGTGAAATTTATGCTTTTTGGGTCGATCCCGGCGGAGATATATGGGCAGGAACCGAAAGCGGAGGCATCAACATCCTAAACCGTAAAACCGGACGCTTCAGGTACCTTTTGCCCCAAAAAGGTAATCCAAACTCCTTATCGCGTAATTGTATCAAAGCTTTACTCGACGATGGTGAAAAAAATCTCTGGATCGGAACTTTTCTGGGTGGAATTGATGTACTGAATCTTCCTACGGGAACTTATAAACATTACCGGAATGATCCATCTGACCCGGCAACCCTGGTGGATAATCGCGTTTGGGCCCTCATGCGCGACAGTAAAAATGACATTTGGGTGGGGACCACAACCGGCCTCGATAAATTTGATCGGAGCACCGGCACCTTTCATCACTACAGGAACCTCGTTGATGGTAAACAGGTGAATTGGCTTGCTGAAGATAACGACCATACAATCTGGATTGGTTCGGAAGAACTTGTACTATACAATCAGATAAATCAGAAAATTACACGGATAAAGGAGACCACCCGGTATATGCTTCATGATTCAAAAAACAGAATCTGGCTGGCAACAAACCGGGGGCTGGCCTTGTTTTCGAAGGAAAAAGGGATCATTAAATGCTATTCCGAAAAAAACGGGTTATCGAATAATCAGACCCTCGCCATACTCGAGGATGACGAACATTTTCTCTGGATCAGTACCACAAATGGCCTGTCAAAGTTTGACCCTGAGAGTGAACGTTTTCATAATTTCTCGTTAAAAAACGGCTTCCAGAATAACCAGTTTACCTATGGAGCTGCCTATAAAACTTCCCGGGGGGAGTTGCTCTTTGGAGGCATATCCGGGTTTAATATATTCAATCCGGTTAAAATTAAATCCGGCGACTACTTTCCTCCTATTGTCCTTACCGATCTTAAAATATTCAATAAATCGATCAAAATCGGTTACCGGAAAAATGATGTGCTAAAAAAGAGCATTTCAGAAACCGAAAAAATAAGCCTCAAGTACGAACAGAATTCAATTACACTTGATTTTGCTTCGTTTGATTACTCGAACAGTCTGGGAATTCAATATTCCTATTTTTTGGAAGGTTTTGACAAGGATTGGAGCGAGCCATCTGTTAACCGCTCGGCTATTTATACCAATCTGGATCCTGGAGAATATACCTTCAGAATAAAGACAGTTTCGATTGACAAAAAGGAGAGTAACCAGGGACCAGCGCTTAAAATCGTTGTACTACCTCCTTTCCGGGAGACGTGGTGGTTCAGGAGCCTGGTCTTTCTCATCCTCGCCTCCCTGTTATATCTGTTGATTACCTTTCTTTTATATAAAGAGAAACTCAAAAACGATCTGAATCTCGAACGGTTTAATGCCAGGAAGCTTCATGAACTTGACATGATGAAACTCCGTTTTTACACCAATATATCCCATGAAATTCGTACGCCACTTACACTAATACTCGGACCGCTTGAAAAAATGCGGACCAATTCAATACCTCCTCAGGAGATAAAAGGTCATGTTGAAGTGATGCACCGTAATGCGAGTCAGTTACACCAGCTGATCAATCAGTTGCTCGATTTCAGAAAACTGGAAACGGGAAATCTGAAATTGGCCTTGAGATGCGGTGACCTGGTTTCGTTCCTGGCTGAAATCGTGGGATCATTTGATAAATACGCTGAAGAGAAAGAGATTAAGTTAAAATTCAATTCCCTTAAAAAAGAGATTATCACCAACTTCGATTCCGACAAACTGGGTAAAATAATGAATAATCTGCTGTCTAATGCTTTTAAATTCACCGGGAAAGGGGGAAATATTTCTGTTAATCTCTCTCTGGTATTTGAGTCGGATGAAAGTGAGCAAAACGGAGACTCATCCGAGAAAAGGGTGATTGAAATTACAGTGAAAGATTCCGGAATCGGAATTGCTGAAACAAATCTGGAAAAAATATTTACCCGATTCTTCCAGGTAGACGACAGCGCCAAACAAACCGGGACCGGTATAGGGCTCGCTTTGACCAAGGAACTGGTAAAATTACATAATGGAGACATTTCGGTTCAAAGTAAGCCTGGTAAAGGTTCGAAGTTTACGATTCACCTGCCCTATGAGGAGATAACGAACCACACTATTGTGAAAATCACACATGAGGAGAAACTAAATAAGGATACAGATATTCAGCACATTGAAGAGTTTTCAGTCGACACAATTACCACTGCTCGTAAAATCATGCTCTTAATAGACGATAACGCTGATGTCAGATATTTTATTAAATCCCATTTCAGTTATAATTTTCAGGTGCTGGAGGCAGGAAATGGAATTGACGGTTGGAATATTGCACTTAAAACAATCCCTGACATTATTATCAGCGATGTGATGATGCCCGATATCGATGGCTTCGAATTTTGCCGTAAGATCCGAAAAGATGAACGGACATCACATATTCCCATCATCCTGGTTACAGCTCTGGGATCGCGTGAGCATGAAATTGAAGGTCTTAGTCACGGAGCAGATGATTATATCACCAAACCGTTCGATTTGGTAATCCTGCAGACCAAAGTTGAAAATATTTTATCAGTAAGACAATCGCTCAAACATAAGTACACCAGTGAAATGTTGTTGCAACCCAAAAATGTTCTGTTAACTTCCCCCGATGAGCGGTTTCTTCAAAAAGCGATTGAAGTTATTGAGAACAATATCTCGGATCCGGACCTCGACATCGAGCGATTTGCATCAGAAATTGGGGCGAGCAGGATGCAGTTGTACCGCAAAATTGACGCCCTTACCAATATGACGGTTAAAGAGTTTGTCCGAAGCATCAGATTAAAGCGAGCGGCTCAGCTCATTGTGCAGAAAAAGTTAAATATTTCCGAAGTTGCCTACGCCGTGGGATTTAAAGATCTATCCCATTTCCGTAAATGTTTCAGACAGGTCTTTGGAATGAGTGCGACTGAATACGCCGATAAACATGTCTCAGAATAAGATTTCACGCATTTCAATTTATTATTCTTCTCTACTGATATACTGCTTTTTGAGTAAAACTGTCTCCTGAATTGATATTTCCACACCCGCTTTTTGGGATTTCTGACCTCCCGGTGGGAATTCCCGCCACCCTTCCTGTTACAAATTTATCCCCTGTTTTGTGAGTATAAGGATACATTTACACAACCAACTACGATTGAACAATTATGGAAGATATCGTTAAAAAACTTAAGAAGGTTTCATTGATGATCATACTAATGACAATTCTGCTTGCCATAGGTATAGTCTACCTGATTATTCTAAGTTTTTAACGAAATGAGGCAGGACCGATCATAGGGTGATTAACTAATTAAACATTTATAAATGAACAAACGTTGGACTTTCATAACCGGATTTCTGATTTTCTCCCAAATTTGTTTTTCCCAAGCGCAAATAAATCCAGGGATCGGATTGGAAATGGCAGTGAAAATGGCTGATTCGGAAATCAAACATTTCCCTGAACCATGGAGTGTCGATTTTAATCCCAAACCTACATGGAATTACACACAAGGGCTTATTTCCTCTGCCATGATCAGGGTATGGAAAGAAACGGGAAATGCTGTCTATTACAACTACGCCAAATCCTATGCTGATAAAATGATCGATTCCGCCGGGCATATTTCAGGCTTTAAAGCAGAAGAGTACAATATAGATTGCGTGAACTCGGGAAAATTTCTTTTTGAAGTTTACGAAAATACAAAAGATAAACGTTACCAGGCAGCAATCAATCAGTTGTTTAATCAGCTTAAATCACAACCGCGAACCTCGGAAGGGGGATTCTGGCACAAACAACGATATCCTGATCAGATGTGGCTCGATGGTCTGTATATGGGATCCCCATTTTTAGCCCAGTATGCAGCAAAATTTAATGCGACTAAAATCTTTGATGATGTTGTCAATCAGTTTATTATCATCCACAAACACACCTACAATCCGAAAGTTGGATTAAATTACCATGGTTGGGATGAAAGTAAACGACAAAAATGGGCCGATCCTGTTACAGGCTGTTCACCAAATTTCTGGGGAAGGGCCATGGGTTGGTATGCAATGGCGCTTGTGGATGTGCTCGATTATCTTCCGCTGGATCATCCGGGACGGGTTAAACTTTTAGATATACTGAACCAGGTGGCAAGCGGAATAACAAAATATCAGGATTCCAAAACGGGTCTTTGGTTTCAGGTTCCCGATCAGGGTAATCGGGAAGGAAATTACCTGGAGGCGACCGCTTCATCAATGTTTACCTATGCCTTGCTAAAGGCTGTACACAAGGGATACATTAAAAATGATTACAAAGCATCTGCTTACAGTGCATACAAGGGTATACTGAAAAATTTAATTCAGGATAATAAAGACGGGACTATCAGTATCACCAAATGTTGCGCCGTTGCCGGTCTGGGGGGAACTCCCTACCGGGATGGCTCCTACGAATACTATATAAAAGAATTGGTCCGTGCCGATGATCCTAAAGGAGTCGGACCCTTTATAATGGCATCGATTGAATTCAGCAAACAAAAATAATTTCTATTAACAAACAAATTTAACAACTATTTATGATGAAAATGAAGCAAAGTTTTCGTGGAAAGGTTTGCATGTTAGCACTGTTTATAATTTGTACGGGCATGCAACTTTTTGCCCAGAAGATTACAGGAGTAGTGGTTGACGAAAGCAAACAGCCCATACCCGGAGTAAATGTCGTGGTAAAAGGGACAACCAATGGTGTAGTAACAGATATCGACGGGAACTATTCCATTTCCAATGTTCCTGCCTCTGCAACGTTGGCCTTTTCATTTATTGGAATGGTAACGCAGGAGATCCTGGTTGGTAACAACAAACAGTTCAATGTGGTGATGAAGAGTGAAAGCATTCAGATGGAGGAAGTGGTAGCTATAGGTTATGGATCCATGAAAAAGCGGGATGTTACAGGGTCTGTCGCCTCAATTTCGGGAGAAAAACTCACAGCCATACCTGTTGCCAACCTGGCAGAAGCACTCCAGGGACGCCTTGCCGGGGTGAATATATTGTCTCAGGATGGACGACCAGATGCGACTATTTCGATTCGTGTACGTGGCGGAGGTTCCATCTCACAAAGCAACGACCCGCTTATTTTGATTGATGGAATACCAGGCAACATCAGCGATATTCCTGCTGAAATGGTAGAAAGCATTGATGTACTTAAGGATGCCTCCTCTACGGCTATTTTCGGTGCTCGCGGTGCTAACGGGGTCGTCCTTATTACATCAAAAAGGGGTAAATCAGGCGATGTTTCGGTGAGTTATAGCGGGTATGCAAAATTCAACACCCCTACAGGTTATCTTCAGACTTTAAGCCCATACGACTATCTGGCATACAAATGGGGACTTCTTGATACCTATTTTGGGACAACTTACACCACACCATTCCAAAAGTTGTTTGGAATTGGAGCTTCCACCGGAACCAATACGACAGGTTTAGATGCTTACAAAAATGTAACGCCATACAATCTGCAAAAACAGGTATACAAAAGTTCATTCTCACACAACAATGACCTGACCATTACCGGTGGAACTGACAAAACAAAAATTATTTTCGGAATTAGCTACCTCGACGATGAAGGTATGAAGTTGAACTCCTTTTCCAAAAGAGCTTCAGCATCTTTCAAGTTGGACCAAAAAATGGGAAAGAACCTGGACTTCAACTTAGACGTTCAGTATACAGATAAAAGTTCGAATGACAATGAAAGCACAACAAGCGGCTACGGTTCCTCCCTCACTGGATCATACCGTTTCCGTCCCATTGCAAAAAGTGATATAAAAGGTGATCTCTCTTTCCTGGGTGATGCTTCTTTGGGCGAAGAGTCGTTTGTGATGGATGATATGTACAATCCGGTAAATGTGATCAATGACCGTAAAAACCTGTTATTAACCCAAACGATTAAGGCGACTGCTGGTTTGAATTGGAAAATTATCAAAGGTTTAACCTATCACACTGAATTGACCTTGGCCCGCAATTTTACACAAAATAAGATCTGGAGAGGTCCTACACCTGCCAGCGGTAACGAGGTAAACTACCTGAATAGTGATGGAACACTTCAATATGCCGGCGATGCAGACTTTAGAAAGAATGATGCGAGGTCCATGCGATGGGCAAACACCCTGGCATATGAATTAAAACTGAAGGAGATTCACCGACTCAATTTTTTGGTTGGTCAGGAAGTAACGAACTCTGGAGGAACCAGCATGCGCATCTCTGGCCAAAAATATCCAGCCAATTTTACCATGGATAATGCATTCGCTATGATCTCGCAATATGGCGCAAATCTCGTAATTTCTTCGGGTGTTAGTACACCAAACCGTCTTCAATCATATTTCGGCAGGGCAAACTACTCGCTTCTCGACAAGTACTTGTTTGCCGCTACATTCCGCGCTGACGGTTCTTCAACCTTCTCACCGGAGCATCGTTGGGGATACTTCCCGGCTGCTTCTGTTGCATGGCGCATTTCGCAGGAATCTTTTATGAAAAAAATTGAAAGTATCGATGATTTGAAACTTCGTGTATCTTACGGTGAGGTAGGAAATGATGCCATCAGTGCTGACCAGTGGTCGCAATTGTGGACCGCAACCAGTGACACCCGCTGGCAGTATGGACTGAATAGAGTGCTTCAGCCTTCCTATGATCTGGCTTCTGCTCAATTGGCAAACCGCGACTTAAAGTGGGAGACCACTATTACACGCAACATTGGTCTTGACTTTTCGCTATATAATCATCGTTTGTGGGGTACTATCGACGTATACCAAAATAGCACAAAAGACTTGTTAATGCTGACCGACATTCCATCCATCACCGGATTTACCTCCAGCTACGCCAACATTGGGCAAACCAGCAACAAAGGTGTTGAAATCTCATTAACGGGCACGATCTTGAAGAACAAGGATTGGAACATAACAGCAAGCGCGAACATCAACTTTAACAAAGGTAACATCGACAAACTCGCTGATGGTATGCAAAGTGCCTATGGAACTTCATTCCTGCAATCTGGAATTCCGAATGCTGACTACAAATTAGTGGTAGGCAAACCTGTTGGTATTGTCATGGGTTACCAAAGAGATGGCAAAGGATTTTATACTCCCAACGATTTCAATTTCGACGCTACCACAAGTATTTACACTTTGAAAACAGGTGTCGCAGACCTTTCAAAATCATTCGTCTCCTATCGTGGTGGTTTGGTTCCAGGCTCTCAACAAGCCTATCCTGGCTTGCCTAAATTTGTAGATACCAACAAAGACGGTGTAATTGATGACAAAGACATGGTCGCAATCGGGAACACGAATCCCAAACATACTGGTGGTTTCAACCTCAATGCCAATTATAAAAGTTTCGATCTTGGACTGTATTTCAACTGGAGCTACGGCAATGATGTCTACAATGCAAATAAATTGGCAACGCTTTATAACGGCAACAAAGGTGGAGGTCTGTATGGCAATAAACTGGCCATCGTGAAAGATTCCTATACCGTTTACCAAATTCAGAACGGGACTCTTGTGAAACTTATTACACCCGATCAGTTGAATGCTGCCAACGTTAATTCAACCATTCCATCGACCTACCTGCAACAAGGCTATGTATCCGATATTGGAATTGAAAATGGTTCATACCTTCGTCTCGGCACGGTAACCTTAGGCTATACTCTGCCAAAACAGTTGTTAAGCAAGCTTAAAATAGGAAATATCCGCGTATATGGATCAATCTATAATGCATTAACCCTGACAGGTTATTCGGGACTTGATCCTGATGTCAATACGAATCAAAATATGAATAGCTCCCGTTATCCGACTCCTGGGCTTGACTGGGGAACCTATCCACGTGCCCGTTCGTTTGTGATTGGATTAAATGCTACGTTTTAAATCGTATAAATGGTATTAATCTTAAAAGAAAAACAATTATGAAAAAAATAGTATTATATATATGTTTGGCCCTGTTGCCGTTCATGTTTACAGGGTGTAAAGACTATTTAAATGTATCGAATGCAGGCCAGTCCGACGATAACTTCGTGATGTCAAGTCCAAGCGAGGCATTTAAAGCACTGTCATGGGTTTATGCTGAATATCGCCAAAATGCGGCAGCCGGAGGAAACTACAACTGGCAGGACCCATTGGGATCCGATGCTGAATATATGAGCGAGTATCCTTCTGTCAACAATGTCATTGCAAGATTGCAACCGGGTGCAACTACTGTAAATACAGATATGGGATTGTACAATAGTTTGAACGTAGCAATAGCACGTGCTACCCGTATTGCCGATTTAATTGGAGCAAAAGCTGAATATCAATCTGATGCAAAAGGCAGTACTCCTACCAGTTGGACACAACTTTATGGTGAAGCCAAAACCTTGAGGGCCTATTTAGCATGGGAGTTGGTGCGCCATTTTGGGGATGTTCCCTTTGGATATGAAAACCAGGTTGTGACTACCTACACGCTGACTTCACGCTTCGAGATTATGGACAAGATTTTAGCCGACCTCAAAGCAGTAGAAGGTAAAATGTTTGTATTGGGGCAAGGTGGAATTACAGCGGAAAGAATTAGCCGTACCTTTGCCAATGCTCTGATCGGTGTGATTGCACTCCACGATGGAAGTTGGCAAACCATTCGTACCGATGTAAAAGGATTGTATGGAACAGTACTTTATGATATCAAAGGTGCTGATGACGGAGTGTGCGTTTATGCTCGTCGTAAAGACTTTCTTGATTACGTCAAAGTAGCTGAAACATACCTTAATGCTGCTGTTACCACCCAGAGCGGATCTGCCAAGTTGATTACATCCGATACCAGGGCAGTCAATAATCCTTTCCAAAAACATTGGCAGGAAATTAACTCCAGGCGAATTAGCCCGGAATCACTCTTTGAAATTGGTTGCGTACCAGGTATAGGAAACAGTGAGTATGGATACAGCATGGGACGTCCCGGCTCCAATAGTTCTGTCAATGCTTACTTAAATACGTATGCTGCCATTCGTATCGTCCCTTCATTTTTCTACAATGCTTACGAGACCGGTGACATGCGCCGTGACGTAAGTATGGTAATAACTGGAAGCAACGCGGCAACCGGACAGGAAAACCTGGTTCCACTGGGTGTCGGTACTCGTATTGGCGGTGGGGGACCAAGTGCCAACAAATGGGACAAAAACAGAGGGGATGTACCTTTATACCCCAATGCAACATTCCGTTCTTCAGGTATAAACTACGTCATCATGAGAATGGCCGATGTGATGCTTATGCTTGCCGAAGCAAAAGCAGTCTCAGGAAGCGATGCTGCAGGTGCAATAGCGTTGGTAAACCAAATTCGTACAAGGGCTTTTGGTAATTCAAGCAAAAACATTTCCGGACTGTCGGGCGATGCTTTGCTGGATGCGATCTATAATGAGCGCAAATTGGAACTATTGGGCGAAGGAGCTATTCGTTGGGATATGATTCGTTCGGGTAAATTCAACGAAAGAGCAATTGCGATTCGCAAGGAAATGACAGATATGACGGCAGGCCTTCAGGCTAACGGATATTACACTTTCCCAACCGGAAGAACCATCTCCAATTATGTTTGGACCAAATATGTTCAGGTAGGTGGCGCTGTTGCAACAGTAACACAAACTCCCGTCGACACGGATCCTGCACTATCTCCGGGTTGGCGTGGTATTTATAATTGGGGGGTTGCAGCCTACACAACTACAGCCAGAAACCTGGCTATTCAAGGCTTGTATACCTACATTGATCCTGCCGGATCCGCCGCGTCAGCCTTGGTAGCCAGTGGTTACACAAAAGTGAATTGGGGTATCACGCTTTGGAATGATGCAAATGCCAAGGCGATGTTAAGTGCTGCCATTCTGGACGGGGTAGTAGGCCGCGAAACCAGCGCACCCCGCTACTTCCACCCGATGCCTCTTACAGTAATTGACCAGTCGAAAGGGAATGTAACGAATGGTTACGGATTGCCCAATAAATAACATAGAGTTAAGATTGATTTTTAGTAGTAGGAATAGCCCGTCCAATTGCGGACGGGTTATTTTTCTTCATCGAAGGGAAATTTCCAGGAAAGCAGATGAGAGCCCAAAAGAATCAGCTGGTACAAACTATTTTAAAATTTTGATAACACGATGTTAAAAATATTCGGCTGCTCGAGGAAAACCATGTTGATGGCTGCCTTGCTGCTTGTATCCGTGAACTTGTCTGCCCAGATTCATGAGCCAGAAAAGGCCTACAAACCGATCAGCATGAGCCCTTTCTCAGACAGCAGGAACCACTGGTACGGGATTCACGATGACGGAAACATTGTCAATCCGGTAGCCAATCAACCTAAATATCAGGAATCTGAAATCACAAAGATTGCCGACAACATCCTTCTTTACCAGCGCGACAACGGTGGTTGGCCCAAAAATTACGACATGCAGGCGATTTTGACTCCTGAACAGGTGGAAAGCCTGATAAAGACCAAGGCGATGGTTCATACCACCTTTGACAACCAGACCACCTATCCCCACATCGAATACCTTGCCAGGGTCTTTCAGCAAACCCAAATCAAAAAATACAGGGAAGCTGCCCTGAAGGGTATCCGTTTCATGCTAAGTGCCCAATATCCGAATGGTGGCTGGCCGCAATATTTTCCGATCGAAAAGGACAATTACAGCAGCCATATTACCTTTAATGACGGAGCTTTTCTCGGAGTGATGGAAACCCTCAGGAAGATAAAAGATAAAGATCCGATTTTTTCCTTTGTGGATGAGCCACTCCGGAAAACTGTCAATATCTCTTACGACAAAGGGATTGATTGCATACTGAAACTCCAGATTACAAGCAGAGGAAGGCTAACTGCCTGGGCCCAGCAATACGATGAATTCAATCTGAAACCGGCATGGGCCCGGGCCTATGAGATGCCTTCCATCACCAATGGTGAGAGTGCTCAGCTTGTCTTGTTTTTGATGAGCCTTGATCACCCGGACCAAAAAATCATCCAGGCTGTACAGGCTGCAATCAAATGGTTCAACGAATCCAAAATATACAACATCCGTGTAAAGACTATCCAGGCTCCATCTGAAAAATCACACTGGCGTACCATCACCACTGACCGCATCGTAATTGTGGACTCGATGGCGCCACCCATCTGGACACGATTCTATGAAATTGAAACGGAGAAGCCATTGTTTAGCGACCGGAACAGCAAATTGCTCTATTCTCTGGCTGAGGTTGGCCGTGAACGACGCAACGGATACGGATGGTATACCTATGCTCCGCAGGAAGCACTGGAAAAGTATCCAGAATGGCAGAGAAAATGGGCACCGGATAGGAATGTCCTGGCAAAATAGCCTGAATATCATTGCGAGTTATAAAAACACTTATGAGATTTTTATTGGGATTGGCAATTGGCTGTATTCTTCTTTTTGCTTTCAGTTCTACTGAGACTGAGAAAATGTGCCCGAAACTAAAAATATCAGGCAACAATCGTTATCTCGCTGCCGACGGCAAACCATTTTTTTGGTTGGGGGATACAGGCTGGATGATGCTTGAGAAATTAAACAGGTCCGAAACAGAGAAATATCTTGAAGTGCGTAAGTCGCAAGGATTTAATGTGGTTCAGGTCATGCTGCTGCATACGCTTTCAGCGGTTACCAAGGACGGAGATTCTGCATTGATCCGCAAGAATGTCGCAACACCAAATTTGACCCGATCCGGACATGGATATTGGGAAAATCTTGATTTTGCATTGAATATAGCTGCACAGAAGGGAATCTACCTGGCACTCGTACCGGTTTGGGGTCCTACGGTGAGAACTGGTCAGGTGAGCCAAAAACAGGCTGCTGTTTATGCTTCTTTTTTGGCCGATCGCTACAAAGATAAACCGAACATCATCTGGATGAACGGAGGGGATGTTCGGGGCGATGATTCCATGCAGGTATGGAATACCATAGGAAATACCTTGAAACGTCTGGATCCCAACCACCTCATCACCTTCCACCCGTTTGGAAGAACCCAGTCATCCATATGGTTCCACAACGAATCATGGCTCGATATAAACATGTGCCAGTCAGGCCACCGCAGTTATGCGCAGGATACAGCCCAATCAGATCTTCGGTATGGTGAGGACAACTGGCGGTACATCATGGCCGATTACGACAAGAAACCAATCAAACCGACCCTCGATGGCGAGCCATCCTACGAAGGAATGCCCCATGGTTTGCACGACACCCTCCAGCCCCGCTGGACAGATGATGATATACGCCGGTATGCCTGGTGGTCGGTCTTTTCGGGCGCATGTGGATTTACCTATGGCAATAATTCGGTAATGCAGATGCACAAGACCGGTGAAAAAACAGGCTCCTATGGGGCAAGGGAGTCGTGGGAAAAGGCAATCAATGCACCCGGAGCGGGTCAAATGATCCATCTTAAAAACCTGATGATGGAATATCACTTTGAAAACCTGGTTCCGGATCAATCCATACTGTCCGATCCGGGTAACCGATACAACCATCTGGCCGCGTTGAAAGGGAATGATTATCTCCTGGTTTATTCCTGGAACGGACGCAAGATTGCATTGAATCAGGATCGGTTGACTGGTAAGCAGTACAGTGTAAACTGGTATTCTCCGAAGAATGGATTATTCCTGCAAGCCGGGCAGGTTAAAAAAGGAGAGAAATTTGCTTTTGATCCTCCAGGTACTGTCAAAAATGGCAATGACTGGGTACTGATTCTGATCCAATTCAAAGCTTCCTCTGGCCTGCTGCCGATCCCGCGCGACAGTACCTTTACACCTTATCTGGCATGGTTGAAAATTGCCAGGGAATTTCCACAGGCCAGGATTGTGGATGAAAAACTTCCGGTGGGTGTGACTGCTGATTACGGAGTTACCTATAAAACGTTGCCTCTCTCACCTTACGGGAAGCGCACTTTGCATCTTGATATCTTTCGTCCCCAAAATGCAGGGAAATATCCCGCATTACTGTTGATACACGGGGGTGGCTGGAGATCAGGCAACAGGACGATGGAACAACAGCTTGCACAACAGATTGCATCCCACGGATATGTAACAGCGACTGTCGAATACCGGCTCTCGCCGGAGGCACTCTATCCGGCTGCCGTACTCGACATCAAGGAAGCCATCCGTTACCTGCGTTCCCGAGCGGTAAAATTCGGTATCGATCCGGAACAGTTCTCGATTTCGGGGACATCAGCCGGGGGACAGCTGGCTGCGCTGGTTGGCATGACAGCAGATGTCAAAACCTTTGACGGGGAAGCATTCAATTCGAAGATTTCTGCTAAAATACAGGCAATCATCGATATCGATGGCGTCCTTGATTTCCGGGATCCCAACGAAAGTACAAAAGACAAAGACCCGCTCAGACCCTCGGCCGGTGCCATGTGGTTCGGAGGAGACATCAAACAGCTTCCCGGGAAATGGGAAGAGGCCTCCCCAATCGTGTATGCCGGGAAAAACAGTCCTCCGGTATTGTTTATCAACAGTGCACTTCCCCGTTTTCATGCCGGGCGTGACAGTGTGATATCAATTTTGAATAAATTTGGGATCTATTCGGAAGTTCACACTTTCCCGGATACCCCCCATCCCTTTTGGTTGTTCGAACCCTGGTTCAGCCCAACGGTGGATTATATGACCAATTATTTGGATAAGGTTCTAAAACACAAGAATTCAAACCTAACCGAACAAACTTCATTATGAACCATCTTAAGTTTTTAATGCTTACAGGACTCTTCCTTCTTGCCGTTGTCAATTTGCCTGCGCAGGATAAGTACCAGTTCACGGTAGCATCCGATGGATCTGGTGACTTTACCTCTATCCAGAAGGCCATCAATGCCTGCAAAGCATATCCCGATCAACGGGTAATCCTGTATGTGAAAAACGGAACTTACAAGGAAAAGATTTTGGTTCCTGCCTGCAATACCCATCTGTCGATTATTGGCGAGAGTGCCGACAAAACCATTGTCACTTTTGACGATTATTTCGATAAGATCAACAGGGGGAGGAACAGTACTTTTTATACCTATACCATGTTGGTCCTGGCCGATGATTTTACCATGGAAAATGTAACAGTCGAAAATTCGGCAGGAGCTGTTGGCCAAGCAGTTGCATTGTACGTTGAGGGAGATCATTGCAGTTTCCGAAACTGCCGAATCCTGGGGAACCAGGATACACTGCTGGCCTCCGGAAAATTTAGCAGGCAATATTTTGAAAATTGTACCATCGAGGGCACTACCGATTTTATCTTTGGAGAGGCAACTGTACTTTTTGAGAATTGTACGATTTTTTGTAAAACAGACTCCTACATAACTGCAGCCAGTACGACTGAAGGAAAGCCCTATGGCTTTGTCTTTCAACACTGTAAAATAACCGGATCCGATAATGCCAAAAAGGTATATTTGGGACGACCCTGGCGCATCTATGCCAAAGTTGCTTTCCTGAACTGCGACATGGGTTCCTTTATTCTGCCGGAAGGCTGGCACAACTGGTCGAAACCCGAGAGTGAAAAAACTACGCTATTCGCAGAATTTGGCAACAAGGGGCCGGGTGCTGTGTCTGATAAAAGGGTTTCCTGGTCGCATCAGCTTTCAAAAAAAGCTGCATCCATTTACACAAAGGAAAATATTTTCATCCCGCTTGGATGGGAGAAGAATTCAAACTCAAAGTGGTACAATTGGTAGTCAATGTTTAAGTTGGATCTGATGAGGAAATTTATTATTGTATTTGCAGCGAACCTGTTTCTGATGGTCCCGGGGTGGGTGCTTGCCCAAAAGGTAAGTACTGTCTCTTCTGTATGGGTCGCAGACAATGGTGACGGCACCTATAAAAATCCCGTCCTGTACGCCGATTATTCCGATCCGGACGCCATAAGGGTCAATGACGATTATTACATGGTCGCTTCCTCCTTCAACTGCATTCCCGGACTGCCCATTCTTCATTCCAAAGATCTGGTGAACTGGGAATTAATCGGCCATGGAATTTCACAACTATTGCCGGCTGATGTTTTCAATAAAGTGCAGCATGGTGGAGGTGTGTGGGCCCCCTGTATCCGTTTCCATAAAAGTGAATACTATATTTTCTATCCGGATCCCGATTTCGGAATTTTCAGGATCAAAGCTACCAATCCGGCCGGGCCATGGTCTGAACCATTGCTTGTTCAGGCCGGAAAGGGATTGATTGATCCTTCACCACTTTGGGATGAAGATGGCATGGCCTATCTGGTGTATGCGCTGGCGGGAAGCCGTGCAGGTGTTAAAAGCGTCCTTTTGGTGAGCCGGATGGACCCCGATGCCACACGGTTGGAAGGAAACAGCGTGATGGTGTTTGACGGGCACAAGGATCATCCTACTGTGGAAGGGCCCAAATTCTACAAGCAGAACGGATATTACTATATTTTTGCACCGGCCGGCGGGGTTGCCACCGGTTGGCAACTGGTGCTCCGCTCCAGGAACGTATTCGGCCCATACGACTCCAGGATTGCGATGAACCAGGGGAATACAGAAATTAACGGTCCGCATCAGGGAGCCTGGGTCGACACGAAGACCGGAGAGCACTGGTTCCTGAGTTTTCAGGATCTGAAGGCCTACGGAAGGGTCGTACACTTAAATCCCATGAAATGGATCAATGACTGGCCCGTTATCGGCACCGATCCCGACGAAAATGGTGCCGGTCATCCTGTGCAAGCTTATAAAAAGCCTAATGTGGGAAGAAGCTATCCCATCATGACCCCACACGAAAGTGATGAATTCAATTCCCCGGAACTTGGTTTGCAATGGCAGTGGCATGCCAATTACCAGACTTTTTGGGGATATCCTTCAGGTAATCTTGGGTACTTTCGGTTGAATTGCATTCCCAGGCCAGCTGAGGCGGTAAACCTTTGGGGCATTCCCAACCTACTGCTTCAGAAATTCCCGGCGCCCGAATTTACTGCAACCGCAAAAATCACATTTGACGCCAGATTTACCGGTGAAGAGGTGGGACTGCTGGTGATGGGACTCGACTACGGGGCCATTTCATTGGTGAAAAATGATGCCAAACTCGAAATCCGGACAATTAGTTGCAAACAGGCTGATAAATCAGCCAAGGAAGAGATTACAGATGCACAAGTTGTTGATCCATCAGTTATTTTCCTCAGGGTCCATGTCGGGAAAGGCGCAGAATATGCTTTCAGCTACAGTTTCGATGGAAAGATATTCACGGCATTGGGAAAACCATTTAAAGCCCGCGAAGGTCGCTGGATCGGAGCTAAAATTGGCTTCTATGCCTTAAGGAACGGAGTAACCAATGATGCTGGATCTGCCGATATCGACTGGTTCAGAATAGAAAAGCAGTAACAAAATTTA
>Ga0118677_10003064_pt1 | contig 32400 bp, 28 predicted proteins | sample AliMusrvi5mmetaG_FD_86154 | JGI IMG/M metagenome (GOLD analysis project Ga0118677, IMG submission 86154) | reverse complement strand
GGATTCATATAATCCATAAACACAAATGTCTGCGTTCAATCAGCTTTCAGCATTACATCCCATTTCCTCGGCAATATGAGTAGCTACGAAATGGTCAATGCGAGTTTGAATTGCAGCACTTGAAATCAGCCTGTGCTTTGCTGATTTCTTGTCTGTATTGACAACTTCAGCAGAAAAACAGGGCTTTCATGTTATTACTGACCCTTCATCTACTCTATGAATAAAGTAAACATGCACAGCAATATCAGGTAGACCGGGAGAAAAAGCCACTGTACTGCAAGCGTGCTGAAGGCATCCTGATAAAATGGCGTCCTTGCGGATAGTAGCTGAATCGAAGGGACCAAACTCCCAACAAATGTCATTAGCTCGCTATCAGAATATTCGCCGAGCGCGCCAAATGCGCAACATATGCTAACTAAGAATGCCACGCCGGCGACCGTGATGATGAGGCGATCGTATCTACCTTCAAACATGCGCGTCACAGAGGCGGCACCGCTGCGGTCCTGAGTAAACGTCTTGGTGGGCATTATTCGTGAGGGCGATAGCCAGTAGCATATCTATACCCAAGCGCAAAGATTCCGCCAACTGCTCAGCCAAACAAAACCGGCGCCCCAATCGTCGCTCCAAGCGCCAGCGCCGTGCCTTCGAGAAAAAACGCAGATCCTGACGCAATGGCGGCGGCGTCACTGTCGGGGCGTGTTACAGATCTGGGGGTACACCGCCAAAGGTCGGAACCCGTTGGAACGTCTTGTAGGCACCCAGAGGCACTTGCCCGAACCCGCGAATCCCAATGGTCCGCGGTGTGCGCCGGAATCGCGGATACCACTCCTGGAACAAGCGGACGAGCCGGTCATCGAGCACAGCGCAGCGAACTTGCAACATCCGATTCGCTCCGTCCGCGGACCAGCGAATCGGCTTTCCTCTACCCATGCGCTCTTTGACAACGTGCCCCATTCCTGACTCTGCGGGTGCAGTTGATATCCGCTTGCCGCTTCGCCATGCAAGCCCATAGTCAATCAGTCCTCGCGCATTATTCCGCAGGTACCGGTGCAATTCGACAACGTGGCGCCTAAAGCGAGCGAGGCGCTCCTGGGCCGGCGAGGCTTGGCGGGCGCAGGGACCGGCTCGACGGGCTCGGGATCGCTCGCCGGCGCCTCGACCGGCGCCGACTGCGGCAGGGCGGCGGCGCGCTCGTCGACGACGATGCGCACGTCCACGGAGTCGCCGAGGACCTCGCCGAGCGCCTCGGCGACCTGGCTCGCGAGCCGCTTCTCGATCCAGTCGCGGGTGAACTCGTTGGGCACGCCGATCACGAAGGCGCCGTCCTCGAGCCCGATCGGCAGCGTGCGGTCGAACCAGAACTGGAACGCGGACTCGCTGAGGCGGCCGCGCAGGTGCTTCTTGGCCTCGTCCCAGATCAGTTGCAGCTGGTCGTCCGTTGTTGCCCCGTCGTCGTGGTCCCCGGGGATGCGGCGGCCCGCCGGGGATACTGGTGGTCGCTGGTCAGAGGATGCTCTCGAGGAGGCGAAGGCCTTCCTCGCGCAAGGCTCGCTTGCCGTCGCCGAGCGAGTGTATCAACCCCTTCTCCTGCAATACAACGAGCTCCCGGAAGGCGGTGGCAGGCGCGATATCGAGCTCGCGCGAGATGGCCGTCGGGCCGGCCGACCCGAGTTCCATGAGCAGCACCAGTACCTTGGTCTGCCGGGTCGTGAGCTTGACCGCCGGCGCGGCGGCGATGGCCGGCTGCTCCGGCGCATGACCAGGCATCTTGATCGTGAACACGGCGCCGCCGCCGAGGTTGTCGTCCACGGTGAGCACGCCGCGCAGGAACTGCAGCGACTCGCGCGCGATGGGCAGCCCGGACCCGACCCCGCGGATGATCTGGCGCTGGAGCGCCGTCGCCGTCGTGAAGCCGGGCTGGAAGGCGCGGTCCTTGTCGTCGACGCCGGGTCCGTGATCGGAGATGCGGATCGTCTGCCCGTTGTCGAGGATGGTGATGACGACGTCGCGGAAGTAGGCGTGGAGCAGATTCTCGATGAGCTCCTGGAGGACCGTGTAGGGGATCTGGCCCCCTTGCTCACGACAGTAGTGGTACGTCTTCTCCGCCAGAGACGCGATGAGCGCCGGCAGGTCCTCCTCCTCGACGACGACCACGCGCGGTGGGCTCGTGAGAGTGTCGTAGATGGCGATGCGCGGAGCTTCGGAGCCGGTCGGCACGTCGGGGAGCGTCTGGTCCGGCGTCGCGACCAAGGTGGAAGGTGCGCTCGCAGGAGGCGTGGCCGCCGCGGTCGCAGCCCGCCGCGCGGGCTGCCGCGAGGCGGCCCCATCGTCTGCGAGCAGCCTGTCGAGGAATGACTCCATGGGGGCGCCGAGTATAGCAGAGCGCTTCCTCCGGGCGGAACCACAGGGTGGGGCCTGAAGAAACGCCCTTTTGCAGCGTAAAGACGGACGTTATCCACAGGCTGTTCAAGATATGTGGAGAAGACTCCCTCGCCGCCGCTCGAACATGCCCAATTTGCGGGAGTTGTGGAGAGCAGGGTTTCATCGGGGGGTGGACGACGGCACCGGGCCGGGCCTGCGACATGTCAGGCTCAAACCCGGGCGCAGCCCCTGTCGCCAGAGCAGGAGACGTCAGGAAACCCCTGCTAAACGAATACTTCATGTGATGAAGGAACTGTGAGTGTCGTGTCAAGGGAAGTCGTGATCGTCAACGCCTTATCCACCTCAGTTGTGAGCCTGCCAGCGCGGGAAAAGGTTCTTATCCACACTCTCCACAGGGGGGCGTGAACTGCGGACGTGCGACGTGAAACGGGCGCGGTGCGGCCGGCGCCGCGTGGGGTACACTGACGGTGTCCCGCGGAGCTCCTGGATGAGGAGCTGAGAAGGCGCTTCCTAGCGCCGACGCCTAGAACCTGACCACCCTCGGGGTGGCGGCGCCTCAGGGCGCTGCTGGGTAATGCCAGCGAAGGGAGCGATCGCAGCATGAGCAGTCCGTCACTTTCCTCCAGCGGCCTCGCGGTCGATGTGCGCGAGCGCCTGAACCTCGACCCCGCACAGTGGGGCGTACAGGCGCTCGCCGAGATCGGCGTGGCTGTGGCCCTTGCGGCGGTGCTCGGGCAGCTGCGCCTGTTCATGATGCCGCAGGGCGGCTCCGTGAGTCTCGAGGCGCTGCCCATCATCTTCGTGGCGGTCCGCCGCGGCGTCGTGCCCGGTGCGACCGCCGGCCTGCTCTACGGTCTGCTCCAGCTCGTGCTGCCCGGCGCCTTCGTCTTCCAGCCGCTCCAGGCGGCGCTCGACTACCCGCTCGCGTTCATGGCGCTCGGGGCCGCGGGGTTCGTCGACGTGCGTGGCTGGCGCACTCTCGCAGTGGCCGTCTTCGTAGCGTTCACGGCGCGCTTCTGCTTCCACTTCGCCTCCGGGGCGATCTACTTCGCCGCGTACGCACCGCAGTGGGAGAATTGGTGGATGTACGCGGCCACGTACAACCTGCTGTTCCTGGTCCCGGAGGGCGCGCTGACGACGCTGTTGGCATGGCCGCTGCTCAAGGCCTACGACGCGGCCTTCCCGGGCCGCGGCCGGACGGCGCAGCCGTGAGCGCCGCGACGGGAGACTCCGAGCCGCGACGGCGGTCCGGCGCGCCGCTCGCCGTCGTCTTCCTCGACGGCGCCTACGAGGACGTCACCTACTACCGCTCGTGGGCCGCTGCGGCCGGGCTCGTGGTCGCCGCCGACGGCGGTGCCCGTTTCGTGCTCGCCATCGGCGGCGCGCCCGACGTCGTCGTGGGCGACTTCGACTCGCTACTGCCTGCCGACGCCGAGCGCCTCGCCGGGCTCGGCGTCACGACGGTGCGCCACCCCACGCGCAAGGACCAGACCGACGGCGAGCTGGCGGTGGATGAGGCGCTGCGCCGCGGCGCCGACGAGATCGTGCTCGTCGGCGCGCTCGGCGCGCTCGATCACACGCTCGGTCATCTGGCCATCCTGCGGCGCCTCGCCGAGCGCGGTGTGCCCGCGCGCCTCGCTTCCCCGGATCTCAGCGTGCGCGTCCTGGTCGCTCCGGCAGAGGCGGTGCTCGACGCCGAGCCTCGCACACGCGTGTCCGTCGTGCCGCTCGGCGCTGATGCCGTCGTCACGCTCGTGGGCTTTGACTACCCCCTGGCGCGCGGCTGCCTCCCTGCCGCCCGTTGTCTCGGCTTGGGGAACTTCATCGCCGTGGCAGGCGCCGGGATCGCGGTGCACGCGGGGGTGGTGGCCGTGCTCGTGGAGTCCGGCCGCGAGAGCTTCGGCGACGCCCCGCCGCCGCCGGGATCGGGCCCGGGCTCAGGAGCGGCGGGCCCTCGGACGTCCGGCGAAGCAGCCGACGACCTGTGATGAACGGGCTGCGAGCTTGGCGCATCGCCGCGATCGCGTGGACGACCGTCGTGGTCGTCTTCGGTGTGCTGCCCACGCACGGCGCGGTCCACGTCGTCGCCGCCGGTCACGACAACGCGCTGACGTCGCTGGCGCACTTCGGCGAGTACGCGGTACTCGCTTTCGTAGTGGCGGTGGCTCTGGGGGGGTGGCCGCTCCCGCGGCGCGCGCTCCTGTGGGCAGGTGTCTACGCCATCGGGTTGGGGGCTTTGATCGAACTGGTGCAGGTGCCGCTGCCCTATCGCGACGGGCAGCTCAGCGATGTCGTCGTGAACGCCGCGGGGGCGGCGCTCGGCCTGGCTCTGGTCAGTCTGACCGGCCGACTGAGGGTGCGGCGACCACGAGAGCGTCGCGGATGATGCTCGCGGCGACGTCCTCGGCCGGGACGTCGTAGCCGCGAACCTTGATGAGGTCGCGCAGGGCCAGCACGCGCTGCTTGCGCGACCCGGTGTGGTCTCTCTCTATCTGGGGGGTGCGATCCTGTCGGCTCACTGAGGGCCTCCTCGCCTTCCCTTGATACGTGCTTCCCCTCTCACACACACTGAATCGGGTCGTGCGGCCGCGGAGTTTACTAAGATGCGTAAGCAGATGTGACTCCACTCCGGGAGGACCCAGTGATCACGATCAACGAGGCCATCGACGCGGTGCTTGCCGAAGTGCGGCCTCTGCCGGCCGAGGAGGTCCCTCTCCTCCAGGCGCTCGGGCGGGCCGCCGGAGAGGCCATCGTCTCGCCGGAGCGCGTACCCGCGTTCGACAACTCCGCCATGGACGGGTACGCAGTCCGTGGCGCGGAGCTGGCCACGGGCCGCCGCGAGTTCTGCGTGGACGTGGAGATCCCGGCGGGCCGCTGGGTGGCGGAGCACATCGGCGAGGGTCACGCCGCCAAGATCATGACCGGCGCGCCGCTGCCGTCCGGCGTCGACACGGTGGTGCCCGTCGAGCTCACGTCGCAGACCGGCGACGCGCTGACCATCAACGAGCCGGTCGAGCCGGGCGCCAACGTGCGCCGCGCCGCGGAGGACCTCGCCGAGGGCGACGTCCTGTTCCCGCGCGGCGCCCTCCTCGGCCCGGCCGAGATCGGTCTGCTGGCCTCGGTCGGCTATGAACGCGTCAGCGTCGCCTGCAGACCGCGCGTCGCCATCCTGGCCACGGGAAGCGAGCTGGTGGCCGCCGGCGCGCCGCTCGCGCCGGGCCAGATCCGCAACTCCAATTCGTTCACCGCGTACGGCCAGGTGCTGGCCGCCGGAGCGGAGCCGGTCTTGCTCGGCATCGCTCGCGACGAGCTCGAAGAGACCCGGCGGCTGATCTCGGCGGCGCTCGAGCACGACGTGGTGCTCACCAGCGGCGGCGTGTCGGTCGGCGAGTACGACTTCGTGAAACAGGTGCAGGAGGAGCTCGGCGTGGAGCGCCGCTTCTGGGGCGTCGCGACCAAGCCGGGCAAGCCGCTGGCGTTCGGGGTGCGCGAGGGCACGCTGGTCTTCGGCGTACCGGGCAATCCCGTCGCGGCGATGGTGTGCTTCGAGCTGTACGTCCGGCCGGCCCTCCTCGCCATGCAGGGCCGGCCGGATCTCTATCGTCCCTACCTGTTTGCCGCCGCGGAGGAGCCCGTGCGGCGCACGAAGGAGCGGGCGGAAGTGCGCCGCTGCCTGCTGGTGCACCGCGGCCGCGGCTGGGGTTTCACGACCACGGGACCCCAAGGCTCGGGCATCCTCCGCTCGATGGTCCTCGCCGACGGCCTCGCCGTGGTCCCCGCCGGTCATCCGGCGGGCGAGCCCGGTGAGGAGCACCTGGTCACCCTCCTCGCCGGCGGCGCGGCCGAACGCCCGCCGTACCCCGGCGCGGGCGCTGCGCCTTCAGTGGGCGCTTGAGTTCCCGGCGACGGCCTTCTTCAGCGGCGTCGCCCGCTTGAGCTGCGCCCAGACGATCATCCGGTGGCTGGCGCTGTACATCGGCGTGCAGGTCGTGAGCACGAGCGCGTAGCCGCGGTCGCTCAGCACGCCGGTGTCAGTCGGGAGCACGACCGTCGTCTTCACCACCGCATAGCGGAAGCGTGCGTACGGCGTGTCGATGTAGATCGCGTCGCCCGGGCGGAGGTCGCCGAGCCGGTTGAACGGCGCCCCAAAGGTCGTCCGGTGACCGGCGACGGCGAACGGGTCGCCGGCCCCCGGCAAGGGCGTGACCGCGTAGTGCACGGGGCCGCCCTGCAGCAGCGTGTGGTCTCCCGCGGGATCGAGGCCGGCCCGGCCTCCGACGCCCTGCTGCACGAGGTGGTCGAGCCCGATGCTGGGGATCCGCAGGCGGCCGATAGGATCGCCGGCGTGGACGCGCTTGGCGTAAAGGACTGCGAGCCGCCGGACGACCTCCGCCGCCGGCACACCGCGCGTGCGGGCATCCGCCCTGGCGACGACCGTGGCGAAGGCCGCGCTGCTGGTCTGATAGGCGCTGGAGAGCCGGCCCTGCTGCACTTGCGCGATCCCGGCCGACCAGAACGGGTAGGCGAGCACCAGCCCTCCGGCGATGAGCAGCACATCGCCCAGACGTCGCGCCCAACGGCTCCGGGAGTTGCGGACGCGGGGCTCGGTCGGGACGGTCCCGTCCGCAGAACTGCCGTCTGGCGCCGCGCCGCCGCCCCGTGCCGCGCCGCCGCCCGGCGCGCACTTCGGGCTGGTCGCCGGCTCGACGCCGGGATCCTTGTCGGACGTCGGCTCCATCCCGGCATGGTACCCGCGCCGTGTGACGCTCACAAACATGCGACGTCCTCGGGGAGGACCGGCGCGCCGCCCGCCCGGATGCCTTCCTCGCGGGCGTGGTGTACTGTGCCGGTCATCTGACCCCTGTGGAAGCGGACGAAGTGGAGAGCACGGAGATGACCGAGACCCTCACCCACACCATCGGCTCGGCGGGCCGGCTGGCCGTGTTGTCGAGCGCGCGACTCGAGGAACTCGACGCCGCAGCGCTCGCCGTCCTTGCGGAGGTCGGCGTCTCGATACCATCAGCCAGAGCGCGTCAGGCGCTGGCCGCGCAGGGCGCGGCCGTGGACGGCGTGCGCGTCACGATGGCGCCCGAGCTGGTGCGGCGCCTCGTCGCCCTGGCGCCCCGGGCGATCACCCTCGGAGCCAGGGCTGCGGCGCCGATCGTCACCGGCGAGCGCTCGCTGCTCACGACCGACGGCTGCTGCGTCGAGATCTACGACCTCGAGACCGGCGAGAAGCGCGGCACCACGGCCGATGACGTCGCGACGATCTCGCGTGTCGTGGACGCGATGCCGGAGGTCGACTTCTGCTGGCCTGCGGTGAGCGCCCAAGACCGGCCGGCCGACGTCCGTGGCCTGCATGAGCTCTACCTGGCGATCGCCAACACCGGCAAGCACGTGCAGACCGTCACCGTGGTCGAGCCGGATCTGGCCGAGGTCGCCGTGGCGATGGCGCGCGTCGTGGCGGGGAGCGACGAGAAGCTGCGCGCCGAGCCGCCCGTCAGCGCTTTGCTCGGCACGGTCACGCCCCTCGGCAACGACGCCGGCACTCTGGAGGCCGGCCTGGTCTTCGCGGAGGCCGGCGTCCCTATCGGCTTCGTGACGATGCCCATGGGCGGATCGACGACACCGATCACGATGGCCGGCTCCCTCGTCGTCGGCATCGCCGAGGCGCTGAGCGCCGTGTGCGTGATCCAGGCCGCCTTCCCCGGTGCGCCGGTCTTCATCTGCTTCATCCCGAGCGTGATGGACCTCAAGACCGGCGACTTCACCGGCGGCGCGCCCGAGGACACGATCATGGCCGCTGCGGTCGGAGACGTCGGCCAGTTCTACGGACTCCCCACGCAGTGCGGCGTCAACTCGAGCGGCGCCAAGCTGCCTTGCTGGCAGTCGGCGCTCGACGACGCGACGACCAGCTATCTGTCGCTCGCCTGCGGCGTCGACATGCTCACCGGCGTCGGCATGGTCTCCGGCGGGCGCATCTTCAGCTACGAGGAGATGGCGCTCGCGGCCGACACGCTCTCCCAGGCGCGCACGATCGCGCACGGCATCGACCTGACGGCGCTCGGCGGGTCCGGCGGCGGGGCGGCTTCGCCCGCCGCCGCCCCCTCGCTTGTGGATGACCAGCCATATCGCCACTGGGCGAACGGCGGCCGGCCCACACCTGTCGATCGCGCGCACGAGCGTGTGACGCGCATCGTGGCCGATCACCGCCCGCCCGCCATGGACGCCGCCGCCGACGCCGAGCTGCGGCGCCTGGCGCGTTTCGTCTGAGCCTGCGGCGAGGCCGTCCACGCTCGCGCGGCACCTTGTCTTTTGGCCCGCGTGCTGTATAACTCGCAGTCAAGAAGTCGCAGGGGGAAGTGCGGCATTATGTGTCTCGGCATGCGGTGGGGGCCGCGCCCGCAACGATCCTGACCACGCGGGTCCAGACGGAACGCCGGGACGAGGTCAGCGGAAAGGACAGAGGAATGAGCAAAGGCAAGACTTACACCCTGGCAGCCGTGCTCCTCGTCGCGATAGTCGCGATGGTGGCGTTCGCTGTCGGCTGCGGCAGCAGCAGCAGCAGCTCGAGCAGTAGTCCCAGCGCATCTTCGGCGGCCGTCACCGGCACGCCCATGGAGATCGCGACGAAGGTCCTCGGCCACGCCCCCACCGGGCTCGCCGCGACCATCGTCAACCGTGGCAGCGTCATCGTCGCCAACGACGCCAACTACCCGCCGCAGAGCTCGGTCGATCAGGCCACGGGCAAGCTCGTCGGCTTCGACGTCGACGTCGCCAACCAGATGGGCAAACTGCTCGGCCTGACGGTCGACTTCAAGAACCCGGCGTGGGAGACGATCCCGGCCGGCCTTCAGCAAGGCAAGTACGACGTCTCCATCGGCTCGATGACGATCACGCCTGAGCGCCAGAAGGTGCTCGCCTTCACCGACCCGTACTACTACACCTCGGGTCAGGTGTTCGTGAAGAAGGGCGGCACTCAGATCACCGGCGTCAAGGACCTCTACGGCAAGACCGTCGGCGTCGGCGCCGCCACCACGTACTACGACTACCTCAAGAAATACCCGCAGATCAAGGTCAAGACCTACACGACCGACGCGGACGCCTTCCCGGACCTCGCCAACGGCAACCTCGACTTCGTGATGACCGCCGGCCCGACCGGCCAGCAGGCCATCCTCAGCGGCCAGCCGTTCGAGTTCTCGGGCAAGCCGCTGTACTACGAGGACCTCGCCTTCGCCCTCAAGCAGGGAGAGGCGGACTGGCTCTCTCTCCTCAACTACTCAGTGCAGACGATGCACAAGGACGGCTCCCTCACGGCCATGTCGAAGAAGTGGTACAACGGCATGGACCTGACGGTGAAGCAGTAACAGGACCGGTCTCGTGACGGTCGGCCGCCGCAGGGCGCCGGCCGGAAGCACGAGGACTGCGGCGGGGGCGCCTGAGCGGGCCCCCGCCGCCGGCCTTCTGAGGAGGTTCCCAGCCTGATGCACACACGCTCCCGCCTCACGAGTGTCGCGTTGTTCGCCGCGCTCCTCCTGCTGGCCGTGGCGGCGCTGACGCCCGCAGCACTGGCGGCGACCTCGCCGTCGTCGTCGGCATCGCCCGTGGCGACGGCGCCCAAGGGCACACCCATCCCCGTGGGCGTGATCCCGGACCCGCACGCGATCATCACGTCCGGGAACGGCAAGCTCTGGTCCGGGGACAGCGTCCAGGTCAACTTCTCGCCCAACGGAGCCACGCTCGACCCCGCCAAGTGCCAGGTCTACATCAACAACAATCTGCAGAAGCTCAGTTCGGCGCCCAATATCGTCTATCTCTCGCCGGCCACCCCCACGCTCAACTTCGCGCTGACGTCCAACTACGGCAGGGGGTCCTACGACTTCAAGGTGGTCATGGTCACCACCCGGGGAGTCACGGTGGAGAAGACCTGGACCTACAGCTCACAAGGCAAGGCCGGCGGCGGTCTGGTCAAGTGGAGTGTCATCAAGAACTGGTGGGTCTACATCGCCAAGGGCGCCATCGTGACCGTCGAGTTGACGGTGATCTCCATCTTCTTCGCCTGCATCCTGGCGCTGTTCGGCTCGCTCGGGCGCCTTTCCAAGAAGTCGACCTTCAAGCAGGCGTGGGACCGCTACCAGAGCTGGGGCTACATGTGGCGCATGGTGCTCGGCCGCATCCCGTACTGGATCGCCACGTTCTACACGTCGCTGTTCCGAGGGACGCCTCTCCTGCTGCAGATCATCGCCATCTACCAGGTGATCCCCGAGTTCATCAGGGCGTTCGGCCTGCCGCAGACGCTCAACCCGCCGGCGTTCTGGTCCGGCGTGGCCGCGCTCTCGCTCAACTACGGCGCCTATCTCACCGAGGTGTTCCGCGCCGGCATCCAGGCGGTGCCCAAGGGCCAGAACGAGGCCGCCTGGGCCATCGGTCTCAGCGGCTGGCAGACCCAGCGGCGCATCATCCTGCCGCAGGCGTTCAAGATCGTCATTCCCGCCGTGGGCAACGACTTCATCGCCCTGATCAAGGACACCTCGCTGGTGTCGGTGATCACGGTCGAAGAGTTGCTGCGGCGGGCACAGCTCGCCGGCGCGGCGACCTTCAGCTTCATGTCCGCCTTGCTCGTGGCGGCCGCGTTCTACTGGGCCCTGACCATCTTCTTCAGCTTCTGGCAGGCGAAGCTCGAGAACCGTATGGCTCGCGACAAGGCGCGCGAGAAGCAGAAGGGGAAGAACTAGCATGGCCACTCCCGAAGCCCACATCGGCGCCGATCGGCACACCGTCGGCAAAGAAGTCGTCGTCAAGGTCGAACATCTACAGAAGTACTTCGGCAAGAACCACGTGCTCAAGGGCGTGGACCTCGAGGTCCACAAGGGCGAGGTCGTCGTGCTCATCGGGCCGTCCGGCTCGGGCAAGAGCACGTTCCTGCGCTGCCTCAACTTCCTCGAGGATCCCACGACCGGCGAGATCGCCGTCGGCGGCGTCCACGTCACCTGCGGCAGCCACGGCGGCCGCTTCAAGAAGGACGTCCACGAGATCCGCATGAAGTGCGGCATGGTGTTCCAGGAGTTCAACCTGTTCCCGCACAAGGACGCCACGGAGAACGTCACCGAGGGCCCGATCCTCGTCAAGCGCGAGAAGAAGGAAGAGGCCACTCGCAGGGCCCACGAGCTGCTCACCAAGGTGGGCCTTGCCGAGCGTATGGACTTCTTCCCGAGCCAGCTCTCGGGCGGCCAGAAGCAGCGTGTGGCGATCGCCCGCGCGATGGCCATGGACCCGGTGCTGATGCTCTTCGACGAGCCCACCAGCGCGCTCGACCCCGAGCTCATCGGCGAGGTGCTCAAGGTCATGAAGGACCTCGCCTCCCAGGGCATGACGATGATCGTCGTCAGCCACGAGATGGGGTTCAGCCGTGACGTGGCCGATCGTGTCGTGTACATGGACGACGGCTACTTCATCGAGGAGGGGCCGCCGAGCGAGGTCTTCTACCACCCCAAGGACGACCGCACCAAGCGCTTCCTGCGGCACATCCTGCCGGAGAAGGAGCCCGAGCACGCCAAGGAGCTCGGCATCATCGCGGACGAGGAAGCCCCGGCGGAGGCGCAGGAGAGCGCCGCCGGCGACGCCTTTCGCGAGACCAGCATGAACGACACGGCGATCCCGCAGATCTCGCTGTCGGACGGGCCGATGGGCGAGGTCCCGCTGCCCCCGGGCGGCGAGGAGCTCTAGAGGCCCGGGGCGGCGGACGAAGCACCGCCGCCCACGCAGGACCCGACGAGGCCGCCGGGCGCGATCGGCGCCCGGCGGCCTCGTCTTCTTTCGCTGGCGCGCCGGCGGCGGCGCCGCGACACCGTCGCCCGCTGTCGCGGTGCTGCGCCGCGGCCCGCCGTTGCGGCGCCCGTTGCACCTCGTGTCGACCGGGCTGCGTTCCGCCGTATAGCATCGCTTCGGCGACGAGGAGGACGGATGACGAGCAGGCCGGAGGCGGCAAGCGGGCGCCGAAGCACACCACCCCGCATCGACCCCATCGAGCCCCGGCTGCACTGGGACGTCCTCGGCCGGTCTGACATCGAGCGCCTCGACGCGGCCATCATGCAAGTGCTGGCCGAGGTGGGGGTGCGCTTCCCGCTGGCCCGTGCGCTCGACGCGCTGGAACGCGGCGGCTGTCGCGTGGACCGCGCCGCGCAGATCGCGCGCCTGCCGGAGGCCGTCGTGCGGGCGGCGCTGCAGGCGGCGCCGAAGGCGCCGCTCCTCGCCGCCCGCGATCCACGGTGCGACCTCGTCCTCGACGGCCGTCACTGCTACCTGAGCAACGACGGCTGCGGCGTGTGGGTCGTCGACCCCGGGAGCGGCGAGCGCCGGCCGAGCACCAAGGCCGATGTGGCCGACTCGGCGCGCTTCGTCGACGCGGTACCGGAGGTGAGCTACTACTGGGGCCCCGTCGTCACGGCCGAGGACGTGCCGCTCGCCAGCCGCCCGCTCCACGAGCTCGAGGCGATCTTCGCCAACACGAGCAAGCACTTCCAGGCGGTCGACGTCGTCGGCGAGGGAATGGCCCGGCGCGCCGTCGAGATGGCGCGGGTGGTGGCCGGCGGGACTGAGGAGCTCCGCCGCCGGCCGCTCATGAGCCTCATCGCCTGCCCCATCGACCCGCTGGGCAACGAGGCCGTGAGCCTCGAGGCGGCGCTCGTCTGCGCGGAGGCCGGCGTGCCGGTCGGGTTCCTCTCGCTCACGCTCGCCTGCGCCTCCGCGCCGGCGACGATGGCCGGCAACCTCGTCGTGAACCTGGCGGCCGTGATCGCCGGCACCGTGCTGCTTCAGCTGGCCTCACCGGGCGCTCCCGTCTTCCTCGCCGGCGCGCCGAGCGTGATGGACCTCAAGACCGGCGGATACACCGGCGGCAGCCCGGAGGACTATCTGCTGGCCGCCGCCGCCACCCAGATGGCGCACCACTACGGGCTCGCCATGGCGATGGGCACGCAGGCCACCGGCGCCAAGGAGCCCGGTTGGCAGGCGGCCGTCGACGACGCGCTCTCCACGCTCGCCAGCGTGAGCGCCGGCGCCGAGATGATGAACGGCTGCGGCCTGTTCGACGGCTCCCGGACGCTGAGCTACGCGCATCTGCTCATGGAAGCGGAGATCTGCGGGATCGTGCAGAGGGTCGCCGCCGGCATCGAGGTGAGCGACGAGACGCTGGCGCTTGACGTGATCCGCAAGGTCGGCCCCAACGGGACCTACCTCGCCGAGAAGCACACGCGGGCGCACATGGGTGAGATCTGGCGCCCGGGCGTCTGGGACCGGACGACCTATGACGCCTGGCTTGCCGCCGGCAAGCGTGGCGCGCTGCAGGACGCGGAAGAGCGGGCGCGTGAGATCCTGCGCACGCACGCGCCCGAGCCGCTCTGCGACGATGTGCGCGCCGAACTGCGGCGGCACGTGGCGCGCGCCGAGGCGGAGTTGCTCTAGCGAGCCGCCGCCTCGGCGCCCGCGGCTCTGGTCAGCCGGAGGCCAGCGCCTTCGCCCTGTCGACGGCCATGCCGGCGTTGGCCCCGTAGCCGTCGGCCCCGACCTCGTCGGCCCAGGCCTGGGTCACGGGGGCGCCGCCGACCATCACCTTGACCGAGTCGCGCAGGCCGGCCTCCTTGAGGGCGGCGATCGTCTCGCCCATGTGCGGCAGGGTGGTGGTGAGCAGAGCAGACATGCCGATGATCTTGGGGGAGTGCTCCTTGACCGCGGCGACGAACTGCGCGCTCGTCACCCCGGTGCCGAGGTTGACGACCTCGAAGCCGGCGCCCTGCAGCATCATGCCGACGAGGTTCTTGCCGATGTCGTGCAGGTCGCCCTCGACGGTGCCGAGCACCACGGTCCCCATGCCCGCGTCCTCGCCGGCCGCCATGTGCGGGCGCAAGAGGTCGAGGCAGGCCTGCATGACTCTGGCCGAGAGCAGCACCTCGGGGATGAAGATCTCGGCCTCGCGCATGCGCTCGCCCACGACCTCCATGCCGGGCAGCAGGGCGTCGTCGAGGACCTCCCGGGCCGGAGCCCCGGTGGCGATCAGCGCCTGGGTGAGGGCCAGGGCGGTGTCCATGTTGCCGTCGATGACGGCCTGCTTGAGTGGGTCTTTCATGCCACACCTTTCTCGCGATCGGCGGCCTCGATGATGCCGCGGATCTGCTTGGCCATGTCCGGGTCGAGCGGCAGCGGCTCATGCGTCTCGATGAGCTCGAGGGCCCTCGCTCTGGCCACTGAAGCCAGGTCCTGCGAGCCGCGCGCCTCCCAGTCCTCGCGCACGCGCCTGTCCAGTATGACCGGCTGGCTGAGCTCGCGCATGTGCTTGAGGGTCGCGTCCAGACTCAGGAAGTCCCCGAAGGCGCCGACCCTGGCGATGTCCTCCACCGCCAGGGTGTCGTCGTCCACCGGGATGCCGGCGACCACGTGCTTGATCATGCGCGCGAATTCGTTGTCCATCACGAGCTGGCCGAAGTCGAAGGTGACGCCCGATTCGATCATCCCCGCCCCGTAGATCTGGTTGGCACCTGCCAACGCAGGAAGGAGTCCGGTGAGGGTCTTCTCGTGACCGGTCTGCGCGTCACCGAGCTTGGAATCCGCCTACAACCCGGCCACGAAGCTCGGGATCAGGTAGCGGCGGGCGATCTGGGCGCAGGCGGCGCTGAACAGGGCGAGCTCTGGCGAGCCCACGCACGCCGCCGCCAGCTTGAGGTCCATCGCCGTCGTCGACGAGCCGTAGGTGATGGGGCAGCCGCGCTCTGCGAGCTGCGCAAGGACGATGCCGCTGAGCACCTCGGCGTTGTGCAACACGAGCGTGCCGGCGAGCGTGACCGGCGAGGAGCCGCCTGACATCGCCATGCTGAGGATCGTGTCGGGCACCCACGCTCTCGCCGACTCGATGATCACCTCGGTGGCGTCGCGCGGCAGCTTGAGCGGGCTCACGGGGCAGACGCCGAAGCCGATGAGCGGGCGGCGGCGGAACTCGTCCTCGCTGCCCGAGATGACGGTCGCCATCTCGATGAGCTTCTTGACGTCGTAGGCGCTCGTCGCCTCGGTGCCGACCGGCTTGCCGGTGTTGGCGATCGCCGCCTCCCACTTGTGGAGGCTGGCGGTCTCCTCCGGCACGTCGCCGGGGTGGACGGCCGACTCGTAGGTGTCGATGTCGCTGAGCGCGTCGACGAGCCGAGCCGCCTCGCGCACGTCGCTCAGCAGCGGATGCCGGTACTCGCCGGTGCGCGTGTCGACGATCATGATGCCTTCGTCGAAGTTGGAGACGTACACGCGCCCGGCCTCGAGCACGATGTCCATCTCCGGATCGCGCCCGCAGAGGAAGCTCTTGGGCGGGCACGTGCGCAGCGACTCCTCGACGAGGTACGGCGGGATGCGCACCATGCGTGTCTCGCGGTTCACGACGCAGCCGCCGTCGGCGAAGATGTCGAGCGCGTCGTCGGCCTCCACCCACACACCGGTCCGCTCGAGGATCTCGAGCGACCCGAGGTGGATGTCGTCCATCTCGGCCTCGGTGAACACGTTGAGGCTGAGCCCGCCGGACTTGGGACGACCGGCGTGCAGGTTGCGCTTCACAGAGGCACCTCCGTAGGGAGCTTCGCGTATGGCGACGCGGCGGCGGGTGGGGCGCAAGCCGGCAGGTCGCCCGGCCCCACGGGCGAGAGCACGAGTGTCCCGCCGCCCGCAAGGGCCGAGGGTATGGCCGGGCCGCGCGGGAGTAAAGCCCCGCCGCCGCCCGCGCGCAACTTTGCCGAGTGATCCGTCGCGAAGGCCCGGGAGGTCGTGCGAAGTTCGCCCAAACTCGAGGCGTCGCCGGTTCTGGCGCGACGCGGAACGTAGCAGGCTCGGCGGCGACTTCTCTCGCGACGCGGCGGGCTTGCAGAAGGCCTCTCAGTCGGGGTAGCACCTGTCGACGAGGAAACGGAACAGGCGCTCCTGCGCCAGATCGGCGACGCCTCGCAAGCGGTCGGTCGCCGACGCCGACAGTTCGAGGCCCGGATACGCCGGCACCCGCCGCCCGGCAAGCGCGCGCAGCCAGAGCCGGCCGCGGCAGACGTTTCTCTTGACGCCGTAGGTCTCCGCCTGCGAGGCGACCATCTCCTTGGGGCTCGCGGCCTCCAGTACGAGGCGCCCGGCGGCGGCGTCGAGCAGGCGCTCACCGGCGGGCGTCCGCGCGATGATGTCGCTCACGCCGTCAGACCCCTCGAAGCGGTCGAGCCAGGCATCGCCGACGGAGACGTCTGCGAGTTCCGCCAGCGCGTCGGGGCACAGGCGGCAGCGCGGTGGTGTGAGGGCCATGGACCGGCGGTCGATGTAGTCGGGATAGTCCTTCCAGCGGACGGCCCCCCGTCTCGTTTCGAGGCGCATCCCTCCCGGCCAGCCCGGCCCTCGGTACGAGACTCCGCTCACCTTCGCAGGGTCGAGCCCGGCCTGGCGCGCGAGCACTGCGGTCGCGCGGGGCTCGTTCGTCAGCCCGCAGAAGACGCCGATCGCGAGCGTCACGCGCTCGCGCAGACGCCGCGAGTGGCGTTGCGCCATGCGTAGCCCCTGGATGTGGCAGGGCAGGCCGACCAGGGCGTAGCGGCCGGGCTCCTCGAGGATCCTGCCGAGCGACGTATTGATCGCCACGACGTTGTACTTGGAGCCGCGGCAGGAGGCGACCTGCGCCGCCGAGCGGCAGATCACAGCCTCGGCCTCCAGGGGAGTGGAGGCGCTCATCCGCACCGCCACCACGGCATCCACGACTCCGGTCTCGAGCACGTCCTGCATCAGCGCGGTGGCGACACCACCCGAGGCGCCCGCGTGGCGCACCTCCGGGTCCGACGCCCAGCCGAACCAGAGCCGGCGCCACGGGCCGAGGAAGTCCGCGCAGGAGGCGCCCTCGTTGCGCTCCCGCCACCAGGCGCCCGCAGAGAAGTCGAGGCCGGGTCCGGGGCAGGCGTCGTGGCAGCGTCCGCAGTCGGTGCAGGTTTGCTCGTCCACGCGGAGGCGGTAGCCCACGTGCAGGTCCCACGTCAGGGCCACCGACCCGGTAGGGCAGATGCCTTGGCACGTACCGCACTGCATGCAGAGGCCGTCGTCGTAGACGTGCTGGACGTTCATCGTGCCGACAGCATCACCGCGCCGCGGGCCGCTTGTCCAGTCGCCGGGATGTCGCTGGCCGATGTTCTCGCGCCGATGGTAGAGTGGCGGCCGTGACGATCCGCGGTCTCCTCAGCCATATCTACTTCACCTTCGGCCACAGACAGGCCTGAGGCGGCCGCACGCCGCCGGGCCGGGGCGCGTCCCACGCGCCCGTGCTCGCCCCGCCTGATGCGGCCTACGATCCCTCGCTCGCGCGGCAGCTCTCCGCATGCGCGACGCACCGACGAGACGCTTCGGCGCCGCCTGGCCCGGAGCACCCGGCCCTTTCAGTGGCGCCGGGCCCCCTGAAAGCGAAGGAGGTGGCGACATGAACGAAGCTCGCCTGACGATCTGGGACGACGACGCCTGCCGGCGCGTGCATGAAGCGACCATCGAGGTGCTCGCCACGACGGGCATCGAAGTGCGTTACGCGCCGGCCGCTGAGATCTTCGCCAAGGCCGGCGCACAGGTGGACGGCACGCGCGTGCGCATCCCGGCCGAGTTGGTCGACGCTGCTATCAAGAGCGCCCCACGCGACTGGACGATCAAGTCGCGCGGCGGCGACACCGAACCGCTCGTCCTCGATGCCGATCACAGCTACTGCGGCACCGGCAGCGACGTGCTGTACGTCTGCGACCCCGACACGCGCGAGCGCCGCCGCGTGCGCAAGGCCGACGTCGAGGGCATGGCCGCGCTCTGCGAGAAGCTCCCCAACATCGATTTCGTGATGAGCATGGGCCTGCCGGAAGACGCCCCGCAGGCGATCGACGACCTGGCCCAGGTCGACGCCATGGTGCGTGGCACGCGCAAGCCGCTCCTGGTGGCGCCGCGCGACGGCCACATCCTCGCGAAGATGCAGGAGATGACGGCGCTGGCCGGCGAGCGGGACAGCTTCGGCATCTACGCGATGCCGGTGCCGCCACTGCTCTTCGACGAGGACGGCGCCAGCAAGGTCATCGCCTGCGCCGAGCTCGACGTGCCGCTGATCTGGGCCCCGGCGCCCAACGCGGGCACGACGGCGCCGGCCAGCATCGTCGCCGTCATCGTCGTGGCCAACGCCGAGGTCCTGGCCGGCCTTGTGCTCAGCCAGGCGGTCAAGCCGGGCGCTCCCTTCGTCTGGGGCGCCGGCGTGGGCGCGATGAACATGCGCACGATGGTCGACGTGTACTCGAGCGCCAATGTGTACCAGGGCCACCAGGCCCAGACGGACCTCGCGCGCTGGTACGGCTTGCCGAGTTTCGCGTACGCCGCCCACACCGACTCGAAGTGCCTCGACGCCCAGTGGAGCGCCGAGGCGGCGCTCACCGGCATCCTCGGCAAACTCTCGCGCGCGACCCTTCTGCACGACGTCGGCTACCTTGAGAGTGGCCTCCAGAGCAGCTACGAGTCGATCCTGCTCGGTGACCACCTGGTCGGCTGGGCGAAGGCCTACATGGGCGAGCTCGCGGTCGATGACGAGTCGCTGGCGCTGGGTGAGATCGACGCCGTGGGGCCGGGCGGCAATCACCTGGCCCGGCCGTACACGCGCAAGCACTTCCGCCAGATCTGGCAGAGCGACCTCTTCGACACGACGCGGCATGATCACTGGAAGGCGGACGGCAGCGCGACGCTGCTCGACCGCCTCACGGCGCGAGTCGCGGAGCTGCGCTCCGAGCCGCGCGCCTTCGAACTCGGCGGCGATGCCAAGGCCGGGCTCGACCGCGTGCTCGCCGAAGTGGAGGCGCACAGGCCGGGGACGTGAGGGCACAAAACCGCTGCAAGCGCGGCCAGTGGCGCCGCCTTGCCGCGCGTCGTGCCGGTGATAGACTTCCCCCCGTGCTCACGGCCTGCATCAGCATCAGCACGATCAACCGCTCCTGCGGTCTTTAGGCTCTACCGCTTCCCGCGGACGGGCCCCTGTCTGCATCTCCGCGACGCCCGTCCGCTGACCGACACGACCCACTGACCTGTCGTCGGACCCCTGCGAGGTTGCCTCAATGACCACCCGTATCAATCCCATCGCCCCGCGTCTCAAGTGGGACGTGCTCTCCCCCGCCGAGCTCGAGCGCATCCACGAAGCCACGCTCGAGATCATGGAGGATGTGGGCATCCGCTTCCCCAGCGACAAGGCGCTCGGCATTCTCGAGCGGAGCGGCTGCGAGGTCGATCGCGCCACCCAGGTCGCCAAGCTCCCGCGCAAAGTCGTCATGGAAGCCGTGGCCCAGGCGCCCAGGCAGTACACGCTCGCCGGCCGCGACGCCGACGCCGACATGCTCATCGACGGCAAGCATTGTTACCTCAGCAACGATGGCTCCGGCGTGTTCGTGTTCGACCACAAGACCGGCGAGAAGCGCCCCAGCACCAAGAACGACGCCGCCACCAGCGCCCGCTTCGTCGACGCACTGCCCAACATCAGCTACTACTGGGGCCCTGTGGTCACCAGCCAGGACGTGCCGCCGGCCACCAAGGCGCTTCACGACGCCGAGGCGGTGTTCACCAACACCAGCAAGCACTTCCAGACGGTGACCACGGTCGGCGAGAAGCCGGCCCGCTACGTCGTCGAGATGGCGGCCGCCATCGCCGGTGGCGTGGACGAGCTGCGCCGGCGCCCGATCCTCAGCTTCATGCAGTGCGCCGTCGATCCGCTGGGCCACGACGGCCCCAATCTCGAGGCCAACCTCGTGGCCGCCGAGCATGGGCTCGCCAGCGGCTTCATGCCCATGCCCCTCGCGGCGGGCACCGGCCCGGCTACGCTGGCCGGCAACCTCGTGGTGCAGAACGCCGAGGCGCTCAGCGGCGTCGTGCTCCTTCAGCTCGCCTTCCCGGGCTCGCCGTGCTTCTTCGCCGGCGCCCCGAGCGTGATCGACCTCAAGACCGGCGGCTACACCGGCGGCTCGCCCGAGGACTACCTGCTCGCCAACGCCAGCACCCAGCTCGCGCACTTCTACGGCATCCCGATGGCGATGGGCACCATGGCCACCGGCGCCAAGGAGCCGGACTGGCAGGCGGCGATCGACGACTCGCTCAGCACCTTCGCCAGCGTGATGAGCTGCGCCGACATGATGAACGGCGCCGGCCTGCTCAACGGCTCCAAGATCCTCAGCTACCCGCACATGGTCATGGAGACCGAGATCTACTCCATCGTCCAGAAGGTCGCCGGGGGCATCGAGGTCACCGACGAGACGCTGGCGCTCGACGTGATCAAGAAGGTCGGTCCCAACGGCACCTACCTCTCGGAGAAGCACACGCGCCGGCACATGAAGGAGATCTGGCGCCCCAACGTGTGGGACCGCACGCCCTACGACACCTGGCTGCGCGAAGGCAAGAAGGGCGCGCTGCACAAGGCGACGGAGATCGCCGACGACATCCTCGCGAACTACCAGCCCGAGCCCCTTCCGGACGACGTCGTCAAGGAACTGCGCGCGATCGTCGCGCGCGCCGACAAGGAGCTGGCGGGCGTCTGATGAGCGCCTTCCCGCGCAAGATGCGACGCGGCGGAGCAGGCGTCTGATGCCTTCCGCCCGCCTGACCGTCTGGGACGACGCCGCCTGCTGGCGCGTGCACGAGGCGACTCTCGCGCTGCTCGAGGAGACCGGCGTCGAGGTCCGTCACGAGCGCGCGCGCGCGATGCTTGCGGAGGCGGGCGCGCGCCTCGACGGCACGCGCGCCCGCATCCCGGCCGCAATGGTCGACGCCGCCCTGCAGAGCGCGCCGCGCCGGTTCGTCCTCAAGGCGCGCGGCGCCGACGGCGGCGGCCACGGCCACGCCCGTCGCGGCGAGGCCGGCGGCCTCGAGCTCGTCGACGGGCGCAGCTACTTCGGCACCGGGTCGGACTGCGTCTACGTCACCGACCCGGACACCGGCGAGCGGCGGCAGACCGTCACGGCCGACGTCGAAGGCATGGCGGCGCTCGCCGACGGGCTGCCCAACATCGACTTCGTCATGTCCATGGGCCTGCCCAGCGACGTGCCGGTGCGGATCGGCGACCTGGCGCAGTTCGCCGCCATGCTCGCCGGCACCGGCAAGCCGCTGCTGACGACGGCGCACGATGCCCGGAGCCTGCGCCGCATGCGCGACATGGCGGCGCTCTGCGGCGAGGCGCGCAGCTTCGGCTGCTACGCGATGCCCAACCCGCCGCTCGTGCACTCGGCGGAGGCGCTGGACAAGGTCCAGGCCTGCGCCGAGCTCGAGATCCCGCTCGTGTACGCGCCGGCGCCGGCAGCCGGCACCACGGCGCCGTCCTCCATCGCGGCGACCATCGTCGTCGGCAATGCCGAGACGCTCAGCGGGTTGGTCGTGCATCAGCTCGCGCGCGCCGGCGCGCCGTTCGTCTACGGCGCCGGCTGCGGCGCCTTCGACATGCGCACGGCGGTCGACGTCTACGGCGCGCCCGAGCACTTCCTCGGCAACGCGGCCGCCACCGACCTTGCCCGCTTCTACGGCCTGCCCAGCTTCGCCTACGCGGCCGTCGCCGACGCCAAGCTCCTGGACGAGCAGTGGGCCGCCGAGGCCGGCATCACCGCGGTGCTCGGTGCTCTTAGTCGCGCCACGCTGCTGCACGACGTCGGCTACATCGGCAGCGGTATGCAGAGCTCCTACGAGACTATCGTCCTCGGCGACGAGCTCGTGGGCTACGCCCGCGCGCTGCTCGTCGAGGTCGGCGTCGACGACGAGTCGCTCGCCCTCAACGAGATCGACGCGGTCGGGCCGGGAGGCAGCCACCTGGGCCGCGACTACACGCGCCAGCACCACCGCGACTTCTGGCAGCCGGCGCTGTTCGAGCGCGCGGCCCACGAGCGCTGGCAGGCAGCCGGCGCCTCCACGCTCAAGGAGCGCGTGGCGGCGCAGACCCAGGCCCTGCGAGAGGCGCCGCGCGCCTTCACTTTGGAAGAGTCGGTCCGCGAGCGCCTGAGCGCGGCGCTCGCCGAAGCAGGAGCGGACGCCTGATGGTCGAGCCCCGACCGACCGCCGGCGCGGACTCGGCTGCGCCCATCCCGATCATGCACGCGCCCGTACGCCTGGCGCTGAAGATCCTGAGCGACGACGATGTGCGCCGCGTGCACGCCGCCGCCGTGGCGCTGCTGGGCGCCGAGGGTGCCGCGGCCGAGGCCGCGGCCAAGTCGGCGCCGGCCACCTTCGTTCTCGCCGCCCGCGCCTTCGGGCAGGACGTCGTCGCCGGCGCCGGCCACTGCTGGCTCGCGACCGGCGGCCCCGCCGCCCGCGTGCGCCCGCTCGAGGGCGGCGATCCGCGGCAGGCGACCGCCGCCGACGTCGACGAGCTCTGCCTCGTCGCCGACGCGCTCCCGGAGGTCGGCGTCGTGAGCGCTCCGCCGGTGCACGCCGCCGGCGAGACCGCGCTGGGCGAGATCGCCCGCTGCCTGCACGCGACGAGCAAGCACGTGCTGGTCACGGACCTGCGGACGGCCGCCGAGGCCGACGCGGCCGTCAGGATGGCGGTGGCGGCGGCGCGCGGCGAAGACATCCGCCACCGCCCGCCGCTCTCGCTGCGCGCCGGCGCCGATGGCCTCGGCGCCGCCGTGGTCTTCGCGCGCGCCGGCCTGCCCGTGGGCGTCGTCGCGGCGCCCAACGGGCACGCGGACGAGGCGCCGGCCGCTGCAGGCGAGCCGGCCGATCTCGCCCACGCCCTCGTGCGCCACCACGCCGGCGTCCTCGCCGCCTGCGCCGCCGTCCAGGCGACCGCGCCCGGCGCGCCGTTCTTCTACCTCGCCGACGCGGCGCTCGCCGGCCTGCCGGCCGCGGGGCCGCAGGCGGCCATGTTCCAGATCGCCGCGACGCAACTGGCCGCCCACGTCGGCCTTCCGGTCTGCGCCGGCGGCATGGTCAGCGGCAGCCACGAGCCGGACTGGGAGGCCTGCACGCAGAACGCGGTCGCCGGCCTGAGCACGACCGCGGCGGGCGCGGACATCACCGCCGGCGCCGGCACGCTCAGCGCGGGTGAGGTCTTCTCCGCCCAGCAGCTCGTGATGGACGCCGAGATCTTCTCGTGGAACGCGCGCATCGCCGGCGGCATCGACGTGGATGAGGAGACGATCGCGCTGGACGCGGTCAAGCAGGTGGGCATCGGCGGCAACTTCCTGAGCCAGCGCCACACGCGGCGGCACATGAAGGACGTGTGGCGGCCGCGCCTGCTGGATCGCAGCATGTGGGACGCCTGGGTCGCCTCCGGAAGCGAAGGCGCCTACGAGATGGCGACGGCGCTGGTCGTGCGCATGCTCTCTCAACATACGGTGTCGCCGCTCGGCGACGAGGTCAGCGGCGCGCTTTCCCGCATCGTCGCCGAGGCCGGTCTGTAATAATCTGATGCAGGAATGAATCGGCGGGCGGCGCAGTCGCCCGCCGTCAGCGCCGGGCCGGCGCCACCGCCGGCCGCAAAGCATTTGAACCGTGAGGGTCCAGGGGGACTCACGAGGAGGAGTCACACGATGGGCAGAAGCTACACCGACATACCGCTGTTCAAAGACGTCAAGCCGGAAGAGTGGAGCGACTGGCACTGGCAGCTGCGCAACCGCCTCACGACGACGGCCGACTTCGACCAGGTCATGAACCTCGACGACGCGCAGCGCGCCGACCTCGACGCCTGCATGGGCAAGTTCCGCGTCAGCGTCACGCCTTACTACGCGTCGCTCATCGACCCGGACGACCCGCACGACCCCGTGCGCATGCAGGCCGTGCCGACGCCGGCCGAGCTGGTGATCCACAAGGAAGACATCAAGGACGCCGTGAGCGAGGACTTCGACTCGCCGACGCCACGCATCACGCACCGCTACCCCGACCGCGTGCTCTTCGTGGTCACCGAGATGTGCAGCATGTACTGCCGGCACTGCACGCGCCGGCGCCTTGTAGGCGGGACCGAGGACATCGTCGCCCACGAGCAGATCGACAACGCCATCAAGTACATCGAGCGCGCCACCGAGGTCCGCGACGTGCTCATCAGCGGTGGCGATCCGCTGGTGCTGAGCGACGACCAGCTCGAGGGCATCATCGCCCGCGTCCGCGCCATCGACCACGTGGAGATCATCCGCATCGGCTCGCGTACGCCGGTGGTGTGTCCCCAGCGCATCACGCCTGAGCTCGTCGAGATGCTGGCCAAGTACCACCCGCTGTACTTCAACACGCACTTCAACCACCCCAACGAGTTCACGCCCGAGAGCAAGCGGGCCTGCGATCTGCTCGCCGACGCCGGCATCAACCTCGGCAACCAGACGGTGCTCATGCGCGGCATCAACGACTGCGCCAACGTGATGAAGAAGCTCGTGCACCGCCTCCTTGAGTACCGCGTCAAGCCTTACTACTACTACCAGTGCGACCTGGCCGAGGGCACGGCGCACTTCCGCACGAGCGTGGCCAAGGGCATCGAGATCTACGAGAGCCTCCGTGGCCACACCACCGGCTTCGGCGTGCCGACCTACATCATCGACGCCATCGGCGGCGGCGGGAAGACGCCGGTGTACCCCAACTACGTCATCAGCCAGGCGCCGGGCAAGATCATCCTGCGCAACTACGAGGGCGTGATCAGCAAGTACACCGAGCCGGACGACTACGTCGAGGGCGACTGCAAGTGCGAGGGCTGCGAGATCGACAAGCAGCGGCTCGGCGTCGCCAAGCTCTTCGACACCGCCGAGCCGACGCTCCAGGACGTGTGGGCCGCGCGCATGCAGAAGGTCGTCGACCGCAAGAACCGCATGGCCGACGTCTTCGGGCCGGCCAAGGGCTGAGCCGCAACGGCCAGAGACTTAGTCAGGAGAGCACGTGCCTAAGGTCTTCGTCGAGCCCATCGGGCTGACCCTCTCCCTGGACGAGCAGGAGAGTCTGTTCGATGGTCTCGTGCGCGCCGCCATCGACATCCCCACCGACTGCGCCGGCCGCGGGACGTGCGGGAAGTGCCTCGTGCGGCTGGGCTCGGGTGAGCTCACGGCGCCGACGGAGCGCGAGCTCAAGCGCATCCCCGAGAAGCTGCGCGCCGAGGGCTGGCGCCTGGCGTGCCAGGCGTACCCGCGCTCGGCGCGCGTAAGCATCGAGGTGCGCGGTACCGCCGGCCAGCGCCGCATCCTCACCACCTCCCGGCTCCATCACGGCGCCGCGCACCCCGCCGTCTGCGTGCGCAACCTCGAGCTGACGCCGCCGACACTCGCCGACGCGCGCTCCGATCTGGAGCGCGTCGACGAGGCCCTCGGCGGCGTGGACGTGCCGCTGCACGTCCTTCAGCGCCTGCCGGCCACGCTGCGCGACGGCAAGTGGAAGGTCACCGCCACTTGCTACGGCAAGCGCGTCATCGACGTGCACGCGGGCGATCGCACGCCGGGCCTCTACGGCGTCGCCGTCGACATCGGGACGTCCAAGGTGATCACCTACCTCTTCGACCTCGGGCGCGGCGTGCTGATCGACCAGGAAGCCGTGGAGAACCCGCAGATGCGCTACGGCGAGGACGTGATCAGCCGCATCGCGCACGCGGCGACGCACGATGAGAGCGTCGCCCTGGCGCAAGCGGTGCGCGAGGGCATCAACGTCGACCTCAAGGCGCTGTACGAACGCCAGAGCATCCACGCCAACCACGTCACCGACATGACGGTGGTCGGCAACACGGCGATGCACCACCTCGCCCTCGGCCTCTCACCGGTGGGCCTCGGGCAGGCGCCGTTCGCACCGGCGGCGGCCGAGCCGCTCACGCTGCGCGGGAGTGAGCTCGGCCTCGACATGAACCCGGACGGCGGCGTGCACTTTCCGCCGCCGATCGCCGGCTTCGTCGGCTCCGACGCCCTCGCCGTGATCGCGGCGACTCATCTGGCGGGCAAGAAGCGGCCGTCGATGGCGATCGACATCGGCACCAACACCGAGATCGCCCTCGCCCACGACGGCCGCGTGACGGTCACCAGTTGCGCGTCCGGCCCCGCGTTCGAGGGCTACCAGATCCGCAACGGCATGAAGGCGGTGGCCGGAGCCATCGAGCGCGTGCGCATCACGCCCGAGGGCGAACCGGCCGACATGCAGACCATCGCCGCCGCCGAGCCCATCGGCATCTGCGGCTCCGGCGTCGTCGACCTGTTGGCCGGCCTGGTGCGCGCCGCCGTCGTCGACAAGAGCGGCCGCATGCAGGAGCACCCGCGCGTGCGCAAGGGCGAAGAGGGCCTCGAGTACCTCGTCACGCAGGGCCCGCACGGCGACGTGGTCTTCACCCAGCACGACGTGCGCAGCCTGCAGCTCGCCAAGGGCGCCATCCACAGCGGCTGGGAGCTGCTGATGGACAGCCTCGGCGTGCCGCTGGAGGAGCTCGACCGGGTCTACGTCGCCGGCGCCTTCGGCAACTATCTGGATCTCAGCGCCGCTCAGTTCCTCGGGCTCTTCCCGCCGGTCGCCACGCAGCGCGTCGCGTTCGTCGGCAACGCCGCCGGCGTCGGCGCGCAGATGGCGCTCATCGACGTGCGCGCCCGGCGGCGGATGGCAAAGCTGCGCGAGCGCATCGAGTTCCTCGACCTCGCCACGGACAAGCGCTTCCTCGATGTCTTCGCCGGCCGCCTCGGCTTCGCCGGCGATTGACCGTCGCAGGAACGTCAACGTGCGGTGTGCCGAAGGTGCACCCCACACCGACCGTCGCAGCATGACCGGCGAGGGGGGCGCCGCAGGCGCACCGCTCCCCGACCGCCGTCTCCGCGGGTACGCCGAGATCGGCGTCGCGTCGCTGATCCTGGGCACCTCGGCGACGCTCATCCAGATATCGACGATGCCGGCCAGCCTGCTTGTCGTGCTGCGCATGGCGCTGGCCGGCGTCGTGCTCGGCGCCATCTTCCTCAAGACCGGCGGGATCGACGAGGTGCGGCGCTCGGGATACCTGCGCCGCATGATCCTCGTCGGTTTCGTCGTGGCCCTCGAGCTGATCTTCTACTTCGCCTCGATCCGCCTCGCGAACGTGACCGTCGGCGTCTCGCTCGAGTACATGGCGCCGGTCTTCGTCGCGCTGCTGGCGCCGTGGGTGCTGCGCACGCGGCGCCAGGGCATCGACATGGCGGCCGTCGCGGTCGCCGTCGGCGGCATGGCGCTTCTCGTCCTGCCGGGGCTCACGGCCGGCGGCGGCCACACGAGCATCCTCGGCATCGTCTGCGGCCTCCTCGCCGGGCTCATGTTCGCGACCGCGATGATGCTCATCAAGAGCATGGGGCAGGACATCCGCGGCACCACGTTCGCGCTCTTCTTCTGCGGCGGCAGCGTCGTGCTGCTCACCCCGCTGGCCGTGTGGCAGACGATGACGAGCCACTACAGCCTGACGCTGACCGACACCTGGATCGTGCTCGTCAGCGGGCTCATCTACACGGCCCTCTGCTTCAGCCTGTTCACCGACGGCATCCGCTACGTGCGCGTGGAGCACGCCGGCATCCTCGGGTACATCGAGCCGGTCACCTCGCCGCTATGGGCGTTCCTGCTGATCGGCGAGAAGCCACCGTGGACGACCTACGCCGGCGGCGCGCTGATCATCGCCGCCGGGGTCCTCGTCATCGTGTTCGGCAAGGGTGAGGCCGAGCCGCTGATCGAGCCGCTCACGTGAGCGCACCGGCGACGCGCGGTGCGGCCGCTCCGGCCGGCGCCCCGCCCCGGGCCGGCGGCGGACCGACCGCCACCGCCTCGCGCGGCCCCGAGCGCCTGCGTGGCTACTTGGAGGTCGGCCTCGCCAGCCTCGCCAACGGCTCGATCGGCGTCATGGTCACCTACGCCGACATGCCGGCGACGATGCTCTTGTGCCTGCGCATGGCGTTCGCCGCCGCGGCCCTCGGCCTCGTCGTCCTTGCGACGGGGAGCTGGCGCGACCTGCGCACTCCCGGGGCGCCCCTGCGCGTGCTCGGCATCAGCATCGCGTTGGCCCTGAACCTGATCCTGTACTTCCTCGCCATCCGCTACACGGGCGTCGCCGTGGCCATCTTCCTGAGCTACCTGGCCCCGGTCTACCTCGCCTTCGTCGCCCCGCGGATCCTCAAGGAGCCGACGGAGAAGATCGTCTACGTGGCGCTGGCGATCGGCTTGGCCGGGATGGCGCTGATCCTGGTGCCCGGCCTCATCCTCGAAGGCGTCAAGCTCTCGGTGCCCGGCCTTCTCTGCGCCTGGGGAGCCGGCGTCATGTACGCCGTGTACCTGCTGTTCGCGAAGAGCCTGCGCGGCCTCAACGTGCGCAGCACGGCGGTGGTGTTCGCACAGAGCGCGTTCACCGCCGCCGTGATGCTGGTGCCCGGCCTGCTCGCGGTGAGCGCCGCCCACTACCACTACACGGGCGTCGATCTCCTCATGGCGGTGCTGCTCGGCCTCGTGACGACCGCGTTCAGCTTCAGCCTGTTCATGGACGGCCTGCACTACATCCGCGTGCAGCACGCCGGGATCATCGCGTACATCGAGCCGGTGAGCGCCCCGGTCTACGCGCTCATCCTGCTCGGCCAGCAGCCGAGCATGTGGACGATCGCCGGCGGGGCGCTGATCGTGGCCGCCGGCATCCTCGTCGTCCTCTACGGCCGCGAGGCGCCCGAGCTGGAGCCGCTGGGATGAGCGCGGACGATCAGGGAGGCGGCCGGCCGAGCGGCGGCGGAGCCGCCGCGTCTCCGGCCGCCGGCCCGGCGCGGCGAGACCCGGTCGGCTACGTCATCGTCCTGGTCTCCTACCTCCTCATGGCGGGCACCGCGCCGCTGGTCGCGTGGGCCAACGCGCCGGAGGCGATCATCCTCGCGCTGCGCATGGCGTTCGCCGCCGTGGCGCTCGGCGTGGTCTTCCTGCGGCGCCCGATGATCGCCGATTGGCGCCGCCCCGGCGCCGCCTGGCGCCTCATCCTGATGGCGGCGATGTCGTCCGTCACTCTGCTCCTGTACTTCTACGCGGTGCTGCACACGAGCGTCGCCATCGCCATCTTCTTCCTCTTCCTGATGCCGGTCTGGGTCGCGCTGTTCGCGCCGCGCATCTTCCACTCGCCGCGCGAGCCCATCGTCTGGCCGGCCCTCGGCCTGGCCCTCGCCGGCCTCGTCGTGCTGCTGGTCCCCGACCTTCTGGGCGAGGGCGTCAAGCTCTCGCTCGCCGGCGTGCTCGCGGCGCTCTTCACCGGGTTCGGCTACGCCACGTACACGGTCTCGGTCAAAGGCCTCACCAAGATCGTCTCCTCGGCGACCATCTCGATGGCCGAAGCAGCCGGAGACACGCTGTTCGTGCTGCCGCTCGCCCTGTGGCAGTTCCACAGCACCGGGTTCCAGCTCGACAGTCGCACCTGGATCTCGGCCGCCGTGATGGGCGTCGTCTGCACCGCGGTCGCCTACACGCTCTGGATCGACGGCACGCGCCGGGTGCGCGTGGAGCACGTCACCATCCTCGGCTACATCGAGCCGGTGGCGGGACCACTGTACGCCATCTTCCTGGTTGGCCAGCTCCCAGGCGTGTGGACGGTGATCGGCGGCGCTCTGATCCTCGGCGCCGGGCTGCTCGTCGTGGTGTTCGGCCGCGGCGAAGGCGAAGCCTCCGTCGCCGCGGCCTCCGAGCCGGAGCCGCTGTGATGCCGGCGTCGTCCGGCGGAAGCCGCGCCGCGGCCGCCCCGTCGCCCGTTGCCGCCGTGACGTCCGGCGTTGCGGGCACGAGGCCCTTGCGATGAGCGACCGCTCGCTGCGCGGCTATCTGCTGGTCGCGGGCTCGTTCCTGATCATGGGCATGATCGGCGCCCTCGTGGACTGGGCCACGGCGCCGGAGAGCGCCCTCCTGGTGATCCGCTTCGCCACCGCCGGTATCGTGCTCGGCGCCCTGCTGGCCCGGCGGCGCCCGCTCGCCGGGGTGCGGCAGCGCTCCGTGTGGCCGCGGCTGCTGCTGATGGCCTTCGTCGACTCCTTCACGCTCCTGCTCTTCTTCGTCGCCATCCGCGGCACCAGCGTCGCCATCGGCATGTTCCTGCAGTTCCTGGCGCCTGTGTGGGTGGCGATCCTGGCGCCGCGGATCTTCCGCACGCGCACCGAGCGGATCGTGTACCCGGCGCTCCTGCTCGCCCTCATCGGGCTGGCCGTGATCCTGGCGCCGTCGCTGCTCGGCGAGGGCATCAAGCTGTCGGCCGGCGGCGTGGCCGCGGGGCTGGCCGCCGGCCTCGGCTACGCCGTCTTCCAGCTCGTGGTCAAGGACCTCACCAAGCGCGTTTCGGCCGTGACGATCGTGTTCACCGAGGCTTGGCTCGACGCCCTCATCCTCCTGCCGCTGGCCCTCTGGCAGACGGTCGGTGTGGGCTATCACCTCACCACGCGCGACCTCGTCGCCGGGCTGATCCTCGGCGTCGTGTGCACCGCCCTCGCCTACACGATGTGGACGGCCGGGATGGGCCTGATCAAGGTGCAGCACAGTTCGATCCTCGGCTACCTCGAGCCGGTCTCGGCGCCGCTCTACGCGCTGCTGCTGCTTGGGCAGGGCATCTCGGTCTGGACGGTGGCCGGCGGCGCGCTCATCGTGGCCGCCGGCCTGCTCGTCGTCCTCTTCGGCGAGCACGAAGAGGAAGGCGCCACGTCGCTGGAGCCGGCGCCGTGAACGCCGAGCGCCGCTGCCCATGAGACGTTCGGACCAGCTCAAGGGCTACCTCATGGTCGGCGGCAGCGCGCTGATGTTCGGCGCCACCGGCGTGTTCATCCGCATGACGACCATGCCGGCCAGCACGCTGCTGGCGATGCGCATGGCCGCGGCCGCGGCCATGGTCGCTCTGGTCTTCCTGGGCAGTAGGTGGTGGCGCGAATGGAGCAAGCCGGGGGTGTGGCGCAAGTTGCTGGCGCTCGGCCTCGTCGACGCCCTGCAGTTGTTCTCGTTCTTCCTGGCGGTGCGCTACCTGGACATCGCGCTCGCGGTCTTCCTCTCGTACCTGTCGCCGATCTACATCGCCCTGGTGGCGCCTCGCCTGCTCAAGCAGCGCACGGAGCCCATCGTCGTCGCCGCGCTCTTGCTCTCGCTCGCCGGGATCGTCGTCATGCTGGCTCCGGGCCTGTTCGACCCCGCCCTGCGTGTGTCCCTGGCGGGCGTGCTCTGGGGGTTGGCCGCCGGGCTGCTGCTGGCGGTCTTCTTCCTCCTGGCCAAGACCGTGCGCAACGACGTCGGCGGCTACACGATACTGATCTCGAACGGCGTCACTACGGCCGTCGTCATGCTGCCGCTCGGTCTCGTCCAGTGGGTCGGAGCGGGCGCCGCGTTCACCCTCCGCGATCTCTGGGCGGTGCTCGGCCTGGCTGTCTTCAGCACCGCCTTAGGAGGTACCATCTTCCTGCACGGCATGCGCTACATCCGCGTGCAGCACACGTCCATCGTCGGTCTGCTCGAGCCGGCCAGCGCGCCGCTCTTCGCCTTCGTGTTCGTGGGCGAGCGACCGTCGGTGTGGACGCTGGCGGGCGGCGCCCTCATCCTCGTCGGCGCCGTCCTGGTCGTCCTGCTGGGCGCGGGCGACGAAGGCATGGCGGGGACGCCGGAAGAAGCGCTTGCGGAGGCGGAGGCAGTACCATGAGAAACATGCTCGAGGAGCTGATCTGCCGCGAGCTCACCGATCCCGGGTGAGAACGCCGGAGCGCAGCGCCCGCGGCGCGCCCGGCCCGGCACACGACCCGCACGAATCTCCGACCGAGGAGTCACCTTGACCGATACTCTGGAGAGCGCCCCCAAACTCGACCTGCTCAAGTCCATGTCGATGCTCGAAGACGCCCAGCGCCTCACGCCGGGCGGCGTCGGCGGCATCCGCCGCCCGTACAACTTCGTCGTCGGCGAGTACCCCGTCTTCATCACCCACGGCTACGGCGGCCACATCGTCGACGTCGACGGCAACGAGTACATCGACTTCCTCTGCGCCTACGGGCCGATCATCCTCGGCTACGTCGAGGACGAGATCAACGACGCCGCCAAGGCGCAGATGGA